>Ga0163217_1118879_pt1 | contig 11154 bp, 15 predicted proteins | sample SynspAceP_FD_185933 | JGI IMG/M metagenome (GOLD analysis project Ga0163217, IMG submission 185933) | Saline lake microbial communities from Ace Lake in Antarctica - Synechococcus sp. Ace-P (PacBio error correction) | ecosystem: Environmental > Aquatic > Non-marine Saline and Alkaline > Saline ... | reverse complement strand
TCTGCCTGCGAGCGCTGGCAGCGCGGGCGATCACCGGCCGAATCCGATCCGTGCAGATGTGCTCAACGGGGCACCGGCCGGACTCTGGCCGCATCGGGAGCTCTGCCGGCTGGCTGGCCGAAGCCGTGCGGCACGAAGGGCGAACAGCTGTGACGCTGGGAAAGAGCAGAAGGGCCCGGATGCCACCCAGAAAAAGTAAACCAACTCGACGTCAGCCAAGTGGCGCGTCCCTCGTTGGCTGGACAGGCCCGCTTCCCTGGCCAATGGCCTGCGCCAGACCGCCCAGGTTCCATTGCCCTCAGAGGTTGCACCAGACGGCGCCATCCGATTCGCCGCTGAACTTGGGCTTCCTGGCCCATCGATCCGAGGCCTCATACTCAGACGATCAGTGGCAACGAATGGACGGCGACCGCGATGGGATTGTTTCTGTTCATTTCGTCGTAGCCCCAGTCGCTTCAGAAAACCACGTCTTCCACCTGGCCGCGGTCTGCCAAACGTTTCCAGCTCTGCTGTCGGACCAGCCCCGACGTTCCAGCCCACGCAACAGATCCGACAACGGCGTTGGACCGCAGCGATTGTCTGTTGCTCCACTGTCGCCGCTGCGGCGTGGCTGCGCCATGGCCGTGCTCCATGGCCAGGGTTGCGTCTTGTGAAACCACCACCGCTTCGCCAGCGATGCGCAGTTGCAGCACCAGCGGCCTCCGGCAGCGGTCCTCAGGGCGCTGTCTCCGGCCAGCGAGACCCACGAAGGAGCCGCGGGCGCCGTCGGCTGGCCACCAACTCCCCGACCCGATCGGCGATCACCTGCATCGCTCAGATCACCGTCTCCAGAGCCCCAGCCACATGGGATGGCGATTCTCCATTGCTTACGGCAAAAGTCAGGTACCTTGGCGGTGGAGCACCTCTGGGGCGTACACGACATGGTGACGGGTCAGGCTGTCATGTGAGCGTATGGGCAAACCCAATGCCGCGCGGGGCCGGCACTGATCGATTAGCGCTCCCGAGGCTTTCCGCTCCTGGCTTTCGTCGCCCTGATCGGTCGGCGAATGTGGGGCAGTCAGACCCTGCTCAACCAGTTGGTGGGCGAGAGGTGCGATCACACTCCCCGTGCCCCAGACCACCCGCAACCGGCTGCGGCGATTCTCACCGACCCCCCGCCCAGCTGGTGCTGCTGGACACCCCTGGCATACAACGAAACCTCACCACTTTGGCGAGCGGGCTTCAAAGTGGCCCGCGGTGCCATCGTAAGTCGACTTTGGTGCGTTGCTTCGTGGATGGCAGTGAGCCGGCCGGGCGCGCGACCGCCTTCATCCCACTCTCCAGCATGCCGGGCCCGGTGTTGGTGGCGCGCAACAAGCAGATCTCGTTGATCCCGCCGCCCCGTTTCCCTGCAGGAACAGCTATCGATCTGCTCGAGGAGCATGAGCTCAACGCGCCCAGATCGATTGCAGATGCAAGCACCGGGGCGGTGCCTGGAGCTGGTTGACGCCTGGGCCGCCCAGCTGCCGCGGCCCTACCTCTTCCCAGCGACACAGTCAAGCGATCAGCCGGCAGCTGCTGCTCGCCGGAGCTGATTCCGCAGGCAGTGCTCACCCACAAACGCGCGAGAGGTGCCCATTCGGTGGCTGTGAGGTGGACGATCGTTGAAGGTGGCAAGCGCCACGGCCGTGCTGGCCACGGTTCTGGTGGGCGAGTCCAGCAGAAAGGCACCTGATCGGCAAGGCGGGTCGATTGCTCAAGGGATCGGCACGGCGCCCGCATTCAGATGGAGAAGGTCTTCGACGGCCGGCTTTAGTCTGGGAGTTGTGTTTCAAAGGTGGCCCAACTGGACGGCGCAGTGCCTCGCGGTGGCCGGGCTGGGTTACAGCGGCGGATTGAGCCTGGCTTCCTGCAGGATGGGGCTTCTCGCCTGAGCTCTGCCAGTGACCGGCCTCCGTCACCAGTTTTCACCCACGCACGTTGCGGCCTTCTGGAACTCTGTAGCGGCCAGTGATGGTCTGCGCAGTCAGTTCTCACCTCCCCCACCCCGGGACTGCCCGCCTGATCCAGCACGTTCTGGCCCTGGCGACGATGGACGGCCTGGCACAGCAGTGAAAGGGCGACGTGGTGGTGAGTTCGAACGTCCCGCTCTCCGCCACCACTACGGCAGCCTGCTGGTGACGGCTCCCAACGGACAAGCCGCGCTCGTGTTCCAGGTCGAATGGCCGCCTAAGCCGAAGAAGCGGCACGCCGAACACAGCCGCAAACGCCATGCTGGGCATTTGATCGGCCATTGGCAGCTCTGGACCGATGGCACCTGAGTTCAGCGGCGAAGGGCGGCAGACAGTAGAAGGACGGATCATGTTCACCAGCCGAACTCGTTGCGCAGCAGAGTGGCCACAAACGCGGATGACAGTGCCGCTTCTGCTGACTGTCTGATCGGAGATTCGCGGGTGTCGCGGCGTGAGTGGCTTGCGCCGTCGAATGTTAATCAGCTGGCGTTGTGTTCGTCGTTATCGTCGCCGCTCGCAGGGGGCCGTGGTGTGGGATGTGATGTGGCCGGGGCCTTGCGCTGGTCTGGCGGAACGTTCACTACCGCACGATTCCCAGGGACGTGTCGCCCGATCGCTACCGCAAGGTGGGATGACGAGCCCTACGGCGGTGTGCCCGCATGGTGCTCAAGCCCGAACCGGTGTGTCTCCGCCTTCGAGTCGATTCGTGCTGCCGCGCCGGCGGGTGCTGCTGATGAGCCGCAGGCAGCCGTTGCAGCAAGCGCAGGATCTGCGCGTTGGGCGGCGATTACGCCAGCTGGTGTGCTCTGCGGCCACTACGGAGGGCTTCGACGAGCGCATTCGCGGCCTGGCTGATGAGGAGGTTCCGATCGCGTGATTTCGTGCTCACCGGCGGTGAGCTGCCGGCGATGACTGTGTCAATGGGTTGTGCGGGGACTGCTTCCTTGGCACCCTCGGGCGTGCTTCCGCTGGACGAGAAAGCACACCTTCCCTGTTGCTTGTGAGGCACCCGCCCTACACCCGCCAGCCAGCTTTCGCTGGCCTGGGACGTGCCCCAGGTGCTGCGCAGCGGCGACCACGGCGCCAGCTTGCCGTTGGCGCGCCGGAGCAGCAGCAGGCAACGCACCGTCAGCGCAGGCTCGATTCTCTATGCCCGCTGGCAGGCCCAAGAGCACGCCCTGACCTGGGCAGCTGACCTGCGCAGGCAGGCCGAGAGCGCGGGGCTGGAGATGGACGGATGCAAACGGGCTGGGGGGAATGCAGCTTGCGGATCGGCAAACGGGCAACGGACGCCGTGGTACGCCGCTGCGCAGCACGCTGGTGGCAACGTCCAGGCCGCGAAAGCTGCGGGCGGGTGTAGTGGCGGGGTTTCCCAGCAACAGGGAGGATGTGGCTTTCCTCGTCCGGGGAAGCAGCGGACCGAAGGTGCCAGGAAGCAGTCGCACAAACGCCATTGATCCAGGTCATCGCCGGCAGCTCACCGCCCGGTGAGCACGAAACTCACCGATCGAAACCTCCTCATTCAGCCAGCCGCGAATGCGCTCGTCGAAGCCCTCGCCCCCCATAGGGGGCCGCAGGCAAAACCAGCTGGCCGTTAATCGCCGGCCCAACGGCGCAGATTCCTGCGCTCAACGGCTGGCCGCGGGCTCAGTCAGCAGCACCGCCGGCGCGGGCAGCAGCGGAATCGGACTCGAAGGCCGGCGGAACCACCGTTCGCTTGAGCAACCATGCCGGCACCACCGCCGTAGGGGCTCGTCATCCACTTTGCGGTAGCGCATCGGTGGCGAAGTCCGGGATTGTGGGTTGTGCAAGTTCCGCCAGACCAGGCGCCAAAGGCCAGGCCGCAATCACAGCCAAAGGCCCTGGAGCGGCGCGAAGGCCTTCCGGCGCCAGGCGATCACATCGAGCGCAAGCCACTCACGCCGCGACACCCTGGCGAATCTCGAACAAAGTAGCAGAAGCGGCACTGTCATCCGCGTTGTGCTCGACTCTGCTGCGCAACCGAAAGGTTCGCTTGGTGAACCATATCGATCCTCCACGTTCGCCGCCCCGCTTCGCGCTGAGCTCCAGGCTGCCCATCGGTCCAGAGCTGCCCAATGGCCGAATCAAATGACCAGCAGTGGCGTTTGCGGCTGTCTGTTCCCGCGCTGCCGTCTTTCTTCGCTTAGGCGGCCATCGACTGGAAACACGAGCCGCGGCTTGTTCGGTGGGAGCGGGTCACCACAGGATGCGAGTGTGGCGCGAGAGCGGGAACGGTTCGAATCTCACCACCACGTCGCCCATTTCCACTGCTGTGCAGCGTCATCGTCGCCAGGGCCAGATCGTGATGGAGTCAGGCGGCAGCTCCGGGCTGGGGAGTCGGAGAAAACTGGACTGCGCCAGAACCCATCCACTGGCCCGCACAGAGTTCCAGAAAGGCCGGCAAAGTGGTGGTGAAAACTGGGGTGAGAGCCGGTCACGGACAGAGCCAGGTGCAGAAGCCCCCATCTGCAGGAGCCAGGGCTTCAATCCCAGCCGCTGTAACCCAGCTCGCCAGCCGGCGGAGCCACTGCCGCCAGATTGGGCCACCACCTTGACGACCAACTCCCAGATAAAAACGGCCCGTTTCGAAGACCTTTCCATTCTGATGGCGGCGCGAGCCCGTGCCGATCTCCTGAGCATCGACGCCACTTGCCGATCAAGATGCTTTCTCGCTGGATCGCTCCACCAGCACCGTGGGCAGCACGGCGTACGCTTGCCGATCTTAACGATCCGCTCCACCGCAACAGCCACGGAATGGGGCACCTCCCTCGCGCGTGTGAGCGTGAGCACCGCTCGCGAATCAGGCTCGGCAGAGCAGCAGCTGCTCGGGCTTTGATCGTATGGACTGTGTCGCTCGGGATAGAGAGTAGGCCGAGGGGCAGCTGGCGGCCAGGGCGTCAAACCAGACTCCAGCAGCCCGCCCCGGTGGCTTGCACTGCTAACGATCTGGGCGCGTGAGTCCATGGCTCCTCGAGCAGATCGGGCATAGCTGTTCTGCAGGGAAACGGCCGGCGCGGCGGGGATCAACGAGATCCTGCTATGATCGCGCCACCAACACCGGAGCCGGCCATGCTGGAGGAGTTGGACGCATGCAAGCGTCGCCGCGCCGGGCCGGCTCACTGCCATTCCACAAGCAACACACAAGTCGACTTCACCGATGCACCGCCGGGTCACTTTGACCAGCCGGCTCGCCTAATAAGTGGTGAGGTTTGTGGATGCCAGGGTGTCCAGCAGCACCAGCTTGGGCGGCGGGGGTGAGTGAGCATCGCCCGCAAGCCGGTTGCGGGGTGGTCTGGGCACCGGGGAGGTGATCGCCCACCTTCGTCGCACCCAACTGGTTGACAGGGTTGCGGACTGCCCACATCTCGGCGACCCGATTGCAGGCGACGAAGCCAGAGCGGAACAGCCATCGGGGCTATCGATCATTGCCGGGCCCCGCGCGGCATTGGCGTTTTGCAGTAGCGTCAACAGTGACAGCCTGACCGTTCACCATGTCTTGTCATCGCCCCAGACGTGCCTCACCGCCAAGGTTACCTGACTTTGCCGAAGCAATGGAAATCGCCACCATGGTTGGGGCTCTGGAACGTGAACTGAGCGATTGAGGTGATTCCGATCGGGTCGGGAGTGGTGGCCAGCCCGAACGGCGCCCGCAGCTCTTCGTGCTCGCTGGCGGAGACAGCCGCCCTGAGGGGACCGGCTGGCCGGAGCCTGGTGCTGAACTGGCATCGGCTGGGCGAAGCGGGTGTGGATCCACAGCACGCAACCTGGCCATGGAGACGGCCATTGGCGCAGCAGCCACGCCGCAGCGGCGACAGTGAGCACAGGGACAAATCGCTGGCGCGTCCAACGCCGTATGTCAGGGAATCGTTTGCGTGGGCTGAACCGGGGCTGTCAAGCAGAGGCCTGGAACGTTGCTGGCAGCCACCCGGCGGCCAGGGGAAGACGTGGCGGTTCCTTGAAAGCCGATGGACGGCTACGACGAAGAACAGAAAACAAGCCATCGCCGTCCGCCGGTCCATATCGCGTTGCACCTGATCGCTGAGATGGCCCGTCGATCGATGGCCAGGAAGTGCCAAGTTACCAGCGGCGATAGGATGGCCCGTCGTGGCAACCCTGGGCATAGCCTGGGCGGTTGCGCAGGCCTTCGGCCAGGGGAATGGGGCCTTCCAGCCGAGGGGCCGCCAGCTTGCTGAACGTCGCAGTTGTTTTTTCGGGGGTTGCCATCGGGCTTGCTCGTTCCCAGAGGATCCCGCCCTGCGTATCCCACGGCTTCGCCAGCCAGCGCCGGCAAGCTCCCGGATCGGCAGATCCAGGCCGAGTGCCACGTTGAGGAACCTGCAAGCCGGATCGGCGATCGGCCGCAGGTGATCGCCGGCTGGCCAACGCGCTCCAGCAGAAACAGCCCGCATTCGGCCGACTCATCCAGGCAGAAACTCCGCAGCGGCTGTTGCGCTGCCCAGGCAGGTACCACGCGCCGCAGCCGGGCTTGCCTGCCTCAGTGCGGAGCGGCGATCAGGGGCCGGCAGCAACATGGCTGTTGGTGGGTGGTAGTTATCGGCCAGGGGCCATAGAGATTAGGTTGGCATCAGGCTGATCGCATCAAAGCCGTGCTGCTGGCGCAGGGCCCGGCAGAGTTCGATTCGCCGCGATCTTGCGATCCGCATACCAGCCTTGGTGGCTCCAATGCCCGGTGTTGTAGCAGCGATTTCCTCCAGGTGATCAGGCTGGGGGGGCGAATTCGGGTAGATGAGCTGCTGCCGAGAAACAACAGCCGGCCGACGCCCCCATTGGCGCGCAGGCGTTCCATCACATGGTTCAGATCTTCAGATTCGCGAGGCAGGAATCGGCTGTCAGTAGGTTCTGTTGGCCAGAATCCCGCCCACCTTCCGCCGCCGCCAGCACCACCACATCGGGGCGATTCGCGAGAAACCACGCCTGCACCGCCACGGACTCGAGGCAGGTCAAAGCTCGTCGCCGCCGGGCGCAAGGACATTGGCCGTACTCCCCTGGCAGCAAGGGCCCGGCAGATGGCACTCCCCGCCATGCCCCGATGACCGGGCCACAAAGATGCGGTCGTCCTGTTGGATCAAGGTCGTAGGGGTCAGGGCTTCATGGTGGCCCCGACGCCTCTCAAGACCGCAAGACAAAGCGGGATGGATTCTCATCAACCATCCCACGATTAAACCTTCACGGCGGGCGTGGCTGTCCTGGCAGGCATCCTTGCCGATCGGCTTCAAACCATCTCCGCCACATGCTTCCTCCAGGGATGTGGTGGGCGTCAACCCAGCTTTTTTCGCGGGCCTTAGTTGGGATCGCCAGCAGAGTTCACCTCCGCTGGACGGAACTAGCCGGTCGATGCGCACACCTGCGGCACGCTACTCGGCGCGGTGCCGGTTTCGCCAGGCCTCACCGCCGCCCAGTCGATGCACCCAGCCCAGCTCCAGGCACAGGAGCTCAATAACGGCGCACGCTCTCCTGCGCCGGTGGCGAGATCACTAATCCTCCGGGGGGTGGTGTCCTGCTGCAGCATTCCGCCACTGCATCTCACGTAATCTGCGGGGCGTGCCCCAGTTCGCGCAGCGAGTCTAGGTTGCCCATAGGAACAGATGATCGAGGCGGGCAGCGATCCCCGCCAGGCCACGGCGTATCTTGCGGGTCACGAGTTCGCCACGCCGCGGGCCTTTCGTGGGTTGAACAGGATGCCGTTGCAGGGCATTACATGCCGTAGGCCTCGCAGGTAATTCCACCGTGATCCAGTACGCATTTAGAGCTGGCCACCACCGTAGAGGTCTACAGGGATAGAAGTGGGGTGAGTCTCTTCTGGGGGGCGTCTCCTGCACCAGGCCATAGAGCATCGTTGTGCTGGCCTGCTAAATCCGTGTTTCGACGTGAGGCCTCAACGAAATGCGGCGCACCGCCTCAAGAATGTGCAGGGTGCGAGGGCATCGCCGTTGCGGTATTCCGGGCTCTTTCGAAAGCTCACCCCACATGGACTCTTGGGCGCCGATGGCTTGAGATCTCATCGGGCTAGCACCTGCGCACGATCCGGATCAGATGGGTGGAATCGTTGAGCATCGCCACTAATGGAGCAGCACAGCGGGAGATAACCCTTCATGCGGATACGCTGGTAGAGGTGATCTCGTGCGGCTGCGCTGTTGAAGCTGCATGGCCCGCCGCGGTATGGGCATTGCAACCTGATAAGCCCTTGTCAAGTTAGCAACTCGCAAGCATAGCTGCACGTCCTGCTGTGATTCCTGTGATTCAGAGCGGTTTTGTCATGCGTGCTGCCCTGGACTGAAGAGGTAAGTGAAGGGTAACGGGGGACGAAGACTGAGTCAAGCCATAAAAAGCCAGAGCCGAGCTTCGGCATGCTACTCTCTAGCAAGAATTCGTTGCGACGAACCGCCGCCGTTGAGAGCGGTGATTCAGGACCGCAGAATGAGGATGAAACAGACTTGAGTTAAGGTGAGTACATGCCAAGGGCACCGGCCAGGGTAATTGTCGTCCGTTAGTAGGTGCGCGCCATCGTGTAGAAATCGACGAAAGCGCCCCCCACAAACAGGAACGGTGCCCCAGAACCGGCAATCAGTCAGTTCAAAAACTGTTGCGCCCAAAACCCGGATGGAAGATTGCCACCGGACGTCTGAAACCACCATCCGCAATCAGCAGACCAACGATGCACAGCCCCACCACGCCAACTGAGCGGCCTGGCCGAGGCTGGTCGCTCATGTTGCGGCCCACGATCGAGGCAATCACAAAGGTGATGCCGGTGGCACAGGGCTGCCGTGCCGATCGCACCGATTGCCGTAACCGCCAGTGCGATCGCCATCGCCCGATACCGCTGAGCGTGAAGCCGGTGATCAGGCTGTAGGCCGCCAGGTGATCGGCAGAGTCCGCGTGCCGTTGTTTGCCTTTCATCGCCGCGTTCTGCCCACGCAAAAGAGAACGAACGTTGATCCGATCAGGGCCACCCAGAACAGAGGATTGAAGATCGGGTGTCGATCACTTCGACAGGCCACGATCACCAACCAGCGAGCGGTGAGCACCATTGCGCCGGCCACAATAGGGCAGGGCCTTGTTGACCACCATTGGCCCCACAAGGGCACCATGTGGCCTCGCCGGATCGCTTCCTGGGGAAATTGTGCTGTCCGGCATGGCTTCAAATTCGAAACTCCCCCCCTTTTTTAATCCTGCCAGCGCCGCCGGCCGAGGGAGTGTGATCTCCTATCTGGCGCCCTCACGGGGCGCTGCCCTTGGCTCTCCCATGGCTTCGGCATCCAGTCGGCGATAGGCCTCACGCCGCTGAACCAGGCGGGATGGCGCACCAAACACGGCGACCGTCAGGTGCGGATCGCCACGCCCTCGACCCCGTTCGCAACCGGCGCCGTCCTGAGACCACTGAACCTGGTGGGAGGGCAAGTCAACCTGGGCTGGGATTCGCCTGTCACCACCATCCGCGGTTCTCCCCAGGAGCGCAGGTGAGCACATGACGGGCATCTGGCGGCCGTGTGTCTGTGCTTCATTCCCAGATCACGAACGCATTCAAGCCGGGTGCGTCCCCCCGCATGCTAGGCAGCGGCGCCACCTCGCATCACACCCTCTCCAGCATCCCTGTGGTGCGTCGGCTCCACAGCAGACTGTTTGCAGGGCGTCGTACACGAGGTCGCAGGTGGGTCACCTTCTTGCTGCAGGTCACCGGGAAGGAAAACCCAGGCTCGCAGCTTCCACAGCCCGGCCGGGTGAGGATTCAACTTTCGGACACGCGTTTCATTTCCAGGCCAATGCGCACGGCCTGGACCGTGGCAGCAAGGTTTTGCCACCTGCCTTTGCCGGTCCCAGGGCCAGGGTGAGTCGTGCTGCTCGATCGCCTCCACGTAGGCCGCTGACCCAGGGTGCGAGGCCCGCACACAACTGCACTCAGCTGGCGGGCCAGGCACACGCTTGCCGAGCGCACGGTGCTCCTCGCCGCTGCCGGAATCGAGAGCCGACCCAGGGCCGGCTCTGCAGATCCATCTGACCCACCGACTGGCCCTCCCCAGAGCGGACGGCGATCAACTCCACAAAAGAGCAGAAGCCGGCTCGAGTGCTCAGCCTGCCCTTGGATCACCAGCTGCAGGCCACGCAAAACCAGGAAAGCCGCCTGAGGGCCTCCAGGCGATGGAGGGTGGCTTCGGCCTCCCCCTCCAGCCAAGCTAGAGGCCGAAGCTTCGATCGGGGAAGATCGATCCACAAACGATGATGGACGCTTTCTGCCCCCGGCCCTGGGGCGACGCTCAAAGCTTCGCGACGCAGGTTCGCGGTTCCAGCTAGCTGCTTTGCTTCAGCGGCGGCGGCTCAGCGCAGCGGCTTCTTGGGGCAGCAGCCTGGCGTTCGCAGACTTCCTTGTCCGCGGGCTATTGATCACGGCTTTCACGAGCCGGCAGCTCTTGCTGGCCTTGCGACGGTATTCACCGGGGACGAATGGTTCGCTCGATCAAGCCACCTTTCTCAACAAGGAGCGCCACAGGTGTCGGTGTTGGGCGCCTTGGCTAGACGCACCCGGATCGCTCGGTGTTCAACCGGGTTCTCCTTGGTGCGGGGTTGTAGAAGCCCCAGGCTCTTCGGAGCGGGACGGCATCCGGCGGGAGGTGCTGTTTGGTGAGGACAAGCGGAAGCATTGCTTCACGCTTTTTTGCCGAACACCGCTTCAGGCGAGAGCTTGATCATTGAGACGATGGTCAGTGGGCTTTCCCAAAACCGCAGACCGTACCGCGACACCCCCTGGCCTTGGACGCGTGAAGCCGTGGGCGGAGGACGCAAAGGAACAGGAGAAGTAGAGATGTAGCAATCAAGATTTTGAAGTTTTTATAATCAGGAGCGGATCGTTTCAGCAGTGATTTTTTGATCGGATCGCATCCGCGCGCCTGGCACTTTTTACTTTGTTTTTTCCTTAATTCCTCCTTGCCAGGGGCGGCTCCAGCGGGCGCCCACCGCCGAGATGGGGCTTAAGGCGAGCCGAAATATCCCTATGCGGCGCCTTCTTGCCGCTTTTTAGCCGGCGTTGGGGACTTGCCGGGGGGGGAAAAAAAACTGCCCGCCCGGCCCCCCGCCCCAGGGGGGGCCCCCCCCCGGCTTCCCCCGAATTCTTCCCCTTTCCCCTCCC
>Ga0163217_1100292_pt1 | contig 11154 bp, 13 predicted proteins | sample SynspAceP_FD_185933 | JGI IMG/M metagenome (GOLD analysis project Ga0163217, IMG submission 185933) | Saline lake microbial communities from Ace Lake in Antarctica - Synechococcus sp. Ace-P (PacBio error correction) | ecosystem: Environmental > Aquatic > Non-marine Saline and Alkaline > Saline ... | reverse complement strand
CCTCCGACAATGCGATCCGCTCGGTTTAGCACAGCGCGAAGAACCCTCGCATCGAGGCCCCATGAAGACATCGCGTTTGGTTCGCGACCGGAACGCGGCACAATCGGCAACGGAATCATGCCTGTGGTGTAGAGTGCCTTGAGGTCTCTATCACGACGAAATTGACGTGGCGGCCCAGCGAACAGGGCGCGGCTGTCATGAGTAGGCGATCAAACGCAATGGATCTGAAAGCGGCAGCGCCTGCGGAGGCGGTAATTATTTCCGTATATCTCAGAAACGCTCGAAGAAGTCGCGGTCCATTCGGCGACCATCGGCGGGCTCAGGGTGCCCATGTGCGCGGGAAGCTCTTGGTGCACGAATGCGGGGCGCCGGTGTCATGAGAGGCCCTTTGTGAGATCAAATCGGCGGAGGCCAATAAAGCGCACCAGCCGGCACACCAGGAATATTGAGAACACGATGTCAGCGGACTCGGTGAGTCGACATAGATGTATTGAATTCAGCCGCCGGGTGATGTATGACCAACATCGAATAGGCCGCTGCCGCGACTGAGGGAACGATATCCTGAATACGTGGGAATGATCGTCAGGGGGGCTTTTGCATCGCAGGTGGCAAAGATGTTGGTGAGGCGGGCCCGAGGGCACAGAGGTGACGGATTTTACTCAGGCTCGACAGTCGCAAAGTCTCAGATGATAGATAACTCGAACGACGTGCTCGGCATTGCAGGGGCAATGGTCGGATCGGCCAGTGCGGCACGTCGAGGCCTGTTCTTGCCAAAGTGGACTAATGAATCGGCGGTGACCAGCTTGCGGGACAAGGGGTGCACTGGCGACAGCCAAGCAAACACCTCGGATGTCGGGCCTGCTTGGCAGATTAGCAGCGCAGACAGATCGCGCGCGCGCTTGCGTTCTAGTTCAGCGCCAAGCGAGAAGACGTTCCCTGGCAACCGCAAGGTACGCGCGCCAAGAACTCGACTTCGTTCTGGGAAGGCCTGGGCGAGCAGGATGGCGACCGCGCGTCTTGGCGGGGTCGGTGATCTGAAATGATAATTTATGACGTTGTCATGGGGCAGAGATTGGCAGTGAGAGGCGGCGCGCAGGCAAGGGGAGCAAACCAGCGCTATGTAGAGTTTGTCGTGCGGCAAATAGGTATTTCGGACGGGGGATACCTCACGGTTTGCTTGGTTGACCATTGAGAAACGCAAGGGTTAATTCTACAACTGTTAGTAGAGAACTCGCCCACTAGGGCGAGGCTCGCGGCCTGATACCAAAGAAGGTATAGGCGCATGTATTGTAACAAAAGCCTAACTAGACGCACTCAATAAAACTGTCTAGGTTTGTCACATCCACGGACCCAGAGTGTAGGTTATGGCTCGCACTTACCTTGAACAGCTCTGGGCCGAGATTTGAATGCCAGATCTCATTCATCGAACCTCGCAAGGGGGGCTTTGACTGCCAAAAGGCGGGACTGCGCAGCTGTATGGTATAGTAGAGCCAGACATAGCGGTGAGACAGCGAGGCCTCCAGCATGCTTCACCGGATCGGAAGTGATTGGCTTCCGTAACACAGTCCTCGAAAATAGGCGAAACCGTTAAACCGCATCACCAACGATTAGGTAATGTAGCGAATCCTGAGGCAAGTGTATAGGCAGGTGCTCGATGTCCAGTAAATGGATGGAACAAAGCTGGATCTGAAGGTCTGGCTTGAGACCCGCTATGTGACCCGTTTGCGCAGACAAAAGAGCCGGTGCTCGGTGAACTCCTTTCCGTTGTCGGTAGAGAGAATGGTGCGAGATGTCGAATTGGCAGCAGTGCGCCGCTCCAAGTCCCGCCAGGAAAGCGGAACGCGCAAATTAGGCCGCTGTGCTTGCTTAGTATTAATAGTACGAAGGACAAAAGACCCAGCGAGTGGCGTCCTATCAATCGACAGGACAAAAACAGATCCAAGCGAGAGTTTTGATCTGCCATTTGAGGCAGGATTATTTCACAAAGTCAATGTGAGGAACATTGTATCCAGGGCTGCATAAAGCATTGAAAAACCCTTGTGACTATTGGCGGGCCATCTCTTCTCTTGAACTGATCGCGCAGGTTGCCCACACCCATGCACCGGACGACAAACACAGCGATCCAGCCCTGAGCGTAGAGGACCATTCCGGACTTGTTTCAGAGAACTAACTAAACCAGAAGAACCTTACGGCCCATGTAGATCCTTCGAGCGCGAGCAAATGTCGTTGCGCAGAACGCAACCAGCCGAACAGCACTCCTGTCTGCAGGACGAGTCGAGATTTACGATTCTGCAAAACCGGATCTCGCGCTGCTCGTGGCTTGACGTCGAGTACCGCTCGCTGGTGACGCCACTTATAAGATTGTTTGCTTGTCGGCGTATGCCGCAACCGTTCGCCAGACTGACGCAGGCTCGTCACTACGCTCCTGAATTGAGCCCTTACTTTACGGGTGTAGGCGATCCGGCGTTGCGTGTGGCAAGAATGAAATCTCAGGCATGGCAGCACGCACGTTATTTGAATGCTCACTCAAGAACGATTTCTTGCCATTGAAAAATGCAAATCCGACCGAAGTCAAATGTCTGATCGATTCTGGGATGGAAAACAGTTAGGGGACTATAAGAAGATTTTTGCTTAACGTTCTTCGGCGGTGCTGCAACCTGCGCTTAAAGCCCAAATGCCGCTCTGCCAGCCTTTGCCGCATCCCAACAGCGTCACAATCTCGAGCCAGAAATCATCTATCCTTTGGCGCAAGCGGGCCACAAAGATTTCGCCAACTCCCGCCTTCGAATGAACGCCAACGCCGGGGTGAATTATCCCGTTACGGCGGGCGCAATGCGACTCTGGATCAATTCCTATCCAAGTCGACGGCGACCACATTTCCAATCACAAAGCAGCAGATCGCCAAATTCCTTCGCGGTTCTTCTCTGGTCACCAAGCTCCGCGCGCCGCGCTTGCGCGCAGCCTCCTGCACCTCTTCCTCGATCTTTTGCCAGCACAGTACTGTCATCGAGTGCCAAACCCGCCACGATCTCATCCAACACCAAACCCGGCGATGCGCGTTTTGCAACTTCACTGCCGCAATATAAGCGCAGGAGCCGAGAAGAGCGACCCGATCCAGCACGCCTTGCTCAACAGCGCGCAGCGCAGCTTCGGCGGACTATACTTGGACTTCCCCACAGTCAGCGGGTTTGATTGCTCTGGCACTTTTTATCGCAGTTCTCGTTCGCCAAAACACGGATGCGGAATGGCGATCGACTTCATCTTTTTAGGGCATCGCTTCGTGCAACACATCGTAGAGAAATCAATAGCGCCCAGGCTCGCGCGCTGCAATTGCCGAATCGTGTCGGGTAAGACGGTTGCCGCCAAAACAGATCAGCCCAACTCGCCTATTCAGGTAACGCCCAATCAGGCGCGCTCAATCGCAAGATCGGCGCCTCCATAGGCCTCACTCAAAATCGTAATGTTGTAGGGGGCGATGGGAGGCAAAATCCTGCTTCGATATCCCCACGGAACACCCCGTCGCAGGATCGCGCAGCGGCGCATGATTTCCAGGCAGGCGGGCAGGCCCCCGCCGGTGTCAAGGCACAGTGCGCTGGCTGCCGGTTCGCGCCCATCACTCGCGGCGCGCAGAAGGACGCTGGTTTGGCGGCTGGTGCGGCTGGGTCAAAACAAGTCGCCTTCCTCGGTCCCAGATCACTTCTGGTTGCCGCAGCTTTTTGGCCGAGGCGCGCAGAGTAATATCGCGGCGCTCGCGGCTGAAATTGCTATATGCCAAGAACACAGGCGCGCATGCGAAAACAACCACGCATCCGTAAAGGCGCTAACGATCCTCCAATCCAGGACCCGCAAGCGCCAGAGCATAGGCAGGGCGTGAAAGAATCAGGGTCAGAACGGTTGCGACGCAAGTCCGAAAGGACCACGGCTGTGGCCAGCTGACTCACCAGAAGCGCAATGTTGGCTAATTGATCGAGTAGCCGCCTCCGAAGAAGTCAAACGACAGCCCGAGCATCACGGCGTCAGACCCGGCCATTGTCGTGATCGTGAGTCAACACACGAGACGAATGGCGCATCTGCGCTGTTGCGGCTGATCGCTAATACAAGTCGGGGCAACTGTAGCGCGAGTATTCTTTTGGTAGGTGCGATCAAATACAATGTGGATGTGATGTTCACCACAATCCCGCCAGTAGCACGATCCCCGTTGCCGGATCATGATGAATCGAGAAAAGGGTTGCTGCAATGAACATCATTCCCAAAGATCAGCACAGCGCCAGTGGATCAGACAGAACACACCGCGAAGCTCAGCACCAGAATGGTTTAGTGAAGCTATTGAAAACACTGTTGCCCAAGCGCAATGATTAGAACATCAAAAACAGCGCGCCGAGGAAGCTTGGCATGAGGAAGGCTTGGCTTTCGCCTCCAGCCATCGGTCCTCTTAGAGTATCGCCGTCGTCCAGTTTACGCCTCGGGTAAAGACTCTGCCCTAAGGGTCACCAGCCATGTGGGTCAGACCCGCGAATCCGCTCGGCAGGAGTGATTGCCACCCGCCTCGTCATTGACGAGAGTCCAGCGCCCACACCCGCCTTCACATCAATCCTAATAACGCTGCCCATCGACCTGTCTATTTTCTGCGCTAGACTGTATGCAACTGGCGAGCGTGTTCAACGAAGTTGCGAGCAGCGGCACGAAGGCCATTTGGGTCCGCACCCGCAAGTATCGAGCGTTGACAAAACGACAAGCTAACACGGTCGCTGCTCGCCTGGGAAAAAACGCACCCGCGATTTCAGAATCTCGTCATCCGAGCTATCGTACCCGGAATGTTGAACCAAAAGCACCACGCGCAGAGAGTAGCATCAACATGCACATTGCGCCCAGCAGCTAGGTGGCACATACAGGCACACGTAGGCGACCTGTGCCTCGGCCACGGGTTGAGACGTCGAATCTCTCATTGGCCGGGTCTAGGGTGCGGCTGTCTTCGATATCGATCAGCGCACTAGGTCCGCCTCAAAACTGGCGTGCGCGCCACCTCAGTTCCACAGCCGTCTCAAGATGACATCCTAGATCAGTCGCCCTTGATAGCGCAGATGCACGGGCTTTTGGCTAGAGGTCCGCAGCACTGTATATGTCCGAGCAGCACCTCGAACGAATGCCGTGGAGATTGGGGTCGCAAACCGCAGCGATCATGCGTCACCGCAGTCACGGCAGTGACCGATCAAAAGGACGGGTTAAAATCGTTTACGACTAATGCGGGTTCAGGCCGCAAAACAAACGAAAGCACCATCGATCTGTGGACCGGTCCTCCTCACAATGGCACCAATTCACATCCTAGCATTTGCCCCAATTGGATATTCGCGGTAGCGGACGCCCCTCCGGGATTTCTGGTAATGTCGAAGCCACCCGCACCTGCAAAGGTCAAAGACCGAACTCGACAACCGAGGGGCGGTTGTCATTAGGACAAATCGCCTACTCTGTCTTGCGCAGAGCACATGCGTCTTTCTCTGGGCTCAACTAGGCTGATGATCTTTTGCCTCGCGGCTTTGGACGCACGGAAGTCACAATGCCTGTTCATCGAGCTCGGAATCGACGAAGGAACTCAAACCCCGTAATTGTTGGTTTTGAGACAAGCGAGAATACGTCGCAACCAGCAGACCACCACAGTCCCAATGCGCCACCAAGGAGAAAAATGATACAGAGATTGATTAGGTCAATCCAAGCCGGGATCTCGCTCACAGGCTATTACACGGTAAAGAGTGCGCACCGAAAAGCCGAGCCGGCAATTGCGCCTGGTGCGCGCGCTCCGCCTGGAACTTTGCTCGGCGGTCATCAGTACACCGACAACAGCGCCGCAGCGCCTGCAACACATCAAGGCAGCGTGGCACGTAGGCCCAACAATGCCGCCCTCAGGATTCAAGACCCAGCACATAGAGACGAGCCGACGCTTCAGACCCTGCATGTGGCCGGACAAACGAAAACACGCGAGGGCCGGTAGGCACAATGCCATGACGAAACGCTACAGTGACAAAATAGGGCAGACCATCAGGCACCGAGGCAAGGCCGGTCTCGAAAAAAAGCGGCTCATTTCGGCCCTGCAAACACCACCCATAACAGGAGGATAGAACGATGAATGCAGGAATAAAACCCCGAAACGAGAAATATAAACCCCCCCAAGAGCGGCAACCGAGGCGATAGAACAAAGTATCATAGGTCGGGAAGCATCCCATGAACTGTGCGGGGCACACACGAGGCACAGAGCAGCACATCTGCCAGCGCAGGCAAACGCGCCACTAGTGTCGTTGGCAGTCGGATTGATACACTGGCAACAAGAACATCCGCTTTGCGGCCTCAGTAAAAAAAAAAAACCGGCAAGGATCATATGGACCGCACCTTCCTCGATCCGGTCTGTCGGGCGATATCTACCAACGACCACAAATCGCGCCATCCATACCAGCAACATCCCGCACCGCAGGAATCAGCCAAACATCCACAATGTTCGACACGGTTGATGCCCATGATCGCCAAGAAGGCGAAACACAAAAGGAACGAGGTTTGGAATCGCGAAGGCCCACCAAGCAGGAAAGAGCACCGAACGAATGTCCCAGAGGGACTGCGCAGGCACCACAATTCATGCGGCAGTAAGCAGAATCGACCGTCCAGGACCGAGCCTATCGAGCTGGCTAACCATGGAGCACGACGACACGGCGATTGGAAGCACATGGAGATCGAACACCGTTGACGGACTGCTGCACACTCAGCCGCGGCGCACCCTCGGCTGCCGGCATGCAATACCGTCTCGCGCACGAGGATTGAGCCATATAGATGATGTGAAGCTTTTGCGGTTTGAACAACTGCAAGGCACAGGCGTTGCATCGCCATTAATGCGCGCGACGTGCCTTCCGCTCCATCAAATGTCCAGTGCGAAATTGTTTGCCAGATCGCAAGGGTCACGACCGCGGTTCGCCGTTCACCTTCAACAGGCAAGGCCGATAAAGTGCGCAGAAGCGGTTCATCGTCACGCCCGGAGGGGATTTTCAGCGGAGAACGCGCGCCCGCGCTTGCTCCACATGACCGGCTGCGATCATTGAGTGTTGTTCTGAAGACCACGGGAAGCAATTCGCCTGAACGGGTGACCGTATAACAGGCTTTCCAAGCTGCACGCAAGGGGATCGAATTTCAAACCCGACATTTCCTCGCTGCTGGCCGTAAGGCCCCTTCCAACACAGAGCTCAAGGCCCTTCAAGCGTGTCTTGCAGGTCTTTGGCAGCCGCAACAACGTCCGCTACGAGCAGGCGTGGACCGGTCAGGTTGACGACGATGTGGGAAAAATCAGGAGGAAGTTATCTCGATGATCGTGTAGTTATTCGGCCCAGAGTCCGGGAAATTCCGCTACGCTGCAGTATTCCTCTTGCGCGGCACACGGCGTACATGGTTTAACTATGTCCCAGCCGAACTCTCGAACCTCTAAGGATCATCGCCCGCGAAAGCCTTCGGCGCTTGAGGTCGCAAGACATCTTGTCGAGGCGGTCCAGATCAGACAGCTCCGATCTCCCAGTAACCTTACGAGACAGCTTGTTCGCCTGTCCTCCGCACCGTATGCCGGGAAGCGGGATCGAGCACGAACAGCGCGGGAATCTCAAATATCGGGCTCGCCCTCTATTGGGCGCGAGAGTATAGGCAAACGGTGACGATGACAATTCGACTCTCAAGACGCCGACGAAGGCCAGAGCCATACCGCGACGCGCGAGACGCGGCCCAATTCAACGATGACCGCGTCATGCCTGCCGTCCGCTCCGAGGTGTATGACTCAGGTACACAAGGAGTGCCCCTGCGGTCACATATATCTTAGGCCGCACGACGATACACATCTTGCGATCATCCGGTCAAGGCCGTGACCACGAGGACGCCAGCGGACTGTTGTTCGCGCATTTCAGACGCAGCACGACAGGAAGACGAAATGCGGCTTTTCTGTGCCCATTGTCGTGCATACAAACCGCTCGCCTGGCGCAGCCCAGAATTCGCCGTTTGTCGTTTAAGCGTTTAAGGCTGAGCGGGCAATCAATGAATGCGGGGACGTGCTCTGTCGGCTGCGATTGAACCAGATGGTGGCGGTCTGAGCACGGTCGCGGAAATACCCAATCACTGGTTCGAGATCAGATCCTCGCATACTCGGTGCGAAAGGTGCGGAAGTGGTCAGGTTCCGCCCGAGCGCCCTGCCAGGACGTCACCAAGCCCGCCCTTCGCGCGCCGATGGCCAAAGCCTCGCTGCGCCTGCTGCGCGGCGCGCCACATTTGAACATAGATCGATAAATATGGCCTCGGGCACGACAACACCACCAGCTTGATCGGGTTCAACGCTAGAACAGCGAATTGTGGTCACAGGTTGCGTTTGCACGCCTTGGTGTGTTCAGCAATGGCGCCGAACTCTGCCGTGTCCAGTCATCTAAGCACTCCGGGGCTAAAAAGGTCGCTCGAGGTGATGGTACACATGCGTGATTCTCTTGCTCGTGCGCGTTCCACCGAAGGCTTCCGCCGCTTTGGCATCGCCCTTGCCGTTATTACACGAGATGCTCAGACCGTAATGGGCCGACGGGACTGCTGATCTGTGCGGTTGCGAGAAGGCAGGCGAATCAGAGCCCCGGCACGCGGGTCTCTGAAGCAAAGCGTCTGCGGCAAAGCGGCGGGGCTGCATTCTCGTTGATGCGGGAGCGTTCCTCCACACGGGCGGCGCGGCGTCTGTTGAACGCGACGGACTCAGGGCCTTCCGGCACCCGGGGCGCGCGCCTCAAGCAAAGGGCGCTCTCGGCCCTCAGCCAGAATCTTACGCCGCGCGTGCCCGATCAGCGAGACACATGAGTTGGGCCAGCTTTCCACTGGCTGCCTTTGGCAAGGCAATCAGAACACCACGCGACCCGAGAGTTTCCGCCAAGCACGTCACTTGGCGCAGCGCTTCATGCGACCCCCGCAAGACTACGCGCATTTCTCAACTGTATTGCGCCGTGCATATGCCTCAGGGCACACGACAGACCCGGCGTCGCTTCGGGTATGCGGAACACAAGAGCAGCAACGGCCTGTAATTTCGAAGCGCCTTATCGGGAGTCGACAAATAGTGCTCCACTTCGGAGCGAGACGGCGGTTATGCGCTGAGGCAGCTCAGCGTCGTCGCGACCGGTTTCCAGGCAAAAGCCGAAGCAGCCGCGGTCGCGTGTGCGCACGAACCAAAAAACAGGGCCGTCATGACGACAAACAGGCACAGTGATATGATAGGAAACGCATGCGCTAGTTCGTTCTAAACGTTAATTCCGAAGACCAAGGTGCGGGTCGTGTAGTGGGATCCATGAATATATTCGTAAGGGCATCGCCAATAGGGGGACATAAGCGCTGACGAGGTGAACCGACCAGATTCAGAATTACCGTTTCGGGGCTGAGCACGCAAGAAAAAACCACAGTTCGAAACGCAGCAGAGGGCGCACATAGGCTGGCACGCCTGTGACGCCGCGTGCTAGACGCGCGGAAATTGCGGCGAATTGCCCATTTTGGGCAGCGTTTGGCCAGGTTGAAAGAGGCGACCGATGAAAGCAATCCTGACAGTTTACAATTGATGAGGTCTCCGAGACCTGCGCACGCGACAAATTGTTAGCGACTTTTCAAGCGCTACGGCTGATTGTCGGCTTTTGGCCATTATACGCGTCGTGGGGAACCGCAGCATTACCGAATGAAACCCGCGCTCCAAGACCGGGACGACGGACAGCAGCTATACGGATGATGCAATCTTTGCCGCCGCTTAAAATACCCGAAGTTCGCAAAAATGGCCCCGCGTGAGACGCGCTTGCCGCCATTACCACACTTGGCAACGGGAACGCAAGCACGATATTCGCACTGCTGCAAGCCGCCAGATGAGCCACTGCGGCCGAGAAGACACCGAGCGCGCTGCTGGCAGGGATAATAGTATGTCGTTGCGCAGCAATTGGCCGACGTACTGCATTTGTCCATTGGACCCGCGGTCTATCCGCGCACCCTATGCGGAGACCTGTCGGCTTGCTTGTTGGCTCGGCGGTCGAAGGCGCTGGTGCATCGAGAGCATGCCGCCATTTGGCCCGGATCGGAAGGCCCTGTCGGCCCCCGGCGCGCCGTGTTCGAAGCATTGCGCGCAAACAAGCAGCGCTTGGTGGTGATGCACTTGTGGCAGGCGAAGAGACCGAACAGGGCGCGATTGACAATTGACTGATCGATATTGCGAGCAGACGCGAACAAAATCGACCAAACGTGGAGCCGCCAAACGCGCGAGACCCAACTTGTATAATCTCGCTGGGTGGCCAGTTTGAGGATTATCGAGCATTGAGGCACCACGGGAGATAACCGCGAGCGCGTCCGGTTGTGTCACCAAAAAATCGGCTCGAAATGATCCTGTCTATGCCCGAATCCGAGCCGGGAACTGCGCTGTGGGCCTATCTGGACTTATGGCCACAACGCATGCAGGTAAGGTTCGCGAAAATCTGAGGCACGACGAGTGCGTGGGGAACACCCGTTTATCAAGCGGCTCTCTAGGAAACAGTTTTTGGGGAACGGGCCTTGAGGCATATGGCTAGGTTAGACAAACAACATGCCTCGTCAGCGCGGTCACCTCTTCGGCGCTCACGCTCAAGCGAGGGGGCGAGCCTTAGGCGTGATCTCTAGTGCTTGTCTGCAAGTTAGCGAAACGTGAATTGATCTTGCCGGTGAACCGCTTCGCCGTTACGGACCCCGCTCTGCCGACACGAATGATGCCGCCAACGGGGCTTGGCGATGCGACCGTTGAGGAGCGAAGAGGTTGTGGCTCGTCGGTGCACCCCGCAGTGCCGACTCGATGCGCGATCCGTCATTGCTGCCTACGCGCTTAATAAATCACCAGCATGGACCACGCCAATTTGGCGGGGAGCTAGCAAGTCATCGCACGGAACACGCGGGCAAACCCGCGAACCTCGCAGCCTGATACCTGTTTCGCGACTCTAGCCAATATTGGCGCAGGCGACAAGCACGCAAGCACTCGCAATCACCGCAAGTCCTGTGGCACGCAGATGGCCGTATCCTTTACCCTTTTTGATTAGCCGACGCCAACTGTTTGACGGCTGTTGGCGCTGAACTTCTGGTGTCGAGGTTCTCTGGAGCGCGCGATCTGACGCC
>Ga0163217_1068864_pt1 | contig 11154 bp, 10 predicted proteins | sample SynspAceP_FD_185933 | JGI IMG/M metagenome (GOLD analysis project Ga0163217, IMG submission 185933) | Saline lake microbial communities from Ace Lake in Antarctica - Synechococcus sp. Ace-P (PacBio error correction) | ecosystem: Environmental > Aquatic > Non-marine Saline and Alkaline > Saline ... | reverse complement strand
ACCACCTGCTGAAGCGCCGCCTGCAGGGCAGGTGGGTGCGGATGTGTGGCCTGGCCCGGCGCCGCCAGCGGCGAATCGACCCGGGCGGTTTGAGCTGGTCACCGAGCTTGCAGCACGCCCCGCTCAATTCGGCCGTTGGTGAAACAAACAATGCGCAGGGCGGCTCACCGCCTCGATCTCAACGATCAAGTTCCTGGCCGACCAGCAGGCCGCGGTTCACCGATCTGGCCACCGGATTCGCCATAGAACGGACGTGGCATCGAGCACCAGTGCACCGCGTCGCCGGGGCCACGCCCGCTGGCCGGCGCGGCCCTGTTCACCACCAGCGCCATCACCCTGGCTGGGATTGCCTCCAGGGGCGCCATAGCGTTGGAAATCGGTGTCGGCCAGATCGGCGGCGAGCGCCTCCAATGGCGCCCTGGACGGTGAAGATCCACGCTCACCGCTGGCCGCCTTGGCCCCGCTGGCGCTGGGCCTCATCCGCTCCTCGAAACCGTCGCGGTGTCCACCGTCAGACCATGCTCTCGCGATCTCTTCGGTTGAGCTCCAGCGGGAAAGCATAGGTGTCGGTAGAGCTCGAAGCCTGGGCGCCGCCTGATCCGCTGGGGTCTGGCGGCCAGCAGCTCATCCAGCAGCTTCTCGCCCCTCTCGAGGGGTTTCAAGAAAGGCGGGCTCCTCCCGCTCCAGCTCCGCGGTCTGATCGCCCCCCGGCGCTCCAGCAACTTCGGGGTAGGCCGGGCTGCCATCAAGCTGGATTCGCCGCTGCCCATCGCGTGGAAGGAAAGGGCCGATCGGTGCCGATCAGCCGCCCGTGGCGCACGACCGCCGGCGGCAACAGGACGCCGCAGGATGTAGCCCCGGCCCAGGTTCGAGGCACTCACCCCATCGCCGATTCAGCTGGGGTGATGGCTCGGCTGTGGTCGCCGATCACCTTCACGACGTTGAGCCTTGGTATTAAGCACCGGGATAGGTGAGGCCAGCGAGGGCATCGGCCGTTGGTCGATCAGCGGGTAGATCAGAATCGGTTTCGTAGTTGTTTTCGGCACTTGCCTTGCAGGATCTGGGCCAATGCGCTCGAGTCCCAGGCCCGTGTCGATGTTGCGGTTTGGCCACGGCGTGAGCACACCAGCGGCATCCGCGGTTTGAATTCTTCGAACACCGGAGGTTGTAGAACTCGATGAATCGGCTGTCGTCCTCCAGGTCGATGCCGTCATTCCGCCAGTTCGGGTTGAAGTCGTAGTAGAGCTCCGAGCAGGGAACCGCGGACAGTAGGACCCGAACACCCAGAAGTTGTCGGCCTCATCGAGGCGCACGATCCGCTTGGGGTAACCCCCACCGTCGTCACGCCCAGATCGCCGCGCCTCGTCGTCGTTCACGGGAACACGCCTCACCACCACCGGGCCGGATCGAGGGCCGAAACAGCTCGGTGGAAAGCTCCCAGGGCCCAGGCAATCGCCTCAGCCTTGAAAAGTAGTCGCCAAACGAAAAGTTGCCGAGCAAATCTCGAATAAATGTTTGTGAGCCGCCGCCGTTGCGGCCCCACGTTTCTCGATGTCGTTGCGTGCGGATGCATTTCTGGGCTTGTGGTGGCCCGCGGGCGCCGGCCTCGGAGGACTGCCCCAGAACACCGGCTTTGAAACCGCAGCATTCCCAGCGATGGTGAGCAGCACCGTGGGTGCGGGAATCAGCGAGGCACTGGCCAGCGCTGTGGCCCCGAGCCGACGTAGAAAGCGAGGAAGGCTTCGGCGGATCTCCGCGCGCTGCGCCTGGCGGGTGGCGCCGCGTTGGAAGTGGCGGGAATCTGGAGCGGCAGCATTGGGCCCAAACAGCGAAACACCCTTGGAAAGGGCATGATCGCCAGCACCAGCACCAGCGACGCCGTTTGTCTCCACCGAGCAGCGCCATCAGTTGCGGCTTCCAGTCGATCGGCTGGGCCCTGCCGGCCGGTGGCACCGCTCTGGCCCTCGCCTTGCGTGCTGGGTTCTGGAAGCCGGGGGCTGCGCGCCGGCGGCTGCTGGTTTCTTTTTCTACGGCCTGCTGGCCTTCCACCTGCAGCGGCGTTCGACCCGGACGATGGCCATTCTCCAGGCCGGCCTGGTGGGAGCGGTTCTGCGGGCATCCGCAGCCTCGCCCCTTCCCCGGATTCTTCCTGAGCTCGGTTAGCGGGCACGCGGTCGAGGCTTGCTCTGGCGCTGCTGGCAGACAGCGCTCAAAGCTCTGGTGGCACTTGTGGTGGCCGCTGCTGGGCGCCGCCTGCTTGCTGCAGGGACAGTGGCAACGGCTGCTGCCCGCCTTGAAGGCTGAACTGATGGCCTGGAGGGAGGCAGGGGACCGCGATGGGGATTGATGGCGAACCGATCCGGAACCTGGGCGCGGCCTCGGCGAGAGCCTTCTGCACGCGCCACCTGGCTCCCAGCCGATAGCATTCGGCATCGGCGGCCCGGCCTGATGCTCTGGGCGATACCTGGCGGGTGGCCCACCCGGCCAGTCCGATTGAGGCGCCCCTCCGCCCAACGCCGCTCAGCCTTCAACCAGGCGACCTCGGCGCCTGGCTGGAGGAGTGGGACCTGTGGACCGACATCGTTCCGGCGGCTCGGCCGCCCTGGCCTGCCGAGCCGTCGCCAGGCAGGCAAGGGCAGGAAGAAGTCCGAGATGCGGTGCGGCTGGAGTGGCCTGCCGCTTGCAGGCGGCGAAACCGATCCCCAAGATGTTGGAAGTGGTGGCCCTGAGACGCGTGAGCGGCTGTGGCTGGATCCCGCCGCCGCCGCCCTCTGGCTGGCAGCGCCTGCCGCTCTCGGGAAACCCATCCCGACCTGGCCGATGAATTGCGCTGGTGGAGCCATCTCCACGCTGGAGCCTCAGCCTGAATCGCCCGGCCGCTGGCTTGCCCCAGGTGGAAGAGGGCCAAGGCCCACTTTGGTGCCCCTGCTTCAACCGCGAGACGACCGCCGTCGCCTCGAAGAATCTGGCCACCCAGCTGCCCCCCAGGTGGCGGTGGCTGCCTCTGGCCGTGTGCTCGAACCTGCCTGGATCGGCGTTCAGGCCTGGGCCCCGGCGCCAACGGCAGGCGCACCCCTTGGCCTGCTGGCGACCCGGCTCCGGCCGGGCTGCGGGTTGGTGACGATCCTCTCTGGCCTGGTGTATGCCAGCTGCGCAGCGGCTTCAGCCCGAAAGCCGACGGGCCTCGATCCCCTGCTGACGGCCTGGCAGCAGGCCCTGGGTCCGGGCAAGGCGAGCTGCGCCTGGGCAGAAGAAGAGATCGGAGCACTCGGCACCGCCACCCACCCACTGCGCGCGAAGCGGGTGGCCGGCGGGTCGCCCCGGCCCGGCCTGCCTGGAGCTCGACACACCGCCAGAGGGCGCTTGAGCTCTGGGAGCGCGCTTCAGCCTGCAGGGCCGAGGCCGATCCTGAGCCTGAAATTTGCCGGCGGCGGCGGTCTGGGCGGCTGGTGAAAGCCAGGCCTGCAACTCGGCGAGATCAACCGTTCAGCGCCCGGGCGAACTGCTGCTCGAAGGCCTGTGGGCCGCGGCCCTGCAGGTGTTCGAAGCGATGCGGGCGGGCTCGATGCGGGCCACCCCCTTGCAGATGGAGCTGGCCCCGGCCGAAGCACTTCGTGCTGGGCGAACGGCCGCCGCCCGCCTGCGCGATTTGGCGTGGGCGTGGTGCTCCCCCCAGCCTCAGCCGGTGGCCTGGCCAGCCGGCTGGGGCCTGTCGATCGAAGCGGGAGCTTGCCGGCGAAATCACGGGCTTCAGCCTCGGCGAAACCCTGGAGTGGTGGCGCTGGGACCTGATGATCGGCGGCGTCACCTTGACCTCAAAGGACCTGGAGCGGCTGGCGAGCAAGCGCAGCCCACTGGTTGCAGCACAAGGGGGCCTGGATCGAGCTTGCGTCCGGGCGATCTCCGCAACGCACGAAAAGTTCTGCGCCCTCGATCCACCGCTCAGCCTCGGACCGACGCCCTGCGCCTGCCGGCAACGAAAGGCGAAACCCTGCCAGCGCCTGGCCGGTGCACCGCTTTCACGGCCGGGGCCACGGCTGCAGGGGGTTGCTGGAAGAACAGTACCCACCAACAGAAGGCTCCATCCCCTGCCGGCACCGGAAGGCTTTCTGCGGCCAGCTTGCGCCCGGTTCAGAGCGGGGGCCTGGGCTGGCTGCCTTTCCTGCACCGCTTTCGAACCCATGGCGCCTGCCTGGCCGATGACATGGGCCTGGGCAAGACGATCCAGGTGCTGGCCTTCCTGCAGCACCTCAAGTCCGGAGCAGGAACGAAGCGACCGGTGCGTGGTGGCCCCCACCTCCGTGGCTCACCAACTGGAAGCGTGAGGCCACGGCTTCACACCAGAGCTGACCGTTTTGCTGGAGCACTTACGCCGAGGCGGCCCCGCCACGCCGCGGCCCTGGCCAAGCGCCGCTCAAGGCGTCGATCTGGTGCTCACCAGCTACGGCCTGCTTGCAACGCGACAGCGAGACTGCGGGCCTCGATGGACTGGCAGGGAACGTGATCGACGAAGCCCAGGGCCGATCCAAGAACCCTTCGCCAAGCAATCCCTGGCAAGCCCGTCAGCTGGCCAGGTCAGGCCAATAAACAGCCGCTCCCGCATCGCCTCACCGGCCACCCCGGTGGAAACCGGGTGAGTTGAGCTGTGGGCCTGATGGATTTCCTCAACCCCAACGGTGCTGGGCGACGAAGAATTCTTCCGCCAGCGTTTACCGCCTGACCGATCGAGCGCTACGGCGACACCGCCTCCCCTGCGCCGACATCAAGGCCCGGGTGTTGGGGGCCCCTTCGTTCTGCGGCGGCTGAAAACGACAAATCGATCATCTCCGACCTGCCGAGAAGCTGGAACTCAAGCGAATGGGTGGGCTCGCAGCGAGCAGAGCAAGCTCTACGCAAACGGTGGACGAAAACGCTCGACGCCATCGCCCGGGCGCCCCTGCGGCCAGGAAGCATGGCCAGGTGCTCGGCCTGCTCACCAAGCTCAGCCAGATCTGTAACCACCCCGCCCTGCCCTCAAGGAAGGGAGGGCATCGCGAAGGGTTCAGCGCCCGCTCCGCCAAGCTGCAGCGGCTGGAAGAAAACGTTGATGAGTGTGATCGAGGCGGGCGATCGCGGCCGCTGCTGTTCACCCAGTTCGCCGAATGGGGGCACCTGCTCAAGCGGCCCCCACCTGGTCCGAGAAAGCGCTTCGCCAGGAAGTGCCCCTTCCCTACGCAGCACCAGCAAGGTGGAGCGCCAGGCGATGGTTTCGATCGCTTCCAGGACGATCCCGCGGCCCCCAGTTGTTCTGCTGTCGCTGAAGCGGGCCGGTGGGGTGGCCTCAACCTGACCGCGCCAGCCCCCCCAACGGGTTTCTTTTCCCCACATCGATCGCTGGTGGATCCGGCCGTGGAGGACCAGGCCACGACCGGGACCTACCGCATTTCGGCCAGAACCAACGGGTTGGCTGGTGCACAAGTTCATCCACCAGCGGCTCGGTGAAGAGAAATCGATCCGATGATTCGCGAGAAAGGCCGGCCTTGCGAAGACATCATCGGCAGCGGCGAGGAGTGGCTGGGTGGTCTCGATCCCAGGCCAACTCCGGGATCTGGTCGCCCTCAACGACTGACCGAAAGGTTTGATCAGGGAGGCCGAACCGGAGATATAGCGCTGGCCTTTGACTGCCCCAGACCTCAGTAACCAGAAGATCCGCTGCGTGTGCGCGGCCGGGAACTGGCTGAGGTAGGTGGAAACGGCGATTGGACCGGGGCGGGTTGTAACCAACGGGGCAACCAGAGATCACCGGCCGCTGCTGCGAAATGAATATCCCAGTGATAGAGCCCCACAATAGGGCGCTGGCGGTTCCTCCTTGACCAGGGAGGCATAGGTGAGCACGGCCATTGCCGTAGTTGTCGCTGTTGTTATAGCCCCAGAGCCCTCTGCGGCAGTCTTTCAAGCCACCCCGGCGCACCAGGTACGGGCCGCCGCATGAATCGCGGTTTACGTGGGATCGCGGATGTGCCCTTACCGACCCCCGCCTGCGCCCAGGTGGTGGGCAGGGGAACTGCATCGGCCCCCGGGGCATTGGCCACGGAAACCCATCGATGGGGCGGCCCATGCCGGATTCACCAGGTTTCACGGCGGCCAGACCTCCCCAGGTCGATGCCCGTCGCCGCCTCGGGGGGGGCTTTTTCTTTGTAATAGTCCATATCAGCGTGTTCGGCGGCCTCAGGCCGGCAATTGATCCGCCAGGCCGGGGCAACGTTTCCGGTTTTCTGTCCGCTGCGTGCTGGCCAGGAAGGAACGCCCGCGCTGAAGAGGTGCCGGTCGTAGATGCTTCTGCCAAGCCACCGGAATGGAGCGCCGCACCTGCTTTGGGATCGCCTCCGGCTGATGGAGAGAACGCGGTAATCACCTGCTGCTGGTGGGCCGAGGGCAGGGAAGCTCAAGCGGGGCCCGGGGGTCTCCGAGCGAGCGCAACGCCTGCTCCACCGACACCAGCAAAACGCCGCCAGCGCCCAACGGGACAGATGGCACCAGCGGGTAATGGCGCCCCCTGGGAGTTCCAGCGGCAGGGCCTGATCGGGGCCAGGCTGCAGCACCGCCCGCTCCTGCCCGCCTTCAAACAAATCGCCGCCTGGGTGACGCCCTGGTGGGGCGCCAAAACCAGGCCAACCCCGAAGAAGGGTCCACAGCCAAGGCCGGCGGCGAGCATCGAGCGGATGGCTTTGGCATTCGACGGATCGGAGTCAGCGGCGCCGACGGGGGAATGGGCCAGATTGAGCCGACGAAAGGAGGCGCCTCCACGCCCCTTGCGCCAGGAGCTCCCCAGGCTCCCGCAGCAGGCCAGCGTGGATTCCTCCAACAACGGCTCCCCGTCCGCAGGGATAGCCAGCGCCACCTGGGGCATCCCATCGCGGTGGGATTCACCGCGCCAATGGGGTTTGAGGCGGCGGTGGGATCACCGCTGGTGAAGGCCTCCGCAAGCCCGATCTCTCCCTGCTGCTGGGCGCCCAAACAGAGGGGGCCGTCTGCGCCGGCAAGCTTCACCACCAAACCGGGTGGCGGGCCGCCTGGCGTCGACCTCTGCGCCGAGCCGCCTGGCTGAAGGCGCACGGCTGTTGCCCGGGGCCGTGCTCACCAACTTCGGTCAGGCCAATGCCTGCACCGGCGAGCGAGGCCTTTGATTCGACAGCCCTGCGCGCCACCGCCGCAGTGGCCGCCAAACTCAACGTGAAGCCCGGAAAGCAGGTGCTGATCTGCTCCAACGGCGTGATCGGCGTGCCGATCCCGATCGACCCCTGCTGGCGGGGTCTCAGATTCACTGGGGCGGCCCTGGGCCGGCGGGGGGCGCCGCCGCGCCAGCGCCATCCTCACCACCGATTCTGGCCCTCAAGCAGATCGCTCCTGGAGGCCGATCTCGGGGGCCAGCGGGGTGCGGATATCGGCGGGCATGGCAAGGCTCGGGAATGATCCACCCGGAACATGGCCACCCGGCTGCCTATGCCAGTTTGCGATGCCGGGGTTCCGGCCGGCCATCTGGGCAGGCCATGGTGGGCCGCGGCGGTTGGCGCGCTCTTCAACGCGATCACGGTGGACGGCGACACCCAGCACCAACGGACTGTTTACCTGGGCCTTTTGCAAGCCGGCCCGCCCCTGAACCCCGAGCTCTTATCCCCGCCCTGGAGGCCGGGCCTGGACGCGGGTTGTCGCAAACAACCTGGCCAGGGCCGTCGCCCGTGATGGTGGACGGGGGCCAACCTGCCGATCGAGGTTCAGCTTTGGAGGGGGCCAGCCAGCGGACGCGGACGCCCGCGCCATCGCCAGAACGGTCTGTGGCTCCTCCCTGGTGGAAACGGCCGTGCATGGCCGCGGATCCCAACGGGCCGGATCTGGCCGCCGCCGGCCGCGCTGGGGTGGCGTTCCAAGCGGGATGCCGTGGCCCTCTGGCTGCGGGAGCCCACCAGCTGATGGGCCGCCGGTTCACCGCTGGCCTTCCGATCGCCCCGCCGCGGTCCACCTACCTGAGGAAGCGTGCCGCCGGCGCCTATCTCACGCCGATCCGCGCAACGGCGAACACCGTGGACGATCCGCCTGGCCTGTGGCGCTGCCCGGGCCAAGGGCGTCGCCTGGGGGCTTGCGACCTCTCCGACCAGTTACGTGCGCATCAAACGCCGGACTTACACCACCCTTACCCCACAACGAAGCCGAAGCTGGCCGGGTTCAGGATGGGAAACAGAGCAGCTTCCCTCCATGTCCCAGCCCGGCCCCGGCCGTCGTCCGCCGCCACAGGCCAGCGCCAGCTGAGACCCCACGGCGGCCTCGATCGCCCTGGCTGATGCCCTGCTGGCCGGGCCTCTGCTTCGGCCTTGGGATACGGCATCAAACCGGGCGGCTGCTTGCGCTGGGTGGCGGCGAGCAACAGCCACTTGGCCAGCCGTTTAAGTGAAGCCCACGCCGGGAACGAGCCTGGAGAGCCTGCGGATGCGCTTCGGCGATCAGGACAGCGAGATCCGTTGGGATCTCGAGAAGCTGGAACGGACGAGAAGCGCAAGGCGGGGGGAGGCCCAGGAGGGCCCAAAGAGAGTCAAAGAACGCCAAGCCGAGCGAGGCGGATGCCGCCCAGCAGGACCGTGGCGCCGGAAGAACCGCCGCTGTCACGGCTTCTCCCGATGAAGCCCAGCAGGCCGCACCAAGCCCGCCGCCAGGGAGTTTTCCCGCGATCTGCCCAGACCTTCCACCCCCCCAGACCTGATCTGCCACAGTTTGGCCAAGACTTCAGGCCTGGAGATGATAGCGGCCGCCCCAATCCTTGATCCAGGGCGGCCTTGAACGGTGCAGGCCCGCAATCGGCAGTGGCCCCATTGGCTTGACCTCGGTGGCCGGCCTGGCGGTGCTGGCCCAGTGAAGCGCCGGAGCGGCTGCGCCAGCGAATGGGAGCTGTTCTGGCAGGAAGTCGAGATGGAAGCCGAACGGCTGGAAACCGACAGTGACGGACCACGCCAGGCTCGCCGGCCAACGCCAGCAAACCGGGGCAGCCAATGGGAGCCAGAGCGCAAGCAGCCAGAACGGATCGATGATCTACGCGCCGCGGTGGCCGCCCTCACCCGCCGCCTTGAGGACCCGCGCCCTGATGGGCAGCCTGGGCCCCCGCTGGCAGGAGGGGTTTGCGCTCCCTGCGGGATCTGGAGCGCGGTCTGCAGTTCGCCTTTGGCCTCTGGGCCTCGATGGCAAAGACTGGAAGCCTATCGCGCGGCGTCAATGAGCAGCGGCGAACCGCTGCGCCAGCAAAGGCGAGCCCGCTTGGCTCACGAGGAACTGATCCAACTCGGCTCGGCCTTCATCAAGCTCGGGCCATTGCTCTCGGGCCGGCCGACGTGCTGCCATTCGGCCTATGTGCCGAGCTCGCCAGCTTGCAGGACAAGTATTCTTGCCGGCCTTCCCCTTCAGCGTCGTTGAAAACCTGCTGGGCAGGAGCGGGGGAACGTTGCGCCGAGATCGTTGATTCTTGAGGAGCAACCGTTCGGCTCCGGCCAGCCTCGCCCAGGTGCACCGAGCCCAGCCTGCGCAGCGGCCGCCAGGTGGTCTTCAAGGTTCAGCGGCCCGGCCTGGAGCGCCTGTTCCGGCTCGACCTGGAGGGTGAGCAGGCAGGTGGCGGCCGGTGATCAGCGCCATCCCCGCTGGGGCCAGGGCCGCGAGTGGGTGCCGATTTGCCAAGGAATGCCGGGCGGCGTGCTGTTGCGCGAACTTTGCATTTCCGCCTGGAGGGGCAGAACATGCCGCCCGCTTCCGCCAGCAGTTCCTCGAAGACCCCGGCATCCGCATTCCCGGCGGTGATCTGGGAAAGCTTGAGCAGCCGCCGGGTGCTCTGTCTGGATTAATCTACCCGTATCAAGATCACCGATCGACCCGCCCTGGTGGCGGCGCGGCATCGATCCGGCGGCGGCTGGCGGAGAAGGGGGGCGGCCAGTTACCTGCAGCAACTGCGTGCGCTTCGGCTATCTTTTCACGCCGATCCCCCATCCCGGCAACCTGGCGGTGGCCCGCCCGATGGAGGCCTGATCTACTACGACTTGGGATGATGGGTCAGATCTTCCCCACGGCTGCGCAGCGGATGGGCGCATGGTGCGGCGGCAGGCGGCCGCCGATGCCTCCGGCCCTGCGTGGTGGAACTGCAGGCGGCCGGGTGGATCGCCGCGGCTCGATTTGCCGTGCCGCTGTGCGCCCCGTCTGGCTGCGGGTGATGCTGAAAACGACGCCCCTCAACCCCCTCCCTTCTCCGCCATGTTGCTTTCGAGAAGCTCTCCGGGCCTTTTACGAACCTGGTGTACGGCCAGCCCTTCGCTTGCCCTCCGAAACCTGATCTTCGTGATTGCGGGCCTCTCCACCTTCGAGGGAGGTCGGCCGTGGCCTGGACCCAGGCTTTAGCTTGATTCGATGCCCGCCCCTACCTACTGCCCCTTTGATTGATCGCCAGCGGGCCAAGGCCCAACGACTGGTCATCAACGAACTGGGCGCCAGGGCGGCGAAAAAACTCGGCAGGCCGCGCCCTCGCATCCCCCGGCCGCCTCGACGACAGCCTGGCGCGCATCGAACAAGGCCGACCTTCAGGTTACAGATCCGCGCCGGCGAAAAACCGACCGCCTCTCCGCCGCCTGGCCATCGCCAGCAGCCGTCAGCGGTCAGTCCTTCCTGCTCGGGCGGCCTGGCCCATCGCAGCAGCCCTCCTGGCCTCAGCGGCCCGCCCAGCCTCACGCGCCGTGCGCTAGTTCTTGGCGTGCCCGGGTGGGCCTCACCCTGGCTGAAGCTCCAGGGCAAACTGCAACGCGAATGGCCGCATCGATAAATTTGCCAGGAAGTGGGCGGCGAGCACCCAGCCCAGCCCAACAAGTCAGGTTTGCCTATCAAGACGATTGCGGGCCACGATTGCGGCCAATAGGGGTTTACCTGGCTTTCCAAAAGAGGGCTTGGTGGGATCTGCTTGTAATCACCCCTTCTGGCGCCTTGGTTAGGCCTGCAAGGGCCCAGCCCCACAAGGCTTCTCCGGGAATAATGAATTCAATTTCTAACCTCAGGCTCTGGAGAGGCATTGGAAAAGCGCCCCAGGGAGGGGCGGGGGGGGGGCCCCCCCCCCAAAAATTTGTTTTCTTCCCTCCTTTTTTTTTTTTTTTTTTA
>Ga0163217_1056233_pt1 | contig 11154 bp, 7 predicted proteins | sample SynspAceP_FD_185933 | JGI IMG/M metagenome (GOLD analysis project Ga0163217, IMG submission 185933) | Saline lake microbial communities from Ace Lake in Antarctica - Synechococcus sp. Ace-P (PacBio error correction) | ecosystem: Environmental > Aquatic > Non-marine Saline and Alkaline > Saline ... | reverse complement strand
CGTTGCGAGCCTTCGATAAGCCTCCAAAACTATAGGAAAAGCAAAAGAGGGGGGGGGGGCGTCGCCGAAATATTAAACGCCCTCTGGTTTTTAATCATTATTAACTATAAACCTATCAATAATGAAATTAGCAAAACTAGAGAAATAAAGGAAGCGTTTGCAACATTCACGGTCGGAAATGCTGTTCCAATCCCCCTTTAAAAAACAAATTTACGGATGGCATTAAAATACCTTGCCAAATTGCCGCGCGAATGCGTTGGTTAGGTGACTGTGGATTTCCTCTGTAATCGCCTAAAGCAGCTTAATTGACAAAAGTCGATTTATATCCAACCTCGGCATTTTCAGAGAAAATTCCGAAGGAAGAAAAGGAAGCATTGGATACGAGCGCCAGTACATGAATTAACCAGTGATGGCAATGGGCATATTCTTTGAGACCCATTAAATATCATATTTAACGGGACCTTCCTTTGAAGAGCTCAGGTTAGTTTTTTGTGGGACAAAAACACCTTATGCTGCAAGCGATATATTGAACGGTAAAGAGCGGCGTACTCGCCAAAGCACCGCCCTCTTTTTTATTAACCCCTTTACTAAGACAACAATGAAAAACGAAGTTAACGGAAATTAAGATCAGCTATTGCCATAAATAGGGACTTTGGACTCTGCATCCATTAGTGATTCCAGCTATTTGCAGCAAATTAATGCATGACACTTGGGAACAAGGTACATTACGGCTAGGATACATGCCAATTTTAAAGTCCTACTGTTGAACAACTCCCATAAGATAACAGGAATATTTCATATACGGCGGGAATCCACGGGCACTTGTTCGATTTACGGATTACTTTTTGCGGTAGTCCTAAAATCGTTGTCTACGGGCATAATTTGGCTCACAATCATCCGTCTGGGGACATTTGAAACCAAGTGGTTGCGGATAAGGAAATACCAAGAAAAATTCAAAATGCAGCTTTGCTTTTCGATTATCAAAGTTTGGACCATTGATAATTGTTACCGAATGGAGGATATTTCATTTTGCGACAGGAATACTAAAAAAAGCTTATTCTATAATTGTAGTTCACCAGTTTAAAACCAAATTAGTATTTAAGGATGAAGACTTTTGGAATTCCAAGAGTCTTTTTTTTTATCCTTGGAATTAATAATTGGGTAGGCAAACTCTAGAGACCCAAAGTTTGAATTTCATTATCTGCACCATTTTCTTGAAGTCTGTAAGAATCCTCAAAAACCGCACTAAAAACTCATTAAAATTTTTCCTTTCTTGTTCTGGACTGAGGAAATTAAACCACGCTAAATTAAGCAGTAGGTTTGAAAATATTTCGCGCAGCGCGATAAAAAAGGAATAGCAAGAGGACAACACGGCAAAAGCGGTGGTGTGGTGATTCTGATAGATTTTAAAGCACTGTAAAACAGTACTTTGATGAATTGTATTTTATTATGAATAGACAAAGAAAAAGAGACTGAAAATTATGATTAATGCAGCTCACAAACCTCTATTTCTGCCTCAAATACCATTAACATAATAACGTATAGGCAATATGAAAAGGTGGTTTTTTAAGTGTCAATTTCCACAGGAATACCGTAGAACGGTTTAAGGGTTTTTTGTAAAAAGAAACAGGAGCTTCCTATACGGATACCCTTGAAAATATGATGGAACTTTTTGATACCTACCAACTCTCTCCTCTTGAAAATTTTTGGGCCTACAGTCCGTGGGATGGAGGCCAACATCAAAAAAACGAAATCAATTCATATGGATCGGGATCATAAAGGATATAGAAAAGCATCAGACCAAACCCACCAACTTGCTATGCTAGAACTTTTATTTGAAAAGTCACCAACAAAAAGGAACGCGGGCAAGCTCCCTTAGTTAATGGGAGGTAATCTAACATCCGGGGAAAGGGATTGTTTTTATAAAAAAAGTGGAGGGGCCATTTGAAATAGAAAAGGAGTTTACCAATCTTAAACGGGGACCTAAGGCAAAAAAGGGCAGAATTTATGCGCTTGTCTCTAAAAGACATCTGGCAAAAATGTTTTGGGAAGGCAGAGACTTCCAAACTGGACATGACTCCTGAGGATTCGAAAAGCTAAAATGAAAAATAGAAAAAAGTATAGCATTATGTTATATCAGTTATTCACCAAACAGATTTGGGACGCGACCTTTTCACAGAGCTCCACGGATTTTTGGACTACTTGGAAAAGGAGAGACGAAGGAAAACAGGCGGGATGTTCAAGAGCATTTTTTTGATCAGCACAATGACCGGAGAGCTCCAGAACAGGTAATCAAGGAAATAGAGGAATACGGCCAAATTGAAAAACCATTGAACCCAAATTCTTTTCCCTTGACCATCAATCCAGTCAGGAGGGAATTGAAGCATATCAATAACGACCCGAAAGATTAAAGAAATATTGTACGGGAGTCATAAAAAAGATTATCTTGCTGCTTCCTTTTTATAGGGATAGCCCGGTATCGGGACAGTATAAAATATTATGCAAAGTTGGAGCACGGAACGAACCTTCAAAGGATTGACAGGCAGTGAAGGAAAATCAGGAGTATAGGGGCAAAGATTGGAAACTGAAATGAAATTAGGGAAAGTGGAAACGTGGAAGAAGTTTCCGGCAATGTAAAAAACTATGGAGAAATGGAAATTACCAAGCTCTCCTTCCCAAATTCCCCATCGTATTGATGAAATGCAGGACCCAGGGGTGAAAAAGCCGGGGCTGGCAGGACCCATGTCCATATCATCGTAAGTAGAAAGATGTTCCAACGGATATAGTCTTTTCTCCTGGGATTAAATATATCAGTCCGAAATCCATACTTAAACGGTAAAGTCGGTAAAAGCGGGGATTTAACCGGGACCAGTTTTATGTGAAAACGCCGAAAAAAAAGATTTCGATAACCAGTTTTAAGTACGAAACGGAATTACGTAGAGATTATCAAAGCACATAAGGGCCTTGTCCAGGATCCCAAAATCTATTTTGCGCATTCTTTTGGGGTTTTGCCTACCAATGAACGGAGTGCCGCCTTTAAACTTTATGGGCAATGCCGGGGTAAAATATCCCTAGACTTAACATTCCCACGAACAAGGTGAACGCCCTTCAGCCATCAAAACAATTTAAAAAGGTAATCGTTGTGGGGCCAAATTCCTCTTAAGTTCCATAGGTATTTGGGATGCTAGACATATTTAAAGGGGTTGACAAAATGAATCAAAAGATGCGAAAAATTTACGGTTTTACTTTGCTGTATTAATCTATGTTGTAGGTAGCTATTGCAGTTAGGGTGTCTGTCTTTCAAACATACAAGGTATTCCCTTTGTCCTCAATTTTCTATTTTAACTTCCTTTTAGGTGGCTTCTACCAATCCATGCATGGGTCTCTGGTTTTTGTGAAAAAAATTCTGTTATTATGGTTATTTGGCCATTTCAGTCAATCAACTTGGGACTTTTTAGTGTCTTCCAATTTAAAAATTGGGGGGAGGAAGCTAGATGAACCGGAAAGAATCGGGTAAAGTCGAATTATGAACGGTAGTTTGGTGCCTGAAGAATATAAGGCGGGGGCTTTTCCATCATCGGTTCGGCCGGAAGTGGGAAAAACGGAAAGTGTGGTCCTATAATTTTCTTAAACACTTTAATCAACATGAATTTTCGGGGTTTCATCCATGATTATAAAGATTTTGAAATCACGCGAAATGGCCTATCCTTATTTTCAGGCAATGCCAAAAATTCCATCATATTGCATTCCTTTGACCGATATCCATCCAAAACGTGTGAACCCCATTGCCCCACGGTATATGGAAGATGAAGGGAAAGCGTAAAATTGAGGTTCCCGTGTTACCTCTTGGAGAACCTTTTTGGAGCAAGCGGGAATCCAGCCATGGGATCCTCAAAGTCTTTAACGACGCCGTGGAGGCCTTTTGGGGGTTGATCTGGAAGCTTTTAAGACAGCCTAACAAATAGCACCCTTCCCATCTAATTGCCGCCTTTCAATACTGAACACCGAAAATCTAATACCAATCTTGGAGTTCCCGATTATACTTCAAGGCCATGGCAGATGCCTTTATCTCCGGAAAGGATTCCGAACGCCAAACTGCTGGTTGTTATGAGCACATTTGGCCAATGCCGCTTAAAAAAATCAGTACGCAACGTATTTTCATGGCACTATCTGCCCGATGAGGTGCCGTTAGATTCATAACCTGAGCCACCCATCAATAGTTTCCATAGTAAACAACCCCAAATTTGAAAACCGCCTATCCCCGGTTTGATAGCATATAATGCACACCATTACCAAAGCAGTTGAGCCATTCGATGGCCGCCAGCCTTCTTTTATACTAATGGAAGAGGCACCCACCATTTCGGCTTCTCCAATATGCCACAGGGATCCCTGCAACATTGAGAAGTTTATGAATTGCCACCATTTATGGTACTACAGGATAAAATTTCAGAACGATAATGATGTTGGTGATAAGGGCTAGTAGAGCCATATACTTAGCAACCTTTCCTAATCAGTTTTTTGGCAAGGCCAACGATCCCGATTACGGCCAGATATTTATGAACGTTTTTGAAATGTAAAGCGACCACCAAAAGTGTAAGTAAAGGGGAGAATACGCTAAAATTTGATTACTAGGATTACGAAAAAGGGGAGAGAGAGGTGAGCAAGATTCGGGCGGAGAATTTTTTAGGTTGAAGGAAGGAGAGTTTATTGCCTTGCCGATGGTAAGGAATAAGAAAGTACGTTTTCCGGAAGGCCCAATATTATTAAAGGGGCTTCCGGACCCCCAATTCCGTATTGTGGATGGATCAATAAAAGCGAACTTTGAAAGATCCATTTGGAGGTCAGGGAGTTTTCTGCCGTTTAAATGGCAAAACCGTCTTATCTGTGAATAACTAATCGTTTTTGGGAATTTAAATGGTTTTAGGATGCAGAGGATTTTCGTAATTTAAATAGGTCACCATGAATGATTGAAACCATGTATTTAATAAATCAGGCCATCTGCTGATGTTTATATCGGACGGGAGGGCCGGAAAAAATTAATGGAGGACATGAGGAATGCCAAACGGATCTGTAAAGGTGGTGTCCCCATATTCTTTCACCTTTTCTGTGAAGAAATTGATGATCTCCATTACAATGATATTAGAGATGCAATTTGATTACCATGGGACACCAATAGAGGACTTTTTATGGGGATAGGCAAAAGGAATATACACCAACTAAATTCTTTCAGGACCGAAAAATGATTAAGGAGGCCGAGACCCATTCGGTTATAAAATGGATACACAGGAACGATTGTCTATACGGTTTTTTAATCGTGATGATACTAGTAATATGTGCCTGCCATTGCAATTTAGGGAACAGGGGACCGCCATGGTTTTTGTGGAGGGATTACCTTTGCTCTTAGTGTGGTTTTTTGTTTCGGTATTATTCTTTCTTAAAATAAAAAGATGCCAAAATCTACCAATATTCCTATTCGGACAATTATTCCGTTCAAGGTATTACTACATCCGAAAAGCAACCCTTATTCGCATTCCCTTTATCCATGGGAAACTACTTACGATTGATGAAGATTGCCTACTGGTTCCATTGAATTTTACGGGCAATGGGACTAAGAATTAACTATGAAACCAGGATCCGTATTAACGGGGACAGAAAAGCAATAAAGACATTTGTCGGTGAATATGATGCCCTGTTCCGTAATGAAAACTATTTTTAGAAAAGGAGGTGCGAGAGTGGGGGTAGGGAATTGTATGTGGAGCAGGGAATGATATAATTAAAAAACAATAAAAAAGGAATAGAATTAAACACTTATTATGCAAGCCGGACCCAGTATGAGTGGAGTGTAATGTATATGGAATGAGGAAAAGCTTATACTTATGTTATTGTTGAAAAGTATTGTATTGAATGTCGCTAAAAATGTCTTTTTTAAAATTTGAAAAACTATATCTTAGGCTCTGAGATATTTAACCTATAGAATTTGAAAAAAATTATGCCAATTTAAAGTTGTAGAACTTTTTGCAGGAGTGGGTGGGTTTAAGAATTAGGTCTTGAAGGTTATCCAAAAAGCAGGAGAAGATTCAAATTTTGAGGTCGTTTTGGAGGCAATCAATGGGACCTAGTACTAAAAAAACCACATGCCATATGGTGACAATGAACGTTGGCCAAATGGCAATCATTGTGGTGAAAACATTGAAGAAATAATTGAAATAATTTTTGAAATTATTCCAGATTCATGACATTGTTGGTGGTGGATTTCCCTGTCAGGATTATTCCGTTGCTACTACCTTAAAAAAGCCTCTAAAGGGTCTTATTGGAAAAAAAGGCGGTTTATTGGGTGGAGCTATAGAAGCCTATTGAGAAGAAAGAAATTAAAGCCGAATTATCTTTTGTTGGAAATGTACGGATAGATTGCTAAAGTCTCCTTCAAAACAAAGAGGCAGGGATTTTTTTGCTGTGATGACTTGCTTTCTCTGAATAATCTTGGCCTATGCAAGGTAGAAGTGGGCGGGAATTAATGCAGCCGGGAATATGGTTATGCCGCAAAGAAGAAGAAGGAATATTTTTTACAGCTTATCATAATAGTTACTGCGATTTATTTAAAAGATTAAAAGAAACCAAAAATCAAAAGAGAATTGGTTGGACTCTGATGGGGTTTTGGCAATTCATTCCCTATTAGAGAAATAACAGAAAAAAAATCACTGTTGGAAAATAGGAAAGACTTAATCAAGGTTCCTACATGAATTTAAGTTGAATAAAAGTTGAGTCCATTTCAAAATTGTGGGCGGGTTGATGATTGAGGGCAGCTTTCTTACGGTAAAATCATTTCCATCAAATACTGCCCTTCAAAACCTTTGGGAGATGTTTTTAATTGATTTTGAGGATGTCCCTGAAGAGTATTTTCATTTTCTCAGGGAAAGACGTGGATAAGGAAAAAAGGTGGAAATACCTCAAAGGGTCAAAGAATGAGCCAGATATAATAAGACATAGATCATAATTATAATTATACTGAGGGTAGTATGGTTTATCCCTGATGCTTAGATATATGCATTCTCGTACTATTATTACTTGGTTGAAGGTGGTAAATTCTCCTTCGTCCCACGATTCCAAGCATGCGTGGAACAAAAAGAAGGGACTACCCGAAGACTGACTCCATTGGAATTAGAAAGATTTAAAATAACTTTCCTGAACAATCATACTAAGCATGCAGAAGATAACGGATACGAGAGAGCATTTTAGGAAAATGCCCTGGTTGTAGAAGCGATTGAAAGGAATTGGAATACAGTTGCTTATAATCAAATTAGTTATACCGGTAGAAGAGAGCTTGTCTGATAAACTTCCATATAATCTTCAAGACCAAAATTCTATAAAAGCCTATTGCAAAGGAATTAGAAAAATTAAAACCTGACGACAAACTTTTTGTGACGGCTTGAAAACAAATTATTCCGTAAGGAAAAAACTAGGTCAACTTCTGAAGAATTATAATTTTAATTTATAGGCCTAATTCTTAAGGCAGAAACCCGGACTTCGTCGTAAGCCGAAGCTGAATTGAAGGATACACCTTTAAGAAAATTTCTAGAGGCCTTGTTTCCAAAGAGAGATTGGTTTTTAATATCATCAACTTCGAAAAGAAGAGATATAAGTTATCATTATAAAAACGTAGCTTCTTGGAAGAAAAAACAAAACTTACTTCTTTTGATTATTCTATTTGCATGAGCAGAGAAGCCTGGGATATTGATACGTCTTTAAAATAGTAGACTGGGCGTTCCCAGATAACTGATTTGAAGAAATAATTGATGATTGGAAAACCGATATGGTTCCAAAATCAAGGAGGGAAAAGCACACGAAATATCAAAGGAGATACCTTATTACTGTGGAGCATGCACAAGGGTTCGACTGCCGAAATCGAAAAGAAAAGCACGGCCCTTTTCTGAAATATTAGCTCGCAAAAGCAGCATTTTCTCTTTAAATCAAAGTTATCCTTAATTTATTATAGAAACGGAGTTTAAAATCGATTTTGAATTGCCTGTTGTGGAAACGCAGAATATTATAAGGTTTTAGGAGTGTCAAAATGATATTTACTCGAAAGTAATCATGACGAACACAAACTCTCGGATAGCATGAGCAGTAATTAAGAATATTTCGGAATTATAGAAAGGGCCCAAAAAACCCCATTTTTTCGGGGAAAAGGGGGGGATTTGTCTAAAAAAAAAAAATTTTTCATTTTGAAAAAAGTTGAAAAATATTATGGGTATTCTGAGCAAGAGATAGTAGAGTCATTCAAACTTGATGTTAATCTTAAAGCAAAAAATTAAGAACTATGTTTTGCGGCACGGGGCTTATTTTAGAATTACAAAAAAAAGATTTTGAAGAATTTGGAAAAAGCTGAAATTCGAAATTAAAAACAATAAAGTTAGAGAAACCGGGTGTGCTAAAAGAGAGTATGTCTTTGCCGCAAATAAATTTCTTTGAAATAGTAATGCAGGGAATGGGGAGGGAGTCATACTTGTATTACGGACATGACAAGGAGATTTTTCTTGTGGATTTTTAAGAAGGACAAGAATCAAGTCTCTCGGTTGTATAGATCAATTTTGGACGATGCCTTATTCGGATTTAATTGTAGCCTTGAAGAATTTTGGGAAAAACACACAGGGGCAAAAATTACAAGGAGGAAATGAGCAGTTTGGAAACTATAGGACCATAATATTTCATTGTAAGACCCAAAGGAGTCAATTCAAAGATTTGATGGTAAACCCTCAAGGAAAACCATGGAGAAAGAAGAGCTATTGGTTGAATAGCAGGAATTTTAAAGCAAATATCCACATGATTAATCCCGTAACTAGAACAAATGAAGCTAGAATTTAAACCATTATGATAAATGGTTTAGCGGCTGTAGGAACCATATTCAAATCGTAGTAAATTGAATTTGCAAGGCAATAAACCGAAATTGTTTCATATTTGGGTTGCTTATTTCAATAGAGTTAATTAGGTCTCGGGGTATGGCGTTATTCATCAAAATCATGGCAATGATTTATATTTAGGGAATTACAAGACCCATTGGGAGCTGCTGTTAATTAAAAACTAGAAAATGTAAAATTGTACTTATAAGATTTTTCTGCGTATGTAAACTTGATCTTGATAAAAAGCGAAAGTTTACCATTACATTATTCTCATGGAACCTTCTTCCCTAAACTTCATAAAAAAAAAGATAATGGAACACTTTTTAATTCAACCCCGCGGTAGGAGGGGGGTGTAAAGTGTTGTGAAATGGTATTTTACTACATATTCTAATAGAATAACTGATTTCTGTAATTATTACTGTTAAAAATTATATATTTGATGAGAAACTATATGTCTTCTCCCCCAATTTCTTTTAGGGAATTATAAATTCAACCATTAATCCAATCTAGAAATGTCTATTTGAAAAGAAAATTAATACCAAAACAAAACCAAACTACATTTCAAGCTCTCCATCTGGAGAAGATTTATTTGAAGGTAAATCGCATGCAAAAAATTTCTAATAACAATTTTGAATTAATAAAAAGAGAAAGTCTACCAAATAAATGTAATTGCGTATTGAGGGGAAAAAATGGGGTTCGAAAATCTAATGTTGTAAGTATTTTTTAAATAAAAATTTAATGACATAAATCGACTATTTCTTTTTTTACATAATGATGCCTTGGGGGACATCCAAGAAGATCTTAACAAAGAAGAAACATTTTCTTGAAGGGTTGATTTCTTCGCTAAAAAAAGCTGAAAAAGAGTTTAAAGGAAATGTTGATGACGAGAGAAAACTTAAAATTACTTGCCTAAAAAAATCTATAAAAAAATTCAAAACTAAATTTCAAAAATTAAGTTTTATGGGATTCTTGTAATGGCTTCAATTTTATTGTTTTCATTTTTAAAGGTTCTATGATGATTTTTTAGTTAAAACGCGATATTATTCCAAATTATAGCTGTCCATATTTTAAAATTATTTTTATTCAAAGTACTTTTTGCCAGTCATTAGTTTTGGTGGGGTTTGAAAGAATTGAAATATGAAATAAAGCCTTTGACATTTAAAAAAAGGATACAAAAGATTTTGATTATAAGGAAAAAGCTTAAAGAAGAACTTTATACATATTTTAGGGGGTTCAGACTTAGAACAGGAAGGGAATTAGAACATACTCTTGAAAATATGAACCAAACGGTTAAAAGCTTTTAAAGAATATTTTTGAGAATGATTACTCTGACTTAAAAATCTGATTGGTTCTTTATTAATTGTTCTTTGATAATATGGATCGACTATCTTAAAATAAAAGTTTACCCTTTGGTCATCAATACATACTTTTTTTGCTGGAGAAGAAATTTTGATAATGTTGGGTATAAAACGGTATTAATGATCATTAGCAAAACACCTTTGATGAAAACGATGACAATAAAGTTGATTAACTTTATAGGGAAAAACCTGTTTCAACTATTTTTTTTAGGAATTTTCTCCAACCTGTATTTAATCAGATTGGGAAAGAAGTTCTTTTGAAATTAAAATTTTAAAGAAGCATTTGACGATATATAAAATGATAGTGTATAGATTTTTTATTTCTTCTCTGTATGAGTTAATTACAGATTGTAAATTAATAAAAAGGGACCACGAGATTTTAATTAAACATTTATTTAAACAAACCTTGCTATCACTTTATTTAAAACACATTAATAGGTTTCCAATTGATGTTAAAAAATATTTAGGCATTATTAGTAAGGGAAAAAAAGAAATACTAGATATCCATTTAATCTCGATGCAACAAGCATTTTTTAAAAAAAGAAGAAAAAGGCCATTATGTTTTCGTGCGGGAAGTCTGAAAACTAGAAAAGGAAAATTTTTTTAGCAGCTATAAGTAAATTATAATGGTTGATAGGGAAAAATTCAAGTTGAAGTTATTATTAACCAAATAGTATTTGATGATTATATTTTTTTTAAAAGCCAAAAAAATTTCGAAAGCTCTAAAAAAAGAATTCAAAAAAAAACCATTAAGGGTGAGTTTAAAAAAACCTTTATTTTTTGGGAAATTTAACAGTAAAACCAAAAAGGTAAATTTTTTTTCCACAAATTTCAATTTACTTTAGAAAAATACTCAAAAATAATATTTTGGAGGAAGTTTAAAAAATCTTCCTCTTTTA
>Ga0163217_1046885_pt1 | contig 11154 bp, 9 predicted proteins | sample SynspAceP_FD_185933 | JGI IMG/M metagenome (GOLD analysis project Ga0163217, IMG submission 185933) | Saline lake microbial communities from Ace Lake in Antarctica - Synechococcus sp. Ace-P (PacBio error correction) | ecosystem: Environmental > Aquatic > Non-marine Saline and Alkaline > Saline ... | reverse complement strand
CTGCTTAACCTCCCGCCGCTGGTGGAATAGGGCGAGCGCCAGCATGAAGGCATTGCTGCAACGGGTACCAGGCGCGGGTTGAGGGTTGCGGTGAGACGTGGTGCAAGTATCGACCAGGGCTTGCTGGTACTGGTCGGCATCGCCGCTGATACTCAGGCCAGCGCTGACAAGCTCCTGAACGTTTGCTCCAAATACGGGTATCAAATGACGCCCGAAGGGCGGGATGAACTGCTCTGGTGCAGGACGTTCCGGCGGTTGCTGCTGTTATCGCAATCACCCTGGCTGCCGACACCCGCTGAAGGGCCTGCGCCCGGTTTTTCGACTTGCGCCCGCACCGGGCGGATGCCGACAACTCTTTGCCTATCATGCTGGCGCAGGCTGAACGCGCCTATTCGCCTGTGGCCAGGCGGGCGCGAATTTGGCGCGGATATTGCAGGGATCTATCCAATGATGGGCCAGTGACTTTCTGCTAGAGGTATAGCCCTTCAACGGTCGTGCTTTTAGCGTGCAGCGCGGCTTCGACCAAACTCCAGCCGATCCTGGCCGAAAAACATCTCGCCATCAACAAAGAGTCGGTGCGCCAAACCACGCCGCGCTCGACGGCTTCTGTAGTGACGACTTGAGTGTTCCTTGACCTGCGGACACTAATCGTGGGTGCAAGGCACTGACGCTCGGATCGAAACCGCCTGCGCCAATTTACTGTGCCGACCGACTGTTCCTGGTTGATTCAATCGGCTCTCGGACCCAAGATGCATGAAGGATCGCTTTCAGGTTAGCGGGTGCGGAATGTGGCGTGGGCGTGGGGCCGATAAAGGCGGTGCGCGGCGCATCAGTTGCAGGGGTAGGTTGATCGGAAATACGGGTGTGATTGGAGCGTTGACGGACCCATAGCGCTGGGGTAGGCTGAAATCGCTACGGTATATCGGCCCTTGCTGTCGTGACCGGTGGGGCCGGCGAAAGCTGTTGCCCGTGGGCGCTGGGGAAAAACGGCGCCCAGGGAGCGGGAGGTGGGTTCCAACTGATTGAGCGCCGGGGGGCGTTGCGCCAGATGCCGGGGGGATTGGTCGTGGCGTCCAGCGAGTGTGGGGTAAGTGGCGCGGGCGTGCGCGCGTCAAAGAAGAATTCGGATGTGGGGGCGTCATGGGTTGGAGCGTCCTTGGTGTCAGTGTTTTAGCGGGAGCGATTGATCCACTGCCAGCTTAAAAGGTTTGCCTATCCAGGGGCGCAATCAGGCTCATGGGTCCAGCTATCGGCGGTGGCTGGCAATGCAGTGCCAGTATTTACTTGCTCGGCAATATGCTCGGGATTGAGGATGCCATCCTGTTTCTTTCAGTGCATAGCGCTCGGGAAAAGGTATCGCGGATAAAGGGCGGTATCGATCGCGCCGTCAATGATCGGCATGCGCGACATGGATACCCTGAGGGGCCGAGCTCCTGGCCATTGCTCTGGCAGCGGACGCGTAACGCGAAAACTTGGCACGGCAAAGCGCTGAAGCCCGCCACCACGCAATGACGCCGTGCACCGCGTGAGATGATAGTGCCCTTTTGCCGTGCAGCATCGCCTTGGGCCCCTCCCGGCCGGTCAGGAGCCCGCCCCAGTGCGGCCATTCCCAGGACCTTGCGGTAGACCCGCTCGGTGGTTCGGTAATCGAGAAGGCGGACGCTGGCGCCAATATTGAAGACCACCACCTCAATCGGGCCGATATCCCTCTATATTGCTCGAACAGTTCGGACCATCTCGTCTCTACACGCGCGTTCGCAGCCCAAAAGGGGGCGCTGCACCGGCGGCTGTACTCATCCACCAATGGCTCAACTGGATCTACATTTCGGCGGGTAACGCATGCGGTTCGTATAGCCTTCGCGGGCGAAGCGCTTGGCGATAGCGCCGCCGGTGGCATCGCCTGCCTGATGACCAGGCAACGGAGGTAGGGGACATGGTGCTCCTTTTCGGGGTTTTTATAGTCGGGCAACAAACGTAGGTTCTTTTTTGAACTATTAGATAAATCAGTCCCTTTTTAGAACTTAATGACCCGTTCAAGTTGGCTTAAGCCATCTTATTTACATCTGACTCTTGAGAGGACGTGGTGCATGCGCTGGAAGACTGGATCAGCAGCCTTTGCTCGCTGGCCCGCCACGCTGGCGTCATCGGCGACAAGAAATGGGACGCTCTGGTGCTGGCGCGACTGTTTCTGGGTTATCCGCGGCTTTGATGAGTTTGAGCGGCGCCGGGGATACTCGACATCTGCTGCAGGCAGATGAAGAAGCTGGTCGAGCATGGCGTGTTGACCAAGCTGGCATTGATCAGCAGCGGCCGCTACGCGAAGAGTACAGGCTTACCGGAGAAGGGCTGGACCGCATCCGCTGGATACTGACGCTGCTGAGTTGGGGTGACCGGCACATGGCTGATGAAGCGCGGTGCGCCCCTGTTGCACGTTCAAAGGGTTGCGCAGGTGATGAAGCCGTTACTGGCGTGTGCTCAGAATGCGCCGAGCCAGTCACGGCGCGGGATATTACGGGTAGGCCCGGCCGCCGCCTGGCTCGAGAACGGGCCGTTTGACGAGCTGTGGTTCGAGGCAAGGACTAGCGCAGCGCGGGCGTAGCCAGCGCTGCATTGCCGTTTCTCAGTTCACAGCAAGTGGTGGGTTGCCAGTAACCGCAGCGGGATAAATCAGCAAAAATTCGCTGCGGGCGGACCGGCCGTTGCCCCAGGTACATCCAGTTGCAATGAGCTGCCGCTGCCAAGCTTGTGGCCAGGCAGCTAGAACGCCGTCTGCCGGTATTCGGATCGCCCGTTTGCGGCAAAAGTCGTCCAGGTAATCGACATTTCCGGCCAAGGTATCCAGTTGCTGTTCCCCATTCCCGTGGTGGTATGTCGATCGCGCATTCAAACTGCTGGTAAAGCCACATAGGGGATTCGCTGGCGCTGGCTGGCGCCCATCTCGAACTGGATAAAAATTGCGTGGCACCAGGGTGAGGGCGCACCTCATCACGAACCAGTTACTGGAAGGTTATTCATATGTTACCGCAAAGGTCGCGGGCTTGTACGCTGCTGTGCAAGGGCGAAGGTGAATCGTCCAGATGGCAGACAGTGCCCAATGACAGGGCGTCGCGCTGCTCTGGTACAGGGCCAGATAGCGGTTGGCGATCTGGCTCGTGTCATAGGCGGACCAAACGCCTGATACGCTGAAAGACGCGTCCAACCCGTTTGGCGATACTCTGCCTCGCCCAACGTATCCAGGGGCCCTGGCTGAGTTTACGTCCAGGCAACAAGAAACAGGGTTCCTTCATCCTGGTTGCTGCCGATCATGATATCCAGGTCGGTATTGAAATCGCCCTCGCCAGCGCCTGCTGATCGATTTTGGGTAACAGGTCGTCGCTGGGATCTACAGCGGGTATGCCTTGCGAGCCATGCAGGCAGCAGATCGCGACGCTGGCAGAGCGGGCAGGCAGGCGGCTATACGGCTGGTCTATGCGCCCAGGCAGCGGCTATCTGCATGACCCTGGGCACTGCGCAACACCTGTGGTTGTTGAAGGCGCGTAAGAGGCCACTTTTGACAATGGCGCGCTGAACAGGTTTTCCTACTGTCGCTCTGGGCGAGACGATATGGCTGCATCACGCTGTGGCCCCGGCGATTCGCCAAACAGGGGTCACATTGCTGGGGTTCCCACCAAAAACTCGGCGATATTGTTTTTTACCCAACGCAGGGCTTGCTGCTGAGCCGATCAGCGCAAAATTGGCCGGCTCGTCGTCAAGATTCGGTGGCCGAGAGAAGCCCAGGTTGCCCAGCGTAGTTCAGCGTTACCACGACACATCCTTGTCGACCAGCCGGGTGGGATCATATTCTCCGCCACCGTTGGCGAATACAAAAGCGCCGCCGTGTATCCAGACCAATCACAGGCAGGTCTTGCCTTGTGCGGGGGCATAGGACACTTCAGGAACAGGCAGTCCTCATCACCCTGTAGTTGGCCTTATGTGGTGATATTGGTTTGTCGGGCACATATGCGAAGGATTCATTGAGCTCCAGGCACTCGCTCCTTGGCTCGGGCGCTGCAGTAGCAGCAAAAGCGCAGTTCGCCTACTGTGCCTGGGCCGTGAAGTATGGCGCGAAAAACTGCGCATTGTTCTTCCACGGCGGTGCCCTGCACGCACCTTCGGTGGTGCTGATGATGCGCAAAGGGTCTGCAGCAGGTGCTCGGGGGGCGACCCGCTCGAGCCGCCGCTGCCGGAAAAGGCATTTCCCGTTTTTTCCCAAAAGGTGGTCAGGCCAAGCGCAGCAGCGGCGCGGCTGTAATCAAGCACGCCGGTAAGGTGCTTTGGGGGAGCATTTTTCATATTTTTATTCCTTGGCAAAACAATATGTCAGCGAAACAGTTAGCTTGCATTACGGATCGTAAAAGCGTCTGATGTAGGGGATAAAAGACTAACTTTGATAGGCTTGAGGTGCCATGCGCCCAAAACGGGTGATGGATGAGCAGGGGAATATGCGTTAAGCAGGTTTACAGTCGTTGCTGGGCAAGAGGGAGCCCGTTAGAAAAGGGCCCTATCAGCGCAGTTCACTCGGTTTCTACCCGCATATGCGCGCACCGAGCTGCACCGGCTGAAAGCCGCATCGACCAGTTATCGACTTCATAGGGTATCCATCCGCGCCTCGGGCCCGATTCGCCAGAGTGGTCATGTGCTGGCTGACGGCACGCGGGCGGGCGGAAATCGCCTGGGTGCGGCTACGAGCGCCATTTGCTATCGGGCGGGGATGCGAAGCTGTCTTCGATCAAAGGCTGAAGCGATTTTTCGATGCGCACGCGCGTGGCGCAAAATGGTATTTCGCGCGCCTGCTCCAGGCCGAGCAGCAAGTTTTCCTCGATACTGCTCCGGCTTGCAGAAACGGCGTCTTCCAGAAGCTCTTCTCCACTCGAATAGCTGTTCAGCAAATTGATCTCGGCTACCCCAGGGGTCGCGCAATGCTGCCAGAATCGGCGAACATCTTGGGTCTGGGCATGGCCAACAACAGGTGAGGCGGCCAGGTTTCGGCGGTGGCGGCTGGTCCAGCTTCACTCGCAAGTCTGCATGGTATCGGAGAGGTTGAAGCAGCTCGCCCGCTGCCATAGCCACCCCGATGGCCGACCTTGAGCTGGTTCGCCCACCTTCGCCTGGGTGAACTTGCTGCATTGTTGCTGCAAGCGTTCTGCCGTCAGCCGCACATGGGTCGGGCACTGGACAAAGTCGTCACGCGCAGCCAGCAGCGTTTCATGCCGGTGGCTGGCTCTTCCGTATCGGAGGTCCCGCGATATCAGCTCAGGACGTCGCGTTGGATCGCTTGAGCATCGAGCTGAACAGAAATTGCCGACCTCATACAGGCAGCCACTGGGGATAGCCAATAGCGCCTGGAATCACATCCTGGTGGCGGTCAGTACCATACCAATCACGAAGCAGCCGACGCACCACATAGGGTCTATCTGTCGTTTAATTTGGCAACGTCTTACAGCCCCAGCCAAGTACCAGGCAGAATGTGGCAACGGGATCTCGAAGGCAGGCCAAAGGCCATGAAACAACGTCAGCCACGAAATGCAACGGTTACTTGATTGATATCGGTTCATCCACCGCTACGCCTTCGGGGCGGTACTGGTGAAGAACCGAACCCACGCGGGAACACACGTAAATAGGCGAAGGGCCCATCCCGGAAGTAGACAAAACGATTATTGAGGGCCAGCAGCGGGATGGCCAGGCGTTTTCGTTGCTTGTATAGCCCCGGGGCGATAAAGCTCCAGGAGTGATGCAGCACGAAGGCATTTGGCGAGAAATTAGACGCTGGACCCAACCGCCAGTTTGAACGGCGTCATGGAAGGGCGAGGCGACATCGGTTTCGCGATCATGCTGGTGCCTTCGCCATGAAGGCGCGCAAGGGTTCGAAATGAAAGGTGTACAGATCGTTGGCGAAATAGAACAGTCCGGCGAAGACTGACATCAGATCAGGATGATGGCAGTAGTCTTGAAGCGCGTTCGGTCAGTGGGCAAACAGCGGCATGTCTTCAGCCAAACTCAGGGAGGTACGCTTATCGCTCATGGGGAGGAGATTGTGCTCGGGATGCGGTGTCATTCGGATCGCCTATTCGTGCCTGGGCATTGCCCCGTCGTATCGAGGGTCAGCCTGTTCATCAGGCGCGGCAGCTATATCTGATCGGCTTGTGTGACGCTGGCAATGCTGTTGGTTTCACGTTGGAGGGCAGCTTGGAGAGCTATGCGTCTCAGGTTTTTGGCCTTTTTTCAGCGGAGGCCATGATCTTTTCGTTGTGCAACTGCTGACGATCTCGTCCGCGCCGATTTCGCCGCTCGGACCTTGCGCGCGCACGTCAGGCAAGCCGCGTTTCATGCGACCAATCATAAGACCAACTTGGCGAATGAAAACCTGGAGGCGCTCCGGGCCCGAGCACCACCAGCGCAATCACAGCGATCACAGCAGTCAAGGAAGCCTGACATCAAACTGAAGGATCAGTCTTGGTGTGTATGGATTCCTGCTTTCTTGCGGCTTCGGACGTCGAGCGTGTCGCCGGGTCTTGTGTTTCGTTGATTGGTGTTCTTCCGTCGCTGTTCACTGACTTGCGAAGCCTTGATCGCTTCAACCAGATTCACTGCCAACGCCTTTCAGGCGCTTGGTGCGAAACAGGATGACGATAACCAGTGACGATCGCCAAGTTTGCCAGATTGCTAATGCCGCCAAAAAGCCCATTAACAGACCTCCAGGTGCGCATGCCCTATTGTATGTTGTCGCGCGGCCTTTCGGCCGGCGGAGGAAAGGTCAAGCGTCGCCTTCAAGTTTCCTTGCAGAATATCCGCTGGTCCAAAGGCCCAAGGTGGGCTTGATGCATGACCGATGCTGGTTGAACCGAGATTCGGCGTTTCATAAAATTCAGAATCGACTTGTCGTCGCTGTGCTGGCCAATCTTTTTTCGCCAGCCAGTTAGCGATTCTGTACATTCTTCACCGACTTTTCGAGGAATCTTGTTCAGACCCCTTGGCATGCAGGCTGCTACATAAGAAGGCTGTCTGCAATCGGCGTTTTTTTGCGGCTGCTCGATAACTTCAGCGAGCTGACGCAGGGTGCATTCATGTTGTGTTCATAATCTGCCTTGGGTCCTTGAGCACCGGGTCAACGATCTGCCACTGGACCGTCTCGGGAATACCCAGGTAGAAGCAGCTTTCTCGCGGCCAGTGTGGCAAGCCATGCCGCCTACTTGCTCGACCATTCAGTACAATCGGTCGGCGATCACAATCCAGGAGCGCAGCTCGTGCAGCACGCCTGCACATGGCCGACCCGCCCTTGCGCCATAGCTTCTTGCGGGCGCACCTGTTGCCAGTATATGCCCCGGCCTTCGCTGGCGGTCAGGTTGCAGCGCCTGCGCGGTTCATCCAGAGCCACCATCAGCACCTTGGGTATGCCAGTCCTGGGCGATGGCGGGCACAGGCCATCGCATCCCATTTGATTCAGTCCAGCCAAGGGCGCTGGTGTCCGATATGATCAGTCATAGTCGAGAAATGTGCCAGTTATGGGCCGCGCGCGCCAGTGGTAGTTGCGTGGCCGTGGGTTTATCTCACCACGCGGGCAACCGGGCGCAACCGACCAGCCCAGCCCCCGTCACGATGCAGAACCCAACTGGCTAGGTTCGGCCTGAGCGTCCATAGCGCCGGTCGGTACCCCAGGCCGCTTGGCGCCGAGCAGGCTAAGTAAACAGGCCGGCTAGTCGCAGGCCGGATGTTGCTGGTGCGCGTGGAAACGACGGGTGGATCGGTTGTTGGGCCAGGCGATCCAGAAGCCTGGCGCTGTGCTGTGCAATAGCGGTGGCACCTGTTCCAGCTGTTGCCCAGTTTGCGCAGTTGATTGCTGGGGCATCGCCCGCTCTCGCCATCCAGCGCATCAGATGAGGTTGCCGGTGGCCCACAGATCCCCAGGTCCGGGTACAGTGGCGGCCCAGGCCTTCAATATTCAGCAGGTTTTTTGCAGCACAGTAGCCAGTTTGGCGGGCTGCACTTCCATATTGAAGCGCCGGGGCCGTCTGGAACGCCGCAGCAGCAGTTGGCCGATAAGATGTTCCTTCAGCGGCGCTCAAATATCGGCTCGCAGACGCCTGCGGAATGGCCGGCTTTCGCATTCATTGATTTAACGCGGTTTCGCAGGGACCCAGCCGGTGAATCGATGTGCAGTTGCGCCACGCGCCGGTAGCGCGCTGAAGAAGGCCATCAGGTTGCGCTGCAGGTATTCTGTATCTCGGGTGTCAGGCTGCCGGACGATGCCGAAATCAATTGCACTGTACTGCGGCTCCCAAGGGTGACTGCGCGAGACGAAAATATGCCCGGGTGCAATCGCATGGAGAAGCTGTCGCGAAACACCTGAGGTAAGAAGATTTTCAACGCCCCGTCGGGCAGAGCTTTTCATATCGGTGTACGCTGGTCGAGCGGGCGGACATATCGGTCACGGCCAGACCGCTGATGGTCCATGACCCATCACCTTGTGCCGACACCAGTTCCAGTAAACCTTGGGGCACAAGGAGGCATTCGGAGGTCTTCGAAAATTTTACGCCGCAAGCTGTTGAGGCGTTGGCCGCTCTCGGGTGCAGGGTCCAGCTCGTCGAAAGATGGTTTTTCATAGTCACGCCACCACCGGTCGACGCGGACGCATGCTCGGCGACCTTCGGAACCGAGTGCGACGACCTCGCAGACGCGCCATACGCCGCACAAGGAACGAGCCACACTGAGCCTAATCGCCGTGGCCAGAATGACGTTCGCCCAGTACCCAGGCACGTACGATGACCTTGCACACGACTCTGTATTTGCCGTCCGATTCGAGCCGCGCGGGCGTGGCACCTGAGCGACCGAATGCAGGACTGCAGTGAGATTGGGTCGAGCGCCCTGAAACTGGCGAAGATCGACTCAAATGTGGGGCTGGGCCAAGTGTTCTTTCCAATCGCGTTTGCGCGCTTGTAATCGGCAGGGAAGGGCGGTGTACTTTGTTTCCATGCAGGCGGCTGCAGTTCCTAGGGCAATATCATCAGGGAGCAGATCGCGCCGGTGAGACAGATCTGCGCCGAAACCTTGACAAAACAGGCCGACCAGATTCTTCACAGGCAGCCGGCAAGCGGCGGCCGCGGAAAGATCGGGGCGCCGGGCGCAACTTGGCCAGGGCCGCGATTTTCAACAGAAAGCGGTCCTGCCCAGGGGCAAGCGGGTAAGGAGGCGTCCAGCAACTGAGTCAAGTCGGTAGCGAGTAAAGATATGGCAGGATAGCGCAGCAGGCGCAGCAGGGCTGGTTCAAGATTCAATAGGTCGCGAGCTTCCGGGTCGGGTCATCAAGCAGGGCAGGCGGGCTATCCAAGGCGGGTCCAGGTCACAGGCGCCAGCTGATGTGCTGAATTCGGCCGCTGGACGCGGGCTTCTGCCGGTTTGCCGATCAAGCTGTCGGCTTCTTCGGTCAGGATGGATGATGGACAGGGGCGGGGCGGCTCAAGCTGTGCTTGCGCCTGGACCACCCCATTCCACAACCGCTGCGTAATACGTTGGCTACGCGGGCTGGCCACCGGCCCGACCCAGTCGTTTGACAGATTTCGGTTCGCCAATCCAGGACGCAAGATCGCCCAGGCATTTCTGCAGGTTGGACCAGTACCTGCTGTCGCCGCTGAGCTGCAGGTTCGCTCCAGCAACAGGGCGTTGGCGCTGGTCGCTGCCATCAGCCGCGCCAGGCAGTGTGCTGGTGGGCGCTCAGTGGACAGTCGGGGAAGCTGGTCGCAGTTAAGGCCAGCAACTCTATGCCCTGAGTGCCTGCAGCAAAATAACAATTGCCATTGCGGCTCGGCGGGGCCTGGATCAGGATCCCTTGCCTCCGCTTGGACCAGGCGCCGCGCCGTCAACGGATCCGCGGCGCCAGCGCCGCCGGCCGGCTGCGTTGGCACGCCGGAGAGCGGGGCACGGGTGAGCATCAGGGCTTGATGCCCGTGCAGTGCCACACGCCGCCCGGTCATTGTACTGTGATAGGTCACGCGGCAAATCCGGCTTCGACCATCATCGGCCTTGAGCGTTTCCTGATCAGGATGCATGCCGGAGTGGATTCGGCAGTAACGGTAGGGTTTCCGATCAGGGTTGGTTCCACCAGCTGGCCCAATCAACGCAGTCGAGGTTCGGAAGGTGAATACTGATCCATAGGCCTTGGATAGCAGCTTGTTTGCCGGGCTTGGAGGAACTCCAGCACCAGCAGCCGCCCGCCGGGCTGAGCAGCGGCCAGCAATCGACGCGTGGCGCGTGATCCTTGGTGGCGGTCACGTTGCGCAGGCCAAAGGCACGATGGTGGATGCAAAGTCGACAAGTGATTGTCGAGGGAAGGGCCAGGCGTCGGCACTCCGCCTGCACGAAGCGGGCACGTTGCCCGCCCGCCCAGGGTCCAAGCAGGCCGATCGCGGCCGACCTTGAGCATGGAAGTCATTGATGTCTGCGAAGCACTACTTCGCCTTGAGGAGCCTACCGCTTGGAGAGGAACTGCGCGTCAGATCCGCCCGGTGCGCCGGCAATGATCCAGCACCTTGTCTGCCAGGCCGTACGCCGGACAGCCTCAATAGTGAAGCGCTTCCGACAGGCGATGGAACCGCCCTCGACAAGTCAGGTCGTTCATATTGAGTCATAAGCGCGCGAAACCGAGTGGAACACATCGGCAACGCGTGCGGCGCTTCGTGCCTCAATGATTCGGCGGGACCGGCTCTGAAAGCCGAAGTGAAAGTTAGCTGTGTTCCCTTGCTTGCTAGTTCGTCCGTCGATGGCTCTGATGGCGTGCAGCGTGGGCAACAGGCCCACATTTCTACCCGCTTTTTTTGCCCCAGCGGGGGTTTTCAGCATGACGCAGTGACGACACTGCCGGATGACGCAAACGCTGCCTTTACGGCAGCGGTATGCGTTGTTGACTGTCCACCCACCATCAGAAGAAGAGAGACGCACCATTGGCTACTGATTGATATCACCTCGGTGAACACACGCGGGCAAGAAGTGCAGCAAAGCGAAGCGGTGCGCAGAAGCTGGGCGGAACATGCGCAGAAGAACTTGACGTCAAAATGCACTGGGAGCGACGATTGCTGTTCAAGCGCAAGCAAGGTGCCGATGCGTAAAGGGTTCAGCGGTGTT
>Ga0163217_1065818_pt1 | contig 11155 bp, 11 predicted proteins | sample SynspAceP_FD_185933 | JGI IMG/M metagenome (GOLD analysis project Ga0163217, IMG submission 185933) | Saline lake microbial communities from Ace Lake in Antarctica - Synechococcus sp. Ace-P (PacBio error correction) | ecosystem: Environmental > Aquatic > Non-marine Saline and Alkaline > Saline ... | reverse complement strand
TCACCCGGACTTCCCCTGTGGGCTACGCGTTCGCGCGGTTCCGGACTATCTCCAAACGTTATCGCCGGGTACAACCTGAGCCCGAACGTTTAGCCTTCTCCCACGACGTGAGGGTTACAGCCCAAACTTCAACGAGAAAGCCAAGTCGTGAGCCTGGTGTGAATGCCTGATTACGCAAAACAAGTACAACCGCAAAGCCGAGCTTACACCAACTTCTTTGATGGCAAGTACAACACCTGCTCGTTGATCGCCGACTTTGCCGCTGTTCACTTCGGCGTAAGCTTTCATACACCTACAGGCAACTGGAGATAAAAATAATGATCCGATGCAAAAAACATGCGGGTGCTGGTGGTCTGGCATTAAGCCTTTATGCATTCCAGCGTATGGCACAAAGCCTGACCAGAAGAAATCAACAGCCTGGTCGATAACCCTGACGCCATTGGTGCAGAGAAAGCCGGCAAACCCGCGGTACCATTCCCGAGTGGACTGGCGGTCTGGGACAGTGGTGCAGGGAGGATTCTGGGAATGCGTTTCCCAAACCAACCCCTCGCGATGGAAAACCAGGCCCGAGTTTGTGATCCATGCCCAGAACTACCAGGAAACCGTGATCACCTGACCCCTGGCCAGGTTTCCTTATGTTCGAGCGCACCAGAAACCTTCCAGATGCCTGGTTACAAAGCCATCGTTACTGCGGGTTACCCACAGTCGGTGTACGACCAGGTCAAGCAAACAGGCTGGCCAGGCCAAGCGGTTAAGGCGGTGGACGTTTATCGACGGGAATTCTCCCACGGCACCTTCGCTTTCCCGTTCCCAAGTCTGGCGCTGAAGTGGTGTGGAACCACAACACCGCCACCGCCTTGAACGTAAAGCGTAGGTACATTGCAGGCCATGCCGCAGGCTAACGTTTCTTACACCCTCAATTCAAGATGAAGAGAAGTAGGTTATCGGCTACAGATGTCGATGTGGAACCGAGTCCACCGGTCCCGAACACCCCTGCTGTAACTCCAAGCAGCGTGTCCTGTGGAATGGCCGCGCGTTGGCCGGTAACGTGTGGCTGTTACACGACTCCCTGGATCAGTTGAAAGAGCACGCATGGCGGGGGTTTACAAACGCTGGCCAAGGCGTCCGCGTACGTCGCGCACCTCAGTAGCGTAGACGGCTCCCAGGTTACTGCTTCGGACGTAGGCGTACTTCTTGAGCAACTCTCCATGTATAAACGGCGCACCTGATCGTTAAACTTGGGACTGAGTTTGGCAAAGAAGGAAAGTTTACCATCCCGTACAAAAGCTACCAAAATGGCTGATCGTGAAGTCCAAAAATTATGATGACGTGCTCCAGGCAGGTCACATCAATCCTGACACACCCGTTCGAGCTGCAACGCCATGTGGAAGTGGCAGGGTAACGTCAAGGACGGTCAGCCCCACATTTACGCCAGGCGTAATTTCTTCAGTGGATGAAGGACCACCTGGATGATCACTCTGGCTGATCACTACGACGGTCGTGGCACGCTGTTGGCGCAGTAGTGAGGCAACCTGCATTCAACTACGAGCGAAGCTGCCTTGGTTACCACCACCCAACCCCGGATACCTGCTGGCAGGGCGTACATCGCTGCTGGGTTATTGTACAACTGAAGAGCAGCTGCCCGCATGCGACTACAACCCGAGCGACAATCAGGTCACGCCGGCAGCCCTTGCGGGCCCTTGGCGGCGGGATCTGACCACCCGTCGGGTAGTCAAAGAAAAAGGAGCCGTCGGGCTCCGTGTGGTTCCCGGCGAAGCCGCAAAAAACTCGTCCACCCTGAAAGAAGGGAGTCACCCGACCGAGGAAGGACAAGCGAAGCAAGGCCGGGCAACTGCGCCCAACCGGGGGGGGTCTGAAGGAAGCCAGAGGGGAAGCCCGATGGGACGGAGCCAAAGCGAACCTGATTCGGCGGCAACGAGGGGTAAGCGTGCAAATAGGCGCAAAGCCGATACTCGGTCAAGCTGTATTGACGGTGCTTGAGGACGTCTATCGTGCAGGAGGCCGGTTGCAGTAACCGGGGAAGCCTGACCCCGGTACTCATTGAAAGAGCCGTCAGTGCTTCAAGGCGCAAGCCAAGGCAGTGATGGGGCGAGGTGCAGATGACGCCGTAGTAGTGATGAAGTTCTGGCCTGTGAAGCCCGGTAACGGTGTGGAGGGCAAAACCGGAACGACCCGAGCCGGAGGTGCTGGGGTTGGCCTTGCCGAGGCGTAAAGCCGGAGGCGGCAGTGAAGGGCGAAGTACCATATTGAAACAGGTCACGGACCCTGCTTAAAAGAAGGACAGCGTGATGCACAAGCGTCCGACGGGACGGGGGAGACAGGACGGAAGCCAGCCGTGGGAACGGTGCGCGAAGCCCTGCTTCTGTATCAGGAGTACAGCCATGCTGGGCGGCAGATTTGCCGTCATTCGCTAGCACCCCGCCACAGTATGACTGAAGATCCAGCGCTGATTCATCGGCACAGGGCAAGGACCGGACACAGAGCAATGGGCATTGAGGAAATACTACAGTCTGTACGGGCGCTGCTATCGCAGCCGGATCCTGTATGAAGCCTCAGACACGTGAGGCGCCAACAAGGGTGCGGCCGAATAGATGGGCAGAGCTCTGAATGCGTTCGCAAGCCGAACCTGGAAAGGTGGAAGCTGTCGTGCCTTGTCCCGAAATGAAGGGAGAAGCGCTACCGCGCTCAAAACCGTACGCCGAGTGACTCTGCCGAAACCGGACGAGTGCGAAACGGCTTGCTGGGCATCCCGACCGTTCGGGACCGCGTTGTGGCAACAAAGCACTGCGCGTACCCTGCTGGAACCGATCTTTGACCGGTATCCATCCGGTCGAGCTATGGCTACCGCCCCGGGGCCGCAAGCGCCCATCAGGCGATCAGCAAAGCGCAACTGTTCATTCGCCGCTAACAGCGTCCACTGGCGTAGTGGGATATGGACCTGTCCAAAATTGCTTCGACCACGCCTGGACCATGAACCCTGATCCTGCGCCAGTTCCGGCGTAAGGTGCGAATGGCAGCGTGTTGGGCCTGCTGGGAACAGTCCTGAACCAGCGGGTCGTGATGGTTTGGAACCAGTACGAGGCCACGGAGCGTTGGGCAGCCCGCAAGGCGGCGTCATCAGTCACTGATTGCGAAGTCTATCTGGATGCTTCGATCAGTTCATGAAAAAAGCCGGGGGTCACCGGATCGTCGCTACGCGGGAGATATCGCTGATCCTGTTGGCTCACTGGGCGGCATCGGGAAAATGCGCTGAACGTAGCCACGGGGTACCTTGAAGTGACCTTGAAGCTGACAGTTCAACCGCCAGCAAGACCCATTTCTGGCACACAGCCGGGAAGGTATCCACTTCCTCGGGGTAGTCATCATCGTGCTATACGCGAATCCCAGATGAAGAACTGAAGGACTGAAAAGCCAAGCTGAAGTGGATGACCGCCGCAACTCGGGCAAGGATCTGGGCAGCAATCATCGCCGAGCTTCAAACCCGGTTTGCTTGCGTGGCTGCATCAAACTACTTCAGGTCACCAACGTACGCGGGTAATGAAGCCAGTTTGATGGGGGGCTGACGCAGGCGTTTTACGCTGCGTACAAGCTGAAACAGTGGGAAGACGCCATCGCGCCTGCACCGGCGACTGAAACAACTGGGCCTGCGCCCCCGCCGTTTCAGTTATCGAAGCAAAGTTGGCGCAATGCGCGCAGTCCACTGGCAAAGCTACGCCATGCCCATCGCTGGTTTGCACGCGAACTGGGGCTGATCGAACCTAAGCCACTTCAGAGAGTAGGACTCTGTGTCCCTGTAATTTAGGATAATGTTTACATGAGCCGCTATTACGAGCCCTGTACGTACGGTTCTGGTGAGAGGCGATGGGCGGCAACGCCTTCACCCTACTCGATGTTTCATATTATTTTGTCCGCTTGACCGCCGAATGCCGATTCTAAACCCGACAATGGACCCCCGCTTTCGCGAGAGGTGGACGAAAGGGGATGAGTGCTGCGCTTGGTCAATTAGCAGGGCGTTCCCGAACCAGACCAAAAGTCGATGCAGAGCCAGATATCCAAGCGCCCAGTCCAAAACCCGTCCGATCAATATGCGTGTAGCGGGAATCCAAAGCGGAGGCCCAAGCCTTCAACCGGACTGCCAAACCATCCCATCATTCAATTCCCGCGGCAGGCCATGAATCCAGTCCGGGCCTAAGCCTTCAACCAGCCCTCCAAAGCCCGACCTCGTCATTCCCCGCGAAAACGGAATCCATTTTGACTTTGATTTTCACTGGCCTATCAGCCGGGCAATGCCCGAATCACAACGCTCGTGCTACACTCTGCCCGAAACTGCGGCACGGGAAAACGCCGTGCGGGCTCATCGATGACTCCCAGCGGCGAAAGGCACGGGTTAAAACTGCTGGGTCCAGAAAGCCCAGCTTCAAAGGCAATCCGCCCCAGATCAAGGCTGTGCCCGTCCTGGATCAGGCCGAATCGCAGCTCCATGCGCACTTCATCCAAATCTAGCTTTTCATAGGTAGTTTTGGTTTCACTTGAGCTGCGGCGCAAATGGCCGCGGGCTCATATTGGAAGGCAAGAGCACCAGATCTTCCCGGGACACCGTCCCGTCCTCAGCCACCAGCACCCCGAGATGCGCTGCTGACCTGCTCGCAAAGTTCCACGTTGGGCATATCGCCGAAGCATATTTCCAGTGAGCGTATCCAGGCGTTTGCGCAAGAATGCATCAGCGCTGCAAAGGCCGTACCTATAACCTGGCGGTTTAGTTCTCACTGCCGATACGTTTGGCGCCCAGCCGCACACGCTTGCCAAATACCTGCTCACAGCCGCGCGCGTGATTTTCGGAATCCGGCCGATTCAAGCGTGTTTTCCAGAAATCAAGGGGGTTTGAAGCGGTTTCCCAATAACTTCCAGATATTCTGGCAAGGGTCAGCAGCGCCTCCATAATGCATGGGATGCGGCGCCCCTTGGGCTGGAAGTAGACAGTAAGGTGCTGTCGTCACTCGGGACCGAGTAGAGCTGAACCTGAGTTGCTGGAAAACCGGGAAAAAAGCGGGATATCCGCTGCACCGCCTGGCCAATAGTTCACTGGAAACAGCGGCTAGACAAGCACCTCCTTTTGAGCGGTATTGGAGCAGTATAGAACCTCGCCCATGTTTCTGCCGAAGCAATCATCCCTTGGGGAAAAAGCTTCGGCCGCCGGCGTCCACAAGAGCGGTTCATATCCCGTCTGGCGTAATCTGCCGCCATACTCAGATCATTCGGTGAGCAGAATGCCTGTAGATCAGCCAGGTAAATCCGAGACCGATTTTGCCGTATTCAACTAATGTCTGCCCAATCCCTTGAAGCCAAAAGCCCGCTCCGCAGCCGCGCACAGGGCAACGATGAAGATCTGGCTTCATAGTGCAAGAGCCCGCTTTGTATTTTTTTTTTATGGTCGCTAAGAACTGTCCGGCGTACTGACAAATAATTTAAAGCTGTCATTATGCAAAACCATTGCAAACAGATAATTTGCAGGCTTGTAGGATGGCCATTTTCAGACGTGAATGTCCTTGGCGACAAAGTATTCGTCCGTTTCAGACAAATCAAATCCATTATTCTCCGTGACAGACTTTATCCCCGATGCCAGACGCCCATCCCGGCCTTGCTGGTGGTCCATGATTCAATCTAACGGAGCAGCCCACATGACAAAAAAAATGCATGCTTGGTCCCCTCGCCGCGATTGCCGGCTTGGCCATCGGAACTAGCCAGCTTTGCTGGATCAGCTCACGCGGTTAGCTTCAACAGCGGGGATTGTACAAAGCCCAGTTTGACTCGCAGCTGTCCATTCGTGCCGAGTATGTCCACTCAGGGAACGCTTCGATGAAGCGTTTCATCCACCCGCTGACTGCAATTGACGGTGCAATCAGGGCGGGGTTGGTGTGCGCCGTCACGACGATGACGGCCGGCTTGATACTACAAAGCCGGTGATGTTTTCTCCAAAGATCTTCCGCGTGTTGTCCACGATCTTGAAACTGAACCTTTATGGCGATCAGGCGCTTTCCTCCGAGGCCAAATGACTGTACGACTTTTGAGACCAAAGACGGTAAGCCAGCGCTTTTACGATATCGATGACTCCGTGTCGTCCGCCGTGGTTAAGCGCGCAGGGCACAGCTCTTGCCTGGATGCCTTCGTTTACCACAAACTAACACCATCCCGGTTACTACACGTGGTAACGTCCCGTCTGGGTCGCCATGGTAGTAGTGGGTTAGAGTACCTTATGGCAAACTCCGATCAACCTCAATGTCAACCCGGTCGACGTTTGCAAAGCAATTTCCGTCGTCCTGGCGCTGAAATCAAGGAAGTCTGCTGCGGTGAGATGCTCTGATTTCTCCCAAGGCCTGACTGCGAACAACCTGCTCCATGGAGGCTTTTTATCAGCCTCAAGTGGGCACCTTTCGCCATGAAACTGCGGTTTACCTTCTTTGGCGCAGACCAACACTAGCCACCGGTTGTACTGATCGGTCTGGTGTAGGCGGTCGTGTCGGCAGGTGATCGGGTCTGAATGGACGCATTCCACGCGTGCGACGCAGAGAAAGATCGCCGACGCCAGTGATTGGACGGTCAGTGTCGCGCCGTTGCATTTCGCTACTATGCCGCAGCTCTGAATGACAACTGAGGTTCGCTTCTAGGCGATGAACTTACCATAGCCGTGCGCCTGTATACAAGGTAACCTCCAAGGTGCGCCAGATGGTTTGGACGGCGCTTGCTGGCCGGTGTTCTACTTCTTCGAGTATCCTGAGATATCGCGTCTTTACGGTGTAAGTTTGCAACTTAACTTGTCTGGCCACAGCTGTTGGAGCGCGAAGTTAGCTTACCGCCTCCTAACCAACCTATGCAGATCTATCTACCGGTAAGCTGAGGGTATCGCGGCGTTCTGAACGGTCAAGGCTCCTTATATCGCGCCGCCCCGGTTGTGGTCTATGCCCAGGAGATTAGCATTCAGGGTTATGACCGCAAAGGCGTTTACCAGGCACCAGGTCTACCGCCATATCCACTTTATCGAGCCGAGTCCTCGGCGCAGCCGTTCTTCGCTGTGGGTTTGAAGCCGGTTACAACTATATCGAAGGGCTTTGAGTGACGCGCAACGGCTCCGAAGCCTTCTATGTCGTGATTCCGTGTTTGGTCCAAAGCCCACTGGCTAACGGTACTTGCCCAGTTACTTGCTTCCGAACACCCCAACCAAGGCCGCTAGCCTCTGTAAAACTGATTGGTTCTTTCTAGCAGCTCGTGGGGCTACCGTAGCGTGCTTCGCTTGATTCAGCAACGGTTCGCAGGCATCAAACCGGGGAGCCTAACCTGACCTGGTCGCACACGATGTCGATGGTAACTGGTCCGAAACTTCATGAAAACGCCAAGGCAATCGAGCATCGGTTTGAACGCCGACTACCCAAACAAAATATACGGCTAGCCTGCAGCTACACTGACTTCTTTATGGTAAGTTACAACACTAGCGTCCGATTTCGTGACGTTGTGCTGCTAGCCTAAGTGTCAGCTTCTAAGGACAGCAACTGGGAGAATAAACCAATTTATGATTACGTATGCAAAAAAACCCTGTTGGGGTGCTGGTGTCTGGCGTCTAAAGCCTGTTGGCATCTACCAGTCATGGCCCACAAACGTTACTCAGGCAGAGACGATCAGCCTGGGTAACTTCCCTGACGCCAGTCGGCGCAGAAAAAAGCAGGTAAGCTTGCAGGTACCATTCCTGAGTGGGTGATTCTGCTGGTTTGGTATCGGTACTGACGCAGGTCAGACGCCTGAATAACGGCTTCCAGGCGAACCCTTCGCCAATGAGCACCCCCGGAGTTCGTGATCACTGCCCAAGAATACTACCAGAAGCACCGCGATCACCTGACGGCCTGGCCAGGTAGCCTTGTCGAACGTTTATTCCGGAAACTTTCCCAGATGCCGATCTACAAGACTCCCCACCGTTCTGTCGCTATCCGCAGCGGGTATAGTGACCAGTTCAAAGCGACTGCTGGCCAAGCCACACTGGTTTAACGGCGGCGAACTGTATTGATGGTTTTCCCCACGGCACCTTCGCTTTCCCGCGTTCCTAAAACGGCGTGGAAGTCCTCTGGAAACACAAACACTCGCTACCGTGTAAAAACACCAAGCGTTGGTACATGCAGGGCCATGCGCAAACCCCAAACGTTCCTTACACCCTCTCAAGCTGTGAAGAGGGAAGTGGGCTACCCGCAATACATTGGATGACGTGACGAGTCCCAGCTATTCCTAACACCCTGCTGTTCTTCAAGCAGCGTGTAAACGCACCCTTCGCGTCTGGCGGGTAAACGTACTGCTGGGTACCACGACACTCTGGATCAGTTGAAAGAGCCACGCATGGCGTGCGGTTTACAAACGGCCGGCCAGCGTCGCGTAGCGTCGTGCTCCTCAGGTAGCGTATGACGGGCCAGACTGCTTCGGGACCCGATGCGTTACTTCTGACAACTTCGCGCATGTACAGACGGGCCACCTACCGTTATGACTGAGAAGCTGGTTGCAAGAAGAAAATCTTACATTCCGTATTATAACAGTTTACCCAAAATGGCTCAAACAGACTCAAAGTACGATGACGTACTCAAGGGCTGTCACATCAACCCCGAACACACTCGCTTCGAGCTGCACCGCGTGGTGGAAGTACCAGGTAATGTGAAAAGCGCGTCAGCGCCATATCTACGCCCAGCGTAACTTTCTTATGGACGAAGATTCCTGGGCACTGATCACCTGGCTGACCATCTTACGGACGGGCCGCGGGTACTCTCTGGGCGTGTAGGCGAAGGCCCATGTTGCTTTCAACTATGTACAGAAGCTGCCTGGTTACACCATTCGAAACTTGTATGACCTGTTGGGCCGGCGTTACTCGCCCTGGGCATGTACACCGAAGAAGTATCTGCTCCGCGCAGTTCTGACTTCAGCCGGGGGGGAAAGAACCCCTGAAAAAACCAAAAAAAAAAAAAAAAAAACCCCCCGCAAGGGGTTTTTTTTTTTTCCCCAAAAAAAAAAAACCCTTTTTCCTCCGCTTCTGCGCGCATCGGGTTCGTTAAGTTCATAGTGCTGCTCTAGTATTGTTTGGTTTTCAAGGGGTATCTTCGGATTACCCCTTTGTTTATGGCTGGCTGGCAGCCCCCTTGCCTTGAGCTGGTGCTGTATCCAGCCATAGTGGACTGTCCTGGGGCTAACCCTCTGGCGCAAGGGCAAAGTCAGAATGGATTCCCCGGCCTGCGCGGGACACTCCACGGAGAGGAGAGGCCGCCGTTTCGAGGTAAGTCTAGGCACACAAACCCAATTTCAACTACTTCTAAACCCGTCACCTTCCCCCGCGTAGGCGCACTGTCGTCCGGAATAAATTCCATAGCGGCAACGCCCCCTGAATTCGCGCAGTTCCAGTCGTTGTCGTTGGCCTTCGGGCACAAGAGTTCATGGTTCTGTTTCTTTACCTATATCTATATATCTCTCTCAGTGCAGTCAGGCAGGGGCGCAAGACCTGGATGTAGCACTGAGTTGTCTGGTTCATTTGCAGCAACAGATAGGTGATCAAAGCAGTAAATATCTGCACCTTGACGCATTTTCGCTCTGCGCGCGGAGAAACTTCCGGATCTTCAGGTTTTGCTTCAGCCATTTGAAGGACAGCTCAATGCCCCAGCGCGCTTTTGTAGCGCTCGGCAATGATGTGGGCTGCGCGTTTCCAGGTCGTTGGTAGCTAGCACCAACGCGGGGGCCTGCCGTCTTTTCGCGCCACCGTTACTTTGCGAAACGGAAGGGTGCCGTAGTACTCGTTGATTGCCGTTTGCGCCGGGACGGCATGTTTGAAGCTGACAAGGGATCGCCCGAGAATCTGCGGTTGCCTGGGGATCGAGCAGGGTTCTTGTCCTCCCTCGAGGTTAGCATACCGGCGTTACTCTTGAAAGTCCGCTGGACAAGCAAGCCTCTGAACAGTGATCTGATCACCACCAGTTGTAGTCGCCAGCCTAGTCTCTCTATATATCTATAAACCTTACCCTTGGCAAGGGCATCTTTGCGCCCGATTTCGATTGTCATGACGTTCGCGCCAGCTGATGATGCTTTCGGGACCGGCGTCCAGACTGCCGAGGTATCAGTACATTGGGACCTGTTCAGCCCTTTGTTGTGCGGGGGCTGTGGTTAATTCTTTGGACCAGTCGTTCGTAAACCCAGCCCCCAGCGGAAGGGCGTGGAATCCCAGCAAGTAGAGAAGGCTCGCTACTTCCTGCCGGAAGGCGGCGCCCCACCCTTGGCCATCAAGCTGCTGGCACACGGCCTTCAAACAGGCCAGCTGGCGGCTTGTGATGGCAATCGGCCCAGCGATTGAACGCCGATAGTGACGCGTTCCAAGGTGGTAAATGGTGCAGCTTCTGACTGTTAAAGCCTGCTTCCACCTTCTCTTGAGGTGGTGGCCCAGAGATCGGGCCGTACATCAGCCGCAATGGTTGATCCCAGGTCTGAACCCTTTTTTGCATGTGCTTGTCTGATCGAACTGACGCACGTGTTTTCAAAAAACGGGCTGGCAAACCTTTTAAAGGTCGCAAATCGGAGTATTTGATTACATGTTTGCATCCGCTTGAGTTGTTTGAGTCGCCATTTCAAACGGGTTTTACCCTTCAGACTCAGCGGTGCAAAACCCTTCCAGTTAGCCCCAAAATTTATTCCGGACAGCAGTTGCGCCGTTAGGCGGCGAATCCAAAGGGCGGGACTGGTCCCCTCACCTATAACTCCAAGAGCCCTTACGGCGCTCCCCAACCAAACTAGACCGGGCTCGCGGCCCCACCGCTAGCTCCCATCATTCCCGCGAAAGGCGGGAATTCCATTTTGACCTTACCGACGTTCGCACGGTGTTACACTTACCCGCCATTAAAACCTTTAATCACCCCGTCCCCGAGGTTAAGCATTTTTCCTTGTTTAGCGGAATTGCCCTGGCCACGAACGTCTGCTCAAAGCGTCTTGAAGAACTCAAGGTCCGACACACCGACCCAGGTTCAGGAAGCAGCCAATTTCCCTGGCCATAGAGGCAACGAACCTTTTTTTGTTTGGGGGCCCCCCAAAAAAAAAAAAAAAAAAAAAAAAATCTCTCTCCTTTTTTTTG
>Ga0163217_1053428_pt1 | contig 11155 bp, 6 predicted proteins | sample SynspAceP_FD_185933 | JGI IMG/M metagenome (GOLD analysis project Ga0163217, IMG submission 185933) | Saline lake microbial communities from Ace Lake in Antarctica - Synechococcus sp. Ace-P (PacBio error correction) | ecosystem: Environmental > Aquatic > Non-marine Saline and Alkaline > Saline ... | reverse complement strand
TATACCCTTCTTTTTTGTATCTGTCCGATGACCTATGACAGTTCTGAATTTGGGCCAGTCGAAAAGAAGATAATTGAAGAGGACCAACCACCTTTCAATAATGACAGGGGAAAACCTAACAAATGGCTTAACACGGCTAATCACCAAAGTGCGGCGGAAATGAAGTCTTGGAGCATACAGTATCCAATTCTCGGTGTTTAAATTTAGTGGATGGGCGTATAACCCATCCCGAACCTCCTTAGCAAGAAAATTGATACTTACAAATGGAATTCAGCAACCTGTTTCAATGAAATTTGTCGGCCATAGAAATAAACCTAGGAATAAACCAATCATTACCACCATTTATTTGACGTGGAAGTAGTGCCGGAAAAACCTCAGAATTATTATGACCAAGAGAAATAGATTGAATTATTTAAGGGAATTTCAGCCATGAACTAAATTGTAATTTAGAGAGACCTTAAGCATCTGTTCTCCTGGGGAGAGAGGTAATTGAGAACAAAGAAATTTTTAGGGAGAAAGTTTATTATCTCAGGTTACAGTATGTGGCCAAAGAAGGGCTATGGTTCCATTGCTTACCCCGACGCCTATGGAGTACAACAAATATGTTGTTGTATGCCTCAACTTTTTGAAAACCTGACTGTATGTAGACGGCAGTCTTCAGTAAAGTTGGATACAGTTGGGGACTATTTGGGAGGCAGTGTGAGAGAAGTTGAGCACTTTAAAAAACTCATGACCTCTTTTTAACAGAAAAATCGGAAGCAAGTTGCTTGGATGTTTTGCCATGACAGAAACGTCATGGATCTAATTGTAAGGAGGTGTAAAAAACGACTGCAACGTAACATTGGATAAGGATAACATCACCGATCCATTACGCCAGGCAAAAAATGACATAAGGAATATATTGGAATGCGGTTACACGGCCACAATGGGCCCATGTGTTTGCCCATGATCGTTTGAGGACAAAAACCCATGGAGTCCATGCCATAAGAGTACCAATAAGGGACAATGAACACCGTTTAATGCCAGGTGTTACGTTATTGAAGACAATGGTCAATAACTAGGTCTCAATGGTTTGACAATGGGAAAATTGGTGTTGACCAAGTTAGGTCCCCCGTGAAATCTTTTTTAAACAAATACGGAGGACATTAAACCGGACGGGAGTTATTATTCCGAAATAAAAAAACCCGAAAACAAGCGCTTTTTCACCATGGCTGGACCCTGGTAGGAGACGGATTCTGCTTGTGGCAAGGAGCTTTAAGCGGTGCAAAAAATGGACCTAGCCATTTGCCGTGAAATTACGCCTTCACAGAAGGCAATTTAACGACAATGTAAAGAGTTCAAGAGGATTTGTTATGGGACTTACCCATCCCATCACTTAGACTTACCACCGGCTATTGCCAAGTCCTATGTATATCAGGTGACATTGGTTCATTAATGAAAATCTAACATGATGAAAGTATCACCGATAAACGAAAATAGAACAGGGTTGCCGGCTAAAGGCATAATAACCTTGGTTCTCCAACGAACCATTCAAAGAAATGCGCGGAAGCATGTGGGGGAAAAGGGTATGACTACTGGAAAACAGGAATAGCGATCTAAAAAGGCAGCATGTGGTATTTACCACTTCGAAGGGATTAATACAGTGCTTTACAATGGCCGCCAAGGGTATATCAATGTCCGATTAATTCGAAGTGAACAGCGGTTGGATTTTCTGCGCGTACTTAAAACTATTGCGGTACTCAAATAGCGAATTAAATTGGTCACCATAATCCGTATTGATATGCCAACAAAGTGGACAAAGACATTTATACAATCCCAAAAGATTCCACAAACTTGCCGTTGATACAGAACTAGAAAGATTAACCTATTTCGGTAAGCCATTGCAATCAGAGTTACATTAAGAAAAGGGGTCCATCCTATCGAGCTTTCTTAAAAGTACAGACCCATTATTGCGCTCTGGAAAGGCCTATAGCTGTGATTTGGCCTATAATACCTTTTTACAGTTTTACGGAAAAACCATCGAAGACAGCAAGAACAAACAACTATTCCTGAAAATTAGGTTAGCCTTTCGCATTATCAGAAAATCGTGAAGGATGCATTCTTGGTTTCCTGAACAGGGATATTGGGGAGGACCAAATCTAAGGCAATACGGCAACGAGTGAAGTTAAGCTCGAGTTCAGCCACATATTGAGGTTTTAGTAGTGGATTTTAGAATTCCGGACATTGCTTAACAGCCCCAAATAGTTCGTGAATTTCTTGCGCCTATAGAGTTTCGAGGTATCTTGAAATTCTTCAAATTAAATTCTGCCTCACCATTATACAAAAAGGTCTTGGCCGATCTTTGGGAATTTAGATCAACCGCAGTGTTTAGCTAAACTTCCGGCTGATGAAACCGCCTTCCAAATTAGCCTGCCACCGTTCTGCCTCCAAACGCCTTGCTTTGAGGTCAGATTATCAAACATGCACTATAATTCATTTGTAAATCGCTTCAGATCGGGTCGGAAATTTATGTTCATATCCAAAACGTAGTTTCCTATGACCCCGAACAATTTTAATCTGCCTTATCATTAAGGATATATTTAAAGTATCAGAATCTACTTAAAATTCTCTACTATTTTCTTGCATTTAACCACCAATTTCGGGCGTCAACATCATTTCTACCCTGCCCGAGGCTGAAGTGCTCACCTCGGAGAAATCGTTGAAATCGATTCTTCACAACGGATATTGCCCGCATGCGGCGTGTATATGGTTAAGGAACAAAATTTACTGTATATTCACTTCGCTGGAGGTTATTTTATAATAGGAACTTAATACAAGTGGCTTTCATTTCTCTACCTAAACTTTTTAGACGTCGCATTAGCGTTATCGTCGGCTTCTATATTATTTCTTCTGTAGAGCAGCTTGCAAGACGATATCCAAGATCATCATTTTAACTCGTATGGCATTTTAAATGGAGGCAGGTCTCCTAACCTCAATAACATTCTAATTGCCTTTAATTTTAGTTTCCGCTGGGATAGACTACGCAGTTACCGCTTAACATAAAATATAAAAAAATGTCTCCCTATGTGATGTTAATAAACAAATACACACTCAAAAAACTAAACTTAAGCTGTTTTTTTACTGCCAAATTAATAATGCCGCATATGTATTTACTCGCCATAATTCCCGATATGTAAATGGAGAGTACAAAAAGAGCCATCTTAGAGACGGACTTCCAAATTCTTGTTACTTTCAAGAATTCATGCTGATTTCCTCCTCACCCTAGATAATGGTTAGGCTGAGGGACAAATCTGTCCGGAGATTATTATTCTCCGTTTCTTCATCAGTTTTCTATAGTCATTACGGCCAGCGAGTGAACGTCTGGAATTGCTCCAGGCCAGTTTCCATGGATATTTCTACTGTGTAGCTCCATCCAAGCTAGTAGATTTCCATGGGTTCTGAACAGCTTTTACTTCCGTAGGAAAATATTCTATTAAATTAAGGCAAAAACTAACTGAGCTGTGCGCGCTATAATTGCAAAGACAGGTCTAAGACCTGAATATCAGTTAAATAATCAAACATCGGGAACGCAGGTGTTCTCATAATACCTACGTGGTGTACCCTGCCATTCGCCAACAAATTGCATTGGAAAGAAACCGTAAGAACCAACGGCTGTTATCAAATGTATTATAACCAGTTCTTGCTCATCATTTTACCGAACATCTTAGGGAACCATGGTCCGGCAAACAATCCATAAAGTTGCTTGATATTCCGATCACCAGATGAGAGTGGGCTATTACAAAGTTGTATCATGGACCTTAATATCAGGTACTATATCTCAGAATAATCCCCAGTTAAACACCAGAATAAAAGTAGAAACCATACCTATAGAAAATACATCCCCGACTTTACTTGAGGTTACCTTTCACAAGGTAGTATCCAGTTTTAAAGCCTTTACGGCAGATGGATAGCAATCAATAGGTTGTAAAATTAAATCGGACCCTAAGAAGGATTTCATTCCCGAATACACATATCGGTGACCCCACAAATAGTGACAAGATGCCAGATTGCCAGATGGAGGCAATTCATGCCGCTATATCCAAGATTGGTACGCGATTAACAGCCTATTTGGATTACCTCCCATTGCAGTAAGATACAAATACACTCAGGGTGGCCCAAAACCAGAACAAATGCTCGTACAAACACATGGTGCAACCTCCTGATAATGCATACTTCCCTTGAATAAAATATTCTGACAAGAAAAAAAGATGTGCCAAAACTCCACCAATTCAATAGTAGGATTGACAATAACACTGGGGAAAGAAATAACACAATAATTGCGGTAACAAATAAAATGCCCAAATGCGGGCAAGAGTCTAGTTTCATAGGACATCCCTTGGTCCTAGATTAATTACGGTTAACATATAAGTTCAATGACCCCAATAAGGATAAGCTTAATCTAGCATAGACCTAACCATAGCGTTCATACCTTACCAAGATCCAGGGCTGTGCCTTGGAAGTGCACTAAGTGAGGGTCTATACTGCATCCTGCAGCCGCTGGTCCTGCCTCTAAAAAAAGGAAGGAAAGCATAAGTATAATGGACAGAAAGAACAGACCAGTATGAAATCATGTTCAAAAATCCTGCGCTTATCCCTACTCCCATTTGGAAGTGGAATTAATTAAGTTACTTGAAGGTTACACTTATCCTGCCGTTAAACCAAGAATTACATTGCGTTCCATGTATGGTCACCAATGCAAATAAAAATCTGCATCATGTATACCACCTGGTGCCCACTGTACCTAAAATAAATTTCAAAAATTGCCAAGATTCTCCAGCCATTGCCTTGCTCCTGAACAATTAAGGACATTCTGAATACCAATGAATCCATGATAAGTCCAGTTAATTAGAGATACTGCTTGGAAAATCATTTTGTGATCTGGACTAACAAATATATTCGTCACAAAGGTTCTTTTGTGATGATGTTCCGTGATCATCTGAAATGGTCTTCTACATGTGCGTGGAACTGTTACAAGACTATTGCTATTTTTAAATATTTTTTTATGATTCAGTTATTAAGACTAATTTATTGTGCGAAGCATGGTTTCCAAAAGTTCTTCTTGACTTGTGCTTCATGCATTATATTTCTCTTCCGTTTCACAATAATTTTTCATTTTGCATATGTATGGGATTTTTCCAATATTTTTGTTGCACACAGATATAATCGAATTCCAAGTCCTGATTTCAAATCCCTCCTAGAGCTTTTTCGGCCCTAATTCCGTTTAATGCGTTTTACTTTATCCACAAACAGCTGGATTAAGCCTCATTTCCTCAGTGGTGTTAAGGTGGAAAGGAGAACTGGGTATCATCCTGGACCAAACGTTTCTCTGGAGCCTAAAATGTGGCTATATCAGGAATGAAGTACATTTGTGAACGCATTTTTAAAATTCACCCTTTACGTCCTTACTGGTAAATGGCATTCCTAACAATAATTATCATCGACGCATTGGGATCTGCCACTGCCAAACGTATATTGGCTTGTATCGATATCGATCATTTTAACGTTTAGCATCGCTAAAAACATTATCATTTCCGCATATTCTAGCTGTCAATTAAATTGGTATGGGCATATAGGCTCTATGTTAAGGGATCGTCCTCGGTCATTGATATCCATAATATGTGGTCAAGTGCAATAAGCCCCCACAGGATTAAAACCTGCCAATCATAACAGGTATTAATCGGTCCAGATAACTCAAATCTATCGTTATCGCATTAAAACAAGCTTTTTTCATCATTCCCTCTTATTTAAAAGCAAAATATGCAACAAAAAACGGGTCAAGGTTTAACAATTAAAATTATCACAAAAGAAACTTACCATTCAAGGAATCATCTCCCACCATGCTCGGAGCAGCTTCCGGGGCAAAAGTGTTTTAGAATATTTCCTAAAGCTAAAAATGGTTAATTCCATAAAAGGAGATTAGAAAGCGGAAACATTTTAAATACCAATTGTAGCTTTTATCTGTTTCACTTGCACTTGGAATTGCTGGTTTCTATTTGTGCAATTCGGAATTCTTGGTATTTGCCAGATTGCAATTCAATAATACTAAAACAACTATGGGTCAAAAATGGAGTATCTATGATTTTGAAATTATACTTATATACTAATACTATAATGAAATGCATTACTCTTCTTTTGAACGGATTTCGTTTTGGGCTGTAATGGACTTGCGTCAAAGCCCTGAAACAAAAAAAATAAAAATTCGCAAAGAATATAAAAGATCCAATTTCAGGTATACCAATATACCACTGATCGCCAACGTCGAAGGATCTAGCGTTAAATTATCCCATATAATGGCCGCTAATCACGATTTCCTGTCAGTTACACGAACCATTCGTCCTCTAAATCACTTTCATAAGCAAAAAGTACAGGGAATAAAAGTTTGATGGGCCACATGCCAAAAACGGCAATTGAAAGTCGGCTATCTGTTAACGAAATAAGTAACCTCTTCAGGAATAGGTGGAATACCATAATCAACATAAATTGGGAGAACGATAAATAAGTCAAAAATACTCATCCGAAACATTTAACTTAGCCAATCGATAATATGGCTTCGTTTAACACTGGCAAATAACCTCTGATTTAGATAATGGTTACCAATCGCGAATAACGGTATTCAGAACAACATATGGCAAAAAATATACCATCCAAAACAGGTACTGAACAGTGTGGACGTACACTCATATCCAAGTTCCATGACATCATGGACTCCAGATATTAAACATAGAAGACCAGAAGCCTGCAGAAATTCTAAAAATTCAATTTAAAAATTGGGAGGCGTCATTGGATTAGCTTGAGCCAAGGACACTTACGGGAATATTCCCTATATAATATCCACCTCCCAAGATATTCGCAGCCTAATAAGGAAGGAATGTCCCATTAGAAATCGGCTTTGCCTTGCGAACAAAGTTCTGTGCGACACTTCTGGATCCATCACACGAACAAAATGATCATATGGGCTACGGACATGGCCAATATTTACAAATACAAACGATACCACCGTGGCCACCAATCGGCCGTAATTCCTCCATTACCCTAAAAAAGAGCAGTTGGTGGACCAAACCAGGCTTGCGCTGCCCGCTGAATTAGCGTAAACCAATACCCCCAGGCATCATTAAAAAAGAAAAAGCTGCAACATATAATGCCGCCCAAGGCTTGTTTTTGCAACTGGTGCAACAAAATGTTTCATCATGTTGATGAATCATGGGGCATCCCCGCTGTTCTCAGGTTTCGGCACATGACTCTCTGCAACCGCTGTGGATGGCATCGCCATGTCCGTCACCGGTCCTGCAACAATGGGCCTTGCCTTTCTACAGTACTTGGCGCAGCCATAAAACCGATACCAATCCCAAAAACGCCCACAGCCATTAAAATGAAGGAAGCATTTTTAATCTATTTGAAAAAGTGTACATATTGGCTAAAATCTAGTCTTATTTTTGTTAAAATCTTGTTTACAATTTCCATACGTATTCAGAAACCTTCAACGCTCTTCGGTATCCAATTGCCTTGCATAGGACCCATGGAATTTCAATCCATAGTATATTGGTTTGGTACGTAGTGCCAACTGTACACGTTCTAGCTACATCGCATAACTGGGCACGCCAATATTTTTTCCTTTTCACCAATTCCTTGTCCATTCTCCCTTGTCCCCGTGAAATGGCCAAAATTTAGCATAGAGCTCGCTTACCTCCAACTAGATTTCCTCTAGCTTCAAGGACCAATTGGGACTTGGGTTAACCGTGCAATTCTTTATCCTTCATAGTATTCTCAATTCCGTTAAGGTATCCACCTCTGCTACTGTTTTCTCAGCTGAATTTCCAGCTTCCATTGCCATCCGAAAAAATCAACTTTCTGGTAGGCATCATAACCTACGGATTCGTACATATTGGCATTGTATGAATAGTTCCTGCTATTTTCTGTTTCCACAAGAAAGCACTATTAAATACCAAACCCAAACAGACTCCTATCTTTGGCTAAAACGATTTTCAGAATATTTACGACTACTTCTGTAATAATTATTTCGACTGCTCCCAGTATTATCAAACAAAATCCCTCAGATTCCTGTTCGTTATCATGTGAATTTCAATTGCCATTTAGGAATGGTCTATCCGTGGTTCTCACATCTGGGAGTTTTCAGCTTCTTTAAAAGGCCACATCTACTTCTTAAGTAAAAAGTGAATTACCATTAATGGGCTGCAAAAATACCGTTAATTCAACTTGCTCGGCACAAAGGCGGGCATGTTCTCAATAACTTAAAATGGCTTACTTCCATTCCTGTGGCCAATCGTGGTTTCATTTATTCTCATCACAATGGATACGCAAGACCAACACATCCATACATAAGATGTACATTTGCAATCCTTGTGGGCGCAGCCCATAGCTTTGTCCAACAGTGTACTGGAAAGGACAATCTAAACTCTCTATTTGATGCTTCGCGCTTTTACCCCTTTAACAGCTGCATTAGCACATCGTCACATTATGAAGATGCATGTATAACTTGGCGACCCATAATTATTTTCTTATTATTTAAATCTTTTGCTTGTCTGCCCAATCGTCTCTTTGTTGCCGCTGCTGAAACGAGTTCAGTAATAGAATCCAAAAGATCGTATTCTTATGGTCATACGTCCCCTGTGCGATGTAAATTTCCTATTTGATCAAAATGGCTTCATTGAGGCCCTATCCTTTATTTTGTCAAGTCATCAGCCTCCTGTGATGAAGTAGGATCAAATGTTCCTATGTACCTAAAAGTTCAGAAACACCTTGCTTTATCCCTTTTGCCGGTACAACCTCTCCCATAACATCATCAGTGATAGGTTCTTTTTCCTTAACCCTGTTTTCATTTTGTAATTTCATACAAGGTTTACCTTGCATCCCTCAATTTTCGTTACTTTTACTCACCGGAAGACTTTGTAATAGACGTTCACCCTTGGCCTGAGCAATTACAGGGAAAGTTCTGGCATACAATAAGATACACAAGAAGATTCCTATCGTTCAATAAAATTCCTATATCCACAAAGGTTTGGAGAGAAATTGTGCATGAAGACGGAAGGTAATCTCGGTGGTAATGAAGTTACGATAATTACAAACCTTTCGACACCATCCCTATGTTTACCACGATGAAATAAAGAAAGAAAGCATAAACTCGTCCTAGCTTTTGTTGAAACCACACTAATTAAACTGCGGAGAGAGACACGTTAAGGTCATCATTGCCCCAATAAGCCCCAGTAAGGTTCAGTTTGCCCTATTTAAGAAGGCATACTGCTCATATTCCAACTCGGAATACAAGCATAAACAACTCTGTAATGATAAGCACAACCAACATAGAACCATCAACATTATACTATGTCATCCAACTTATATGTTGACTTGTAATATATGATGTCCAAATTGAATACCTTTCTGTGATTAACAGGTATTCACCATTGCGAAACCTGAGAAAATAGCACCCGAGAACGAATATGTGGAAATATTGTTGTATTGCACACCCAGGATAACGATGTAGCAAAGTCAAAGGATACAATAGTATGTTACAGAAGCACCAATGTGTAGCAAACCGGGCCAAAGACAGGAAACTTCTATCAAAACGCTGCCAATCCTTGGCACCGCCCTGACAATCCAAAACTTATCAGCTAATATTTTCTTTTGAAAAGGCTTACCGTCGATCCGAAATCATGGCGAAATCCAGGCACACAATCAGTCCACAGAAACAAGGGAAACTGAAGGTAAGTAGATATCGCAATACTCCCAAAAGCAGAGGTGAATTAACGTTTACCACAATGATCAATTGATTTGGGGTATAGGCACTACCCCAATTAAGCCAACCCAAGGCGCCCCACATGTGAATAATAGAACAATCACGCTTGAATACCGGGAATATGGTCATCGTCAGCAGAACGGTTTAATAGCCATTCTCCATTCGCCAAACAGTAATTTTACCGGGAGGATCAATGTTCCTGCGTGAACCAATTACCTACCACCAAACAAAGTTGGATAATATCAGGCCCCAGCCCACAGTTTTTTATCAATTCCCGTGTACCGATACTGTTGATACGTGTAATAATACAGCCAAACCAACCCCTGTTAGGATGCGCTTAATGCAATGGAAATCATCCACCAATGCTTATTGGGCCCTTTCCGTTCTACCCGAGGCAGCAATGTCCACGTTACAATCGGTCGTATCTTTAATTTCCGAAGTACTTAAGGGTTTTTTCGTATAGGTGCTTTCGTAATGCGACGCCATCTTAATATATAGTTACGTTCCTCTAAATTTTGATAAGCGCTTCGTTCGTATTTCTCACTTTTACATGAATAAAAAAACGTTGGTTTGGTCCCAAACATTGTTGCCAAACAAGTATACATGCGTGCTTCCTTTATTTTACCCAAATTTCACTTTCTGCCATCATTACACCCCAAACTTCATTGCACCATTGCCACATTCAGCCGGAACAAGCTGTTTGAAATCCACCCATCCTTACACCAACACGACCATCTCGTTTTAGCATTCAAGAATTGTTTCTGGTCTTTTGCAATTACACATTGAACATTTCTCCATTACACCCTAGGAACTTACAGTAACATCAGGATTGATGACCATTTTACCCAAGTCGGTTGTTTTCATATGATAATCAAAATCATTCATTTTTCATTGTCAGGAACCATTAAAAACCTTTCCTTTTACTTTATTAAGGCAGTTGTTAGGCACCGAGTTACCTAGTACCCTACCCACATCTGTTATTAAGCCATCCTGTTTTTGACTGACGTCCGGTGAAGGTTGCAGGGGCCACAGGAACAAACAGTTTCACATGGGCGCATGGATTACAATTGTGACCACGATACAGGATGGAATGGCCCAACTTGTGGATTGGATTGGCTGAAGGATCATTTCCATCTCACCCCCAAAACCACCGCAGGACCCCCTTTTATCGCCGAATAAGCCTATTTTTTTTACCATTAAAAATTTCATTTTTTCCCCTTTGTTTAGTAAGTATTCCATTCTCTCTCAAGCAAGGTTCCTTCTTTTCCTTGAAAAGAAGTAATTTCTGACTCTATCGTTCTCAATAGACGGGCAATTACTCAGTGCATATCTTTCTAGAATTTTTTTTCTAAAACTTCGGGGGGG
>Ga0163217_1091405_pt1 | contig 11156 bp, 5 predicted proteins | sample SynspAceP_FD_185933 | JGI IMG/M metagenome (GOLD analysis project Ga0163217, IMG submission 185933) | Saline lake microbial communities from Ace Lake in Antarctica - Synechococcus sp. Ace-P (PacBio error correction) | ecosystem: Environmental > Aquatic > Non-marine Saline and Alkaline > Saline ... | reverse complement strand
ATTGCCTAGTTTCGATAAATTCTTTGTTCTGTCTCATGTGTCGGTTTTGCTGCGTCTCGATTTACACAAAATCGCTTTTTGGGTGGTAACAATCGTATTGATTCAGTATACTGGAACAGCTATTACGCGTTAGTGTTTATTAGCAAAAAATAGAATAAGAATAAACTAACTTGCGCTGACATTATGGTTTTACAGACGTAGTTGTTCATCTGAGTTGTCGAAATGGTGAATCTGCATTAAATTCGCTAGCTGAGGACCTATTTAGCGATAGTATTCTGATAAAGCTGGTGATATTTATAATTTTCTTTTGCGATTGAAAGCCCATACACGGCAAGTTTCGAAACCATAGAATAGCGCGGCCTGAATTGATGAGGCATATAGCGTAATGGCTTCAAAACCCTGCCCATTTGTCGTCGTTACGTTGTAGCGTATAAGAGCGTCAAAGTCACCTTGCTCAAGCTGTCATGGCTTTACTTGCCGATTTAGTGATTTGGCGATAAAGGCGGCAACAATAAACATAACTCGGACGTGTCAGAATATTGTAATAAGGCCAAGGTAATTCATTAGCCATCGATGACGCTTTTAACTTGATCTAGCTTGCTTGAATATACTAGAATGATCTTTGCTACTTTGGATGTTTGAAACAGTGCCGAGGTGTTCAATGCTTAAACATTCGCGCCATTCTGGTTTTCGGAACTGGTGGTATGGTGCGTCATTGTATAACTAACGAGTCCAGTTGACCTCGTTTTGATGGGAGGGTTGCTTCAAGTGAATCAATTGTTGTCGCTGTACGCAACGGTGAGGATTACGGTTCAGAACAATTAAATAGCTGAACGCCTCTAAACGGCATGGATGCCATCATTGAGCAGAAGTTCAAGCGAAATCCCAATCTTCGTTGAGTAAGGGGACTGGGCTCTCGTTGCAATGAATTTAGCCAACCGATTCACCGAATCAATCGCTGTTTGTTCATGGCAGACGATTGCATGCCCAAAACATAATATCATAAACAGCACTAGTACCATGGTAACTATGGCCGAATGTTGATAGTCCAGTTATAATGCTCTGAATGTAATTGGTTTGGTTTGTTCTTCTTGCTGTTACGGCAGCGTGATTTTCGTAGTGATCGCCTTAGCCAGTTCTCCACCAGTTTGGAAGGTTATATCTGGCGATTTTTTTGCAGTAACCCTTATACACAATTTGCGCAGACCTCAGGGATTTTTCGCATGTAATATTTGGAGTGGTTCAGGCTGCATGCTGTAAAATTTGCATCATCGAGTGACCTATTGTCGCATCGAAGAGCTTTTTTAACTGTCAGCATTTGCTACATTGAATGTACCCACCAAAAACAAATCCATGAACGGCCATCAATGCTTTTCCACAGTGATTGTTCTGGTACACATGTTATTCTTGGCTGTATCCGAGTACTAAGCCAATTGATTTTGTGAAGCCTCGTCACCTTTACTCAGCGGCCAATCCATAAATCAGCGATTTTATTGACTCTCGTCGACAACAAAATGGTATAGTTAGGTTTAGATATCGCGGGAACAATCTGTTTCTCAGAATGTGCTTAATACAAGGCAATTGTCTAGGTTTATGGCGTGCGTAAGTTTCCTTACACTCACTTGTGACGAACTTTTAATACCCTCACCAAGACTCTTGCCTTGAATTAACGCCAATCATGATGTAAGGCGCGCCATCGACTTCCACCACATCATGGATGGTGACATGAGCATGAGACAGTGATCTGCAGTTTTACTCTCGCACAGGCAACGGGAGATAATACTTCTATGTCGACAAAGTACTTTTTTTCAGTATTTACAGCCACGACCGATTAATTTTGGGGCTCGTAAGCACGATAAACGGTGGCCATACACCCCTTCCCCGATCACTTCGTGAAAGCTCATAAAAAACCGTCCTCATTTTACTTGTTTCAACATTGCTTTCAGACATCCAAGCTCCCTTGTTAGCTACTTCATTGCTTAATCATCGATAAAGAATTCACCAAATGAGAGAAACTACTTTTTCAGGCTTAACTTATTTTCCGAAACTACCAATGTACTAAACAAAATAAATAAAAAATTGCGACTTTGAATGACCATTTAAAAGGACAACCGAAAGAGGCCCTCACAACAATATAATCGATACAGCCCTACGAATTGGGGACATTCTTTTTCCTTAACTATGGCGGAACGTATTGGCGGTGCACAAAAATGGAAGGGCCATCATAATTTTTGGTGATGCGAGTTGGATTGGTTACGTCAACGACTTAAAACAATACTGAATTAACTCATTAGTCCGCTTTGCCTGCACGTTTTTTTGCCTTATTGCAGCTAAATTTGATGTGTGTTAAACCAAAAAGCATTCTAACTAGGTTAACTATCTAACTGCAACAATCAGGATTTACCACGTATATATATGTAAACATACGATAAAATAGTGCATTTTTACACTATAATCGCAAAAAAACCGCTGGCTACACGTGAGTTACAAACTCTGGTCTCTAAACTGCAAGCTAATTTACTTGCAGGGAGCACCACCATGAGGGACAGCACTTAAGCAACAATGAACTCATTTTTTTGGTAAAGAATGCCAGGTAAAAACATAAGTCGCGTTAGAGGAGCTTTACGATAAAAGTGATCCAACGTTGAAACGATATGCAATGGGCATTCTCTTGTGAGGCATTTAAGTAATAAGTGCTGCAAAGACAGTATGCTGCAAATTTGGGAGAAGGCAGATGATATTTGAAGCAGCTCGCGGAAAACCATGAGTTGGAGCATGCATTGTTCGAAATCGTGCAATTGAGACAAAATCAGACGGAAACACAGCACCTAAGACATTACAATGACGGAAGAAAGAGTTGTATCGTGAAAACATGTTGCTCGGATGATTTTCAACCTGAAACGAATTATTCGTGAAAACAACTTATTGATTTTTAAATCGTCATTTTTGCGAGCCTACAAATGACCAGAACTTAGTTTTCTTGACTATTTTTTTAATGATTTTCTAATCGTACTGAACTAGTGAAGCTTTAGATACAAACATCAACACAATAAAATCTTGGTTACATCGCGGAATCAAAAGTTCGTTAAACACATGGAAACAAAAATGGTTAAGGCAATTCGCCATATGATGAAAAAATAAATAAATCTTTACGTGCCTTTGCGCAACTTATCCAAATCTGTGACGTTCTATATCACGGTAGACACAGTATAGACGGATGTTCGATGCATCACTTTAATAGCGGTTGCCTTCAAAATTATTTTTTGACTTACTGCGACAGAAAATGCATGATTTTGGTCGAACACAAGGAGACAAATTTATGATGGTTAAAACAGGCCCATTCCGCAAGGTGGTTATTCGACCGGACGTTTACTGCCTCAACAAACATCATGATTACACAGGTGCATCACTGAACCAACCGTCTACTTTTCTTTAGCGAGACCCATTAGGATCACATACCAGGCCCGAACAGTTCTTGGAATATAGTCGGAATAGTTCGGAGAAAAGAACCCCGCTACCCGCGATATCATTTATAGATTGAAAAATGTTCCTGAAAATGCAATTGAAATAGAGGTGAATACATGTGTGTATTGATGGATGGCACAAGTAGCATAACGGGCATATATCCGAGTCTAATTTATCGATTGCCGCCGCCTGGTATGAATAGTTGCCTTGCATATCCCAAGCGATTTGGCCGCCACGCAGTGAAAACTGGCGAAACACGTGGGAATAAAACACAATATGGTTAGTACTTTTAGGTATTAGGGATGTAAAAATGACAAAGCAGCATGGATTTCTGTCGCAACCAACATTGCACAGTTCGAAAAGTCAATGAAGAACATATTTACAGCACCTGATGACAACAGTCTGGTGCCGTTTGCTGATGGTATGGGTGGGACACGCTTCGCGCGATGTCTCAAGTCAGATGATTACCCAAACAATGCAGCGCTTGATTAAGCCAGTGTGAAAGTGCCACCTTTAGTCCCAAATTATTGGCTTGCATTCAGCTGTCAATTAATCATTTGTCACTTATCTAAAGGCATAATAAATTATTGGCAGCCACGGTGGCCGTTTTATTATTCGAGAACCAAAAGCCCACTGTAATTTGGGCGGTGACAGTTCGAATCATCGTCTTAGAAATAAGCAAATTCAACGCTACCCGTGACCATAGCCAAGTTGAAGACATGATCGATGAGACTGATAAAAACCTGAAGAAGCGGAGAGCACACCCCAACCGAACATTATCACGCGCGCGTAGGGCTAGTAGTGAACTCGAGCTTGGAGATCAAGAAGCTATGAACTAGAATTAGCTGACAGTATTAGTAAATAAAGTAGATGTCTATAGATACAGCAAGGGCTGCTCGAGATGAACTCGAATGAGCGTCAGTATATGCTAAACTACACCACTCAAATGAGCTTACCGCTACCTTATGACTAGAAAGAGGCTTTAGCCGGACAAGCACAGAATTGGACGTAGACTATTAATCGCTCGGTGCCTGTGTATTGTGAGCTTAGTTATATAACTCATGTAATGTATTGGGGCGGACAACAAACATCGCAGCACGCTTGCTATTGGACATGACTCTGCCACTCCCCTATTAGCACAACTGCCAACAAAGCTAAACTGGCTAAGGCGTATTATTCACCCTCTCAGTAAGCTGCGAAGCATCTACTGGCGATCCCTGATAATATCGGTGTTATTTTTTTACATGTAAATTTTTGCGTTGTGTGGCCAATCGATATTGGCCCAACACTGTGCAATACCTGCGCTAAAACGCTCGTGAACTTGAAAATGACTGTAAATGTGCTTCGATTGAACAGGTATAGCTCAGGATTATTAGTAATCTGTAGTTGGTTTCGTGTTCAGGGAAAAAATGGCATCTTAGCTTGCATAATTGGTTCTTGTCAAGTAATTGTCAATTTCATCTTAAATCCGGTCGGTGGTGGCTTCCACGCACGCCCCAATGCTAAATTTCTTCACAGCTATGCTGCGGTTGCGAAACTATCAATTTTTGCGTTCGTAAGGTAAACTAAGACACAATTTTGGTGTGTGGCTTTTAGTTGACGAACAACAACAGAAGGGATAACAACACGCACAAGCAGAGTCGACAAGAATGTGCATCAGTATAAACACAGAAATCGGCAGCGCAGCACGCTTAGCCCACACCGCCTTGAATGTGAACCGCCAAATCGGACTGTTGAAAAAGGAGTATCTACTTCCTCCATACAATCTTCCCAACACTGCGAGGCATTGCTAATGATTGGGTGAGGCCCAATTATCCCATAATCTCGAATGTTGATTGCAGGGTTGATGTATGTGTGCGTTGCACAAAATCCACCCTATCGACAATAGCCCAGGGGGGTACAGGGGAGTTTCCAAAAAATCCAATTTCATCTTTTTCCTAAAATCCGCATTAAACAATTTTAAAGCTTCGATAATATGCCTTAAAACTAAAGGACAATGTGGACTTTTCTGCTGCGTATTGTTTTACGTAATATCGCTTTTTTTAGGAATTCATTTTAAAAAAAGTTTACTTTTCACCTTTATGAGGGTTCATACCTGAGTTTTTCATCTTTTATGCTTTGATATATTTCGCAACTCGGATCTGCCTAAATAGCCCTTCTTACTGACATGACAGCCCTCATTAACTCGTCATTATTTCCCTCAAGCCGTCACGGCGCACGTAACTAATTGATTTTCTAATAGCCGGATTTTCTGGAGGCGTCACTAATGTGGTGTAGGCGACCAAAATTGATAGTTTAAATTAGTACCGTACAATGGACATTCTAAGTGGAACGAGACGGTTTGGACTCTAAAAACGTGCCTCGGAGGCGTCATTGACAGTTAAGCTTACTCTAGCGTTTGCTGCGTATTTGTGACAAACAAACTCTGCTGTCATAATAAAATAACTCGCTCAAAACCATGGCAAACTTTAGCTCAAATGATAACTTACTTGTACTGCGAATTCCATTCCAAGGTTGGTTGCATGTGACTAACGGCAAGGTTAGTTATAAAAAACTGTTACTACGGCTTCCTTGTCGGGCTGAAAAGCAGGACCAAGTCTCTGACATTGCATCTGTATGCGAAGAGAGTTCCAAATGGATATTTACTGCGTTCAATGGTTTTGGCATTGTAGGAATAGTTGAGATTCCAAAGATTAGGATAACTGGGTCTTTTTGTTGACTTGCGCTATTTTTATGCCACTGACGAGCTCTTCTATCCAACCTATTGAGGCTCAGCTTCAAATAGCCGAACCCTGTGAGAGCACGGGGATTGATTCAGTTGCCGTTTGCGGTTTTGCAGTTGAAGCTTAGGGACACATTGCTCTTGCAACAAAGCCGACATTTGTTGTTGTTGCTAACTTTTGTCTTTACTCATGGCTCATGTAGCCGACTAAACTGCAGTACCAAAAAAGTCTGGTCGTTAGGCATTAAGACGTTGTTGAGCTTCGTTCAACCCCCTCGTCACATTTTGGCAATTGTACTTTCTGCACATAGGGATGTACTAACGAACTAACTTAGTTGCATCGAGACAGACTCGAGCAAACAAAATTGGACTATCTGCTGCACTGAGCGCTTGTAAGCAGTTCTGAGCGAACTAGCATCGCAAATGATCTGATCGACACACGATTGGAGTATAACTTGCCACTTTATCGACTAGTCTGTTACATATAAAGGTCTCAATTTGTTTGGCAATAGTATTTTTAATCATGATGTTATCAGGGCCAGGTATCCATGGCGTCATCTGCTAATTTTCAACAAGAATGCTTTGTCGTTTTACGCACTCGACATAACAGTGCAATTAGTGCTCAGATCTGGAGATATTTAAACAGAAAGATTAGTTTGCCGACTCATTAAGTTTCAGTCGGAGCAGTATCGGATAAAAGTACTTTGCACATATGGATCTTAAACCACAGCTAAATCTGAAGTCCCAGAGAAATTATAATTTAGTGAATTAGTCACGATCTGCATCTATTTTTCTAGTGTAGTACTTATTTCAGCCAAAGGTTGTGGACTCAAGTTTACTCGACGCGGCCGCCTAAAATTGAATTACTGGGTATTAGTGGGTTCAGCTACTTTCAAGTTATTCAACAAGTAGCATTAATTTAATATGATGCTTAATTGTAAGTATTCACTTTCACTGAATCACCTGCTAGAATTATGTTTTTAATTCGATAGTCTGCGATGAGATGGGTATTTCTGGCTGTGGATCTTGCCAACATCAAGTAGCTTTTTAGGCTTTGAGTGTTGCAGGTTGGCGTTAGTTGAGTTCTTGTAACTGTCGCTTTTTTCCTGGTTGCGCCGTGAAGTTTTGAATAAGAAGGGAGCATGTATTCCGTTTTTGCAATTTATTCGCTTATCTATGTATTAAGTGCGTTGTACTCTTGTTTTTTGGTCAAACTCTAGCCTCAGAAAAAAATAAAATTTCCTATTTTTTAGTTGGCCTTTGCCCCTGCTTCTTGGTCATTTATGTTCTTTGCCAAAGTCATTTAATCGCCGGTTAACGGTTATTGCCTAATTTCATCTTGGTGTAGATCATTTTGTGGTACCCACTTTATCTTACTGACGCTTTAGCTGGGCAAGATAGTCAGCGTTATGGCCTAAAAACTCAGATTATTGTAACCGGCACATAAAATTATCGACACAAACGAAAAACAGCACCAACGACGCAGCTTTAAACGTTTTTTATTAAGATTCTCCATTGATGCCTGCCATTGAAAGCAAATCTATCAGCTTCTGCAAACACAGACTTGTTGTAACAAGTCTTTGTAAATAGCTGCTTGATCGTTATTCCACAATGGGACGTGTTATTTCTTTTAAGCCAATATCTGGGACCACTCTGCAATCTTCTATCAATTGGTGCCCCACTTTTGTGTGCCACTGGATAAATATAAACCGGCACTATACCAGTACTAGACTTTATCTTGCAATGAGGATGTTCATAATGTGGCGAGTTTGCAGGTACGGACCGCAAATCTGATGAGAGGCGAATAAATCACGCCTTGCGCTGCGCGTCTCTTGTCCATCGACATTTCTGGACGCCACTGCCGTCTGGTATCAGCAAATTAATTCGTGAAAATTTTTGCTCCAATACTGACGACATCGCGTAAGGCTGACATTATTGCTCAAAAAAGTAATGCCTAAAATTTGTTCCGTTCTTTGTTGCGAGAGGGTATCAAAAAATTGGGAATCAGCAGCATATCTGATTTTGTAACACCACATAGAATTGGAAGCGAGTCTTAAAACTTTCATTTACTCGGCCTTACGCTGTTTTTTAATTGGGGGTAGAGCGTGTGTGGCAGACTGCGGTGTTTCATTCATGCTGATTAAGTCAAGCCATAACTAAAATGACTAACAGCCACTAATTGGCTTTTTGCCGAAACGCTTTAAATCAAACTTAAAAAATTATGCCAGCCTGAACTCATTCCCACTTTTTGTGAAAGCATTTGGGAGTGTATCTTCCAGCTGGTATCAAGTTAAACGGCGTCTTGCGTTATCCACCTAATCACAGTTTTAGTACACCGTACCCTCTGCATGCTTTTTTTTGCAATTTAGCAGCCAATGGAAACGACAAGCCTGAATTTAGACAACAAGGTTGTTTACCACTACCTGGAGAACCGTATGTTCATATAACCAAGGGATGTCGAGCAACGAAATGGGTGTCCCTTTAGTATTCCTTTAACATAGTAAAGGCTGCTTTAAAATTGTCTTTTAGCGGCCTGACTCTGCGCGTCTATCGCATCACTGGACCATCATTTTCTGTCATGTTGCAACAAGCTTGGTCTGTTTTCATCTGACTTATTCAGGTGTTGAGTTTAGCGATTATAAGCAAATAACGCTAGTATAAAATAAGAACAGTCATTTAAACTTGCGCAATAAAACTTGTTGAAGGTGTTTCATAGATAACCGCAATATGAAAATATACGTGTGCGCGTGACGAGAGATAATCAACCTGCGCAACTGATGGTAAAGCGTGCGTGAGGTGGCGGATGGGCATAATAGCTTAATTTTGATCCAATCGTTACAACTGTTTTCTTAGGGACTAAAATGAGTTTCACTCGACGATTTTGGCTGGTCTTTGCCCTTGTTAAGGCTGTGTGTCGCAGCAACACTCTGGTATTGGTTTCGCTAGGTGAAATTGCGGTCGTAAGCCATGCGTTCAATGGTTCGGGGGCGCACTCCCGCGAAAAAGCACGCAGTTTGTATCAGCTCTGCCAGTAGAATCTTGTGGCCGCGAGCGTGATTAGAGATGCGTGGTATAAGCCAAAAAAGCCGCTATGCACAGCTTCGAATCGATCAGCAGGGGGGTATTCTTGCGATTGAGCCCTAGATGCTGCGCCGGGGCAAAAAGTGAGAGGTTTACAAGAACGTAAGAAATGACTTGATCCTCATTTAAACTCACGGCAGTTTAATTTTAATGGCGCTTAGACCAAGATCCTATGACTATCATGTTCCGTGAGCCAATATTGAGTTGGAAGTCATATCGAGTGTGAGAGTCGCCAACATTAGCCGTTTGAACAGCAAATATTTGTCCCTAGTATCGCTGATTGGATTCGACTGTGTTGATGAGAGAGCTCGCGCTGTGCGATGCAGGTTGGATAGCACCAAACGTGGATGGACGCAGCTACTCAAACAAGCCAATACCATAAGACAATAACGAAGGAAGGAGTGCGTTTTTCTATGCCCATTGATTAGCGCGTGCACTGTCTGCGAAGAGGGCGATAATACCGTACACAGCTCGGCCCACTATAGACCATCGATGATGATTATTCAATGATCTGGCACATGTACTATGTCGTGTTCACCTCGCGTGATTGCTTGTGATCGTCACGATTCTTACCACGAAACTCTACATGGCAAACAAACATACTTAATTCAACTTAAGTCTGAGGGTGTGGGCGGTGTGCTCGGTTGCTCCATTAGTTATCACAATCACAAGAATTTGCCTTTAGGTTAGGCTCGCGGAGTGGTTGTCTGAGTATATCTTTGATACGTTTCCTTAACCAGCGTTTCTAAGGATAATTCCAAATGCTTGCCAATTCCCCAAGGCGTACTCTTAATATAGGTTCATCAATTAACAGCAAACAGTAAAATACGGAAGCGGCAGCCGCAATCTCTTGTGAAACCGATATTGCTGAAGACTATTAACTTCCATATTGCGCAGAATTTGTTATAATTTATAAATTGTGTTCATTATTATTCCTGGAACGAATGTCAAAGATCGTCGCGGACGACCGGGTAGTATTTGTTGGGTGACTCGCGAAAAGGCTTTACACGATAAGTGAGAGTGCTACTACTCAAACTTATCAGGTCTCTCAGCTGCGTATAACTCAGACAGTGGGCTTATTTTCGCCCTCATTAATCTTTCCATTCGAACGCGTATCCGTTGTTCCGGTGGCGCCGCTTTTGTACCTTATCACTCTGTTGGTGTCGTTTTCAAATGGATATATTGTGATGCGCGCAGAGTTTCGTCTACGCCAGGATTGGGAAATGATTCATTGTTTTCTGGAAATCTTCATGTCATAATCACTTGTCAATTGAGCTCCTAATAGGCCCGAAAGTTCCACAAACTAAATTGGAAGCTCCGAAAGACATCGTATGAGACACGCAAAGTGTGTTTTTTCGGGATGACGCGCCGAGATTTGCATTGTGTAGCGCTCTTGCCGAGGTTATTCTCCAGTTCTTTCAACAACTCCAGATTAAAGACTCAATAATTCCTTTTTTTTGGTAGTGGACGACCTCCGTTGGCTGTGCTTTGATGGCAATTTGACGTGATTTGAATGCCCCTTGGTAATTGCAAGGCTCACCGTTACTGCTGAATTTCTCTAACCCCACCGAATGTCTCAATTGCGAGGCACTTACTGCGTACGCCTATCTCCAGGTGTGCTATGATCGGCAGGGATACGGCGAGTATGAATAAAGTCGCGAACTGTGTACGTGCCAAATAGATGGTTTGTGTCCTTCTGAAGCCGCACTCGAATGCCAAAAACTTTTCTCCGTATCAGAGCGCGGAAGTGATAGAAGTTGTTGTGTCCCATACAACACTGTAATTAGGCTAGCGTAATTATCCGACACCAACGCCCCGAAACTTGGTGACTCATTGCATGTAAATATGCGCAGTGCAGGCACCACTTTATTTCGATTGAATAAAAAGG
>Ga0163217_1061783_pt1 | contig 11156 bp, 8 predicted proteins | sample SynspAceP_FD_185933 | JGI IMG/M metagenome (GOLD analysis project Ga0163217, IMG submission 185933) | Saline lake microbial communities from Ace Lake in Antarctica - Synechococcus sp. Ace-P (PacBio error correction) | ecosystem: Environmental > Aquatic > Non-marine Saline and Alkaline > Saline ... | reverse complement strand
CCATTTATCGATTGCTCCTTCAATTTTTTCCCCGTTCACGATATATTTTCTGTAATTACTTAAAGTTCCAACTTTTTTTTTAAAATTCTTTGATGGCTTTTTCAAAATATTGAAAAATGGGATATTGTTTTCGCCCAATTTTCCCCCAAAGGGCCTTGCTGCATCGAGCAACTTCTTCGGGTGTAGTAAGTCATTGCAAAAGGGTCTTTATATTCTGCAAAAATAGACGACGTTTCCGATTGCTTAGCATAAAATCTACCTCTATTAAGTCATTTGAAACTTGAATAATCGTTTATTTTGAATTGTTAGGGATCTTGTCCTTTTTTGCCTACGTGTCATTACTTTACGTTAAAGGTCATTTATGGAGGCTGGTTTGTATTATTCTTCACTTGAATTGGTCTTTAGTTTCTTCCGCGGTAAGGAATTGTATAGGCCCGCAGTAACATCGTTCTACCCGTTTGTGATTGAAGTAAAGCGTTTAAATCGTATTAAGTGCGACCTTATAAGAGCTCTGCCGTGCTTGTGAAGGTTTCTTCTAAGATCGTGAAGTGTAAAGCTAAACCTCTGTTGGTATTCCTATAATTTTTTGTATTGTTTTTTTAGGTTCTCGGAACATATCCATAGGGTCGTTTATCCGCTTGAAAAAAACATACTCATTGTTGGTCATTACTTTTCGTCTCTCAAAATAGAATGTAAATGAAATCTGCCATAGGGCAGCTCTTACTAGCATCACCATTTTTCAGTTTCTACAATTCTAAACGTTCTCTCTTCTAGGCTTAATTGTTCCCATTTTCAAAGTTCAGAACTCAGATTTTCTTTAATTCCTGTGAAATTAATGCCTATTTCAAAACGAAGTCCACAGACCGCAAACAAAAAATGTATCTGCGGTTTTTTCGAATAGCTGCTCAAGCCGCCCTCAAACAATTTAGGAATTTCAAGGATCTTGTTAGGCGTGTTTGTTTTACCGTGCGTACGTGATTCCATGCCTTTTATGGCTTAGTATCTGAACGGGGTTATAGATAAAAGATTGGTTTGTCTTGGACGTTTTTATATTCAAATTGCGCAAAGTTGTACAAAGCTCTGAGTACTTTTCTCATGGCAATAGTCCGCGCTTTGCGCTCGACTAGTGCATGAGAGACTCGCCGTGTTTTTCTTTGATCATACTCTTCTAGTAATGTCTTGCAAGAGCCGATTTATGCCAGTCAGCAAGATAGGAACCGCCATTATTTGGTTATAGGCCTCGTAAGCTTGATTTCAGGAACAGATCCTTTTGTGGATATGATGTCATCAGTTTAAAGCTTCTTATTAATGTGATTTTTGACTTTGCTTCCGGCTTTCGCTTGTTCATTGGGTTGATTCCATCGTGCAAGCTTGGAAATTCCTTCAAGTGGCTTTTTTTCGGAGCGTTTCTCAATGGTTAAAAGAAGGGAATTGTCCTAATGTAATTGCTTACAGGTGACGGGTATGTCCTTTTGAGGCGTTTGAGACACGAAACGATTTTCTGCCAGAAGGAAGCACCTCTAATCACTAGGCCGTCAACCCTTAGCGTCTTGAATTACGCTATGTCTTTTATCTGAAGGGCTCTATGACGGCAAATGTAATGTCTTTAGTGAACTTCAGGTTTCATACGATTACCTTAAATTGCGTAGCTAACAAATTGTGCAACTTAAATCTATCAAATAGCTAACTTTAAATAAAAGCTTAATAAAAACTATTTTAGTTTTAAGTTTTTGATTTATATAAATAAATACATTTATATCAATTCTGTTGTAAAACTACATCAATCCAAATAGAATTAAAACTCATAATCGCGCAGGCGAGTGGTTTCAAAGTCACTCCAGCCCAACCATTATAAAATAAGGCCTCTAGATAATTAGTGGAAACTAATGTCCTAGGGGCTTTTTTATGCTTTGATGTATTCAAGTTCTTTCTTATATAAGTTAATTAATTTCCCTTTCTTATTTGTCTATTTATATTGCTCTAGGGTGGCTTGTATACCTTACGTTACAAATTCTTCTTTTTAAAAATCATGGATTATAGGCATGCAAGATGCATCGAGTAGTCTAAGCTTGGCTTTTAATCAAATTAACAAGGGAGAGTCGATGTGTCTTTTTTTTTCAAACTTAAAGGTATTCTCAATCTGTTGCTTCGTTGTATTTTACCGTCGTTGGTTTGCCATTTATCATTCGTGTTATTTTTTAGTGACACAATTTTTTGAAACAAGCAAGAATGGAAGGGCTGTTGCAGAGGATATGGTTGACGCTGTCGGTTTATTGATGCGCTGTGGCTCATAACCTTTGCCTGTAGAAAAGAGGGCTGAGTTGCTGGGCTTTCTGGTAGTAAGCAGCAATGCGTAACAAGGAAGTGTTGTTAGCGCAGCGCAAGCGTTTGCAGATCAAGCGCAGGATGCCACTGAATAATACCTTCAGTAGAGGCGTTTGGGGGCTCTCACCGCCTGATCAAGTTGAATCGTTTTACGTGATCCGGTTCTATCAATTATTGAGAATAAGGAGAAGGTTTGCGACCAACAATGTTGATGCTTTGGCGGCAGATAATGGCCTCGCATTTGATTTTTATCAGAAGCTGAATGGACAGCATTGAATGCGATTCAGCGCTGGTTGATACTGGGTATTAGCAACCGAGACATTGCGGAAGCATGGAAGCCCGTTTAAGCCTATTGTGGATGAAGGAGCGTGCCGGTCAATATCGCGGTGCTTAAATGGTGTGTGTTGCGCTCAGACGACGACCTTTGAGAGCGCCAATCTCAGGGATTGCCGCATTTATTTGAAGGACGAACATCACCAGTTAGCAGCATTTTAATGCTACCGCATCCACAAAGTGAGGAAAGAAAGATGCCTGGATGCAGTGGTGAAAAATTGATCATGTTGGAAAGCGTCGCTGCAAGCCCACATGACGCATTTTTGTCCATGACAGATGGTCTCTTCGGTACAAAGGGCCATCCAATTGGTTCGCGCTCGCCACAGGCCAAAATTTTGGTTTTGCATCAAAAGGGGTAGCAGACAAAATTAGCATAGAGATACACCAATTGGTATGTCAACTGACGTCGAAGAGTGTGTTTTATCGTAATGGTTGGATTATCGGTTTATATTTACTGATTAGTCCCGTTTATTTGGTTTTGGCTTTTTCATTGATTCGCTCTCTTTTTCAAGACGTGTTGAGCCGTATTTAGCCAAGCCCTTTCTGATGTGTCTGAAAATCGTAATTTGGTGGGCAGTATTAGAAAATACCATCAAAAGATGAATTAGGCGACATTATTCAATATTTGAACTTACCATTTAGGACCATTTACGGGATTCTTTTTGGTTGCATGCGTCAATATGGCGTCAGAGTTCTAAAGGAAAGCATGAATGTCTGAGGCCGATTTCTCTCGAAGTGCATTGCAAGAAACCAAGATCAATTTAATCCAAACCGATTTAATGCGCCTCAGCAGTAGAAGAAATGTCTTCTGACGAGCAATAACCATTTTCACAAGATATGCCAATCGTCAGCGGAGAAGCTTACAGAAAATATTCGAGAGGCAAAGTATCACCAAAGGCTCACAACGCATGCAGACTATCTTACAGGGTTCCATTGCTAGTCTTTCTCGGAAGTGGAGGGTGGTCACAAAGCGCGTTCAATCTGTGCCATTGACGACTAATACAGAGCAAATCAAGCAGTATTTTTTGCAGACCATTGAGTCCATTGCGAGCAAACGAATTGTGGCGCTGAATGCAGCGATAGAGGCCTGCCACGAGCTGGGGAGCAAGGACGCAGTTTTTTGCTGTAGTGGCGGATGAAGTACGAACACTTGCACAGCGTACACAGAACTCTACTGAAGAAAATTCGTTTCGATGATTGAGGCATTAGTAGGCTCTGGAAAGTTGCTCTGCAGTCGATGGCCCAATGTGCCAGCATCTGGCAACCAAGATACGTCCAGCAGGTTGTTGTCGTGAAAATCGACTATGATGCAAGGTTTGTTTTGATGCATTTGCAGCAGTTGCGCGCAAACGCATCAGAGCGAGTAGGCGACGGCGTTCAGAAGAGCAGTCTCAAGCTATCGGAAAGAAAGATCAATAAAAAACATTCAAAAACGTCAGTGAAGCGATTCAGAACGAATTTTGGATCTGGTTAAATAAAAAACAGATGAGGGTTCAGAGCAAGCGAAGCAAGCCGTTGTTGAAACGGTACTGAAAGGGAAATTTCTTCCTATTAAATAAATTAGTCATAATATAAAACACCCCTAGCGATGTGGTTGTTCGCTAGGGGTGTTTTTTTCGTACTTAAATCGTTTTTATTTCAGCGACAAAAGACTTTAGTGAGTCATCAACTTAGTATTGAGTTGGCTTACGGTTACGACGAGCGCGGTGCTAGAGGCTTGGCTGCGTAAGCCTTGACCCTTGAGTTACATCAGCTTTTGCAGGGCGTTAGCCTCTGCTCTGCTGGGCGACGTTTACCAAGATTTTAGGCGCATTGCCTTGTTTGTTTGCCGTTGCCGCTTGCTTAGCGGCCCGTTACCTGGCGCCCGGGCCGCCAGGGTTGTTGTCTTTTTGGGTTGTTCTTTTTGATTGGGCGTTGTCTAATGTGGTGTCTGGCCAACATTGTGTGTCTGGCATGAAGTCTATCTTCATAACGACGTTCGATTAGTTTCTGATGTCAAACCGCTTCAATCGCACGTAACCAGGTCTAGCTCGTCGCGCCAGCAAACAAAGAAATCGCTTTACCTGTTGCGCCAGCACGACGGTAACGGCCGATACGGTGGACGTAATCTTCAAGCCACATCTGTAAGTTCAAAGTTGACCAACATTGAGGCAGTTGTTCTATGGTACTAATCCACGGCGCAGGCAATGTCAGTTGCCAACCAGAATTCGAATACGACCTTCTTTTAAAGTCTGCAAGAGCACGACGTACGTGCGCCCTTGGCTTTTATTGCCGTGGATCGCGCTGGGAACGAATAACCTGCCGTCTTTCTAGGTGTTTTGGTGATTTTGTTCGCGCCATGCTTTGGTGCGAGAAAATACTGAAAGCTTGATCCCAACGGCCCGTCTGCGATTCAATTTGATTCAAACAGCTCAGTTTACGCTTCTTATTCTACTGGGGTGTAACCATTTGCTCAACAGAAACGGCCGTGGCGTTACGGTGGTGTTGACAGAAATTTCTACTGGATTATTAACCAAGCCTTTTTGCAAAGTGGCCGAATTTCAGGAGAAAAAAGTCGCAGAGAACAAATAGGTTTTCTGACGTTTCTTCGGCAGGATGGCTTAAAATCTCTTGATGTCTGTGAATAAGCCCAGCGTCCAGCATGCGTTCAGCGCTTCATCCAAACAAGAAATTTCTAACTTATCAATTCGCACGGCTTTTTTGGTTGTACAAATCCTCATACGACCCGATAGTGTTCGCGATTAAGATATCGGCACCACGGCGAAGCGCCATCATTTGGAGGGCTTGATCTTAACGCACCAAAAAAACAACGGTCGATTTAAGCGATTTAAATGTTGTCCCGTAATTTTTTTCACGCTTTCAGCTACTTGAGCAGCTTAATTCGCGCGTGTGTAAACTAATGCAACGCTTACTTGCATTGCTTGCGCGTTCTCGCCCGTGGACTTTTAGTAAGTTCGAGTAAAGGCAAGGTAAAACCGGCTGTTTTACCTGTTCCTGTTTGGGCTGCGGCCATCACATCTAGGCCTTCAAGAATAGGAGTATCGGCTTTGAGCTTGTATTGGGGACGCTCAGTATAACCTCGGTCTCAATGCTTTTAGGATGGGGGCAGAAAAGGCCCAAGTTTGTTGAAAAACTCATAGCATGTTCTCATGTTTTAATCAAAGGCGGGTGCATAGCTGAAGGTCAGATAATGCAATAAATTGGGCGAAGCTTACCCCTAAAATTCCCGCCCTACATGCTATGTACTTGTGCGTGGTTCTCTACCAGGGGTGAGTGTTCATGGCACAAATTTTTTTATTAATGTGCATGTCTTATTTGGACACAGTGCAAAGGTCTTATATTTTCCCAGTTAGACCCTTCTTACATCTACGATACCCTCCGTTTGTTGTCTGCTAGAAGTGTGATGACGCTCTATACTTCCGCTTCCTAATACAGGAAAATATGACACGCCAACCTCGCCACTTAACAAGAGTGTGGAGTAAATCCTCACACCACCTGATTTATGAGGCGCGTCCCATAGACTCTACATAACAGTTCCACCTCTCATTGGTTTCATATAGGGGGAATATGATCACAGAATGCCTTTAATTCCATTACCGTAGAGTTGATCTCTGACATTATACTCGTCTTCTAAATTTCTAGCCTGCTTATTTATAGATACATTCTTTTTGCGTGACTCCTCCTTATATCTTCTATGGGCACGCGACGCGACTTCTGGCTAGCTCGAAGTATTCCGCCGATCGCAGTGTAGAGAATATTTAGGTGATCTTATCCAACCTTATATGGCAGATAATACTTATTCCGCTGAATTTTGGCACGTCTGTTTCCCGTGGTCAAGATTTTTCTTCTCCGCACGAGCTACAGTTGGCGGTGATACATCTCTATACCCCATTCCACTTCCGGTTTATAAATACTCATTCCGGATATTTTTGGCAATATAATTTCCCTATATTCAAAAGTCACTGTTCGTGATTCTCACACAAGAGCCCATTTCCTTATCGATCTCAGGACTCTGTCTACACTCGCCATTACCCGTGAATCGTCTTGACGTGCGATATATATATAACCTCTACTGAAAGTCTATAGCTTGACGACATTTATATCCTAATCGCCAAATGGGCCAGGAGAATATATTCGGTCATTCAATTATACAAAACAGGCGGCCATACTTTCCGCCTTGTATTTTACCTCCATACGCACCCGGGTGTAGCTCCTCAAAGAATCTCGCAGAGAGTGGCGATTCAGCTGTATAGGCCAATTTTGGTCCGAAGGCAATGGAATCTTTGTTTTACCCATTCTAACAAAACTGACGAACTATTCGCTATTTTCGTTAAGTTTCGGTATCCCGTCCATGTTATAGTGGAAGAGACACCATGCTCTGGAACAGTTAGAAGCTCGCTGTTCTTTTGTGCAGTGCGAATGGTAATTTATTCAGGTTGTCAAGTATTGTCTCCTGATCTCGTTTAGCTGTAAACACATAGTTTTTACCCATTTGATTGAATGTGCGTTCTTTGCAAAAGACGCGTGCGTTGTGATACAGTCCGCAATTGTTCTCAACTTTTCGGAACCATAAGGTTTTTTCCGGTGAGGGCGTATACCACCCCTTATATATCGTTTGAGCTCCGACTAGCTTCCCCTTTTGTTTTGGGACCCACAACTTGGGAGTAAAAAAAAACAAAATGCTATAAGATGACACCAATAGCATTCTGCATTGCATATTTAGCTGTGTAGGTTATTCCGATTATTGATATAAATTGGCCGAACACAACAAGTATCTAATATATATCAATCTATCAATACTAATTCTTTCTTCTATTGTCAGAAAATGTGATTACATGTGTTATTGTAGTAAATTAGAGATAGCTATTGTTCTTTTAGTTACCCGCCAAAATTTATAGTGTGTATCTGTATACTAATTCAAAACACACAAGAGTACCTATGTTGTAATAGTTGTCGCCTATTTTGAGACCACTCTACCGAGCGTTCACGGTTAATAATATATTTGGTGATTAACCATGAACAAACTATTGACTGGAAAATTCTCCTCAGAATGACGGCGATGGCACACTATGCTGTGTTTAATTGAACCTTCTATGAGATCAATATATGTTAATTATAGATAGTAGTGATATGTTAGAATATAACACAAATATGAGATAAAGTCTACCTTCAACCTCTCCATCCATTTCTTTTGACTTATACGCTGGGCTGGTGGATTAGTCATGAGATAATAATGTATGTGGTTGAGGAATATCGTGCTATATCGTACAGGGATGAGGGCGTCGAGTTACGTAATGTCTTCATACCATTGGTGTGATAAGAGTATCGATACCTTGCCAATGTTACTATTGGGTAATTCTTGAATTTCTTAAAAATTTATGAGTCGCGCGTCTCCGAATGTCAGGACATGTGACCAAAATCTACCTGTAGGGTGTATTGCGTGCTAACTCAGTTTGGAAAAGGATTATTGATCTTGCGTGAATATTCTCGCATTCAGATTTATACATATATCTACACAGAATAAGAAAAACAGATACATTATCTCCTCCTACGCTAAATTTACCTCCATGAGGACGCAACTAGTACCGCCTTGACATAGGAGTGATCACAAAATAGCGTTGTTTCGTCTCGCAGTACAAGGCGCGTGTTAAAACATGCTCATAGAGTGCGTCTATACGAATCTCGGTCAAAATCATGTGCTCTGCAGAGATACTTGAGCGCTAGGTGACTCCTCCGCGGTGTCTATTCGCGCCGGGGTCTGATACTTTTGGCAACTGCTGCGTGCAAGGTTCCCCAAAAAGCAGATTTAACCACCATTGTGGGCATCAATCGTTCCTAAGGCAATTGAGAAATGAGTACCTTCGTGGTGTCTCTCTAGCATGTGAGATCTCATCTGTCTTTCGAAATTAATCTTCCAACCGGTTAAAGAAGATGTGCCAGATAGAGATTATGGACCGCCGTCCCATATGTTTCTAGTGTCTCCCTGCGTGAATTGCTAATTATTACGCAATAATAATATCCTCCATCGATTAGAGCCTACTAACTATGGGAAGAAGCTTGAAAGAGTGCTTACTGGTTTGAGCTTTTAGTTACACTATTTCAATACATTACAATAGAGTATGGACACAATCGGGCGCGAATAAAAGCTCACTTCCACTCGCTCAATTCGCGGATAAGACAGCCCTGGCTGTCGTAAGAGAGAACAATCTATAAGAAAGTGCTTGTGCACACATCTTCATATAAGATCTGTTCCCGTCGTGGAAGCGCACCTCTTTGTGAGGACGGTGGTGATAGGTTATATCTCTGCGATAGCAGCACCAATAATATCTAGTGAGTAATAAATGTTTTCTTCCACATGAACAGCACAGCCCTTCTGCGCCGAACCAATTTCTGGACGAGTTAATGCTAATGAGGCTAATCTCTTCCGGTGTCGCGCCTCTATACACCTTTCCTTGGTATATCTCCCCTCTAAATATCTCAAGTCCAATAGAGCGGAGATAAATATTATTCCTCATATTCACTCCGCTATCCATGTACACAGAGTGATACATGAGCAAAGACTGAAGCCACGGTATTTTGCTGCAAGCTTTATATACTGTATCGCAAGACGCCTCTCGGTCTTTCTCCGGACAAGAGCAGATTAATTGCTGTGGTGAGGAATCGAGTGCATACGAATACGGCTAACGCTATCCTAACATTTGGACTCGATCACGTAATATCTACACGTGTGAAGTGATGATGCAGAAGAACCCATGCCGTAGAGAGTAATTCACCGCACATGAGCTATTTACGTGAGTTTCTCTCACCTTGAATGCGACGGGACCGTTCTGAGGCTATGGGTCTTATGTCAACGAGTTCTAGATCCTTAATTACGAGTCACCTACATACGGCCATCGGTTACTTAAAAATGGCGAGAATATAGTGGAGTTAGTCTTTATTTCTAGCCTCTCTATGAGGGTGCGGCAATATGCTCGTGCGAGTTTGTTGGCCTCTATGTAGATACCGTGTCTTCTATTAATGCCCCATAGTGCAATTATTCTTATAAGGGCACAATGTGTCTTTTGAGGTTAGGATATTCACCATCCATTTGCGCAAGATAGCTCGTGCACTCTCATTCGTATTTCATACCCCTTCTAATAATTTAGGTAAAAAGGTGGCAACGTATCAACGCCGTTCATTTGTTTGAAAAAACAGTTGCGCAACAAACGGATGCTGATTTTCTGCACGTTTTTCTGCATAGGCGCCCCATCCAGAATTAAGTTTTCGACCACCCGACTTGGTAAGTTAGCTTGTTAAGGCTTTCGTCTTGCTTTTATGCAGTATTTGGATCGCCTGAACTGCGTGCTGTTTGCTTTTTTCAAGGTTCGGCTGCCAGTATCCAAGTGTCTTTTGCTTTTTGAGCTGGCACCAGTTATTAAAAACGATGGTTTTTGTATTGGATCCTCAACACGGGACAAGCCACCAGGCATCACTGCGTAACTGGTTGGGTTGGCAACCGTAAAGGTTTCTCCAACAACGTTGGTCTGCCTTGCATTTTTTCCGTCTAGCCAATAGTTGGTGACATAGAACCTGGAACATAGCTTTGGGCCACATAAGATGAGGGTTTTTTCTTGATGCTTTTCTATGGTAGCTGAGTTTTTTGTTTTTCCTGTCAAGCATGATGTCCGTAAATACTGTGTGTGTCGTTGACGACGGATCGCCGGTTTAATAATCAGGTGTTATTTAATATTGGCGAGTACCATAATTAAAGTCATTTCTTATCACCACACCCACCAAGGTAGGAAACAGAGGGTAGAAGTAAGTTTGCTCGCCCATTAGGAAATTCACTAATAGCGGGTAAAGAATTTGACTAAAGCGGGTGCTTCTAAAATTTACCGCTGCCCAATGGGTTAGCCAAAATCAACATTGCCAGCACGAAACGACTTCTAATAAGTCCTGTGTACGCCAAGAGATGAATCCGCTCGCGAGTTCTGCTTGGGTCGCAGTAAGCGTCGCTACACGACGTAATATCCACCAATCGACTCGAGCTAAACCGTTTTAAAGATTCACCAAACGGCGCCATTTCGTACGGTTAAATCACGCCTTTGTTACGAGCCGGAAAGCCGAGGTAATTGGATAGATAAGCTTTCGTTCGAAATTACGTGCTGCTGTTAGGCGCCAGGAGAAGCATGGACAAACGTGGCGTGTCTGTCCATTTGGCTTGGCCAGTGTGCGGATAGCATGTTTTTTGGAAAGACTGAAAAAAAGCCCGCCATATATCGACGTACTTGGCATCGCGGAAGCTTTTGGAAAAAAACCCGTGGACACAAAACGTTCGGCTTTCTAGTGCATAAACCGGCCGCCAGCAGTAGGTGCTTGTTGTTCTATCACCCTAATAACTTTTGAAATTTCCCCGATGGATCTCGCAAAACCAAATTCTACCGGCCGTGCATAAAAAACAGCTGATGCGCCTCCAGGGACATTTACGCCGTGACATTGGCGCAAAAAAGCCAGTGGTG
>Ga0163217_1009717_pt1 | contig 11157 bp, 7 predicted proteins | sample SynspAceP_FD_185933 | JGI IMG/M metagenome (GOLD analysis project Ga0163217, IMG submission 185933) | Saline lake microbial communities from Ace Lake in Antarctica - Synechococcus sp. Ace-P (PacBio error correction) | ecosystem: Environmental > Aquatic > Non-marine Saline and Alkaline > Saline ... | reverse complement strand
CCGTACTAGGGGGGAGCAGAAAGTTGAATTGAGAAGTTTGAAAAATTGAAAATAAGCCTCGATAAAATATCAATCAGAATTCCTGCCTAAGGAAATTATTCTCAAATACTATTCTAGGAAGTACAGAGCAGCCATTCTGATACAAATACACAAAACAGTCTGACAATAGAGTTAAAATTCATACGATTTTAATACCCGCTTTTCTGCGACCCTTACCAATTAATTCCCTCTAGGTTTCCACCAGGGCTAGCAAAGCCAATTGTGATTTCATCAGCCAAATCAATCTCATTCTGTTTTCGCACGGGCGGCTGTTTTTTCGGATATTGCGGCTTGACACTTATTCAAATGGGCTAATTAAAAAGCAGCCTGCCCCCCATGATCTAGGGGTCTTGAATTCGGGTTCTATCTTTTCTTTCCAAACCCCTCGCCAATGCAATGATAATGGGCTGGACTACCCTTTGAGTAAAATAATGGAAATACATCCTTTTCAATTGGCTATGAAAGCCGCTATCACCACAACTGATCCTGCCTCTCGCTGTTGCAATAGCCCAATCGTAGGCATTTCAATACTTGCCGATGCAGGGGACCTTCGGCTGCATTAAAAAAGCCGTTTTGCGCAGCTTCAAAAGTTCTGAATACCGGAATTGCATGAATCATAAAATCTTCTCTAAAAGTAAAGCGCTTAAACCGACCTTTTAATAAGATAATGAGAAAAGGGCTATTTCCCTTCTTGCTTTGCCTGAAATTGTTGCTTTGTCGTCCGCTTCAAATTGCCTCCTTTACTACTGCAAATTACATTTTCTGAAACAACTTCCAGAGATTCTCTTTTACAGACTCCCATGCCGAATAGTTCAATGATTTACCAAGCATGAGTTTGAAAACAGATAGTACATCTGTGTGAGGGGGCTGTTACTTACTGAAAAAAATCTGGCGTTACGTAGTTTGCTTCATGGTTTTAGGGTTTGAAAAGTTATCAAAGAAATGCTGATTTAATTCGGGTTCTAAAAGTATGTTTTTCCGCTTGATCCATACAAAAGCCATCGCCCTTTGGGAAATAATTCGCAACATTCTACTGGTTCCGCACACTTTCTTCTGCAATGTAATCCTCCTCTGAGATAAGTCAAGTTAATCAAACTCTCGGCCATTTCCGCCAAGTCATCTTTTGATAGATTACTCACCCCACTCATCAAAGGTGAAATATAATTCTCTCCTTTTATCTGCTGATTCAGGCTATTAAATGTTTCAACTAGTTCAGCACGATTAAGGTTTTCCAATTTGCTTCCTTAAGAAAGGTCATTGGAATCTCCTATGCTTTCTAAATCTCTCTTGTATTTCTGAAAATAGCCTCAAAATTGTCTTAAATAGATATTGTCAAAGCGAAGGATCATTCGGTGAAATCGTTTTATCACGTCAGTTTGCGCAAAAACAGAACAAAAACATAGACTGCGACAGATGCCCACCTTTTCCGTTTGAAATGGATTGCCGCCCTATCTTCGGTTTTCATAAAAACCTCAAACCGATTATCCACAACCATCGATATATTGACAAGGGAATGAGTTGTGGGTATATCTTCTTGCTCACCAAATCCACCTGAAGATTAAACGGCTGTGCTTGATAGTTTCTTCCTTGCCCTAGAATTATGATAGATAGACAGTTTCATTTTTCCCAATAGTTGCTTCCCGAAAAGCGTAATTCCATTTTTCCTCGAAGCGATCTTGGTTATATGCGATTCAATAGTTCATTATTGAAATAAGTCGTTAAACATTTTCAAGGTATAATCTTCGAATCGGCGCAACATTCTTGATTTGATCCCAAAAAAGCATCATAATATCAAACTTCTCTTCCCATTAGCTCCAGAAAATTCCGATTGACTTTCGTCTGATGGATTATCCAACAATCCTCTATTTTTTCGCACACCTCAGTGATCACCGAAGGTTAATTATATTCCATGGTGCAAATTTCCAAATAAGAATTTGCATCTCCTGCATTTGTATAGAAATTTCTTCGAAGCGTAGAAAACCAAATGAAATCTGTCTCATATCTTTCAGGGTAGGAAAACTCTTTCTCCAAGTTGCTTGCGGTACACCTTGATGATGGGTCTCCCTAATGGGTTGCCATAAAAGAAGCAGAATTATAAATCATTGATCCCTACGGATGCTGCTTGGATAGGTAAAAACCTTATGGCTTTCGTTAAAAATTTGCGTTTCGTTGGTGCCACCGATGGTTTACAGCACTATGCAGCTGCCAGGGCGAACGGCTTGTTTGTTTTTTAGAATACCTACTACTGCAGTATATCTGTTTTTGGATTAATAGCCAAAAATCTTAATCCTCCTTCTCCCTCCAGCTCCTCGCCTATTCCTATACTTGATACGTAATTTATTAATAAATTTCATTTCCTTCCAGTGAATCCGTAGTGCTCGTGCTAGGCTGTATAAATGAAAAGTGATTCCCAGTGTGGATGGGAGTGGTTGCAGGTCATTAAATCTCGAGCGGTGATATTTCGATAATTATTATTCAAAATTCAGAAGGGTTTCAATAGAAATATTGATTAAGAAAAAGTTAATTTTTCCGCAGAAGCAAAAATGACAAAAGCATCTAAAAAATATTTTTTTTTTTTTAAACCTTGGCTTTATTTTTGGGGTTAAAAAATTATTTTTTTTTTTTTTTTTAAAATGGATTTTTTTTTTTTTTTTTCATTTTTTTTGGGGGAAAGGTAAATTTTTTTTTTTTTCTTTGGGAAAAAAAAAAAAGGGGAATTTTTTTTTTTCCAGAGGCTTGGAAGTTATATATCGATTGTGTTAGAAAATGGCGAAAGAACTGATTTAAAGGAATATCCTGAGGGATGGAAAATACGGAATGCCAAATCCAAAAAGGTCATTTAAAGAATTATTTATTATCAAAATGCTGGACTTTTTATGAAAATTTAAGAATCTGTTTTATGCAAAGGAAGGAAATTATGGAACTAAGGAATTCTTATTTGGAAACCTTGAAATGATGAAGGTAAAATCTCACAAGAGAAATATGAATCAAATATTGAATATATAAAAACCGATTTCTATTTAAAACTACTTCCCTAGATCGAATTTAAATTGGACTAACATGTAATCTCAGTGTCGATTTGTCTGGCTCTAAAAAATCGGATTTTCCAAAGCATATTTTACTACATCGCCTTTTACTTAAATGAATTGTTGCTTGTTGTTCGAACTTTCAGAGTCTAAAAAAAGAAATCCAAGTTGGAAGGCCTAAATTCATCTTGTTCAACGATGCATCCGACCATTGAACCACCCATCGTTTGATTCAATTGAACTTGGGCTTCCTATTTCCAAAAACATCCTTCATGATCAATATTTTCTGCTGTTGAATTACGCCTCCTTTTTCCTTTTTTTTTTTTTTTCAACTTTTTGTTTCCACACTCGGCATCTTCACATCACCTTTATATCTAGGAATCAAATGAATGTGAACGTGATTTACGGTTTGTCCCAGCACTTCTCCATGTTGATTCCTATAGTAAACCCATCTGGGTTGAACCCTCTGAGAAAACAACTTCTTTCAATATTATTCAACAAAATACACAAAAGCTGATTGCTCTTTGAAGGTCAAGGCGAAATAAATCAGCACAATTGCCGTTTTGGAATAATCAGGCATGTCCTTCATTTACTGGAAATTATCATAGAAGGCATTAAGCGGGTTGCTGACTCCAAAATGAGTTCTCACCTGAATCAGGGATTACAGAAAGGGCCAATTCCAGATTTGATTCCTATTTAGTTGGTTATAGTGCTATACTGGTAGATTCGCAATTTCTCATTCATTAAAAAAGGATTTTGAGTTTAGAATTACGTTGCATTGGATACGGTCTCGTTTTTGATGGAATTTTGTTGCCATTCTAAAACCTTCGTACTGCAAATCCCTCTCTACCGCGATATAGACTTTTTCCCCATGTTGTTTTATCAAGGTATGAAAGCGTCCATCAAAACAGTAGCTTGCTCTTCTGGTAGAAGAAACATTCAAGACGTAAAAGCAAAATTATAGAGTCAACTTTTATTGGGGAAAAATCAGGAGCATAAATGCTTATCGTAGGCCTTCCAATCGTAATCCCTTTTTCCCTTGAGCAATTTAACATCAGTCCCAAATCCACAACCAAAGTCCAAAAACATCAACCTTACCAGTAAATCTCTTTCTCTAAAAAGAATTCTGGCTGGGAAAGAAATGGCCTGTCTCTTTCTTTTGGGGTTATGTGGCTATTGGGTTGACCTTAAATTTTTCCATCCTTCAAAACCTCTGCTTTCAATTAAATAATGCAACTATCTGAAACTGCGAAAATCCCATGTTTTTTCCAAGAATCAAATGATGGTTTCCTAAGAGTGCAATCTGGATTTCTTTTTTGAAATCGTTCGATTGACTTTCAAGGATTAGTCCCCCAATAATTAATGAATAAGATCTTTTTTGCCTTTCGATAATCTCCGGGGTGCGATTTTATTTCACGTTTAGGCTCTATTTACCAGGAGGCTGTGGGAAGCGGGTAATAAAATTCAAAGGTCATTATCTTTTCCAAACAGGAAAATGGGATTACGTGATCGATATTAGTTTCACTTAATGAAGTAATTTTTTTACCCGTCCAAAAACGCAGTAAAATTGGTTCCTTCTTTTGAAGTATCTCGTTTTTATACAATTTTTTTTCGAGTTCCTTAATTTCTCCTTAACGTGATCGGACTCCTTAAAAAACTTCATTTAAGAACCTATCAATCGATAAATTATTCCCCAAGATGCATTTACACGAAAAATTCTGCCCCATTTAAATAAGATGGAATCCTGCCCGCTTATTAAAACTGCCTAAAATTGAATGACTTCGTAGTATTCAATTGGAATTGAAAAACGTACAAAAATCATTGATTAAAGTATCTCCAATGTCTATGGTTGATTTTCTTCTGATAGTTTTGATTTCTGAAAATTGAAAAATAGAGTAATAGTCATTAAGCAATTGAACTACGCGATATACTTCATCGGCATTCTCGTAATCGTATTTCTAAGCTTTGGCAAGCTCAAAAAAATTCATTTTGCAAAAATCTTTCGGATCCTTTGTTATTTAAGTCATTATAAAACGCGGAAAATCCTCCACGGGCTTGTAATCAGATATCAATTTTTGTCAATGGTTACCAAACGCAAGGCTTGGTTTTTACCGTTTATTGAGTCATAGTCGTGAGAGATTCTAAAATGGGGAAATAATACACTAACCACTTTCGATAGCAGTCCAGTTCGGTATTGAACACGGTTCCCACTAACGAAATAAAGGGGGATTATCTTTGAATAATAATCAATACGCCACGCAAAAAAGAGCATATTTGTAAGTTGTAGCCTTACTGTCCCTTTCAATGATTTTGCTGATATATAAAAGACTTCGTTATTCTTAATATGTTAATTCTTCTTTTAAATTACATATACGACTGTGGAGAAGCACATTTGAAGTCTTCTTTTAGAGATAAACGGTTTCTTATATTAGTATTCTTTATTCTTTATTAGCATTGTTGCTACGGTTGGTTGATTTTCAAAATATTCGTGGAAAAAAACAATTTTCTGTATTCCTGAATGTTTCTTGTTAATTCCCAAATTTCGTTTGGTGAAGAGCTAAATATATCATCATTTCAAATCACCTATCACTTGCTTGAACTGGAGAGGTACGCATAAACAATACAGTCCTAACGTCTAAATTTTTTTAAATTATAACTTTTCGAAACTCAAATTTCTTTTCGCCCTCAAATTATTTTGAAAGCAAACTCTGCGTTTAATCGATAAAAAAACTTCATCCACTTTTTGTTGCTTTTAAAATGTTGCTAAAATGTTCTTTGTAATTTGTTTAAACCCTCTTGGCGGCCAATTCATTAACACCGTTTAAAACTCGTAGGTCAAATCAATTCTTTCATTATTAATTCTATGCGGAAAGGAATACACATATAGAAATTTCACTACAAATGATCTGTTCGAAGAGTTGAGTAACTCCACATTGCTTAAGTTGGTCTTCGGGGAAAAAAACACTACTTTTTGACAAAAATATAAGCTACAATCATCTTCATCTATAAAAATCATATTTTAGCCTTCCTGTGCAACACCGCATTGTGGTAACTACACTTTTAAATATCCACCAGTTCTATGAAAAAACTAGAATTGTCACCAGTCTTTGGAATGAGGACCAAAGCACCGGGAAACGGACACTTTATTAATTCCGTATCTATGAGGGAAATCTTCAAATTAAAATTCTTCTGGTAGGACTCGTTATTCAAAAATAGAATCGGGCAATAACTCTGTGTGATAATCGGGGTAAATTGGCACAATAAAACAAATTCCTTATCATCTTGAAATAAAGGATAGGATAATTTCAAATTACTCAAATCGATTTTTTTCTGTTAAAATCTCTGGACATAGACAAGTTCCCCTCATTTTTATACCCCACAAAACAAAACCCCCCATTGCTCAAGTAAATCAATCAAACCTCTTTTGTTCAATCTCTTTTGTCAAATATTGTTACATTAATTTTCATCAACCTTATTTTTTAGAGCGTTATCAAAAATGATTTTCATAAATCGCTCACCAAGTCTAATTCCATTATTGATAACTTAAATGTGCCGACTTTTTTTAACCTCTTTTGGACTAAATGATGGGCTAATGTCTAAGTACTTTTCGTCTTGTCTTCAAGTTTTTAAATATTTAAAAACGACAGCAATAAAACCATTGTTTGGAGTTTACGTTACTGTATGCTTCTTCCATCATACTTTTAATAAACCATTTATCAAAACTGAGATAACTTCTTTTAAGACTTGTGAAAAAATTTCATATCAAGATTTATTCTTGCCAAATTTTAGCTTTTGAACATTTAGAACCTTGTAATTCACTAAAATCTGGGTTGTTCTGCAAAGGATTTTCCAAAAAAAATCTATTGTTAATACCTTATCAGATATTCCAAACGTATCAGGCTTGTTCTTCTGAGTTTTTTATCTTCGGTAATTAAAATATTCCACCTCTACCAAACAAAAAAAACACTTCAGTTTTAAAAGATGAGTGTCAACTATGTCATTTTCGTTTACATCAACTTTTTCTGATACCGATTTTAATTCTGGTTTGAAGTGGGGATGGAATATCTATTTCTCTCATTAACTGTCTAATTTTGATTTTGAAAACGATTCAACCGTTTGTTGGTTTTTATTACTTTTCAATCTCCGAAACAGTTAAAGAATGAACACATTTTGTATATTTGCTCTTTCAAGCCAACGATACAAAAATACCTACATCTTGATTTAAAACTCTTTGATGCTTCTCTGAATGATATATTTTGTGTCTAAGAGTTGCTTTCATATTGTCAAATTCTGTTTTTCATTATCATCCTTTCAGATAATCTTCTAACAGTGATTCGTATTGTTTATTTATTAAGCACTCCAAGTATAATCAGTTTCTGAATGAGCCAAATTAATTGCAAACTCAAATTCCCATTATTAAATATGAAATACGATTACTTTGGTCTTTCTGGTATATAGAAATCCATTTCGTGAAGAATTTCATATCGTTCGGGATTGATAAAATTTGGGTCAGTGAATCTTGTTTCTTCACTGTAAATCCGCCTTTATGATACTTCCCAAAAATTGCCGTTGCCTAATCGGGCCCAGTCTCTATTGGGTTCTAGTTCAGGTTTTGATATTATTTCAGTCAAAATCCAATCACTATCTTCTTAATTCTTGAAAGTGAGAGAAAATCAAAGTGCAGCCTTCGCAATGAATCGAGAACATCATAATCATTTTCATCGGGAATGACTAATAATAGCGATATCAGTTTGTTTGATTTTACCTTCCTTGTTAGATTGATTAGTGCTGATTGTCTTTTGAGTCAAAATATAATTCCGCTTTCGTCAAGCCAAACATTAGCCCAGCCACGCCTTCTTTATGCGGAAAAAAGGTTTTGTCAGGAAACTATCCTTTCCCTTTTTGTTGAATGAAATTTCTGTGGCGGAACATTTTTTTAAAGTATGTTTTTCTAAAACCATTTTTCTCAACTTTAGTGCGAAATAATTGTTGCAACCATCGCATACGATTCCTTTCTCCAATATGTGTGATTTGTCCCAAACTTTCAGGTAAATATGCTCACAGATTTTAGAGTTGGTGCTATCATCTTACAAAATACCATTCTCATTTTTTGTATCCAATTTTAGTTAAATACCACAACCAACCCTTTCCAATTGGAAATAATCAAGGGTAAAGTGAAATATATGAGAGTAGCCACCAGCAATTCCCAATGCCAATAAAAAATCTCAGAAGGTAAAAAACGACCCCAAAACTTGTAAAAGTGAAACTTCAGCGGACAAAATGTTTTGTTTCATATATGCAGGAATGAATAAACAGCACAACCACAAAACAATGTGATTAGATATAGCTAAAAGCAAATTGTCCTGGTTCCAATTCTTCCATTGTATAAATAGAAAAAGAATGAGAAAGAATTTCAGCCGCCTTCTTTTTGTCCAAAATTATCCACTTCTTCTGTAAAGGACTACAAATGAGTTTCATCTTTTTTTACTCGCTTTTATTCGCCTAAGTATTGGTTAAATGAGTCATACTCTTAATGTCCTTACATTTGTTTAATGAGCCAATTACAAAAAAAACAATGTCATATTTGTTGGAAGTATATTAAAACGAGAAAGCAATAACGAATCTTACAAAAAACCTTTATCGCTGAAATAATCAATTTTATCTTGATGAATATTCCTACGTTCGTTTATTTTTATTATCATAAATAATCGTTGATATTACTTATACCTTTTTTCTCATTGAGATAAAGGTGATTCGGGTTTATCCAAAATCTAAGTAAATGTTTGATTTTCATTCTTGTTGATACTCTATATTAATTTTAAAGATTTAAGGAAACGGTAAACCGTTTTTATCATCATTTATATTTAATATTGCAGTATAACACAAAGCTCATTCTCCCACTAAAAGAGTGGAATTTACGCCAAGTTATTTGTGTTGTCTTTTAAAGTATTGGTGTTATTTATTGAATTCATTAAAAATAAATCTTGCTGTTTTCAGCATACTAAGTTTTTCGTTCAAATCCTTTGTCTCAATTTCTGTGGACACCCAAGGGACATACAACTGTATATCATTATATCTTTCTACAATTGATTCCTTATTCATTTTCAAAACCAAACTCAAACCAATGAAACTATTATTGCTAAATCCCAAGTACACATATGAAAACCTCTCTATGAGGATAGTGTTTGCCTTATTCGGTATATATAAAGAATAATATCCATTTATTTTTGATTGTAAATTTTACTTAAGTGATTAGATTAAATTTCATTAGCTCATCATTACTTTCTCAATAATAAAGGAATTTTTAATGCTGCCGATAAAAACTCCTTTGCATTAACCAATTCGCTGTCTTGTAGTTGTGCTAAAATTCCAAAAATCATAGTTTTTATTATCTCTCAAATCAAGTCTTGATTTAACCTTCTCTAATATCTCCTTAATATGAACCTAGAGCATTTAGGATTTTATCTGAATAAAAAATATCGATTGAAATCTTTCGACCTTCGCCTTTTCATTTAACAAAACAATTAATGTCCCTCTAGCAAATTAATAATGCCTTTTTTGAATGGTATTGATAAACAGTAATTAATCTATTTTGAGTAAAGGAATATTTTGGACTTTTTTATTCTTGCATCATCATTTAGTTTCTTCCCATTTTAAAAGTTTTCACTTGCCGATAAGTATCCATAATTCAACTCACGAACAAATATGTTGGCAAATTAGTACTTTTACCAACTCCGTGAATGCCTCCAACGAAAAAACAATTATTGTCAAACATATTCTAATTGAATTACTCTCCCCAATTCTTATTCAACATAATAACAAAGAGTACTGTCAAAAAAAGTTTCTCTTTTTCTAAACTCATCGAAAAACCAAAAACTGGTAAATTGCGAAACTAAACCAAGTTTTGACAACTGATAGTGCAACAGCCATAAACTAGCTTGCGTCCTCTAAAAATGGGTTCATACCCATTTTCATCATCAAATAATCTTTTCCCAAAGTTCAGTTACATTTTCTTTTTTCAATAATATTTGAAGCCTTTAACCAAAATCGAATAGAGAAACCAATTTTCCCAACCCCAAGATTGAATGACCGCCATTTTTCGTCATTGAAATCCTCCTTTCCTTCTACAAAAATCCAAATCCTTTTTTTCAGCCAAAGTGACGGCATGGAAAGGCAGTCATGCCCTGAAAATCGTGAACTTTGTGATTTCTTCCAGCATTTTTTACTTAATGATTTAAAAATTTATTTGAGAGCTATTAAATGCTCCTCAATATCCTTCTCAATCTCCGAATAAAAAAACAAGGCCTAAGCATTTTTCCTGCCTTCATTCTTTCCAACCCGAAAAATTTAGTTAAGCGAGGTTAGGATTTTAAAGTTTTTCTAGAACGACCTCAACGTCCACTCATGTTCTTAAGGATCAAAGGTCCAAACCATCCGTATTTCTCCATAAGGAGACCTCCTTTCATTCAGTTATTTCAAAATGGGGTTTCAAGTGCTATTTCTCTATTCCAAATTCATGAACGCGACCCCTACCTTATCCCACCACCACTTTTCTCTACGAGTTTCTCTAATTAATACCGCCTTTTCCCTCGGTATATAATTGCGATAAGATGGGAATTCTAAACTGGGTAAATCTGTAGATCTTCTTTCGCCATGCGTCTCTGCGGGGTTAAGTTCCCTCTTTGTATATAGCAACAAAATCTCCAGAGTAGTTTGGGCGGTTTTTTTTTGGTTTTGGGGAAGAAACTAATTTGCGGAATTCACCCGCATAAAATTTTTCCTTTCGCCCGTATTTTTTCCATCTTGTTCATCCCCACACCGGAAATAGCCAAGACAAACTGATTTTCTGTTGGACCGCATATTCAAAACCGGCCATTTCTTTCAATGATTTGTCACTGAAAATAAAGATAGGCCTGGGAAAAATTTTTTCTTCTTGGAAAATCGAAATTTTACCTCAGCTAGCTTTCAGAAAGCAGTAAATTTAAAAATCAGTATTTTCACTTTCTCCCGTCATTTCTTATGCCCCATTTTTTCAATGGGGGGGAGGGGTTGGCTTAATCTCCCTTCTCCCAAAGGGCGGCGCGGGCCGCGC
>Ga0163217_1046781_pt1 | contig 11159 bp, 7 predicted proteins | sample SynspAceP_FD_185933 | JGI IMG/M metagenome (GOLD analysis project Ga0163217, IMG submission 185933) | Saline lake microbial communities from Ace Lake in Antarctica - Synechococcus sp. Ace-P (PacBio error correction) | ecosystem: Environmental > Aquatic > Non-marine Saline and Alkaline > Saline ... | reverse complement strand
CACACTGTCCACTTGGCCAATTCTAGCTTTGGTTCTCTGCCCTTTTGGCTAAAGCTCAGTCTGATGAAGTTCAAGTTCCAGCCGTTATTGAGCAGTCTTTGTTGAGGGTGGGTGCGTGCGGAAAAAACACGGAGGATGATGCGCTTTCTTCTCATCGGAGGCATTATGGCAGACCATTAGGGCCCCTGTGGAGATAGGATTTCAGGGTGACATAATGGTTCAGTTTCTGATTTTGTTCAACGATTAGGAGGTTACTTCCGCAAGAACAAATTTGGATGAAACGAATTTGGATTATGAGATTAAAATTGATGGGGCCTATTGGGCAACTGTTTGGACGCCCTATGAATTTTTATGTCAATGGGGATTTTAGCCATTGTAGGCGTGGGAATTTCCTTCCAATTAGTTTAGTTTCGAGGCTTGGAAAATAGTTCTACATTTATCGATTACTCGTACGCAAGGAGCTTGCGCAATTAGTTATGAATAATTGAAGCGAAGGCATATGAAAACTGCCATTTCGAGAAGTAAAAGAAAGATGCAAAAACGTTCCGAGGAGCGAAATTGTGCGATCAATCAAGGCATCCTTGAAGGATAATAAAGCAGTGCGGGTGACAAGTTTGAGGACGGGTAGAGAGCCATGACTCAGACTTGAACACTAGTGGAAAGCAACTAACAGCAAGCGAGATTTGAATTCGATGAAGCTATGTAGATTACAATCCCATAAAGGGATATCGCCTACTGGTTCAGAAGGGAGTCTGGTAAAAATCTCTTGCCAATTGACTCTAGTTTCTTGATTTCCTTAGTTGCGGCGGGCAGACACTCGATTTGGTGTTATTGAACAAGGTGTTTCTTTCCAGTGAAAAACTCTCCATCTTGGTCAAGCTTAATCGGTAAAAAAGAAAATTGAAGAAATTCAATTCGCGGGAAAAACGATGAAACTTTCTCGCGGAGATTTTCTTAAATCCTCTTTTGACACAAAAAGTCATTAACCGGTTCACCATGAGTAAACGGTTGAAGTTTGTTTCTATCTACCTTAAAGTGTACAACTTACCTTTCTCCGAATAATGCGGAAAGAAATCCTGCTCACCTGACTCCTAAGCAGGCTTTTTTTTGTTCATGGCTCTCTGGGGTCGAGTTTCTACTCCAGTTCCTTCCAGAGAGAAGTTTCCGGAGAAATTTATTGCAGCCCCGAAATCCCAGCCAAGTTTTCCGCCTCTAAAAAAATCTAGGTTGGAAAACGGCTCCCGGGAATGATTTGGGCAAGATCAAGAATCTCTTCCCATGAGGGGAAATGACAACGCCCAAGAGTTGCAGTGTCAGGAGCGAAAGGGGATGATGTTTTCAGACCTCCGAATGCAACAATTAGAAATACGGACTCCAAGGCTGAATATTTTTAGATTTTTCATGAGTAAAAATAATTTGAATCTAGTTTAAATAAGGACTTTGAATCTAAAAACTCCATAAGTAGAAGCCAACTTTTACTTTTTAGCTTTTAGCCTAGAATTCTGATTCATTGATTTATTTTTCAATAATGGTCCTATGGGGTATTTTTTTACAAAAACCTCAATGAATTGTTTTGGCTAATTGAGATTTTGCAGTTAAGATTGTTTTCAAGTCAAGTTTTCAATTCATGGTATTTTTGCTGCGAATTTATTTTCTTACGTATCGAAAACCCAATTTCCAAACTCGGTAATGGTGCGCGTGCCTTTTTTCCTATGACACGAATGATCATCAAACGTTACGGGTTGATCCCGTTGATCTATAATTACCCGCCCCCGAGGCCTGAAAGGGTAATAATTCAGAAATTATTCCCAGCTCCAATATGGAAATCATCAAGTTCGGAGGTTCATCCGTTAGCGAATCACGCAATATCACGCAGTGTTTTCCATCTTCAGGAACAACTAAAGGATCAAGTAAATTGCTCAGTCGTCTTTCAGCATTTGGAGGTGTGATGAGAGTTTGCTCCGCTTCGCACAACTTGCAAGAGAAGGGGATGAGTCTATCGAGAGTCACTTTCAAAACCTTGGAGGAGAAGCCATTTGACGTATGGTTTCGCCAGCTGATTGGAGTTCACACTCAGTCTACGGCATGCCTATGGTCAAAGTAAGATTCAAAGAACTTGAGACCTATTTCAGTGGGAAATATTTTGATCAAAGAAAATTCAGCTCGCACATGGATTATGATGGCTTAGGCTCGGGGGAGCGGACTTTCGGCCTTCATCCTTGCGGAATCTATTGCAGCACAGGGGAATGAAAACAGCCAGTTTCTCGATGCTTCGTTGAGGCATCCGAAACAAATGATCGATTTGGCCAAGCAAAGGTGACTTCGATACGCTAACGAGCAGCATCAAACTTACTTACTACCCACGATGGGTATTAAAGGTAATTACGGGTTTATTGCTTCCACTCCAAAGGCGAGACCACTACGCTTGGAAGATCGGGATCGGATTATACTGCAGTCAATTTGGCAGAGCGCGTTGGAGGGGCTATGATTTAGAGGATTTGGACTGATGTGTCTGAGGTATTGAACATCAGATCACGATTAGTTTATACCGCATTCCATTCCACAGTTGAGCTACAATGAGGGCATTGGAGCGCTTTCGCATTTCGTGCAAAGGTCATTTTTCCAGCACGATGAGCCGGCCGATGAAGCGGAGTTATTCCGCGATATATTATCAAAAATACATTGAGCCAGGAGGAATCCAGGGAACACTGATAAATGGTGACGGGAAGTTCGTGGTCCATTGATTTTAAGGGATATCTTCAATCTTTCCAATATTCGATGGTCACGGTGCAAGGCCGGGCTGATGGATTCTGCTGGAAAAGCTAGCAGTAGAGTTTTTTAAAAGCATTGGCTGAAGCCAGGAAATTTCGATTTTACTGAATTTCTCAAGACTTTCCTCAGAGGCATAGTATTTGCCTCGCGATTTAAGTCTATGAGCAATTTCTTGCTAAAGGGCTGTAGAAATGGAGTCTTTACTATGAAGACAAATCCGGAAGAAATGGATGAGGTCACTGTGCTCAATGCAACTGCAAACTATTGCAGTTGTTGGAGAACAAATATGAGCATAATCCTGGAACTTCAGGTAGAATTGTTTCGGGTCGCTGGACGAAATTAAATATTAAACGTCGCTGCTATCGCTCAAGGGTAGTTTCAGACTATATTTATCTCTGCTTTGTGAAGTCCTTTCAAGGCGGGATCTTCAAAAGGTGCGGTTAATGCTTACTTGAGCATTTTTCGTTTTCTGAGAAGCAAAGTCCTTCACGTATTTGCTGTGGGGACATGGTTGATCTGCAATGGCTATTTGATTCAAGATGATTGCTAATCAACAGAGGAAAGGAATTGTCGGGCGATATATGATTGGAAGATCCGATCATGGCATGGCTATAATAGTCGATTTAGTGGCTTTTCATGAAGATGGGTTTGATTGAAAACGCCTATCAACTCAGCGAAGGATTGAGGCGAGAAAAACAGATTCTCAACCAATTTATTATAAGATGGAGGAGATGAACTTCTCCAATTCTGTTTTTGATCGGTGCACGCGGAGTCAAGATGTGGGCGGAATTATATACCCAAAATCTAGAGCAAAAGTGGCTATCGTCACTCCCAATAAAAAGGCAAATTCAGGCTCATGGAAGCCAGTATATTGGCTGTAGAAGTTTGGCGAAATAAGCGGGAGTAAAATTCCTCTACGAAAACAATGTGGCGGCAGGTCTTCCAGTCTATTAATACGCTTCTAAGAATTTGATTGCTTTGGGAAGATAAGGTCATCGGTCGAAGCCGTACTCAGTGGCTTCGATGAATTTCATTTCCAGAAACTGAGAAAAGGGGAATCCATTCTCCTTGAAGTAGTTAAGGTTTGCCAAGGAAAAAAGGTTTTATTACCGAGCCAGATCCAAGAGATGATTTTGAGCGGAATGATGTGGCCGAAAGTATTGATTTTGGGTAGAGAGGCTGAGCAGGGACTTTTGGAGTTTGATGATATCACCATTCAAGCATGGTTCCTGAAGATTGTGCAATCGGCGGTACAGTTTTAGAGTTTTTGATTAGCTCAAAGACACGATCCAAGATATTTGCATCACTTCTTAAGGAAGCTGCGGCAAAAGGAGAAAGCTTCCGATTTTCATGGAACCTTAAGAAATGGAAACGGCAAAAGTTGGTTTAAACCTCACTTCCAATTGCGCAGTCCATTCAGCAGCTCTAGGGAAGTGACAACATGAATTTTGATGACGAACAGGATCGCTATCTATGATCGCCAATGAATTATTCCGTGGGCCGGGTGCCGGAGGCAGACGTAACAGCGGCGGGGAGGTATTTGCAGACGTTGATCCGAATTGGTAACTATATCGAGAATAATGAAATCTGTGAAAAGCCTTTGCCCAGCTACCGTGGCATGTTTTCTTGTTGGTTCGATATGCCTTGGATTTGCTGATCGATGCGATGTGGAGATTACTGTAAGAGTGGTGCTCAAAGATGAACCGGGATTCGTGTAGTGTCTATTGAGGAGACGAGGGAAGATTACCTTTGGGTCAGTTGAGGAAAATAACGTTGTGCAGTCGCGATTTCAAGCCATGGTTGGACGAAATGGGTATTTCAATCCGGAAATTGATATTTAAACCTCCAAAAAGGGCTTCACTTGTTCTGGATGAGCTCAGTGCGCAAGTGCTGTAGCAGCTTTGGGGGCTGCAAACGAGATCTTAGAAATCCTTTCGAGAAAAAAGAGCTACTTCTTTTTTGCGAATGCGCTGAGAAAGTAGCTTGTGGAGCTGGTCATGCAGGATAATGTGGCGCAAAGTTTATTGGGAGGATTTGTGCTGATTCGGATTATCATCCGTTGGATGTGATCAGCTTCATGTGCCGGATGAGTTGTAGTGTACGCTTTTGCATCCACATTTTGAATTGTAATACGCTGCATTCGAGGTCGGTTACTGCGAGATCAAGTTCCAATGAAGTGATCCACAAAATCCAATCGGGAAAATCGTCGCTGGATTCATAGCCGGTGGCTTCTATCAGGGAGATTATTAATGATCTTCACCCCGACTCTCTAAAGGATGTAATCGCTGAGCGCTTATCGAGCTGTTTTGATTCCGGGCTTTTATGAAATTGAGAAACTTTGAAAGACTGGCCGGGAAGAATTGGAAATGGGGATTTCAGGCATCAGGCAACGCTTTTTGCACTTTCAAAAGGAGCTGAAACTTCGAAAAAATTGCTGCGGCAGCACAAGAAATCTATTTCAAACGCATCGGTCGGAAGAGATATAATATTGTCTTCCCAAAAATCAAACACCCAAGCGCATATGTGATTCAGAAGAGTCAGAAAACTTGAGCTTAAAAACCTCATAATCGAACTTCCAAATGAAATTTTACAGACACTTCGAATTCCCTCACATTCTGGATAAATCTTACCGACAGCGAGTAGTACAAAGGAATAGCTCACTGATCAGGGCTTAGATATGCTGAGACGATCCTGTTTTGGAGGCCTATTAACTTTGATGACGTGTTCTCAAGCGAATGGACTTTTCAAGAAGATAGGCTACGAAGAAGCATTCGGGGCAACTCTTTTCTTTCAGCACTTTTGATTCGCAAAACAAGGAATTGGCTGGATCACACATTAGCTTTGATGCGCCTTTGGTGGAAGGTAGGGCAAAGACGTCTCAGCTTTAGGAGCTTTTTCATGCCCAACCTTGGCTTTACGGACTCTTGGCGCTCGTCTTCTTGTTTCCCAAGTTGAATGAGTATGGCTTCCATTGCCAAAGTCAGACCAAAAAAGCGTTCGTGGGTTGGTGGCTAACTTCTGAGACACAGGAAGTCGCGGTTGCACAATGGACCTTTTTGGGAGTGTGGAGTCGAGGTGATATATTCTTTTCCCAAAGGGGAGAAAGTCAGTGAACTTCAAGGAAAAGCAGTTTTACAACTTGGACAAAATATTACTGCACTGGAAGTGGATGGTGTTTTTGTATGATTGTCAGAAGTTGGTGAAAGAGGCATTGTTGGATGCAGACCTGAATGAAAAGCTTTGCTGACTTCTGCAAATATTCAATTATGGGGCCCGTTGGGAATTCACAATGTTTGTTTATATTTCTATGCGTGTTCCCGGGCTACCTAAAAATTGTGTTAAAAAAATAGTTATTCCCGTCCCAAGCGGAAATTCGGGAATTCTTGCAGCAGGAATTTATAGCGCAGCAGCGAATGGGACTTGCCGAGTTGATCAATTTGTCGCAGCCGACGAAGGTAAATAACGTAGTTCCAGATTTCTTGAACGGAGCGAATTCGAAGCCATTTCTTCGGTGTTGCCACGATTAGCGAATAGCATGGGACGTTAGGGATCGGAGTAAGTTTCCCGAGGCTATACTTGCACCTGTATGGAGGAGGATGAAAGGCCTTAAGAAATAACGTTGAAAGCTATTTCTATTTCAGATAAAGCCAGAACCGAAGCAAGCGATGCAAGTAGTGAAAAGTCTGGCTACAACAAATGGGATCCTCACGGAGCAGTTTGGGATTGGGCTGAAATATTTCAATTGGCAGAAAATTGCCGATTATCGAGGCGTGTTTTTAGGAACTGCGCATCCTGGAAAATTCCGTGAAACTGTAGAGAGGTGCTGGACTTAAAACTTGAGCTTCTGAGCGGATTGGCGGCTTTTATGAATGGAAAGAAGGAGTGATTCGTAAAGGAATGCACTTTGAGGAGTTTAAGGGGTATTTGGAGGGAGTTAGTTGGAGTCTTATTTTTACTGGAAGTGAAATAGCTGATTGCCCACTTTTTAAGTAGATACTACTGAAAGTGGATAGTCGAGGTTAAGAGAACCGGGCATAGATAAAAGCTTGGTTTTTCGTTATCTAATAGAAGTTTGTCTTTAGAATGTTATTCATGTTTTATGCTGTCTTCCGAATGTTTTCTTAAAAGTAGCCGTTAGGATGAACTTGGATTTCCAATTGTTGATATTATGTTCGTTATCCTTGATTGCAAAGGAAATCCACAGGACATTTTTCTTAGCATTAAGTGTCTGGAAGTAGACCTTTCATTAAAATTCCATAAAGTGTATTCAATTTCTTTTCTTCTTTACTGTGTATCCCTCGGAAAGGTGTTCATTTTTTGGTAATCAGGATATTTTACTTTTGGTTTTCAGCGGAAAAAATTGCTGGATAATTGCTTGAATAGCTTCGTATGATTTTTCCCTGATTAAACTTTGAATCATTTTTAATTCCTCAGTAATCAGTGAATTTGCATCGCGGATGTAAGTAGAATAATTAGAAATGCTGGATTATTCTCTTCATGAATTTCTTTGATTTGTGTTCATTGTCACATTCAATCTGTCAATATGAAATACCTCACCTTGTGATTCTTTCCATTAGCCAGAATAGACTTGATTCTACTGCTTTTTTCAAATACCCCGACTCTGCCAGTAGCTGAGGAAATTGTTTTGAAGACAATCATGCACTCTTTACGAGTAAAATTCATTTATGCCTAAGGAAATAAGTGTGCAATGCCGCTGCTCTGAAGGCAAAGTTTGACCAGTTACAATTCAATAAGTTCGCAGAGAATCGTCGATAATCCTGAGGGCACTTATACTCGATGAAAAAGCGTTGATTTCCAGATTTAGTCACTTCTGACAAAGCCTGATAATGTCTCATCTCTGGTTTGACTGTGAAGCGTTGATCAAAACGGTCAGGAAACTCGTTATACGGATATTCGTTCTTTAAGGAATAACCGTTTTGCCACAGGCCTTCCCATTCTTCCGTCCTCCCGTCAGGAATGGATTGGATAGAATTCCATTTCGTGTGAAAGCACAGCTTCTTGATCAAAGGAAATAGTCCATCATCATTCTTTAAGTACTGAAAAAGATCCTTCATAAGTCAGCGACATTAGGCCGCTGGCGGAGCTAAATGGGCAAACTGCGATCCTTTTCACTACTCAACCGGCGAGTTACGATAACTTGCTTCAGTGGCTTCGAATCTATCTCAAAAGTTTACCAGCTTCTCTTCAGAGTTGAATGTGCAGAGGGGTACAATGATTTTCTCAGAGGAAGGTTTTGTAGGATCAGAATTTTTCATGTACGGCATTGCATTGGATACTTCAGTAATGTCTTTTTGGGGCCAGATGATTCTAATATTTTCAATCATCAGCCGTAATTCTGCTATTCAGAAGTGTATTTCCTCAATCTTTAGCGAGGAGTGGATAGTCTTAATCTTAATTTTGCTTCCTAGCTGTGGAGACCTGCTTATCTAAAAAAGTGGAATTCCTACCCTCACGATTTTTCAGAAATCGAACTGATCAAGTTTAGAATGGTTGATGTGATTATCAAGGGAAGGTATCATTGTAGTGATCATTTGATACTATCCCAATGAGTGAACTTATAAGACAGATAAGCGGGAAATTTTTAATTGGGAGAACGCTAATTTTAAATTTAAAGACTCTTTTCGCTCGAATCGGTATAATCCACTAAGGCAGAAAGCGCAAGTGCTGTATCGAGAATTCGCGGAAAAAATTGAGAATCACCATTGCCTCCCCTCGTAGTACCGATGCATGGCATTCCTTTGGTCATAGTTTAGTCGCCACTTCTCTTGACGAAATCGATGACCTCTTTTGACTGCTTTTTTTTAATTGTTCTCTTCTTATGTCCTTTAATTAGGCTGAATAATACGTCTTTTTATCAAACCAATCAGGGCTTTAACGAGATATAAGGCGCAGTAGATCAAAGAGTCTCTCTTTTATTTCGCTTGGAATTTATCAGTATTCCCCTACGGGCTTTCCGTAGATTCATATCCCATATGAGTAACAAAAAGGATCAGTCTAATTGGATCTTGTTTTGTAATTGCGTCATTACCTACTTTTTCTCTGCTCCGACTTCCGCGCATTCAGAATTATTTCTTCTAATCACTGTTTTCACTATCTGTTATGGTAATGTCCACGTACTGTTCAACCTACAGCACAGCAGCGGAAGCCAGTGGCTAGCTGTTTTTTGCCCACGAATATCTTGATCATAAACTTCCTCACAGTGATATCCGGGCTGTCGGGGGCTTTAGCGATCTGAAGTTAGTTCAGCCTCTCTCAGGATATGGTTACACGGTTTAACTGCATTGGAGACGATATTTTTCAAATCAAAAATGGAAATCAAAAAAGTTAATAAATATCCACACTGAGGAGTAGGCCCGGGGAAGCAGGAAATCCGCCAACCAAAACGGCAATCTTATTTTTCCATAACGGTGGTATATATGCCCATTATACGAGAAAGAAAAAAGCCCTTCCTTCTATAAATTTGCATCATCGAACGTACATCATCGTTGAAACCCATACGTTAGTATTGCTAACAGTGGCGTGAATGTCAGACAATTATCGATCAAGGTGGCAGCAAACCAGCTCGTGGTCCTTTTGCGATTTTCACAATATGAATCGAAACAAGGGGTGCTGGAATTGGATTCATTGATGCGCCCCACAAAAACGTCCTGACCAGGAAATGAAGAAGAGAAAGACCAAAAAATCGGACGCATTTGGCTTATCCCTTTTCGCTTCACGATGTTAATTTCATGATGTGATCGAGCAGCTTTGACTCTTGCTTTTCATCAGGATTCCTTAAAACTTGAGTTCAAACTACAGCATTTCCCGGATGCGATTGGGGTGTGTATTTGCTTTAGGTGTGTTTTCATTCGGCTGTTTGGTGCTAGTAAATTACTACGGTTTACCTTCATGGAACAAGAATATTCCTGATATAAAATAGAAACATTGATCCGAGATGGGTTAACGTTTTCGAATGATTTTTAGTTAGTTTTGTAAAAGAATAACCCAGAACTAAACCTAAAAACATAATGCGCTGTGTTTGAAGAATTTAAAAGAATTGAAATTTCAAGTGCGAAAGCGATTTGTTATTATTAATGCTCGCCACATTGATATGGATGACTCATGAAAAAGTCATTGGGGCTGGCATGATGAAAAAAAGAATTGACCGATCATGCGGTTGACACCAATAAAACTAGCCAAATACAGTAAATTTTGCGATAAGGCGGTTAGGTTTGGCGATAAGCGGTCACGGTTCCTGCACTGTTAGACAAAAAGCAAATTCTATCAGGGCCAGAATGAGTTATAAAACAAAAAAACACCCCACCCAACAAAAGGCAGGAATTTGGGCAAATTATTTCACAAATTGCTGGCGATGCAGTTAATGAATCTTTCTTAATGGCAGATACTTCAAGGATCACTCTTATGAGACGTTTAACTATTTCGATTTCAGCGTTCGGTGTGGATCACACCTGACTATTTCAAATGTGATTAATGACGCAGTCGAGGCAATCTGGAACAGAGTGTCTCAGAATGATGCAGAAGCCTATTTTCAATTTAGAAAGCTATATGCTTCAATCCAACAATTGGGAGCTGCTTATAATGGGAGGTGATTTATGCTGCGATTAAGCGTTTTTTGTCAAATCAAAATATTAATAGATGCCAACCGATCACTGATGAAATCAAAGAGGAAGAACCAATTTGTGTTATGTTGAGATTTAGGATTTAAACTACAAACCCAGTTTGGAGGAAGAATATTACATGCAAAGACATCGATAACGAACCCATTCTACCACTAGGTTAAGGTGGATGATAGTTGACAGGTGGTCCAAATTGGCTCGGGAGCGCTAAAAAATTTGTAAAAAAAAAGAGTAGCGAATTAGCCGAAGATCGGATCTTAGTTCTCAGACAGGGAACAATCCTGAAATTCTTAGAGAAGGAATTAGAAACGACGCTTTATCGGGAAAAACTGTCGTAAGCAGAAATCCCTGGGTGGTAGATCCAGGATGACGAGGGGGAATTTTGGGGGACAAGTTAGAAAATTTTCTTTGTCACTGTAAAATGCTGAATCTAAAAAAAGGCCTCAAGGTATCAAGGGAATCATAAAAATCCGTCTTAAAAAAATCACAATTCCTTAATCTGTCTCACGCAGGAGTGGTTTAGAAAAATTGCCAGAAGTATCTTCAACCGCAAGGGCCCACTCACTATTAAGTTTGGACGAGAAGTTTGATGATTGACTATGGATTTTTCACGCATGTGAATGCCAGCCCGTGTAAAGGGATTGTAAGTTCACTATTTAGCAATCAATATTTTACGCTTTCAGGATTAAGATTCAAAATTACAGGAGAGCGACCAGATTCGGGATTTGGCCAACCAAAGGGGGACGATAA
>Ga0163217_1036297_pt1 | contig 11159 bp, 9 predicted proteins | sample SynspAceP_FD_185933 | JGI IMG/M metagenome (GOLD analysis project Ga0163217, IMG submission 185933) | Saline lake microbial communities from Ace Lake in Antarctica - Synechococcus sp. Ace-P (PacBio error correction) | ecosystem: Environmental > Aquatic > Non-marine Saline and Alkaline > Saline ... | reverse complement strand
TCCTCAAAGGTAACCGACGTTTCAAAATTTTGAAGTAATTCCTTTTCAAAGTGCATTCCTCACTGGGATTGGCCGATATCTGATCTTGCGGCTTCAGCTCTATCCTTTTTAAGGGCTTCCCTCAGCGCCGTGCTTCCACACCTGGGTTGGTCTTCTTTTCGTGTCGTCTGTATTCTCTGATTCAGTTCTTGTCTGTCCGGTTTATGGAATACTATGGTGTGCCATGTGGATCAAAAGAGTGTGTTTTTAAAGTTTATGTTCGTCTGTTTATCCTGTGCTTGGATCAGCCTCCCTCTCTGTGCACATCTGCCCGGGATCTTGTGTCGACCGGCGCAGATTCAGTGTTATACATTGTCTGTTCCCGGGCCCCGCAATAGGACCTTCTCCTGTGCATCGCATCTCCCTGCTTCCTGTGTTTGAGCGCACTCTCCACCTGAAATCACTTAAAAACTTGGTAACAGGTCGTGTTCGTCGCAATGACCTCCCGATTCTTTTCTGCTGTATCTCCAGGAATATGGTCCTCTGAGCATTCCTCACGACATCGGACCTCCTCTGTGATGGTGCAGCGGCGAGTTTTCGGCCATGCATCCATTGGTAATCGCCCACATCGTCCTTGCTGTCATCTTATCTGTCATTCTCAAAACACGGTCTTGGGATCTGGATTGTCCCATCTCCAGACGCAGCTTCACCACCGGCTGGCCAACAATCATTCATGCTTTTGCTTGTGGATGATCATCTTCAATGTCAGAAACGGTAGCCTTCAATAAGTGCATCCGTGACCGTGCTTCTCAGTTTAACGGCCCCCTTTTTTCGTTGCAGTTCCTGGATTAAGCCATTTTCAGAACTTTGGTGAGAATGCTCCTGGCCGTAAGTGGCAATCGTAAGGCGGAGCCGTGCTGATTTACTGCCATTCAGTCTGACGCTGGCAGGTTCTTCCATGCTGCCTACCTCTCCATCCATCGAACGGGTTCCGTGGAAACTGTCGGCTTCGCCGAAATTCGTGTCGGACCTGGCACGTCCTCGCTTTTTTCCGTCCTGGTAGGCCTTTGTTCTTATACTGACATACCGCCAGATCTTGGCCTGGTGTTTCCCTACTCCTGCTTGAAATCAACTTGGCTCCTCCCCCCTCCAACCGGATCTCACTTGACCATAGCTGACACCGGGCTGGTAGGTTCCAGATGATCTATTGCCCATGTTTGCTCCGCTGGGGTCTGGTCAACTTAAGCTTTCCCCTCAGTTGCATGCTGCTTGGCCATGTTGCGAGCCGTGCACATAGGAGCACCTCCAGTTAGTGCTTTGAATTGGAAACGCTGTTCATGTAATTGGTTTAATTCTTTTGAATCTGACTATGGAGGCTTACCTTAGGTCTCTGAACTGTGTGGATGTACAAAGATGTTACACAGATTTGCGAGCGATGGCCATTTACCCTGCTGTGTGCATCATACGTGTTGTTCATCAGACCCACTCCCTTTGTCCCGTTCTCCATGCTCATTGTCCCACTTTTCTCGCCATTCCCTTTCTTCTTGGTATCGGTTTTGTCAAACCACGGCTTGTGGGCGGTCACTTGTTCTGTAAACAGTCCTTAGCTCCTTCAGCATCTCCCCGACCGTTGTTTGTCACTGTCGACCTTTCAAGACGAAGATTGCTTGTCTTTACCTCCATCTGCTGGGCTGCAAACTCCTTCCCTTCGGTTATTCCCCTTTTCCCTGGCTTTGCCCTTTCAAACATTGTACTTACCCTTCCTTTGTGCTCGCCAGGGTCTTCAGCCAGTGATGGCGAGCCTTTTTGTGGACTGTTTTGTCTCGTCTGGTGCTCCGCTTGGTGCCTTCTGGCGCTTGATTCCTTCTCCCATTCACCATTATGTGCATCACCTGCCGAGCATCGATGTTTGCCCGCTCCGCTTTCGTTATGCCACTGTGCCGTTCTATGACGGCTCCCACCTGGTTTCCATCCACACCCGTGGCCCGTGTCCGATCGGCAGCCAGTCCTCGGGATTCCTGTCTCCCTTTCAACACACCTTTAACGTTACTTACCCTATGTGGTTACTTTTTCATTCCGTGTGTCGTTCCAAGTGTTTTGTTCTTTTGCCACGTTTCACCCCACTGGCCATGTGCGCCTTGGCCGTGTGCGACCTTAGTTCCCCTTCTCGCTGCGCCTGCCACCTTTCTCTTTGTTACGTCCAGCCCTGGCCCTCAGTGGTTTACCCCGGTGGATCCCTTTGACTGTTTCCAACTTTACCTATGCTGGGGTCATATCTTTTGCCTTGTCTTCCCCCCTTATTTCTATTTTTCAATGTCAGCCGTCGTGCTTTCTCGATTCGCCTTTACTTCCTCCCTGACCTGCTCTTCTTGCCCTTACTCCGGTTGTTTTTCTGTGCCTGCCTCAAACCGATTCACCTTCCTTCCTGCATGTTCTTGTGCTTTTGACCTGGAAGCCAATCTTGCGCTTTTGCGCGCCTTGTGTTCGTTTGATGTTGTGCTGTGCCCTGGTTGGCTTTCTGGTTCTGATGCCCTTGCTTGCGTGGCGCTCCCCTCTCCTCTATCGCTGACACCTTGCAGTTCTCCTCTCAACTTGCCTTTTTTCCTAACAGCTCTCTTGATGGCACCTTCCACATGGCGCTTTGCCCAGGCCGCCGGCGTTATGTTCGGCGCGTTTGCTTGATCTCTACGGATTTGCGGTTTTGTTTTTCCCCTCAGGTCCTCACCCTTCCCTTGGCATTCCCCTTTTGTCTATCTGTCTTGGCGACCATTCCGGCATCATGCTTTGGTGTCCGCCAGTTTCGTAGTTTATCGAGCCATGTTCCTGGTTCCACCAATGCCCATGTGTTAGTAGTGCTGACTGTGTTGATGTGCACCCTGCGGATGTCTCAGTGTTGGAAGGCGTTTGTTCTGTTCGGGATCTTCACCGGATCTGGCCTTGGTTGCGATTCCGTTTTCTCATCTTTTAGTGGTTTCAGTCCGCTCCCTCTCGGTGATTTCCGAAACTCTTACGTTTGTGTGTCGATTGGCGATTGGCCTGGCAGCCCCTCTTCCTTTACGCGTCCACGGTCACCCTCGGCATCGTCAGTTCAGTCCTCACCGGTACATCACAGGCCTGTCTTTCCGTACAGCTTGTCTCGTTGACCTATCCAACCATGGGCGCTATCAATCCTGGCATCGGCCGGGGCCACTGATCAATTCTCTGGCTTAGTTTTCGTTGTCGATCACACCTTTTGCGTCTCCTTACCTGGCCGTTCTTTGGATTTGCATTCACCGATCGAATCTGTGCCTGTTGGTGTCCGGACATTGTCTCAAGTGTCCGTGGAATGTGTAATCCAACCCCTACCTCGGTTCCTCAAATGGTTGTCCGGCTCACGTCCCGCCGGCGTGCCGCGATAACAACAAGACCCGATTCTTGGTCTCAATTGCTCCGACCTGATGCGCTGTGTCAGTCTTGTGGCTCCGAAGCCCCCGAACTGGCCGGGTCCTGCACGTCGATCTTTCGTTTCCGGGTGCGTCCGTTAATCAACGGTTTGAGGCACCATCCAGTTGCCTGCTGCAAACTTTTTGAATTTCACGTGTTAAGTGCTTCCGGTCTCAAGTGTTGGCTTGTTAGCAGGAACTTGGCGTCTCATCGTCCTTCCTGCTTTCCCTTTGGTCCACCCGCTGCCATAGCTGGACCTTCTTGGTGGTTCTACTGGTCCGTGGCCCTTTCAACCTCCATGGCTTGCGTCTGGTCAGTGCAACCAGCTTGAAAAAGCGTCTGAACGGCTTCGATTGCAGTATCCGCATTTTCATGTGTTTTACGTTCTGTTCCACTGTCGGCCTTGGATATTCAGGGTGCCTTTCCCCAGGCTCCGCCGCCACGTCTCCCTGGTCCCGTCTCACCACTCCTTCCAAATTATTGTTTGCTCCGGGACCTCGTCATCCCCTGGCAGGGCTCAATTTCTTGTCACCTTGTTTATCGATGTCCAGCGTACTTGCTCCTGATTAGGTTTACCCTCACTTTCAGTTGTATCAGTTGGTGAGCTCTGCTTGCCATGTCAGAAAATCTGGTTGTTCCTGGCTGTGTATGCGTTTCCGTTGTTTTTTGTGGATTGCCATCACTCTTGTTCGATTGCTCCTGTGTGGATTTATTCTTTTCCGTTCTGGTTAAATTTCTTGTCCGTCCGTTGCCTTGCGGCCATTGAGTGATCTGTACTGCCTATTGCGCAGGTGACGCTTCCACCGCTGTTCGGCATTGTGCCTCTTGGCGTCAATTGGGCCTGTGACCATGTGTTAGCATCAGGGTCAACCTGCGTTGGCTTACATCTCGAACTGTCCGCTGGAATCGGTATGATCCCGCCAGCTGTAATGATCACAACCTGCCGTTTCTGTCGTCCTGTCTTAACTATCACCGACCAGTTTCTGTATTGTTTGTAGTCAGCGACGGCCTTCTTGATGCTGATTTGGCTAAGCCTTAGCCTGCACTCGCACCGATTCTTTGTTCATTTCTGTTCAAGCCCTCGCTTCGCGGGTGTTACACTTTCTCTGGCCCTTTGCTCCACGTCCGTCCGTTTATAAAGTTAATCAGCGTGTGGTTGCTCTAAGTCTCCACGCTCGTCCTAGGCACGGTGGCTGCGTTTAGTTTGTATGTTTGTTTGCCAGCCATTGGGAATCACTCACCGGCCTCCGGCGCTCCAACCCCCAGTAAGGATTCCGGTTTCATTGTGGAATCCGTTCGTCCATTTTGTTCCGGTGTGCCTTCCACAGTATGTTCATGGTATCTCCGTTTTGGCTAATTCTATCGGCTTCAGTCGTCCGTCCTCCATGCTTTTTGGCAGACCACAAATCATGTCCCCCATTCACTGTCAGGCACTGCTGCATACCTCGGCGCTGTTTGTGGTCCGTACTTTCCTCGATGTTTTCACTGTACCGCCTCGCCAGGCGTGCACTTTTTGTATCAGATGCTGCGTGGTCCATGTGGTGTCATTGTCGCTGGCAACATGTCCGTGCCACCTGCTCTGCGCTCTGTCTTGCGATCCAACTCGCTTGGGACCTTCTAGTGAATCGGATTGCCACCATGCCATAGGACCGCCTTCTGGCCATGTCCGTTAGATTTGCCTGGTGCCGTGGTCACATCAACTGTCAGGAATCTACTCGTTCCGTTATCCATTCCTCTATCGGTCCTGTTGCCCCCCCACCGTGTTTCTATACACCTCCTCCACCCCCGCCAGTTGTTGTTCGGCTTGCGTAGCACATTTATTTTCCATTGCCCTTCACCGGCCGCTAGTTTCACCATCCCATGGTGCCTCTCCACGCCGGCCCCCCGGCCGGGGTACTGTGGTCATTCATCAGCACGTGCTGTGTGGTTTCTCGCCGGCCCTGTGTGTTTTAGAGCCCTGGCTCCGATTCGACCTCCCCAGTCGGTTGGCTTCCGTACCTTTCGCCATGCACTCCTGTTCTACTCTTTATTCTTGCTTTCTTGCCTGTTTAATCATGTAATGCCCTTTGTTCCATGTTTCAGGGGCTTCCTGTATGTCCATCTACATTTGCTCCAGTCGATCGCAGGATCCTTCATTTTTTAATTTTGCCAATGATCTGCGGTTACCCCATCAATCTTCTGCTCAACTCAGGCAGCCCCCTTCTCCCTCAGTCCCACCTTTCGCATGGATTTTCCACTCTTCTCGTGTTCCACTTCGGGCTTCGTTTTTTGCGGTTCTTTGCGCTTCTCTTCAATCCTGCTTCCGTCCTTGCCTCTTTTGAAGCCCGGAACTTTCGCGTTGATTGCTCCACGCGAGCGTACATAAAGTCGAGATTCAAGGCTAGATTCCCTTCCCAGTTTAGTCCATCTTCCGCGGTTATATTAGAGGTCGGGCTATTCATCCCAAAACTGCCTTGGCAATACGTCTTCTGTATAACTCATCCGAGTTTTGCTAGCTCAATGCTTGCTCAACCCTCCTAACAATCGCTGTTTTTCGGTTCACTTTGATACATCGCTGTTCTCACGGCTATCTCCTACACCGCATCCTGGATTTATTGAACCCTTTCTGGTTCTTCACCAGCTTGAACGCAGCCTTCATTTGGCATATCGGACAATGCGGTTCAGATGTCGTTTCTGGATGTCACCTTCCAAACACCGGTCTTTTCAACCAAAAGTCCTTTGCCTTCATTCCGTAGGTCAAGTCAGGCGAGACGACGGCAGAGAGCGCGCTACGAGAGGCGCTACCGCCCACCAGCTCGGCTTGGTGTCGGGTCGCTGCGATCGCAGAGCGCTGCGTGCGTGTGAGCCGCGCGCAGGACAACTTAATTTCCGTCACCATCCACGCGGTTCCTATTCGGGTCTTACCTTCCTTAGTTTGCGTCATTTTATCGCAGCCACTTCCCACATCTGTTTTTTTTTTTCGGGCAACTTCTTGCAAGCGACGGCTCGCGCAACTGCCGGCGCGCGGCGCGCGGAGACGCTAGGGAGTCAGCCGCGCGCTACGTCGTTGAACGCTTTTCTCTTCCTCACTCCTTTCGTTTAATTCCTGTCGGTAAATTCCGCGCACTACGTCTATCCGGCTTTCCGGATCTTTTTCTGATGCTTCGTTTATCCTTTTTGCGTTTTCACCCCCACTCATCCCCATTCACTGCAGCCAGAGCACTCCAATCCCTTCTTCCATGCGTCCCTTTCCGCCCAGGTTCTTGCGATCGGAAACTGTTTCCTCTATCTGTTCAATGGTGCTTCAACCTCCATCAAACTTTCCATCTTCCCCCAGCTTGTCTCGGCATCGAATCTGATCTGGGCCGTTTGATCATCACTTCCGCACGTTTTCCTGCTCTGTATGTAGTTTTGACGTTTCGCAGCATATTGGCCTTCCCCCTGTCATGGTGCATTGTGCTTTGGCTACCCGATATTAATCCTTTTCTGCTGCTCGGTCTGCGATCTGCTTCATGCGCACTGTCACCTTTCAACTTGGTCCCCAAACCCTTTCTCCTGCCCGGCAGTTTCACCTATCGCTATTTATCTGAGAACCTGGCTTCCCTCTTGATCCTGGTTCCCTTCGTTCTGGTTCCAATGTCGCACAGCCAGCCTTTTGTTATTTTGCCATCCCTGCCTGGTCCGCTTCTTGTAGAGTCCTCTCTCTCGGTCATGTGCTGTCCACCCCCCCATTGCCCCAATTGGTACGTTTTTGCTTCATTCGTTCTTCTACTCCCCAATTTTCTATTATTTTTTTTTTTTAACAATTTTTGTTTCCCCTTTTTCCCCCCGCGCGAGCTGGTCCCTTATTACTCGTCACCTTAAAAACTCCATCCCGAGACGAGCGCTCCGCATGCGTGAGGTAGGAATCTCTTCCGCCTTGTCTTCCGGTGGCCGTAATGGCTAGCAACGTATCGCGCTGGCGGAAAGCGTCGCACGGCGCTCCACCCACCCGGGGCGGTAGGCGCCGTTGAAAAGATATTACACACACAGCGGCGTGCGCGCGCACGCAAAGGAGATGCCACTGCCCCGTACAAATCCGATGTACACCGTCACCGCGTCGACGGTCGCATGCCGCGCTCCGCCACGGGCGAAGGCGAGCCACCGTGCCAGCATAATGCTTCCGATAACTGTACGACTCGTAAACGGATATGCCGTTCAGAGGCTCTATTCAGCGGGCAGGGCCGAAGCGGCTGCTCTACCAGCTCACCGGAGAACTGCGCCGCAGTCAGCCGCAGCGGGCGGGCCCGGGCCGGCAGGCGGCACCGTCCTCACCCAAGAAGCCTGCCACTCGGACCCAGACGCCGCGGAGCTGGCGGCGCAAGACCGAGGAACCGTCCTGGTGGCGCCGCGAGCGCGATGACACATATGCAGACCGCCACAACCGGCGCGCTATTAAACAACACCCCGATCAAGGCTTGACGAGGACGTCCAACCACCTAAGCGCTAGTGATCACAGCCATTGCACCAACGGCACCTTGCAATCAACGCCACCGGGGAGAGGGCCCCCCGACGGAACAGCACGAGGGGTGGGCCATCCAAGTACCGCCCGAGGGGGCCCGTCCATGGGCATCGACAGCAGCAAAACACCGGGGGCGACCGGGGCAGGAGGCTTGAGCAAACCTTCCGTGCGTGCTCGCCCGGGTGCCGAGGTCCGCGGCGGCCGGGGAGAGAATGCCACCAACGGCAGCTCGGCATCACCTGCCCAACCGCGAGAACATGGCGGTTGGCGCGTGCTCCCCACCGTCCGGCCAGCCAGGCCGCATGAGGTGCCGCGAAGGAACGACCGAGCCGCCCACGCAAAACCGCTGGCAGGAAGCGCAGGTGGTCAGCTGCGCGCGAACGCGAGGCCGATGACGGAGCGGGCGAGGGTCAGTGGAACGCGAGCGGGCGGAACGATCTTCTCCACGTTCCCTCAGTCCACATTAAGCCCCGTCCAAGTCCGAATTTCACGTTTATGCCGTGATCCGGTTTGTCCGAACAGGACGGCCGGCCGTCCGTCGGAACACAGTGAACAGTCCCCCCCGCAGCGGGGGGCCCAACTCGGAACCCCATCTGGCCTGGCCTTCTTAACGGGGCCAGTCCACCAACCACGGCACCAGTCGGAGGACCGGCGCCGCCACTCGGGCAATACCCAGACCGACGACAGCCAGCAGCTGCCCCGGTAGGCGCCCGTACCCGAACTGCCGCGCTCAACCCTCCTCTTAAGGCAAGGGCAACACCCCACGTCCTGCACCCGAGCCGTATCGGCTGTGGCGGCATTTCTCAGCCACACCGTAGCCGCCGGCCAGCCCGAATGGCACCCGCTGCGCCGACTAGCGCCGAGGCGCTCACGACACAGCCTGGCAGCGCTCCACGCAATCCGCGTGTCCGGTGCGCCTACCGGGCGCTGAGATGAAGGTCTCGCTGCCAACGTGGCTGAGTATTGGCAGTCGTCGCTGAACAGCGTCCCGTTTCCCGGCGTTCTGTATCATAAGCCCCCGCAAAAACGGCGGCACGCCGCTCTTCATGGTCAAAAGCAACCGCTCGTGCGAGCCCTGTAACAGAGGCAGGTTGCCGCGTCTGGCTGGTGTGGCCGCACGGGGAGCGGCACGCGCGGCGAGTGAAAAAACCCGGGGGAAAGACACAGGCGCACCCTAAAATCGACGCACCCGGCTGCAGGCGCAGGCGGCGCCACGGCGCGGGCGGGGCGCGCAGCAGCCGGGGCAGTCCACGGGGGACCGCCAATCCCGACTCGCAGTCACCCAGTCTCTGGATGCCCCGTGGCGGAAAACGCGCGTGGCCGATGGTCGCGCGTCGAAAGACCTATTTTCAACAACCGGTGCTCACGCGGCCGCGCAAGATCAGTATTTCTCGCGCGCCACAGGCCGCAGCCGGAACGCCCCAGCAGGGCGACCTAACCACACCGCAGCGAACCGGCCGGCGGCTGAGCAGCGACGGATAACGGCACACACGCGCGACCCACCGGCCACAGAGCAAAGGAAACTGAAGACCGGCCAGATGGTCCCACACGGGGGCTGCCGGCGGTCAGGTCGGGGCCCTGCCACGCAGGGAGGCGAGAGCCGAGGGCGCAGCCCGGCAGCGCCCCCGCCGCGCAGCAGAGCCGGCCGCCGTCGCCGGCCCCGGGCCAACACTGGGCCCAGCAGCGCCCCGGGACCATGAGGTCTCTGTGGTCTCTTCCCGCGCCCGGCTGCCAAACGCGCTGCAAGCCCGGCAAAGCACGACCCACACTCACACATCTGAGGGGCGGGCCGGGCAGTCGCCGCGCTCGAAAAGCAACGCGGGATCCGCCGACCCAAGTCCCGCGCCGCGGCAGGCCGCCAGCGTGACGCGCCGGAAGCCCCTCGCCGCGCGACACTCCGAGCGCGCTCGCCCTCTGCTGCCCACCCAATTGCTGCGTGAGCGACGCGCCGAAAAATAAGGCGGTGGCAGAAGCATTCACATCGGTAAGCGCGAGTCCTGCCCGCCAAAGCCACCAAAACCAAGTTCCGTCGGGTCCACATGTTACCACGGCCGAGAACGGGAGGCGCCAACCCGCCGCACCAGGTGGGGGGCCAAACCCGCCCGGGCGTCCGACCCGAGGCCGAGCGGCAGGCCAACCCCGTCGGCAACAAGGACACCACCCCGACCCGGGTCCGAGTGTACACCCACCTCCAACCTGGGGCCGAAACGTGCAAGACAGTGACACGACCACGAAGCACTCCGGACCGCAGCACGCTACTTCTCGGCAACGGCGCAACCGCGCGGACCTGACACGCAGGCCACCACGGCTGGCATCCAGTCTCACCCAACCGGCGCGCGCCGAAGCCCCGCGGATTTCTCGAACGCAAGCGTCGGCCGCGCCGGGGCGCAACTCGACTCCGCGTCAACCAACCAAAGGGCGGTCCAGGGGAGTTGGTAGCCGACGCGACGCCGTCGCATCACGGCGCCTGTGCAATAACCGCCCAAGCCCGAGTGCTTGCCCTTGACAGGCGAAACCGGGCACCAATGCCCAACCGTCCCGCCTGGCAACTCGCGCCACGGAGCACAACCTGCGGCACACAGACCAACCCCAAACAAAGAGGTCGGGCGCGCCCCGGTGGCCCTGTCGGCGCCCGCCGGCCAGTACAACCCCATTTAAGTATTGCGGGCGCCCCCTGCCGGCCTTAGCCAGAAGCCCCAAGCGCCCACCCCTGGAAGCCTGCAGCCAATTGCGCGGTTGCGCGCGGCGCGCCCACTGAAAGGCCCGACACCTGCGTGAGCCACGCAGGCGGGCGACGGCTATACGCCGCACCCGGGCCTCTGCAGGCAGTCCGGAAAGAAGTCCCGCCAGCACCCAGCACCCCAAGGGCGTTCGCCGCAAAACCAACAACCACAAGGTCTCGGTGTCGAACCAAGCCTCTGACAAAAAACACCAGAGCCTCAGCTAACGGACGAGAAACGAGCAAACGGCCGCGAGGTGACGCCTCGGGGAAGGGCCATAGAAAGTTGAGGAAGGCGTCGCTGGAGCGCAACCTCGCGAGGCAATTCTCAAGACCCACTAGCAGCGAACGGCCACACCAAAATATCCAACGTCAATGCAAACGTGCCCGCGCGCGGCCGCGTGTTGTCGGTGCGGCGCTAAAGGCATGAAGAACCAGACGAGCGACGCGAAAACCCCAGCGGTGCCCAAGCAAGGCCCGCGGCCAAGCAACAGCGTCACGCCGCCGCACTGCGAGCGCGCCACCGCGTACGACGCGCGGGCGCTCTGATGCGCTGTC
>Ga0163217_1075068_pt1 | contig 11160 bp, 12 predicted proteins | sample SynspAceP_FD_185933 | JGI IMG/M metagenome (GOLD analysis project Ga0163217, IMG submission 185933) | Saline lake microbial communities from Ace Lake in Antarctica - Synechococcus sp. Ace-P (PacBio error correction) | ecosystem: Environmental > Aquatic > Non-marine Saline and Alkaline > Saline ... | reverse complement strand
GAACAGCGGCGATTGGCAACCTGTGCCGGGGAGGAGAGACCTCCGGGCCGTCAGAGAGCAGCTCCAGAAGCAGGAGACCCTGGCCAGTGGGCACCAAAACAGGCAGGTGCCCACCAAAATCCTTGCCATCACCCCGCGGGAATTAGATCCTAACGGGTGCCTGGCCGCAGGAATCAAAGAGAGAGGTTTTTCGCAGCCCCCGCAGGCCAAACCATTCACCGTGAAGATCGAGTCGCCTGTGTATATCTGGCAGCAACGATGGGGACGCCGCAATATAGAGAAGTGCGATGCGTTGGGCGCCAGTTCGAAGAGCAGAGCAGCGCATGCCATGGACCCTGATGCGAACAGCCTCAGGATCCAGACCGCTCCCCATGATCATGCGCGCGGTGCACGAACAACTTCTGGTGCAGTGGTGAGCGCTAGAATGTGTGCGCTGAAATCGTCGATGGAGGTTGATCGATGTAGACAAAATTCATCACGCTTCAGCTGCTCCAAGGTGCGCAGGGTTGCTGGCGGCGGTTGCCGCCGACATCGAAGAACGATGCCGATCGCACGAATCCAATCGCCACCAAGCCTCACACTTCAGGGCCAGCCTGGGAACTGGCCCCGACAAAGCGACTGGCCGTTTGATGGCGCCGGACGATCTTAGTCGAGACCGAATCCGAAGCTCGCATCAGCGAGGAGCATGGTGCGGATCCAGGCCACTCATCGTGCGCTCGGGCCGCCGCCCGGCTGCGCTCTTTGGCCATAGTTCGTTGTTGAGGTTTGCCATCAATCTGAGTGTCACGAAGAGCTAGTCGGAAAGGAATGTCGCCGGCCTGCGGAGTGGGCCTGTCTGCGTTTCTGCCCATTCCTCCAACTTCTGCTCGTTTTCCACCTCCCGGCCAGGAAGAAAAACATTTGAGGAAGGTTGCGAATTCACCGCCACCACCCCTAACTGGATCAGGTTCGATTTCGAGGGTGAGGTGGTCGTCGGCGACGATGCGGCGGCCAAGCTGAAACTTCCAGCGCCATCGACAACCGCTGCCGAAGGTCAGGCGGATGCATGAAGGGCGCGGCTGGCGATAGGCCTCGCTGCGCAAGCGGCAGGGCCGCTGAACCGGGACGACCAGGCCAGATCGCCACGCAACACCACCGACGCCTATCAAGCAAGCAGGCGGCAGGCCACCGGCCAAAGCCGTCGATCCACTCGGCGAACAGGCCTGCTTCTCCACTCGGTTCAAGGTCCGCACGATGCAGCGGCAAGCCATGTGCGGTGGGAGGTGTCGATCCCCTTGGGCCATGCGCGCCGCGCGGTAGCGGCGGCAGCTAGCTGGGGGCGCAGGAAAGGAAGGCCAACCCCTTCACCACCTTGCGGGGCAGGCCCAGTGCTGGGAGGTGGAATCGATGCTGGCTCAACGGCTTGCCACCGCGGGGATTGGGGATCGGTGCAGCAGCCGGCTTAGGCCTTCATTCCGTCTGGCGTTGCCGCTCGGGGGGTCGGCGGCCGTAGTCTTGGTACCAGTCGTCGGCCATTCACGACATTGCCGTTTGCCAGTCGAGGCAGGCCCATAGTCGTGGCGGGAACACCCCCACCGGTGTAGAGGTGCGCTCCGTTTAGCCGTCCTGGCGGTGTTCTGGTGGGGGAATTCTCACCTGCCAGGTGTACGGCCAGCATGCCGAGCCGCCGGGAGTGGAGCTCCGTGCCCCAAAGCGGAACTCGGCCCGCTCCAGCCCCCCACGGCAGCCCGCTCCCACTCCGCCTCACGCTGGGAGCTTGCTTCCCACTCCAGGCGGGCGTTAGGCCTGGGCATTCTTTCGAACGGGCCACATGGCACCATCGGGATGGTGTCTCGCGACCCTGATCGCAGCTGCGGGGGCCTTCAGGATGGCGCCAAAATGGAGCTTCCGGGGCGATAGACGCCACAAGCGGGTAGGGATCGACCCTGGCTCACGACCCGGCGGCGGGACGAACACGATGGGAGGGCAGGGGCCAGCAGGGGCTGCGTCGGCGCCGGGAAGTCAGCGGGATCAGCGGGGCGCATCGCAGGGTGCCGCGCTCGCTGCTGTCCTTTACACCGAAACGTGCGTGGAAACTGGGCGTTCGAGTGCGCGAGCGAGGATACTTCATATATTCCAGACTTCCCGTTTCCTACCTCATACTCCGGTGGGCCGGTGGCTTCCTCGGGTAGTCTGTCCGAGTCCATAGATTCATATAGATGAAAGCCTGCTCGCCTGATCCACACACACCATTCCTCGGCCGGGGGCGCCTGGAGAGATAGATACCGGCCAGGGACGCCGTGGGGGATAGGAGCGTGCTCGGGAGATCTGCGGCCAAATTGGTGCGTGAAGATCGTGATCAGGCTGGACTCGCAGGAATACTAACTAAGACCGACGCCGCTGGAGTAGCTTCCGAATGGCATTCCCCCACCGTTGAAAGCTGGGCCGCCTTCTGGCGAGCGGAAAAACTCCTTGCAGGCTTTCCAGTGCCTTGGCACCCCGCGCCTGGGCAGAATCAACAGGAAGACGTGGTCCAGCATCCAATCCCAGGTAGGGTGTTGGAGGTGCATGATCGCACCGCTCGTAGGACTCGGTGAGCAGGTTAAAATCTTGGGGATGCGCAGAACGGCTGAACGGTTTCCAGCCCAGATCTGCACAGCGTTCCCGTGCAGGCGCTTGCTCCATGAACCACGAACTTCCAGTTGTCATAAACGCAGGGCGGTGAAGAATCGCTCATCATCAGAGAAGGTACGAAGTACTTCCACCCGGGGGCTTGCGATGTCGGTCTTTGCCGTCCAGTAGTCGGAAGCATGTTGTAAGCCATCGAGAATGCACCTTGAAGGTCTTTGCTGCCCACCGTTTGTGACCCTCCAGGCACTTCTGGCTGGTGCATGTCGGTTCCCCGGCGGCGGCCAACAGCGTGGGCAGCCAGTCGAGCATGGCTGGACGATGCCGGTGAGCAGGGCTGCCGGGCTCAATGTGCCCACGGCCAGACGGCACCATCGCGGAGTACCCGGTTAGGCCCCTTCCCAGTTGTGGTTTCTTTCTCGTTGCGGAAGGGGCGTCATGCCGGCATCGGGCCAGCTGTTCATGTGCCGGCCCGTTTGTCGTGCTGTACATCACGATCGTGTCACGTCTGGTTGATGCAGCTCAGCCAACAGATCCAGGCATCTCACCCGATGCAGTTATTTCGATCAGATTCATCCCACGTTCGTGGTATTCCGATTTAGCCAACGCCCTGGAACCTGGCCCAACGTCCTGGGGACGGGCATGGGGCGGTAAGTGCATGTGGGTGGTGTTTGAACCACACGAAGAACGGTTCGCCAGAGGCCCACCGTCCTCCTTGATGAAGCGCTTGCGCCTCCTTCATGGAACTCCTCGCGGTCCGTCCCATTTTCGCTTCTGGTTGAGCGGGGCCGAGTATTTTTCGATATGCGCTGCGGGTGGCCGTCGCGTTGGCCCAGCAATGCAACACACCCCGCGGACCGAAATTTTTTTTAAAGTTTCGGATAATCGGCTTCGGGGGGGATAGTCCCTCCGCGAAGCTCCAGGTTCCTTCCTCGGCATTGAGGTGATTACAGGTTAGCCGAAGAAAAACTCATCGAAGCCGATGGCATCGATCGGCAGATGCTGTCGCGGTTCGCCGAAAAGTGGTTTCTTGCCAAACTGCGCCGGTGCGGTAAACCCAGGGGCTGAAGCAGTTCGGCGATGGGGATCCTCCGCCTGGATTAGCGGCCTCGGCGCCGGGCAGATCCCACCTTGCTTGAGGCCGCCGGTGCGGATCACGCCTCTGGCGGAGATAAAAGCAGCCCTACCGGGCGGTGCAGCTCTTGCTCGGCGGTTAGTATGTGGATGAAAACTTGGCGCCTTTCCTTGGGGCCACCCGATCGATGTTTGGGGTCATGGTACCCCATCAGGCCAATCGCTTGTAGCAGCTTGAGGTTGCTCTGGGCCGATTGTACTCATCGGCCCAGAGAATCAGAACGCTTGGGTTGGACCGTTGGCATGGGTGTTGGCACAAGAGGCGCAGGAAGGGCGGGCGACTGCCACGCCGAAACCTTTTGTTGTGCCGTGGGCAGGCTTGTTCACTCAAAGCTAGTGCAAGCGGGCAATGCGGGATTGCCAGGACCTTCAGCAGCGGTTGAAGAACTGGCGACCCTGCTCCTAGGCGAACCGGGCTGGACTTCCAGCTCTCGCCAGCCTCCGGCGGGCGCCTGCAAGGGCGGATGGCCTGAAGGAAGCTGGAGGGGGCTGAGGCTGCTGCGGACTTCAGGTCAACCGGCGGGCTTTCTCTTTGCATGGTTCCAAGCGGCTCTCGCCTTGGATAGCCTCGCCTCGATCTTGGCCATGGCCCGCGGCAGGCCCCGCTGCGGGCCCATGGGGTGAGACTTGCACTCTATATATACTGCGATAGGGCCCCCTTTTTTCCGACGCCCGCTCGGACTGGTGGCACCTCTCCCACACCGGAGCTGCTCCGACTCTGGGGTTGTGGTGATGCTTGAGCCGCAGCGCTCCTGCAGCAGAGCAAGCAACGAATTCGGCGGGCCCCCGACCTCACGGCGCCCCGCCTGAGCGCCAACTGCTGGAGGTGGGCAGACGACACCCTCCGCCCGCATACGCCATCGAAAGCCTGCGCGCTTATTCGCAGCTGGACGCTGATGATCCGCCCCATTCACCGCTGCCGCCTGGCTCACGTCGCGAACATCCGCGCGCTGCTCAAATACTATCGCTCTCGCGCTCGCGCTCGCTCCCCAGCCATTAGACCTGTCGAGATAAGCTGCGCGGAGAGATAGACAGGCAGTGGCTCGCAACCTCCTGCCCGCCTCCGGCTCGGATCGTCTGGTCACACAGGCGCAGCACATGGGTGAGGACCAATCCCGAAGTGCGCTATACTATCGGCTGGAGACGCTCTGCCGCCCGGGCTCCACGTCGGCCGCCGCAGCCTGCTCAGGGCGTTCCGGGATTAACACCTCGGCATGGGCCGATGGCCTACATCAAGTGGAGCGCCTGCATGGCATTCCGCCGCGAACTGCTCCGGGCCACCTGAATCGGGTTATGGGGGGCCAAGCGACTAATACGACCGGCATCGCCCTGCGACGGATCCCTACGCCTCCATTAGCATCTTCGTTTGTCGTGCCCCCGTCTCCCGCATTGATATCTAACGCGCTCCAATAAGGGTACCACGCCCAGATAGAGTGATGGGAGAGAAAGATATAGTCTTCGCCGGGAGAAGATTCACTTACCGCGCGTTGTCTCTGGGTTCTCTCCCTGCTCTATAGACCTCTAAGTGTATCCTCCGTCTGACCAGGTAGATATAGAGATTGCACTATCGTGCGGGCAGACCTAATTGGCAGTGCGCCGTGCATATCCTATCTTTCATATATATATAATCTCGACGATAATAGTTCGGAATTGATTGAGATGGGAGATAGTCCGGACAGCACGGCGACCGCACAGCCCTGCCCTTAGCTTAGCCGCGGCCGCTTCAGGGTCTGGCTGGGGAGAACGCCCAAACAACGCTGGTGGTAATTTCCCGGGCGAAGTGCCCCGGGTTTGAGGAAAAATCCCCAGCGGGCGGCGAGCCCTGGCCACCGTTACGACTTCAGCTGGCCCGGAGCATGTTCGCGGCGGGATGCCATGCAGGCGGCTCTCAAACTTGAGTAGGCCATCGGGCCCATTTGCCGAGGTGTTCCCGGAAGCCTGGAGCAGGGCTGCGGCGGCGACGCTGAGCCTGGCGCAGAGCCGTCTCCAGGCTGATGGTTTCGCCGGGATGGTCCCTCCACCCATTGCTTGCACCTGTTGACCAGATCGATCCGAGCCGGAGGCGGGGCCAGAGGTCGCCCTGCAAGCCGGAGCCATCCACCATCGCTTCGAATGCAGCAGCGGCAACCAGGTCGCCCTGGATCGCGCCGGGCGGGCGCAAAGGTCGGGGGGCGCGGACAACAGCGTCAGCAATAACTGGCGCAGGGCTTCCTATGGCGTTCCGGGGACCACCTCCAGCAGTTGGCGCTCAGCGGGGACGCCGTGAGGTCGGGGGCCGCCGAATTCGTTGCTGCTCTGCTGCAGGACGCTGCGCTTCAAGCATCACCACACCCAGATCGAGCAGCTTCGGTGTGGAGAGGTGCACACTCCCGAGCGGGCGTCGCAGGCCACAAGAGTGTGGTCCGGGAGGCATCGCCACCCCATGGGCCCGCAGCGGGGCCTGCGCGGGCCCAGGCCAGACGGAGGCGCCACCAAAATGGCGATGGGCCGGCTTGGAAACCGCAAAGAGAAGCCGGCGGTTGACCTGGAAAGTCGGCAGCAGCCTCGCCCCCCCAGCTCCTTCAGGGCCATCCGCCCTTGCAGGCGCCCGCGGAGAGCTGGCAGAGCTGGAGATCCAGCCCGGGTCGCCTGGAGCAGGTCGCCAGTTCTTCAACGCTGCTGAAGGGTCTGCAATCCCGCATTGCCGCTTGCACTTTTTGAGTGGAACAAGCCTTGCCACGGCCAACAAAATGGTTCGGCGTGGCATTGCGCCCGCCCATTTCCTGCGCCTCTTTGTGCCACCCATGCCAACGGGTCAACCAACGTTTCTGATTCTCTGGGGCGATGAACATCGGGCCAGTGTGCAACCTCAGCTGCTACAGCGATGGCCTGATGGGGTACCAGACCCCAAACATCGATCGGGTGGCCAAGGAAGGCGCCAAGTTCATCCAACTACTTACGCCTAGCAGAGCTGCACCGCCGGGTCGGGGATACTTGCTTTTTATCTCCGCGCCAGAGCGTGATCCGCACCGGCTCTCAGCAAGGTGGGTCTGCCCGGCGCGAGGCCGGCTTAACCAGGCGGAGGATCCCACCATCGCCGAATGCTTCAGCCCCTGGGTTACCGCACCGGGCAGTTCGGCAAGAACCACTTCGAGCGACCGCGAACGAGCATCTGCCGACGATTGCCACGGGCTTCGATGAAGATTCTTCGGCAACCTGTATCACCTCAATGCCGAGGAGGAACCGGAGGCGCGGGCTATCCCCCCGAAGGCCCGATTATCCGAACTTTAAAAAGAATTTCGGTCCACCGGGGTGTGTTGCATTGCTGGGCCAACGGCACGACGGCACCCAGCGCATCGAAAATACCGGCCCGCCACCAAGAAGCGAATTGGAGACGGCGCCGACGAGGAGTTCATGAAGGGAGGCCAAGCGCTTCATCAAGGAGGCGGTTGGCCTCTGCGGCGAACCGTTCTTCGTGTGGTTCACACACCCACCATTGCACTTCCGCCACCATGCCCGTCCCCAGGACGTTGGCCAGGTCAGGGCGTTGGCCAATCGGAATACCACGACGTGGATTATCTTCACGATCAACTGCATCGGTGAGATGCTGGATCTGGTGGATGAGCTTGGGGCATCACCGACAACACGATCGTGATTGTTACAGCACGACAACGGCCGCACAATGGAACAAGCTGGCCCGATGGCCGGCATTGACCCCCTTCCGCAACGAGAAGAAACTCCAATGGGAAGGGGCCTACCGGGTTTTACCCGCTGATGGTGCGCTGGCGCGGGGCCATCGAGCCCGGCAGCCTGCTTCACCGGCATCGTTCAGCCATCTTCGACTGGGTGGACCCCACGCTGTGGCCGCCGCCGGGGAACCGCGACATTCAAAGCAGAAGTGCCTGGAGGGTCACACGGTGGGCAGCAAGACCTTCAAGGTGCATCTCGTGGCTACAACATGCCTCGACTACTGGACCGGCAAGACCGACCACCAGCCCCGGGTGGATTACTCTACTTCTCTGATGATGGCGATCTCACCGCCCTGCGTTTATTGACAAACTGGAAGTTCGTGTTCATGGCAGCAGCGCTTGCACCGGAACCGCTGAATCTGGGCTGAACCGTTCACCGTTCTGCGCATCCCCAAAGGATCTTTAACCTGCTCACCGATTCCCTACGAAGCGGCCGGACATCACCCAACCACCTACTGGGGATTGGATGCTGGACCACGCTTCCTGTTAGATTCCTGCCCAGGCGCGGGTGCCAAGCACTGGAAAGCCTCCAAGAGTGTCGCCTCGCCAGAGGCGGGACCAGCTTCACGGTGGGGATGCCATCGAAGAAAGATGACCTCCACTTCGGTTTAGATTCCTGAGTCCAGGCCCCGCCTGATCACCCTTTCACCCCGTTCCTTTTGGGCCCCGACCGCGCTCCTACCCCGCGCCTCCCTGCCGGGGGCCAGTGCCGCCCAGGCGCCCCCGGCCAGGGGATGGTGTGGATATTCCGGGCGGCAGGCTTCTCAATGGGATCTGGACGATCCACTTACCGAGGAAGCCCGGCCCACGGGTGAAGCGTGGAAGGGTCTGGATCCCCGACTGACTCGCCGGCTCACAACGCCCAGTTCCAAGAACGTCGTGAAGGCCACGGGCCACCGCACCCTGGCGAGCGGGCCCCGCTGATCCCGCTGGACGTATCCCGGCCGCCGCGCAGCCCTGCTGGCCCCTGCTCCAGGCGTGTTTCGTCCCCGCCGGCGGTGTCTTGCTGAGCCAGCGGCGATCCCTCCGCTGGTGGGTCTATCGCCCCGGAGCTTCATCTGGCGAACCATCCTGAAGGCCCCGGCAGGCTCGATCCCAAGAGGTTTCGCTGAGCACCATCCCGTTGGTTGCACTCTGTGCCTTCGAAGATGGCCCAGGCTAACGCCGCCTGGAGTGGGCAAGCAGCTCCCCAGCGAGGCGGACACCGTGGGAGCGGGGCTGCCCGTTGGGGGGCTGGAGCGGGCCGAGTTCGCTTGGGGCACGGAGCTTCCACCCGCGGCCCGCATGTTGGCTGGCAACACTGCAGGGTGAATTCCCCCACAGAAACAACCCGCCAGGACGCTACAGCGCACCCTCTCCAGGTTAGGGGTGATATCCCCGCCAACGGCTATGGCCTTGCATTCGACTGCATCGGCCAATGTCGGGGAATAGGACCGACGACTGGGTACCAAGACCACGCCGCCGACCCGAGCGGCAACGCCACCGGAATGAGGCCAAAGCCCGGGCCATGACTGCACACGAATCCCAATACCCCGCAGAGGTTGGCAGCACGTAGATGGGCCAGCATCGATCCCACCTCCCAGCACCTGGCCTTGCCCCGCAGGATGGCTGAAGGGTGGCTCCTTTCATCTGCGCCCCCAGCTACTGCCGCGCTACCGGCCGAGCGGACGCGCATGGCCCAGGGATCAGACAACCTTTCCAAACCTCGCCACATGGGCATTTCCGCTGACATCGTGCGGAGAGCTGACCGATGAGAAGCAAGGCCTGTTCGCCGAGTGGATCGACGGTTTGGCGGTGGCCTGCGCTGCTGCTATGAAGGCTGTCGGTGGTGTCGCGTGGCGATCCGGGCCTTGGTCGTCACCGTCAGCCCAGGCCCTGCGCTTGCGCCAGCGAGGCTATCGCCAGCCGCGGCCCTTTCAATTGCCATTCCGCCTGACCTTCCGGCAGCTGGTTGTCGATGGCGCTGGAGTTTTTCAGCTGGCCGCCGACATCGTGGCCAACGACCCACCTCACCCTCGAATCAGAACCTTGATCCAGGTTTAGGGGTGGTCGCGGTGATTCGCACCATTCCTCAATGTTTTTCTGGGGCCGGGAGGTGGCAAACCGAGCAGAAGTTCTGGAGGATGGGCAGGAAACGCAGACAGGCCCACTCGCAGCCGGCGACCTTCCTTCCGACAGCCTTCGTGAACATCAGAATGATGGGCAACCTCAACAACGAACTTGCCCAAAGAGCGCAGCCGGCGCGCGGCCGAGCGCACGATGCATGGCTGAATCCGCCCACCAGCCTCTCCGCGGCTGATCAGGCGTCGGCTCAGGTCTCGACAAGATCGGTCGGCGCCATCAACGCAGTCGCTTTTGAGGGCAGTTCCCAGGCTTGGCCTGAGTGTGGAGGCTTGGTGGCGAATTGGATTCGTGCTGATCGGCAAATCGTTGCCCCGACCGCCCGAAGCTCCTCTCTCGCTCGCGCGGCGGCGCTATCAGCGCTCCTGCTCGGGAGCGCCTGGGCAGCGCAGCCTATGAGGCACCATAATCGGCTGTGTCAGATAAGGTAGTGCCACTTGTGTTCTAGACGATCTGCTCCCAGGCAGGCGCTGCGCGATCCCTGACCGCTCCTCTCACAGCTTAATCTCTGCTTTCTACGCTCGCGGGCCTCGGAGTCCGCCTCAGTGTGTCGCGCGCGGTGATCGCCATGCAGGCGCTTCAACTGTGTAGGCCATTCGGGCCCATGCGTAAGGTGTTCCCGGAAGCCCGGAGCAGGCTGCGGCGGCCGACGTGAGCTTGGCGGCAGAGCGTCTCCAAGGCCTGATTGGTTCGCCGCGGATGGCCTCCACCCATGCTGCACCGTTTGACCAGATCGATCGAGCCGGGAGGCGGCAGAGGTCGGCCCTGCAGCCGGAGCCTGCACCATCGCTTCGAGCAGCAGCGGCCATCCAGTCGGCCTGGATCGCGGCCGGCGGGCGCGGTGGGGGGGACAACAGCGCGCAATAACTGGCGCAGGCTTCGTATTGGCGGTTCGGGACCCACTCCAGCCAGTTTGGCGCTCAGGCGGGCGCCGTGAGTCGCGGGCGCCGAATTTCCGTTGCTGCTCTGCTGCAGGACGCTGCGCTCAAGCATCAACCACACCCAGATCGAGCAGCTCCGTGTTGGAGAGGTGCACCTCCGAGGCGGGCGTCGCAGGCCAAAGAGTGTGTCCGGGAGCATCGCCACCCCATGGGCCCGCAGGCGGGGCCTGCCGCGGGCCCATGGCCAGGATCGAGGTGACTCCATAGAGCGCGTATAGAATACCTGAGGCTTCGCCATCAGGGTCCATGGACGCGTGCTTCTGCTCTTGAACATTCACGCTGACTCCAATGCCGCCATACGTTGCTCTGATGAAGTCAGTGTACGCCATCTTAACGAGATAGAATGAGATATATAGATATAGAGATATAGGCTCAAACCTCCTTCCTTTTGCTGTCCTGCGCCAGCACCGGAAAAGGAAAATTGGCGAGGTGTGGGCGCAGGCTGGCAACACGGATCCTATGTGGTCGCAAAGAGAAGGGCGGTGGGTGTGCGACCTCTGAGTTGTGGTGCGCTAGGCATAGCGAGTTCCCCATGCCTCCTCTTCTGTCGGCTCGCATCTGCCCTGATACGAGGCGGCATCTCGTCCCGTGCCAGACGCTGCCAGTTTATGGGCCTCCAAGTGATGTAG
>Ga0163217_1048012_pt1 | contig 11160 bp, 11 predicted proteins | sample SynspAceP_FD_185933 | JGI IMG/M metagenome (GOLD analysis project Ga0163217, IMG submission 185933) | Saline lake microbial communities from Ace Lake in Antarctica - Synechococcus sp. Ace-P (PacBio error correction) | ecosystem: Environmental > Aquatic > Non-marine Saline and Alkaline > Saline ... | reverse complement strand
GTGGAATGCAGATTGCGATATTGAACACGAAAGCGGCAATTTCGATTTACGACGGTGGTTGGTTTGGATATCGCCTTTTTGGGATTGGCGCAAGGCGATATCAAAGGGCAATTTAAACGTTAGTAAGTTTGGTCCGGAAAGTGGTCGGACCCCGGGTTTATCAACATTTTCTCAAAGTGCTAAGAAAGTCGTTTTTTGTGGCACCTTGGTGAATGGGCGCTAAAACTGGCTTACGACAATGGCAAAGTATCCGTGCTTCAAGAAGGTAGGTGCAAAAAAAATTGTTAACGCCGTTGATTCACATTAACTTTCAGTGGTGACCTGCTCCGGCGAAAATCAACAAGCCCGTGTTGTTTATTTATGAAGCGTTGCGTGGCTGGAGTTGCGTCAAGAAGGCATTGGTGCTCACAAGAAATTGCACCAGGTTTAGATTAGAAAAAAAGACGTGTTGAGCGCGATGGCGTTTCCGGCCAATTATTTTTGCGACTGGACTTAAAACCATGCCTGACGCATTTTGCGGAAGCAGTGGGTGGGTTTAGGCGGACATCATGGCATCGGCGCATTCAGCAATAAAAAATAAGAATAAAAGAAAGAGGAAAAGATTATGTCTATCAAGAATGTCGAAATCCCTTACGGTGCTTATTGGAAGTAACCCCGTTTTTACCAAATGGCAGGGTTCGTTACAGCATTTTGGCATTCGATGAAGTCGCAGCGCATGTGGCAAAGCGAGTTGGCGAAACGGAATATTGGGACCCGCTTGTTTGTTCGATTCCCGGGCGTGTGGTATGACGATCAACCAGTATCAGTCATTCCACGGGGCGCCTTGCCCTGTAATGAGATTTGAGCGCAGTGAATACCGCCGTCATGCGGTAAACCAAGTCTGTGCAAACGAGCGCGCGCGGTTGTTTGCCGCACGCGTCTGAAATTGTTTGGGTATGGCGATGTGTCGTTCTTGAGACGGCCGACCGTTGCTCTAACGGGCCGCATATTTATTATCCGAATGCCAAAGGGCCAGCGGGTTCGTCAGAAGACCAAGTCAATACAACATGATGACGATGCAATTGAACGGTCATTCGATGATGCAAACCGGTGAAAACGTGGCGAAGCGTTTTGACATCACTCGTGAAGAATTAGGACGCCGTGACGTATCGGGTTAGGAGCAATATCAAGACGCATTAAAGGACGGATCAAGGTTTCAAAAGGCGTTACATGACACTGTTGCCTTTGTCCGTTGCCAAACGGCGAACTTTAAAAAAAGAAGATACCTGATTTTCGGCGACGAGGGGTATTTTGGCCACGACGCCGGAAGGCTTGGCGAAATTAAAAACCGATTCAAGAAGGCGGCGTCATTACTTTTGGCAATCAAACACCACCCTGCGGACGGCGCAATGCGTCTATTGGTGCTTTTTGCCTTCTTGAAAGACATTGCTTCCCTGAACAAGCAAAAACCTTGAAATCCAAAAATTGAAGTGTTGGGCTTTGGTCAAGGCCCGAGACGTTAGCCTACATGCAGCCGCGCCGATGAAGCGCGTAAGCGTGCGCTTGCCGTCCGGCAAGGCGTGGGACAAATTAAACAGATTAAAGCGATTAAAAACCCACAACCCCTTTGCCGGAATGACGTGGCGTTTGCAAAAGCCATGGAGTGGAAGGTTGATGACAATGAACAATTTCGGTTGTTCGCTTATTTTGGGGGCATCCGCAAGGACCAACCGGTTTGCGAGCCGTGATTGAACTTGATTGAAGAACTAGCATTTAACCGGCGGGGTTATGATTATTCACGGTGTGTGCGGCGGTTGATACGGGCATGGACCGTGTGATTTAAAGTATCTGATCGATAAACTTGGTCATTAGCATCAGCTAGGCCCATAAACATTAAGGAATAGCAGGCTCTTAATGGCAACGTATGAATTTATTAACTTCCTGTTGAGAATTTGGCCAATTGCGCATTTGCAATTGAATCGTCCAGAGAGAGGAACCGCGATCAAACGACAGTTTGTGTCTTGAGAAGAGCATGTCTGTAAACCTAAGGTGATTGATGTGAATGTCATTGTTCTTTTGTGCAATGGCCCTGAATGTTGTTCCGGCTTGACTTTACGTGAGCACAAGGCTCGCGAACCTTTCCAAGTGGTGAAAAACATTCCCAAATGTGGCCATCGCGTTATTTGGCCACATTCGTGAATCGGGCATTCCTGTTTGGCCGCCATGCATGGCGCGGTGATCGGCGGTGGCTTAGAGCTGGGGGATTTGCGGCTCATGTTCGAGTCACGGAAGACAGCACTTTTCTATCGTTGCCTGAAGGTAAAACATGGAATTTTGTTGGTGGTGGCGCTTCAGTTCAATGTATCGAAATGTGATGTGCTAGTTCGTATGACGGAAATGATTGTTAACGGGTGCGTGATGTGGAGGCAAAGAAGGGCTCGAATTGGTCTTGGCTATTATGTGGTCGGTACCGGTGATGCTTTAGCAAAAGCCTTTGAAATGCTGAAGCATTGTAAAAAAAACTCTAAATACTCCAAACTGGGCAATGACCACAGGGGCGAGCCGTATCAGCAAATATGTCGCCACAAGAAAGTATGTACCACAGAATCATTAATTTGCGGCATTCACGCAAACCAGTGAAGAAGTGAAAGCCGAATTGATGCTTTTCTAAATCGTAAAAAAAATCCTAGGTATTTTTTGTGTTTCTAATAATAACCAAAGCAAGTTCCAAGGTGTACTTTATGCAATTCAAGACAAAACATTTGGATCACTGGTGCGGCATCAGGCATAGGTGAAGCCGTTGCGCGACGTTTACATGGTCTAGGCGCGAAAGTGACGTTGGCGATGTGAATTGAAAAAAGGACTAGAGCGCGTCCAAGCGTGTTAGGGCGGTCGCGCCTTAGCTTGTGTCACCGTATTGTCAAGTGAAGAATTCTGCTCAGAACTCGGTGAATAAAGCCGTGAAAAAATTTTGGTCCGATTAGTGGGTTGATTAACTTGTGCGCATCCGGGGTTGCAGAGCGCGTGGTTGGACGTGAAGGCCCTCATCGATTGCGTTCTTTTCAGCATTGCTATGTTCAGTCAATTTAGTTGGGGACGTTTATTGATTTCGTTCTTGTAGCGGATTCAAATGCAAAACAACGAACAAGAAGCGAATTAGAGCGTGGCGTGTTATTTCATACGGCGTCGGCGGCGGCATTCGATTGGTCAAATGGGCCAAGCTGGCTATGCCGCTTCTAAAGGCGGTTGTGGTTGCCATGACGTTACCGATTGCCCGTGAACTTGCGCGGCTTTGGTATTCGAGTTATGACGATTGCGCCAAGGCCTATTTAAACGCAATGATGGATGTATTGCCAGAAGAAGTACAAAAATCCCTTTAGGTGAACTGTCCCTTTTCGCCCGTCTTGGCGATCCTGATGAGTTTGCGGCGGGGCTTGCTCAACACATTATGAAAAACAGGCATGCTAAATGGCGAAATGATTCGTTTAGATTGGCAACGTATGGCAGCGAAGTAAGGAGTTCTATTAATGACTTACAAGCGCCTTATAAAAGACATGCAGTGGCTGGTAGCTCAAGCCGTTATCAAGCAGCATGGACTCGAAAGTTGGAAATCATTAGAAGGGTTTTGATACTTTGATCTGGCGGAATTGCGGAATGGAAGAGCAGCGAAGTTCGCTTCTCGGTGTGCTGGCGCCGTTTGAATCAAGTTTATGGCGATGTGACTCCTGAAGCCTGCTTGTCTGGATTTTTGAAGAGGGCAGGTAATAAAACGCCAGGATGGCTGGAAAGGCACGCCCGTATTCGGCAAATTTCCGAATCTGGCTGGATCGGTTAGCTATTGCCCCGAGATGTTTTGACGACAATGGGCTGCCGAATAGCATGCACGCAACCAGGTGAATTGACGACTGGGCTGTCGGCTAATGTTGGCTTCAGTTTTCTTATTAACTCTTTTGTTTCAGGCGCTGGGTGCGCAAGGCTGGCTCGGAGAAATAGCTCTTCTGAAATTGCGAGTGAATCTCATACAGGCTCTTTATTTACCTAATATCGTTTCCGGGGAATGGACGGTGCAAGTTGGGCACTGACCGAACCCAGCGCAGGATCAGATTTGGGGGCTCGTTAACGACCAAGGCGCTTGCGAAAGGACGATGGTACTTATTAAGATCAAACAGATAACGCAGAAGATTTTTTATCACCTATTCCGGTGATCTGATTTGACCCCTTAACTATTGCCAACTACTCAGTGTGAGTGAATGGCAAGGAACGCCAGATGCGCCCGCAGGCAGTCGCGGTATTTCTCTGTTCCATTGTGCCGAAATATCGTGTGGAATCCGACGGTTCAATAGGCGGTTTTAAACGATGTGTGGTGTACGGGCATTGAGCACAAAATGGGGCTTTGCCATGGCAGCCCAAACGTGTTCGATCAGTTACGGTGAAAAAGACGAATGTGTTGCGGAATTGGTCGGCGAATTTAAATCAAGGGCTTGCATGGCGATGTTTCGTTCTGATGGAACGAAGCCACGCTAACGTTGTGGGATTACAAGGCGTGGCGCTTGCGAGTTGGGTTATCAATCAGCATTAGAAATACGCCAAAGGAGCGTAGCAAGGTACGATTGAAAAAGGCGAGCGCCGTCGCGATAATTGAACACCCAGACGTTTAAAGCGAATTGTTATTAGAACATGCGCTCTGAAAACCTTTGGCATTGCGCTCGTTAGGCTATCAAATCCAGCGCAAATCGGATTTGGCTGACAGAACCAAAATACAGCGCTTCACGCTCGCATTGCCTTGTTAACGCCAATCTTTAAAGCGTTTGCCACAAGAGCGAGCAATGTGATGGCGGGTCAAGTGGTTGCAGGTATTTGGCGGCATGGGTTTTGTTGGAAGAAACCGGTGTGGCACAGATTATGCGAGATGCGCGAATGTTACGACGATTTTACGAAGGCACAACGGGTATTCAGCGCGGGATTTTTACTCATGCGTAAAGTCCGAGCGTGATTCAAGGGTTTGGCACTGGAAGCCTTGCTCATGTGAGATTTGATGATCAAGCGCGAAAGTGGAAGCCAATTCTTGCTTTGTCCAAAAAACCTGCAAAGGAAATACGCCACGTCTCGTTTGTGAAAATTCGTTTCTTTGCTTGATTAAGCGCTACTTGGTCAAAGAAGGAAGATTTCTTTGCTTGGTGTGTCTGTGCCGTTTTTGGACGCGATGGAACATGGTTGTGCTTGCATGATGAACACCGTGGGGTTGGCGGACGATGACATTGGACGACGGTTATTATCAAAATCTTGATTGCTATGGTTGGCAGTTTTATGGTGCTTTCGTTTGCCTACAGCAATGGCGGGCCTTGCAAAAAAAAAAAAACCCCCCAAGTTTTGGGAGTTTCCCCGGGGGAAAAAAAAAAATTTTTTTCCGGTTTTTTTTTTTTAGGGGGCTTTTTTACAAAAGGGGAGGTTATGGTTTTTTAAAGGCAGTGAATTCGCCGAATGAATGCTAAGCGTCCATGAAATGGCAAGGCGTCATGAAATACCATCGCTGTATTTCAATGTGAGAATAAATAATTATTGCTGGTTGGTGTTTTTCCATCGGCCCAATCACAACACTAACCGCCACAACAATAATTATGTTATGGCGGTTGAGGAGTAGAAATGAACGCAGGATTTCACCCTATAAAAGGTGGTCGCTCATCCCATTGAAGTAAAAAAACATGACGCGCGGTGTGCAGATTATAAACAGCCAGAAGCCGCTTGATGATTTTGCACGTGTTGGACCAGGACCGCGCTGGAATAACTGGGCGAAAAGAAGCGCCAGAAGCGTGTGTTTTGTCGCACAACGTAATGAGAAAGGAGAGTGGGGATAATATTACCTATTTCTCAAGCGGTAGTCCGTGTTCGTAAACATTGCTTCTTGGCTTTTTACTCAAACCCGTTGTTCGGCTGAACGCCCGTATAGTATTTCTTTGCGGAAAACAGTGTTTGAGCATTCTTAATTGCTGCGTTTGGCAGGCATGTTGTTGGCGTTTGCCCATCACCACTGTCGGCCTGGCTTATTCTTTTGATGGCGACGGATTATTCTAAGCTGCAGGCATCTCTTGATATTTGACGCCGGGTATTGATTGTTGTGGATGAATGGCGCCATATGAAAAGGGCGATCCAATTGCCGTTTGTCACGATACGGACATTCCAGTTGTGGTGATCAAAGGCGATACGATACCGCAGATAATTCTCCAACCCAACCATGTCGTTTTCAATCCTCATAAACCATCCCGTGTCGGACACCATGTGGATATTTGAAAACGCTAAGGTCGACGGCGTACCATTGCTAAAATACTGTGCACGTTGTACACTGGCATGCCGAAAGGGGTGATTAACACTCAGCGCATGATTTGTGCGAACCAAGTGATGATTTCATTCAGGGTGATGTGCAGTTTTTTGAAAGATCAACGCCGGATTATGGTCGATTGGCTTCCTTGGAACCACACGTTTGGTGTAAACCATAATGTTGGTATGCGTTATACAAACGGGTGGAAAGTCTTTATTTAGACGATGCAAACCACCGAAAAATTGTTTGGTAAAAACTTTACAAACCTTTCGCCGAAGTTTCCCTACGGTGTATTTCAAATGCTACCAAAAGTTTTCGAATTGCTGGTTGAAAAGCTTAAAAGGGATCCGGAATAGCCACGAAAGTTTTTCTCTCGTTTGCAGTTTACCCTTTTTTGCGGCCGCGGCTTAGCCCAGCATATTTGGGATGATTCTTGATGCGGGTTGGCGATTCAATACACGGGAGAAGATTCCCATGCTGACGGGGCTTGGTTGCACCGGAAACGGCGCCTTCTGCGACATTTGCATCTGTGAAGGATCTACGTCCGGGAGTGATCGGTGTGCCAGCACCAGGCGTGTCAATTAAGTTGGTGCCAAACGGAAGGCAAGTTTGGAAGCGCGAGTCAAAAAGCTGTCACGGTGATGCCGGGTTATTTGGCGACAACCAGGAGTTGTCTGCAAAAGCGTTTGGATGAAAGACGGTTATAATTGTTTGGGGGATTTGCGTTGCTATTTGGATGAAAAAGCCACGCAGCGAGGCTTTTTCGTTTCGATGGCGTGTGTGTCGGAGGACTTTAAATTAGACAGGCGCGTTACGTGGGGTCAGCGCAGGAACCTTGCGACGAAGTTTATCAGTGCGTTTGCGCCATTTGTACCAAGACGCGGTGTTGTTGGTGGAACAAACCGTAGTTACATTACTGCGATTGGTGGTTTCCTGACTGGACTCATTGTAGAAACCACTCTTGCCTTATGACTTGAAAATTAGCAATGAAGCACTTGTTGAACCAACCCTATGGTGTCAACGCGTTCAGACAAAAAATTTGGCGGATTTCACTAAGCAAAGTTTACAGGTGGCTCCACCGTGCGTTACTCGTATTGTGTTGCAAGCAATGCCACCCAGTATCAATCACCATGAGTGACTGATTAAAGGGTTCTTTGAACCAACGTGCCGTTCAGACTCACCGTAAAGATCAAGAGGAATTGCTCTATCAAGAAACTATAACGCCAAGCAGGTTATTGCTTTATAACGGAGGATTTCTTATATGTTTAGTAATGAGAGGCACCAGAAAATTCGAGTGGGGGGGGATTGTGACCCCGCTGATATTGTTTTCTACCCTCGCTATTTTTGCCTTTTTTGATGCGTCGACAGGGCTCTTTTTGAAGCGGATGGGCTATTCCTTAAAACATTATTCGCGATTGAATTAGGTGATGTTGGTTGGCCAATGCTGAATTACGGCTCGACGTTTTTTTAACCGTCTAAAATATGGGGGATAAGTCATCATAAAAAGCGAAATTCAACAAACGGTGGGGCGAGCAAGTTTTGGCATCCGTCATCAAACTTTTTAACGATTGGTGATCTTTGCGTTGAGTGCTTGGGAAAAACGAGTATGGGCTGCCTAAATGCATTCAGGGACGTTGACGTCAAAAGTGTCCCCCAATGCAGATTAGGCTCGTATGCTGAGCCAAGATTAGGTCTATAGAAAAAAGGAATAAGATGAAAAATTACTATGCGGCGTTTTAAACGTCTCAGTTGATTACAACGTCAAAAGTGGTGTCAAAGCTATCAAAGCAATGTGGGATTTAACGCAATGTCAAAATGTCGATGAATCCTTTTTGTGAAAATTGCCGTTGAAGAGCGATTCGTCTTAAAGAGGCTGGTGTCGCTTCCGAAAGTGATTAGTAATTGAAGTGTGGGAACGAGTCAAAGCAAGAGCAACTTCGTAATGCGGTTGGCGCTTGGGCGGATCGGGGCCATTTTTAGTAGTACTGAGGCGTGATGTTAGAGGCCGCTAAAATGTCGCGAAGGTTTTGCTGCGGTTTGATGAAAAAAAGAACAAACCAGGATTAGTCATTCTGGGTAAGGCATCTATCGACTCGGATAATAATCAAGTAGGGCAGATTGCTGGCAGCGCTCACAAGCGTCCACAGGGAACTTTTGCTTTAAGCTTGTTGTCGATGGTGATAGCGCTTTATGACTTCCGTGAAGTTGATGCGTGGTTTGCGTACGGTTTGCTCTTTACATTGCGGGCGTATTGTCACGACGGGATTTTTGCGTTTGAACGAACTCGTTATTGCTTTAAATTACCCGATATAGAAGGCGAAACGGCGTAAGCCCTAGAAACGATGTCTTTACGCGATCTTGGGGTTGACACAAAAAGGGTCATTTACAGGATTAGATAAAGGTAGAAGCACCAGCGGATTCGAAGTGCTGGATTAAAGTGACTTCCAGTGGACGGAATTGATGAGTAAACTAAAAGACGAAAGCAAAGGTGGATTTGGATGACAATTTCTTATTGATAGCGGAACACAATCAAAACACGCTTGCGCTTCTACTTATCGGCGTTAACTGCCGCTCAAGCCATGGGTAATGACGTACATATTAAGTAGCAGGAAAAGATATGACCCATGTTGTTCATGAGGCTGCAAAAGCCATTTTTGGTGTGGAGCAAGACTTTGCGCAGAGAGGCCGAAGTTTATGAACAGGCTTTTGGCAGAGCCAATGGCTGATTGTAGTTGTCCATTCTGCACAGCGTATTCTCAGTATTATTTGCGCCATCTAATCTGAATTCTAAAGACTTATGCCAGAGTGGCCGCGTTATGTAGATGTGGGTCATGTATCGGATAGTTGCGATGGTATTGGCGGCGGATCAATTTAAACGTCCTATTTAATTGCCGGGTAATGCTATTAGGAACGGTGACTGTATTAGTGGTGAGACGAAAAAAAGGCATAACGGTTTCGTGCGTCTTCTTTTGATGAACAGATTCAACGAGTGAACAAGTTTGCGCCATTTTTACCTGTGATTTCATTTGCAAAAAATACTTTATCTGAATGGAAAAAAGATGACATTACACAATCGGGAGCGACAGAACTCTCTAAGTGCTCGTTGTATTGTTTCTGGTGGTCGAGGAGTGGGCAGCAATGAAAGCCGGTTGCATTAGTTGAAGCATGGCCGAATTAAGTTTTGAATGCGGCCGTTGGCGCTGCTCGTGCGGCGGTTGACCTGGCTTTGTATCGAATATATTGACAGGTTTTGGACAGACAGGTTAAAAATGTTGCAACCAGATTTGTATATGGCGTTTGGTATTTCTGGCGCCATACAGGCTTGGCTGGAATGAAGATTCTAAAGTGATTGATTGCGGAAACAAAGACGAAGAAAGCGCCCATTTTCAAATCCGCTTGATTATGGATGGTTAGGAGACCTTTTTACCGTGTTGCCTTGAAAACTTGCTGAGAAGCTCTAATTAAAAAGGCGGCTGAAAACACGGGTAATAAAATAAAACCGGGGCCTAGGCTCGGTTTTTTTGGTTATAGGTTTGGGCGTTATTTTTGGTTTGAGAGCATTGCTTCAATAATGCGCTTTGCACTGATACCAAAAAGCTAAAACGAACGGCTAGAAGCAGTAAGATTGAAAAAAAATCACCGAATAAAAAGCTTTCCATATGGATCCTCTAGTTAAAATATTCTAATTATATTTTATTAATAAAAGCCACAGAGTCTTCAGTTCGTCCACACTATTTGCTGATTTTCGAGTTTTTTAGACGTTAACTTTTGCGTGTTGAAAGGTCTGGAATATAGAGTAAGTAACGTATGGCATTATAGTGTTTGCGTGGTTAAGGGCGTCAGATCTTGTCAGTAATAAGTCTACTTACTTATTCAAAAATAGAGATAAGCTTTTTCTATTTTTATGGTGAAATTGTCTGCTCTTTGTCTCATTTTTTTATTATCTATGTACTTTTAATATTTCTATTAAAGATGGATTTTTTATATGGCTGCAGATTGTTTCTATAGGGGCGGTCGTTACTCATGGATTCGCCCTTTGCTTATTCTACGTTTATGGGCGATTGGCCGGCTTATGGATGAGTGTGGTGCAATTCACTTTTGGCGAGTTGTCTTTTATGTGGTTTGAAGGATGAAGTCCAGCATGCTTTCATTCACTCCGTGCCGCGCATTACTTTCACCCTGTCTTTGGCCGTTTTTATTTGGTTTAAAAAAAAATACCCCTTTACCCTCCGTAATATTCGAGAAGCGATGCTGTTGCCAGCTTAACTTGGTTGATTGTTGCATTATTGGGTGCTGTACCTATCATACGATAACGCAGGTTTCTTTTACAGATGGCGGTTTGAATTCATTAGTGCGTTGACCACCACTGGCCGCGACGATGTTGTCGGGTTATGGATGACATGCCGCCCCACTTTTTGATTGGATCGTCAGTTTTCTGCATGTGGCATGGGCGGCCTTGGCGTGGTATCTTGTGTGGCTATATTCTTACCTATGCTGGAACATCGTGTGTATGCGTTAGCTTGAAAGCGAAACGCCGGCCCCATCACAAAGACGACAAAACTATTCCCCACGAAAATCTAATACGACCGCATTATTTATGGATGGTGTATTTGTCATTCAGGGTGTGTGGCGGTGTCTATATTTTGCTGGCATGTCGCGTTTGATGCCGATGGACACCAGTTTTTACCACCGTATCTACTGAGGTTTGTTCAACTCATGATGCCAGGTATGGGTATTTCAAAAGTCCGCTTATTTCTGTGGATCTGCCAACCTGTTATGGTTGCTTGGTGCGGTTTTTAAAAACTTTGCTTTGCATTATCTTCGTTGGTTTTGGTATATTTTTAAATCTCCTCTTTTTCCTTTTT
>Ga0163217_1035261_pt1 | contig 11160 bp, 6 predicted proteins | sample SynspAceP_FD_185933 | JGI IMG/M metagenome (GOLD analysis project Ga0163217, IMG submission 185933) | Saline lake microbial communities from Ace Lake in Antarctica - Synechococcus sp. Ace-P (PacBio error correction) | ecosystem: Environmental > Aquatic > Non-marine Saline and Alkaline > Saline ... | reverse complement strand
ATAACTTTATATAAAATAATATAATAGATTAAAGATTATTAAAATAATTTTATGAAGTGAATATTGATAATATTATTTAATTAAAAAATTTATATACATTTAAAATAAAAAATTATAATATATGAATTTTTATATATAATATTATTAAAAAAAATGATATATATATTAATATAAATATTTATATAATTTAAAATAATAATCATCAATGTAGTAAATTCAGTATCACACCAAAGCCATTTTACGCTAAAAGTACTTCATTTGAGTAAAAATTAATAAACTTAATCCTATAATAATTATTAACTCACAAGCACTAATACAACTTTAGTTAATAGCTAAGATTATAATTTATTTATATGAATTTTAATAATACTATAATTATAATATTATAATATATAAATAATTATATAATAAATTAATAGATATAATAATATTAAAATGATTATATTTATATTTATTTAAATTATGATATTTATAATAATTAATTAAATATTTGAAGATTATTATACGTTGCACTGCACAAAAATGAATTGCATACTAAGAAAACGCGAATTGTAGATATAAAAGTATAAAAGAAAGAAAAATTGAGTGAAAAAATTAAGAATTGATCCAGTAGTAAGGCATATAAAAGTCATATTAAAGTTATAGAAAGGACAAGTAGCAGAAAGCTTTATGCTATTATCAAGGATCTTAATGTTGCTGAAGCCCTATTTATTGAATTATGCCAATTCTTTATTATATTTTATAATAAAGGTGTGAGGACTCGTAGATAACGAGAGCATGTTTTGTTAATTTTAAATATAATAAGGTCGACTTAATATTCCTGAAAAATGGTTAATAAACTTAATTTAACGAAAGAGTGTTGCCGAATATTTTGGGTGGTGGAAGTTAATGCTGCTACGCTCTTGGCGTTGAGTGGGGAGCGTTTAAACCTACAAGAAATTGAGCACCGGTAATACTTTAGTTTTGTTATAAAATGTTCTCTGTATCGTATATGGATTAACGAAGCTGTTACCGTATCAAATGAAGCTGTAAATATAATAGGTTGGTTGACTTATAGATTAATATGTTACTCAGGTTAAAATACAGGTTAAACTGACTTGAGTACACATTTTCCTATTGAGCGGTTATGATCTCGGGTGAAATCGCTTTCGTGATGGGGCCTTTAGCAATTCTATTAGGTGCTGATCATGTAGCCGGTTATGTGGTAAATAAACGGTATTTAAATTAATGATTGTTGGTTCTAAATATCAAGTGTCGAATGGGCTTGAATATTACTCAAGTTGAACTTACCACGCAACGATTCAAACTCCAGTTTACTGTTAGATATGGGAGGAAAAGACATTTCAACATTGAAGGGTCATTTGATCGCACCAACGTATTGACTTTCTTAACTACTATCAAGCGTAGATCGGAGGAAAATTTCTACAAGACGAATTCCCACGTTGGGCATTGGATATATGACCTTTACTCCCGTATTGCAGTTTTAATTCTCCTATTTGGCCACTCGCAGGATACTCACTACCTTTCGATAACGATCAGCAGCCAACTCATACTTATATGGCAATTGAATGCGGTCAAGTAGTGTGGCCTGATACCAGTTTACGTTTCGGACTGTATTTACTGATTTCTGCGGGTGAGTTTGAAACTCTGTTTACCAGAAGGTAGAGTGCAGTTGCCAATATTCAATCGGTCTATGTCTACATTGCAAGATATGGATTGGACATTGAATTAACGGGCGAAAATAGTAGACTCAAATATCTCACTACTAAAATGAATTGTTGGATCTGGATTTGTTCATAACTCGAATCGACGCAATTCTATGTTTATGTTTATACAACATGAGTTTGAAAATGGCATTGAAGAGTTTTACTGAAGGGTCATTTTCAATTCTGAAAAACCAAAATTTACGCCGCCAACTGCCAGCGCCCCCTTTGCTGCAACAAACTAGATTGCGCGGTGCCGACTGTACAAATTATTCAAATCATTATAGGGCCTTTGTGGCTCACTATCGTTTACCCTCTATGTGTCATTGGTGTACAATGTACCTGCTCAGGCGTTTGTGGCCTTTTGAATGATAGACAATTATGCGTTTTGGCATTGAAACTGGCGCGTATTGTGAAATAAACGATGCTCTACATTTACCAGTTTTATTACAGAGGTCGTTACGTTGGTGAATATAGTGTAATGTGGCTTGGAGAATCTCAGGCAGTTATCTTATATACCTCAAAGCCAAAACTTGAAGATATTTACCCATAATTCGTCTGTATCTAAATAACCTATCAAAGAAAGCGCTTAATGATACTGGACAGACTGCAGTGACCTATAATCCTTTCAGTGGTGAGGTGAAAAATAACAATAAATGAACGCAGCACTTATTGAATAGTTGAGCGCATTATCTCAACGAAAACTGAATTGACGGTTATATACCTGATTCGACCTTCATATTCTCTCATCTCTGAAATCATGAGTTTTACCTCCGCAGGTACCAGATGGGCTGTGTGAGGCTGGCGCAGAATTTCGGCGCGTAAAGATATATTAGATGATATTTTGTCATGATGACCGACTCGACGGAACATTCATTGTTTGATATTATGACGGTGGCACTTTCCACTTTATGTTATCGACGTAGTTTTAACTATCTATCCGTCACCCGAACGTGCAAGCGGTTTGCGACGGCTATGTAACGTCACTGTTTTAGTGAGTTGATAGATTTCCGGGATTTAGGGATAACCAACTTGAATGTAACTAGGCTGCCACGGTTACGTTATGAGGAATTTTGTGATATGAGATACCACGATACCACCGATAGTAAATTGGCCTTGGTTTAGCGCCCACTTGATTGATGTTTTAGTGCGAGGTTTCTTATGGTCAACAGCTTTCTCGAGCCCACTAACTAAGTGGTACAATATAATGAAAGTTTATTAGGGCACGTAAACAATACCCTGCCACAGAAATTATACTTTTGTTTTTATACGCCTTGCAGTAAATGGCGGTGATTGGTTAGGGAAGATACCCTTGACGCATTGAACAGTTATTCAACGCGTATTGCTCAGAGTGGATAGCCAAGGGACTATGCCTGTAAGAGTCGTTATTAATACCTTCTCTTGTATATGTGTTAATCTCTCCAGATACTTATGATTGACCTTTAACTGTAGATTTTTGTAATTGAAAAAGACAAAAATACTATCGGTTTATTTGGCTCGAAGATATACATACGTTATATAGACTTATATAAATATTATAAGTTACGCTTAGAGAAAGCGGACGAGAATTGTTCTGTTCCCTTTATATTCAGCAGTGTAAGTTTTTTATATCGTCTCTCTCGAGCGATTTTGCGGCGAAGGTGTGTGAAGCTAGCTAATTTATCTAGGGCCGCTGGAGATTTGTCCTGCTGGCAATATAGACTTTAGTTAGATGAATCGTTATACCAACTCAGTGAACGCCGATTAGTATAGAGGGTATAGACATTGGATTATATTACAATATTAGCATAACGGCAGTGGGAAGTTTTAGATTTTCAGCTACAAAAACGGCTATTTCCTTAGTAAATATTGAAACAGGTCTCGGACGGCGATGCCGTTCTGTTCTAAGTTGCGCCACTCAGACAAGACGGATATTATTATATACCTTATGGAGTTTCCTTATGTTTTGCGAGGGTTATATGTTGGATCTAGTTTTCGTCAGATGATTATGATTGGCAACCAAGAAGGGAAACGCCCATCGCTTAATTGGGCTGGAAAATAAATATTTTGTTAAATAATATGCATAAAGGTCCTCGATTGAGCGTATCAAAATAAGTAGCTATATTATTCAAAGCAGTCTACCCTCGATGATGAGATCCTTGTTATACGATAGTGTCCGATCTGATGACAACTTTATACAAACGCGACATGCTCGTAAATCGTTTTTGAGTTTGAGCTGGCACAAAATCCGCATTACTGTTTGAGGTAATAAAATCATTAATCTGATAATGAGCTGTGTCTTTCACCATACTGAACAGGACGACAGTTCTGGATTATTTCTCTTGATGCTCACAACGGACTATGTAGAAGCTAATACTATAGATGTAAAAGCCTCTTTCCAACTCACAGAACTAAACTGGGGAAACTATTCTCCACCAGTTTCTCACACTCCTAATTTATAAAGTAACCATGACACTAATTCTTCAACTCAAAAGCAGTGAAGCAGGATCGCAGGCTATCTTATTATCAAAATGTAGGCTCCATGTCTGGGGCCCCGCTCTTTTTTGCATCTTTTGATGATAGCTGTTTCGTAAATCACAGTCAAAAATACCATGCCTATCTAGAAGCATTTGGCGACACCAGGAGCTAATTGAATGGATGATGCGATTTTTGGTGTGAAAACGAAAGCTGTGCAGTTTGCTCGAGTCACTGCCCTTTTATCCCTTAGTCACCTGATTGAATATATATGGTTATCAGATATTATTTATAAAACAACCTGGATTTCCCTTGATCTAACCCTATAATCTTTTTGTTTATATGAGCGCTTTTTTATCTGGCGGATATGCACGTTGAGAAGATTGGAATCTGCTCTAACGCAATGCACCTCTATTATTATTAAACCCAGAACAGGCTCAACAATGAGCAATCAATTCATTGGCGTGTTTATATATGGTTGTTGCCGCGATTGTTATCCATGTGGTATATGTTACCTACACCTATACCCAACTATTGATGTTATTGTCCCATTGGTTTATCAGATGGTTGCAGTGTTATCAGACTAAAACCAATGTTGATAATTTGTGGATATTTTTAGTGACAAACAACAGGCAAAGACTTTCAAGCAGGCTCAATGCTTTTATCCTGTGGGCGTATGGCGCAACTATCGGCACGAGTATTTAGTCCACTTTGATATGGATACACCCATCCAAATGCTATTTGTTAGCCGCGTTTTAGCTCGAAAACTATTTTGACATTCCATTTAGATTTTGTTACTTATTCTGGATGGTTCGATAGGTGTGGCGGTAAGCGCCATTTCATGTTGCCAAGGCTTGAGTTCACCTTGACAAAGTTGTCATTTTAAAGTCGTATATGTACTCATAGAGCGTAAATGATTCTGTTAAAGAGCATTTAACGCGGATTACGCTCAGTGAATTATGTTCCCATTGTAATCGGACACTGTGATAATAAACGTGTCGCTGTGATAATTTTCACTTTGGTGGTATAGCGCGTGGGATGACCCGCATTTTGAGTGGAATAATAATTAACTGTTATACATTTGGCTTTAGTGGATTTCTTTTGTCGAGAGACGCAAGGCATTGTTGATTGTATTGGCAAGCAGTATTACTATTTTATTTTATTGTCACATTAAGGTATTATCCAATAAGCCAAAAAGTATCATTGTTTATTTAATGTTGGCATGATCTGTAATGAAGTGCCTTGTTGTGGTATATGATTTTGTTTGGCAGGTGTTTGATTGTTTTGGCAGCAGCCGTTGATCAACTGTGATTTGGCCCAATGGCTAGGTTGTAGAGTCTAATTGCCCTATATTCGGCCTTTGGATGTTTATTTGACGCTTTAAATTTATCAGCCGCCACGGTCTATGGTGATTTTTCCTCATAGAGAATGACCAAGTTCAATGTGGACGACTCGTACAGGCAACATTATTTACGCAGTGGTGAGCTGCCATTGCTTTTTCAGGCGATACTTCTTGAGCCCACTTACTGCTTTTACCGTGCCATATCACCTTACGGGCAAGTAGCGCTTTTATGATTGGACCTGTTGACTCCACACCACCAATGCGATTTGTCTTTGCTATCTGGACATTGTTAAACTCTCCATTCCACAGATGATTCCAGCGCTGGTCTGGTTTCTCAATCTATTGTGGGACTATTGAGTGTTGTATATTCACCTTTGTAGCCATTTGGTGGGGCTACCTGAGTTGTTAGTTTAAAATCAGCCAGATTATTACCTATAAAAATGAGAAAATATAAGAAAAAAAATAGAGAAAAGTTACTAAAGTTTGTGTTAGTTGGTTTGCTCAGTTTGTTGTGTATGCAACTGCGCTTATTTTAAACTGAAGATGCAGCCAGTCAGGCACACCTAAACGTAGTTGCTTTTTTAGTGGTCTCATAGTTTTAGTTTATTTAACAACAATGGTATTCAAAAACAGTAAGTATCACACCTTTTATTAAGTCAGCGGTTAAGTGGAGCATATGCAGGATGATAATTCTCGTTACCGATTTTAAAAAACTGGATTTACAGTGGTAAGTTATATACTTGTAACATATCAGCAATTATTCCTACACGCTTGTATCAAAAATTAGTACAAAAAAGGCAGTGGGATGTAATGGTATTACAAGAAATTCGATAGGACCCCGGTTTCTAAAATAAATCCACTCAGACTTTTGTTGATCTCTCCGATGAATATAATTAAGCACAAAATTTTGGTCTTCACGTAATTAACAAGGCATTGAACCCGTACTTTTTATGACCTGGGCTATAAAAAATGACAATAAGATATTGATCCAAACAATTAGATGGACGTTATATAGCGGCTCAGGCCAATAATAAAATGAATATGCCCTGGTCGTGTCTCTAGTCGGGACTTGAGCGTTTGCATTTGCGCGTCTAAGCCCAATCCTGAAATTTGAACTTGTTTATATTTCTGACATCGATGGCTTCAACGAGAACTGGGCAAAGAGTCAATTTATTTAATGATGTACTTAAACATTCTTAGTGTGCCAGAGTATTGTATTTATAGCTACTTGTATGTTTATACGCCAGCTATTTTTTTATCAGCAGTCGCCCAAGTAAGAATTTATAGCTGTATATTGCTGAATTTTACCTAAGTGTCTCTGAAGCCAAAGAAAACGTTATACAGGCAAATTGACTGATGTTAACCTTTTCAGCAATTTTATAAAGGCTTAAAGTATGAGATTTTACTGAGTATTGCTTTTTGGTTTTGTAATTTTATACACTCAGATTTCCAACTCAATACGCTGGATATAGCACTTGCATTGGAATGGGTTAGCACAAACCAGCAGATTTTCTACCTAAAGTAAAAACTTTAGGGAAAGTGTATCCGTATTCAAATAATGTGTTGTGTTATTGTTTGACAAACTCAATAGTTTTTTGACTCAGATTTAGTTCCTTGAAAACGAATTATTAACCAATATACCCTCAAGCCTTGAGTATGCTTTAAAGTTGCATGCTAAAGAGGGTACAAGCCAGCAACTATAAGTGCTATATTATTACCAAGGGTAAACATTCTGTATATTGGCCTAATGATAAAATGATTGATAAAGATGACGAACTTTATCTACTTGAGGTCAAATGCTGTACTGAACAGCAAGTTGAACTGTCACAGTAATAAGATGCAAGTCAAGTTGTCGCTTGCAACTGTAGATGTCAAGCAATGGTAGAATAAACCTTGATTGCAGTCCCAACCATTAAATAGGATAATGCGTTTTCTTAATCAATACAATAGCGCTTAGAGCATGATGATGCTGAATTGCAACAACCAAAGCGTGCAGTTTTGAAATGGGTGTAAAACGAGGCAGTAGATGCCGTAGTTTTGTTGGCTTTAGAGTGTGTTCAACAGCAAAATTGAAAAAAGCGGTTATTGTCTTACATTGGTAGTCTTGCATCATACCTGTAGAGTGATACTGGTGCCTTAGCGTATGTTTACGTTGTCTCGTGGAAGACCCTATTTACAAGATTACGGAATGAGTCGCAAAGATTTCGTCAAGAATTATCATCATGGCTGAGTATGTGAACCTAATAGCATATACCAGTGACACGGATGGGGCCGCCGGAAATTGGGCTAGGCCACAAAATCTTTAATGGTAGTTGATTGTAATAACAGAGATTGGGGACCTTATTTAATCAAGCCTGAGGACTCGCCAAAAACTAATTGAGTACATATAATGGCAAGAATATGGTGGATTAAAAACCTTGTGGTATGGTGAATCGAATTTCCATTCAAACGTGGCGTGTTATAACTGTTATTTACATTCAAGAAAAGCATTAATATGATAACTGAACAAGAAACCCGTTTTCCCTCAAATCTTGTGGATACCTGTGGTTATGGCCCCAATAAATTCAGACTGACTGCCTATAAAAATTCGAACCAGATATAGGCAGGCCAATGCACCAAAATAATTACTCAACGTCTAAAAAGATATTTTAGAGAAATATAAAGTTCAACACTCAACTTATGAGTTAGGTGACGACAGTAAAATAAAGGATTATGAGGGGACTCTTCAAGGTATATGCTGCAAAGCACTTGATTAATGTATTATGTTGAATGAAGTCGGACCTGTAATAAAGGTTTAATTTATTGGTTTAAAATTGATATTCAGGGCTGCTCCAAATGCGTGACTCTGGTATGTTATTATCATCAAAAAGTGACATAAATATTAACTTGTTAAAGTGCTGTGGGCATAAACATCATAAAATTTATCGGGACGTAGGGAAATAGAAATAATTGGTTTTTCATTTTTGCAATATATTATTGCTTCATAATATCGAATATCCTAAAAGGACCACGCCTTCTAATTTTCCTTTATCCAAGCGCCCATCTTAGAAATAAGTAATGGTATTATTTTTTAAGGATAGCAGCAAACATGAGTCAATTGATTCAGACTAGACTGGGCCACTGCAATTAAGAGCAATGAGGTTAAATAATAAATACGCACCTATTGTGCCAAGTATTCTGTGCAAATAGGGATCAAGCACGAGTTGTATGTGTGATACTATTCACTTGGTGAGCTTTTTGGCGCATATTCTTGGGGCTGTTATTATTTAATACTTTGAACCTCACCGCGATATTAGTCCTCAAGCGCGAATTAGCTATTTGGTGACTTAGGTATCTGTAGGATGATGCGAATCTCTAGAGCAATGGCTTAGCTTTATAATACCCTTAATTAATAAATTCAGAGACATTAATCCCCACTAATGCCATATTGGTATTCAGCTCGCTCATTGCAGGACGAATGGACATTCTACCTGAAAAAACGTGTGTGGTGCGTGGGAATGTTCAATAGCGACCGTGAAGCGACTTTCAAATGGTTTGGCATACATATGGGACCTCGTCCAATGGCCTCTATTTTATTATGTAAGCGAAGCTTTTCCACCCCAAAAGCGGCGAGCGTCAAAGATCTTCTGGAATTAGTTAAGACTTTTTATATTATGTTGAGGCGGCAAAACGGGCTGAAAAAATTGGTTTTGATATTTTATAGAAGTTTGCAGCTGCTCCACTCGGTTATATTTATGAATCGTTTTTATTCGACACAAGATCCAATCAGCGAGAGATGGACTACTTTAGGTGGACATAGCGCAGAAAATAGAATGCGTTTGTTATTATGAGTTGTTTGATGCAGTGAAAGCGCAGTCCATTCCAGCATGACGGTGATTGGGTTAGGATTTTTTGCAAGTTGATTGTGTTGGTCGAAGTTGGTTTTGAGGATTATTTTCTGGCGCAAGGAAGTATTAGGCTCCAAGGGCTTTTTACAACTACGTCATAGTGTATATATATACAATAGTTAGCAGTGGGGGATTGTTGAACTGAGCAGAAAAATTCCTGTAGACCGGTGTAAGCAACTTCTCCACTTTTGCTCTCAAGCCCTTAAAAAGTTGTTAGTATGCACTTGTCAATCGCAGTGTTGTTTAATTAACGAGGCCGAAACAAGCGGAGCAAAATAATTCGTGAGTGCGACAAGCCCAAGAGCAGTGTGCTAATTGGCCTAGAGCTTGTTATGTAACAACCTCAATTGGGTTTATTGGGCAAGCTGCAGAAAAAGTAGGGCATTGCAGAAATCCACAGCACATATTTGCGTTCTGGAACCACGTGAACAAACGCATTAGATTAATGTTTACAAATCTAGATCCCTAGTAGGCTGGCATATTTGTATTTTGAGTCGACAAATCAAGGTCGGGAACAGATCATTATAAAAACGTTGTCGATAAGATTATCGGAAAGGATATGGGGATCTAAAATATATTCGATTTTTTTAATTAATTGCACTTGAGCAATCTTACACTACTCTTACTATCAGAAATAGTGTTGGGCTAAAGATGAGATATCAAAGTCAAGCGAAGTAAAAGATTATATTACACAAGGATAACTTTACTAGCGTGTATTTGAACTATGATACTTGCCACATTGAAATAAAGAATCTTTAGGGAGTTTACCGTTAGGCGCAGTTTACCTTCTGCGCAAAGGATAAAAATGAGTTGGCCCTTTGGATTTATTTATATTGATACATGTGGCCAGCAAACCTTTGCTGCTGGTTCAAGGTGTTTAATGTTCGTCCCCACCGCATATTATTTAGGCAACCAAGGTTACCTACCTGTTGCGAGGGGGAATATCTATACAACGTGTTCTTTAAGGTAAATTGTGCCATTATTCAGACCAGTAGGTGATTTGAATTTTAAATGGTGGCTTTAGTAAGGCCATGTGCAACTTAAGCGCGACCGGCCTGAAATCATATATTATGATTACATCGTTGCATCTGTTTAACAAACTGGTTGGCTAGCCCGCCTGAATAAAGACAGAGAAGAATCGATACCGGCTTTTTTATCCACTACCCTGCATTCCAATGTCATTTTATCTCGGCCATCTTCGCTTTAAATGGTGTATGCCCACTTTCGCGTATTAATGGGAACCGACTTTAGCCACTGACATATGCGCCGGTGATTTGACGTTATTGGCCTCGTGCTATGTTATGTTAGTAAGGTTTTTATGAGTGAAGGAACTAACCCTTGATTGGGTGCCTGTAAGCGCCAGGATGCGCGCCATTTATGTTGCCAAGGGGGAGGCTTAAAAATTAATGGGAACTGTTTCTATTCCAGAGTTCGCTATGGTGATTTGAGTAACACCGGGTGAGCAAATAGGAGTGCATTGTAAGCACAAGCTATTATCTTAGAAATCGCAAGTCCATCGGCGAATGTGAAAAATGTGGGTAAAGCGCTTTTATATTCGAAATGTAATTTATATATCTCAAAGCAGAAAAGTCGCATAATCGAACAGGCAAAATCAAGTACGGCGAAGAGGTGGTAATAATATTACATAAGGTGTAAGGATCTTCGAATGATTAAGAGTTTTATTCGTTAATTAATTCAAAAATAGGCAAGCATATGATCCCTAAGTCTACAAATAAGTGACTAGTAAATATTGAATAGGTATCCTAATACCAAT
>Ga0163217_1020391_pt1 | contig 11161 bp, 11 predicted proteins | sample SynspAceP_FD_185933 | JGI IMG/M metagenome (GOLD analysis project Ga0163217, IMG submission 185933) | Saline lake microbial communities from Ace Lake in Antarctica - Synechococcus sp. Ace-P (PacBio error correction) | ecosystem: Environmental > Aquatic > Non-marine Saline and Alkaline > Saline ... | reverse complement strand
AAAATTTCCCAATCTTAAAATTAAAAGGCACTCATAATCATATTCCTGTCCCTGACCTGTTTCTCGACGACGAATATCTTTTCCCAGTGCCTTTATTGTTGCTTGTTATCTTTCAACCTTATCACCTGCGGTCTAATGGCCTTCAGGCAATTGAATACCGCGATTTTTGAAAACACTCACGTATGTCAGTTTTCTGTCCACACAATTGCGGGTTAAGTGGCCCATGATGGCATGAAATTTTTCGCAGTTCTCGTGTCCTACTTGATGCTTCCAACCTTCCTCGAGTAAAAATAATAAGTACCTGATTATGGGATTCCAGATAAGCTTTTTCAAAATTATTGGCCAGCTTATTTGTTACGGGAAGTTTTTTTTGTAGCTTCGTGAACGGCCGTATTGAATTTAGGGATTTTGAGCGGCTTCATTGCTAGGGTCTGTTCAGTAATATTGTTGAGTTTATCAATAATCGGCGTGGAAAAAAGGCAATATGTGGATATCGTCACTCGACCGCGTAATGTCGGCCAGAGCCACCAATTTTTCTGTTTCAATTTCGGGTTTTTGGCCTCAGGCAGGTTTTCGGCTTTTTTGCCGCAATTTTCAACATTATGGCACTTCTGTCTTGTAAATCCCGGCCGGGTAATAAATCAGGCACGTTTTATCTTTATGCGTGAGTTTCATTTGTTACGGGCGGGTTCCTGCCTAGCCTGGATAATAATAATTTTTTGTACGGCGCGATGCAGGCCCAGGACCGTTGGATCATGGTAAGGCGAATCCATTCGGTTGCTACTAGGCGATCAATGGGGCACCCAGCATACGTCAATGGTTCTTACCGTTCAGTCTGCGCCGTTTATAAAACTTCGCTGCCCCGCCGGAGAAGATAGGAGATACACAGCATTGCAAAATACTTTCGCCACCGAGACCGGGCCGTAGCATTTTCAAGCTTATCTGCAGTCGGCCATTGAATTAATTTCTTTATAAACCAGCCCGCCCCATCTTGCAAACGGTATTTATACGGGAAAGCGGGTAAACGACATTGTAGGGAGTTGGATAAAACTTTTCACGCCACAAATCCAGACCACCTATATAAAACAGGCATCCATGCCTTACGATGGCGTCACGATATGCCCCAAACGCTCCGTCGAGAACATGTGATTCAGGGACTTTGCCCACCCACAGACCCCAATAGGTAGGCACTGCCATTGCCCCATTCTCCACCGTGCCTTGTGACGACCAGCATCAAAGGTTTGCAAGGCAGGGATCAATTACACCGGCCAACACCTTAACTTGGAAGTCGCCCGACATGGCGTTCAAGATTGGCTGCGAGCGCTCGGCCTTTCACGAATATGTGAAATCGCGCCAGGCACAGGCCAGGTTCACCATTTTCCAGGAATATACTTTGCTAGGTATCGATTCTTCATTTGAATGGACGCCCGCGTCTCCAGGACCACAGGCGGTAGTACGCAGACTGCTTACTTCAACAATGCAAGCCCGTCGCATAAATACGGTAAAAGCATTTATCATCTTTCTGAAATTACAAGGTTTTCAAAGTTTGGCAATGTAGGCAGGACCAGAGCCAATTTACTCCAGCTTGTTGAAATCACATTGAACCCGAGTGACTTCACATACCTTCGGTATGTCATGATGACGCCTTGACCGAATTTTGATGCAATTCACCTGTTGCCCGGTTCGTGAACCGTATATCAGCCGATTGGGGTCGCTGGCAAGTGCGGTTATGGCCAGGCCGCTCGCCATTTTTGGCTGTGAGACGCGAACCTGATGTACACGCGTTGAAGGGGGGAGTTACCTCAGAAGAAACGGACAAAAAAGTGAAGGCGCGGGATTGCATCTCCTGGACCATTACAGATAGCGTGGATTCGGTAAAAAAGCAAGATAAAGAACAGTTTTTTACGGGCGCGGGTCATTGCGATAACAGAGACGGCCCGATTCTTCCGCGAGTCTCGAGCGGACTCATCGAAGATTTCTGGCCGGGGAATAAAGCCTTTTCCATGCCCACCATACAACCACTATTGGAAATTCCAGGACCTTTGCCTGCAATGTTAGGTACACGCACACCAATCTGCCATTGATTCGCCCCTGGTTTCTTTTTCCCCCCCCCCCCCCCCAAAACAAAACCGGCTTCGAGGCAGCATGCCGCCAGAAAAAAGCACCAGTAACGGCATTTCTTCCTATCACAGCGCGCATAAATTCACGGGGCATTAATCAGCGCATTCCCTTCGTTTTCATACGGGCCTACCTTTTTCGGTTTATATCTTTGGCAATGCGGTACGGTAGACCACCTTTCATCAATCACTAATGCCTCCGCTGGCGTGAGTTTCATGCAAAGAAAATAGTGTGTCTTCAGGTTGTTTAAGATCAAGCTCAATGTCAGAAATGCCGATAAAGCCATTTGTTCCCCGCGGCGCGCCGCAGGTGGCTAAGATTTTTTGTTGCACAAAATCCACGGCAGATTTGCCACATGGTTGGCCTGGTTTTCGCGGGCATTATTGGCCGAAACTGGAGCTAAGGTTGGGCTGCCCTATAACCTCTGGTAGGCGTGTTTCGAAACCCGTTCAAATGCCGCATCATCACGACGTTTACTAATGAGTCTTAAATAGGCAAGCACATCTTTAATTTCAGCGCGTTCAACAAAAACCCGTAGACCGCCTAAACCCGACTTAGGGCACGGCAGATTGCATCAGTGCTTCTTAATTGACCGTGATTGGGCATTGGATCGAATATAAACGGCAAACATCACTGCGTTGCCCTCCCTGATTCATCAGTTTCGCGAAACTTCCTGACACCAGATAGGCGGCTTCATTCGCGTGTCAGTTATAGGCGTTATAGAAGCTGTCAGTTCGGCTTCACATCGGCATCTTCGTCCAGAGTTCTTTTGGCCGAGACGTTCATGTATATTGGCGATACGGCCATTGGCGGCGGCCGCAGATATCTACCGGTGGAACGATAATTCCTGTTCCACGGCACGGTTGCTCGCACGGCAGGATAATTCTATGCAATTTTTGGCTGTGTGTCAATTTTTGGCGCCGCCAGCCTAAATGGACCTGGTCATATCGCCGACGATAAAGCATGTCCGGTACTCTGCGGCCAATACTTGATCCAGGCATACTGCGGGATAGTGTTCGGGTATCCCTGAACTACTCCACCGATCTGTCTGAAAAACGTTTGTGGTTAATGCGCCAGGATTCCGGGACAGTTTCCAGCCACAATTTTCATGACTACGCCAGCAAGACAGTCGCCAACGTTCCACCACGGCGCGTTTTTCACAGGCTTGTTCATCACGCCAGATTATTGGCCAGCTATTTTCGTGAATAAGACTCTTTCCGGCCTGAAAGATGCGCTTGCACGGGCAACTTTCGCTTTTTTGGCCGTTGATATACCACGCGTTTGTTTGGGCGGCCACTGTGTTTAGTTCCAGGGGACATTACGGCGGACTAATACGTTTAGATCATGCGCAAACGGGGATCTCACTGTCCAGAATCTCGGAAACCCTTGAGGGTATCCAGCTTCCTGGCCAATTGTGAACGCGCAGCGAATGTGCTAAAACCCATGGACGTTTCCTTACCACAGGTACCGCAATCGGGTAACAAGCATGTATTCAATCGCCAACGCATTTCGCGGCGGCTTTATGGAAAGTGACGGCGAGATATTGGCGGGTGATAGGCTTCGCTTGAATCAGGCCGGCAATTCGATGCACCAGGACCCGCGCGTTTTACCACTCCCAGCCGGCGAGAATTCGGTGTGCCCCAGCGGGGCGGCAACAGCTTTTCAGTTGTGGGCTTGTCAGATCGTCTTCAGTATTCAGATACATCCATCGTTTCGTACAGTTCGGGCGCGTGTGGCCCACAGCCGGCATTGCCAGAGGAGTATGGCGGTTTTGTTTCTTGAGCATCTGCAGATACAACTTCCCCACGACGTGAGGTGGGATAGTGCGGCACAGCGTTTTTAGATGTTGATGTCGAGAAACGCAGCAATTTGTGATTTGTTCAAGCGCCGACTTTAAAGTGGCTTCCAACTTCGCGTTTTAACAAATCAGAGTTGGAATGCCACGAATACGCTTAACACCGTGGTGGGCGTATCTGGGTTTCATCAATGTTGGTTTGCAGACTTCAGTTTGCCTGCGTATCAGCGCGGATTCTTCCAGCAACTGGCGCAATCATTTTGCAGGGACCGACCATTCCGCCCAATATCAACCCAATACAGGCTATTCAGGACTGTAGACCGGCTGTAAGTCGCCTCGGTCACACTAGTGACGTTCCGTTTTTCGCTCTGTTTTATCTCGTGGCTCGTAAAGTATTGGCGCTATACTCGCAAGCCAACAGTTGGAAAGTAAAACGATTTTTTCTTTATCAGCTAAAGGTAATGGCACAGTATTTATATGGTGTACCTCACCGACACGGCATTAGTTCATACTGCCACTCCATCGCTCCTGCAGAAAGGCCCTGCGCAGCCGGCTTTGAATTCTGCACGACCGAATACAGGCTACAGTCTTTACTCCCTACTGCTGGCAACCACGATGTCGCGGGTCACGGTCAAACGGACGGTTAACCATCTCTTTTGTAGCGATTTTCAGCGTTATTAATAGTCGGAATGCGCAAAAAATTCACCTTCAAACAGCGTCGCGCATTGCTTTTGGACCCACTCGGAATTGAATTCAGGTCGTAAAGATGCCCGAATTATTAATAGTCTGCCGGATTGCGCATTTGTGACTCGCAATGCGTCGAAGATTATCAACGCCACGCGATGCAATTAACGCATGGTACGTGATTGTATTAATGGACACGCAGGGCGTTTGCTGGATTTCAAAACAACGTGTTTTAATCTTCAATAGTTTGACGGTGGTTCTGGATGAAGCTGACCGGAATGTTCGATCGGGCTTTATTCAAAGGATGTGCGGTTTCTTGCTCGTCTGCCAAGCCTTGACGTCGTTGGCATGTTGTTTTCTGCCACACCGCTTAGCTACAAATGTGTCGACTGGGCTCGAAGCATGAATAATCCGGAAAAAGTGCAGGTATGAACCGGAAAAAAATGCCATGGGCCGACTCGGATTGAAGAGTGGGGTGTCTTACCGGCTAAGACGAGAAAAAATCCCGTTAATTGCTGGCTTGATTAACGATTCAGCGCCTGCGCAGTATTGTGTTGTAAATACCACCTAGGGCTGAAAGGAGTATGGGATATCTGGAAAGGTAATGGCGTATAAGGCGGCCATTATTATTCGGTGATGTACACAGAAAACGTTGAAGTTATTGAAACATTTTCAGGCATGGTGAGTTTCCGGTACCCTCAGGTCGCTACGATGCTAGGCGGCGCGCCGTGGTTTACATATCCCGGAGTCGTCATGTATTCAATTTGATTTGCCGCAGGAGGCGGAAGATATGGCATCGTCGGACGTTACTGCACGGGCAGGTTGCCCAGCGGGTTCGCATCATAGTCTGGCGCCATTGAAGATATGCATTTTCGTTGCGGATATGAGCAGTACATCAGCTTTACAATTAACGTTCTAGCACAGTTCTGATGAACAAGCTGGGGAAAACCCCAGCCCAGTCAGAGCGAACGTAATCCGGTCGCACCGACATAGATAAAGTCCGTGGCGCATTAACAGCAAAGCAATCGATCTTGGACCGGTACAAAGATCCAATGGCCTCGTTACCGGTAACGTGGATGCAATCAATAGCAATTACGGTACCTTTTTACCGTCCAGACACGGATTGAGTGTCTGTAGCGACTCCCGAGTCGGTATTGGATAAACATTGTTTTAAAATGTAATCGCAACTCGGTTATCAGTCGTCGGTTTCGGGTAACCATGATAATGATAGCCACAGGGCTAGGTCTTATTCGTTATTTCAGCCTGAACCAATCGTTTGAAACTGAGCGCGAGAGATTACAGGAACCGATCAGATTGCCAGCCACGGTTAGCCTACTACAGTAGAGGCCCTCCAGGATGTTCGACTAGGCGGAGATTATTTGAGCTGCAATGGCTTAAGCTGTCTTTCTTGCAGTAATTTTTGTTTATTTTTCAGCTTTGTCTCGGCCAATTCGACATGATGGTTCCACCCCTACCATCTCCATTTTGCCAAAAAGCTAATATTGGATTTGTGCCTCGAGGCTCCATCAGCACGCGGCACTGATACAGACCTCTGGAAAACGCTTTCACCATCAAACCCTTTATTCAACAAATCCCTTACGAGCGTCCCATGACCGTCATTATGCGAACATTGGAGACAGTGTCGCCAGGTTATTCATGTATCCGGCAGATGTCGGTTTTGTAATGGATGGATTTGACCGCAGAAGATTATTCGACTGGCTCTGACGACGATTATGAGGGTGACAGGTGGCTGGCAGTTACGTGTCGGGCATGCGGCGGATGCTGAATGGTTCGTATACGGTCAGTCGAATTTTATTATCTGTCTTTATCGACTCAGCAAAAACTCTTTTAACAGCGACGTAACATTGCAAATTGCCGCCTGGATTGCTGGCAGAAATCACGATGATCGCAAAGCGTAAGCTTATTACTCAGTGATAGCCTGGCAGGAAGATCCGCGTAATTTAAGCTTCCAGCGCATTTGGTGGCATGATTGTTACGCAGGATAGATTTAGCTGCGACTCATCGCGCGAAAAAATGGGTCGGTGGTGAAACCGGTGTAGTGCAGCAGCATTCATTGATGTTTCCTGCCCATTTAACAACGAGTTATCTGGCCCAATAGCCTGAAGCTTTAGTGGTTTTTCAGCATTGAGATTTATTCCACTGTTGCATTAGCCAGTCGTTTTTCTTAAACCCAACTTATTGCGGGAAGCTTGATTGGAGTAAACAGGCGGTTGGTAAAACATCCATACTGAACTGCATCGCGATTTTTGCCAGTCTTGGCGCCGTTGATTCTTTTAGTGTATGCAGACTGCCACTGGCCGGTTGGTTTTTGTGCGGCCAGGCAATGATTCAGGCAAGTTGCCTGGGAATCCTGCAAGCGATTATTACCCTTGTCCTGCCAATGATGAATGGTGTGGGGCTGCATCCCCAATGGCAAACTGGTTTTACGTATCTTTGGCATGCGGCAGTGCTAATGGAAAACTGCCACGCTCAGAGAACAGATTCTAACTCGCCAGGCGAAATTTCAAAGGCTTTAGGGCAAGCTGGTAATGTTCAAAACTGGATTTATCCAACGTTTTAAAATTTGCTCGGGCCTGTTCGTGTAAAGGACAGGACGATCGAGCTAAGTGACTATCGTTTAACGGTAAAAATGCCAGTGGGCCACGGCCAAAGCGTTGCAGGCCGTTTTCTGATGGAGTGAAGTTCGCGTATGGTAGCGCCACCAAACCTGCTGTGTAAGCCCAGCCCGACCTTCTTGATACCGGCTTGTCACGAAGTACAGAATGTGGTCCATCGGCTGCCCACAATTATTCCGGCCGTTATTGTATTGCCTTTTTCCGGGCTGATCGACCAGCTTGTAATGTTGGTAGCTTGGGCGGGACAGATAATGTAATTTGTGGATGTTTACCGGACTTCGGCAATGCCTGTTGCTGATATTGTGCCGTTTTCACAATATTGACCCGATAGGCACTTTACCAATCTTCAGCGGCATTAAAATTACAGATTGGCGTATCGCATTTCCCATACTGCATCTTTTCAAATGGGCCAGTCGGAAGGGGAAGCGTTGCCACATGACGGCAGAAGAATTTGTTGGCTGGCCGATTAATCGCACTGACCACGTTGCATGGAGCTTCTCGACAGCAAGTTTGGCCTGGCTGATTGCGTTCGGATTAGGGGCAATTTCGCAACTCAGTTCTCGCTTTGCCAGTTAACAGGGCCAAAAGTGGAACCACAATACCACCCCGGCAATGATCACATCCATAATCATAATTTCTAATGCTAACCCCCGGCTTCCAGTTGCTTTGTTTACGCTCAGGCCCCATCTGGTGTCGCAGACGGCTTTTAATTGGAGGTACTGTTCGCAGTAGGCGACTTGAGAGGCAGTGTCCTAGCGAAAAACTATGATTACTGCAAGGTTCTTTTACCAGGGAATCTGTGCGCCTTACCAGCTTTATCCTGTATCCCGTTGCTGCAGTCGGCTAATCATGTAACATTCGGCGTGACCACAAATCTTAGAATGCCGGAAACTTAACTCTGCAAACCGGCAGCATCACGTCAAGCCCAGATTTAAAACCGGGCCGGCCAATTGGATGCCAGACTATGCGCGGCATGCCAATTAACACGACTCCTTTGTTGATATGTTTGAATGGTTTGCATTAATCCCAAGGGATTAACTATACGTGGCCTCATTTTTTCGAATGACCGGATAGCCAAAAAGCCTGCTGAAGTTGTTCGGCAAACTGTTGTTCATCACATTCCATAGGCTTTTCTTCACCGGAATTTAACTGTCCATACCAGGACTAGCAGCGGCTTCGACATCAGGCATTAATGCTAAAGGCCATTTTTCGGTATCTTTTCTAGGCCAAATTCTAGATGTTGCACGTTCCCGGATGACGTGGTGGTGATAGCGGTTGCTGGTTTCACGTTGCCAGCTCGACAAGCCTAATAGTGACGATGTGGAAAACTGGCCGTCAGGCCCGATACTAAATTTGCTTGTAGGTTTGTCATCTGATAATTGACCAAGGTACGGCATTCTCATTTTGCTGAAGTGTTTGTATTGCAACGGCGTCAGAATGGTTAGTGTGGGATGGGGTTTGCAGTGCCTGATCTCAATGCGTACCAGATGTTTTGCGGTCATCTACTGTTCCAATGCGGCACATTTTCTGTTCGGCGTTTAAGCGACGGGGTGATACCAATGACCCGATCGGAAATTTGAATGCCTTTTGATTGGCCGTCGCCTTGATGCGCGAGCTGCGGCTAGTTGCATGGTTTCAAAAAATTGCGTTGTTGAACACACTCAGAAGAGCGCTATGCCACGATCATCGAACCCGGCGTGCTGGTGTCAGCAGAGTCTGCGCTCACCAGGGGCAATTACGTAAGCCACTATTATTCAGTGCCAGGGCCAGACTTGACCCCACCATACCCCCCAACTAGTCAGAGATCAAAGTTGTTTTTCACAGTTAATGTGCTCCAGTCTCAGGGCTTCAATTCTCATCAATTTTTTAGGAGCTCCGCGTTTTAATACCTCATGCCCTTCTTTTGGTGGACCAGCACATCATCTCATGCGATTCTGTGAAGTGCCACTTCTTATCAATATGCTCTGGATCGCGAATGTATAAAACCTGGTTTCTTACAGTCAATACCATGCCAGTTCAGTGAACAGCGCACATCTTCAACCGACTTTATTTAATCACCGACATTCGTGTACGTTTCCATTACCCAGCCGTGCCGGTACGATGTATAGAATTCACGATAAGCCTGATCTTCAATTAATTGCCTCGACTTACGCTGCAATAAACCGCTCTGACCAGACTTCAGTAGTCCGTGAACGCGGCTTCATTGCGGCTTGATTTCAGTGGATTGCCCCGGTTCACGGATGCGATCCGCGCATATGGGCATCCACACAATTTGATTACACTTGCGTTGCGAGGCCGTAAATTTGCATTTGACCGGAAACGGTACGGGTGGTTATCTGCGGCATAACCTTGGTATTCGGCGCCCGATTCAATTAACAGCAGATCATGTTTTTATTTACTGTCGTTTTCAATTGTAATTGCAGGATGCAGCATTTTCGCGCGGCCACGATAGAAGCGGTAGGCGGACTACGGCGCCAGTTTCAAACTATGAATCATTTCGCTTCGACTTCATATTAAATTTCTGGCTGGTAAATTGCATGCCCGGATATGTGCTTTGGACTGATGCCTCAGCCGCAAAAGGGCAGTATTTTTGATTTCCTGGACTGCTCTTGAACAAGAGGGTAATCATGAGCATGTTTCGGCTCAATGATTTGTCGGGGTAGGGGTGTTTACCTTGGAGCGCGAGGCCTGCGCAGATGATTCAGCCAGCCGGGACCATATTTGGCTGATCAAAACGCCGGTTGAATTGCCCATGGTGTAATAGACTTTTTTTGGCTCCATCCAATCCCGGGCAAAATTATCATTCAGATCGGGCAATGGGATAGGAGTTATCTGCGTCATACATGCCATGGCACTTCTGCCGCCGATAACCGGTCCCAGGTTCGTTATGCCAGGTCCACGCTCACGAGAGATGAATTGCCGTGTTCACGTCTGAAATTAATACAAAACGGACGGATCGGGTTCATCAAACCACTTAGTAGTCGGAAAAATTGACTATCACACGAAAGGGGTAATCGACCCTCGCAGGTTTTCGTGGATGACAGCGCATTTAAGGTAATACTGCAATGCTAATTCTTGGCCCATTTTGATTTTCCATCAGGTTTTTGACGGCGTTTGCGATTCTTTTTTTAGTTCTTAATGCTCAATTTTTATGTCTCAGGGAGGCGACGGGATGCATTCTCCATAGAAGTAAAACAGACCCATTCGAAGATCATTCACTATTTCTTCATAGTTATTGTCATTCTCGTCAACTGGTTTGCAGTTTCCACATATCATCAATTTGGACTGATTGTACACAATCCGGTCAGATTATTTCCTGGGGACCAATTGCGGGTAAATTCAGTTTTCATCGGTCCAGACCAGACAACAACCTGGCAAAACCAGGCTCTTGAGGGACCAGTCCTTAAGCGCGCAAGGGGCGTGAACCCAAGTGGAGCCCCCCCCCCATCATCATTCGGCAGTTCCAGGTTGGAATCAAAATCCAGGACTGCTTGAGTGATGAATGGTTTCCATCGAAACAGACCCAGGCAGGTTTTTTTTTCTTCTTCACCGGGTGGTAGTCTCTCAACACCAGATTCGCGCTATTACAGGTATGCGATTAGCCTGAGGAATTTCAATGCAACAGCAAACACATTTAATGGCGGCCTTGCAGCTCGGCTGTGGCTGGGCAGGAACCATCAGCGGTCACGTTTTCGTTGGTGAACAGGGATGGAAAACTATTTAAATTGAGACATAGGAGATTTAACAAAACCTTTGAAATAAAAAAACCACAGTCATGCAATTGTTGACCCGGGTTCCCAACAAGCGCAAGTCTATAAGTTAGGCATTTATTCTTCGGGCAATAGCCCAAGAACGCATTCATTTTTAAATGGATAAAAAAAAAAAAAAAAAACCGGGGAAAATCTCCTCTCTTTTTTTTCCACGGTAG
>Ga0163217_1075708_pt1 | contig 11162 bp, 11 predicted proteins | sample SynspAceP_FD_185933 | JGI IMG/M metagenome (GOLD analysis project Ga0163217, IMG submission 185933) | Saline lake microbial communities from Ace Lake in Antarctica - Synechococcus sp. Ace-P (PacBio error correction) | ecosystem: Environmental > Aquatic > Non-marine Saline and Alkaline > Saline ... | reverse complement strand
GCACGCGTAGGGCAGCCCATGCACCTGCTCGGCATCGCCTCGGGCCTTGACCGCTGCGATCGCCTCTCCTGCGCGAGCACGAGTTCATAGAAGGGCGCGTTGCTCGCGCTGTGAGCGCCCATTGGATGGGAAAAGTTCGGTGATGTCGCCGTTTGATAGTAGTCGCTGACGGCTGCAAGCCTGCACATCAACAGCAGGCGCCACCCACAAGCGGCGTTGTTCTGGTGTAATGCAGCACGCAGGCATTGTCTCCGCCGGGCCACAATCAGCCGTAGGCGGTCCGCGCGCCCCTGTCCATGGAAGTGTCTATTGGTGTGCTCGATCACCGCCTGCACCTGACCGCTCATGAAGCCCGCCGCGCCAGCGCGCCGTTCATGGGCCTCCCGCCGAGTCCTTCCGGCCAGCGCATCCGCTCGAAGTCATCGCAGGACTTGCGCAGTCGCAGCCGTGCAGACGGCAAGTGCCACCAGGGCCAGGCGCCGCCGGCGTGCGGGGGGCCGTCGAGCTGGGCGGCCCAGGCGGCCAGCAGCAACGGCTCCATTGGATGGCGCCCTATCCGGAAGGCGAGGCCCTCCGCTCCCTGGAGATAGCCGCCCAGCGCTCCGCCAGCTCCTGGCGGGGATGGCGAGATCGCCCCGAAAACTGTTCGACGGATCCTCACATCCCCAGCGAACCCGTTCCAGACCTCCGCGGCAGATTTCCTTTTCGGATCCACGAACAGGAAACGAAGGGGGTTCTCCGGCAATGGGGCAGGAACAGGGCCACCGCGCCGGGTTCATCAAAGCCGGTTAGATACCAGAAATCACTCTGCTGCGGAACGGATGCTCCACATCGGCATGGTGGGTGGACCAGCGGCGCCGCCGATAACGGCCCATGCCCCGAGCTGAGTCAAGGAAAGCGCGCCCGCGCTGCCGAAAACTCGCGCGGTGGATCACCATAGGGAGGCAAGCTCAGAACACAGACGTTGGCACAACCGATTAAATGAATGCGAAGGTCCCAGAGTGCAAGGGACGGTATGGGCATGAGGCCGCCACGATGAACGCTGAGCGGATGAACGAAGCTGCTTGCTGCGGGACTGGGCGCCTTCATTCGTGTGTCGGTTATGCTCGGTGGAAGCGCCATGCTCACCGTCAACGCTGCGGGTTCTACGAACTGGGGCAGCCCGACCGCAAACGGTGCCCGGCGCCAAGCCCTCTGGCCCTCAAGAACACCGCATGGGCCGGGCCCCTAGGCGGTGCTCGTCATTCGTCAACAACGGCTTCAAATCTCGGCAGCCTGATTCTGGGCAGCTTACGCGCGCTGGTGTTTCGCCCTCCCAGGGATCGACAGGTGGCCCTGCACTTTTTCTCGTCGACTCACGCGTTGTGGTCATCCTGCTGGGGGAGATCCTGCGAAGGCGATCGGCAGCCCGTCGTGGCCTGCCGGTGTCGCTGGCCCAGCGCCGCTCCCTCGGGCCTGGCCCTGAAATTGATGCTGCCACTGTTCTGGTGCTGAAGCGGCTGTTGCCGGGCGACACCGCGAGAGCAACTCACCACCATGAGGGCGAGATCCGCTGTTGGCCAGCTGGGCTCGCGCACCGAGCCAAGATCGAAGCGATTGAAGCCGCATGATACGGCAAGGTGTTCCATCTCAACGACCTGACGGCCGCGACCTGATGGGCGCGGTTCGCGCCGACCCTTCTCGGCTGAGATCCAGTTGGAGAGCGCCAAGGGTTGCTGCTGCCAACACAGGCGCTTACGTGGGTGGTGTGGGGCGCGAAGTGGATGAGGTGGCTGGGGTGGCCAGTCGCGAAAGCTGCTGGGCAGCCCTGGTGGAGGGCCGGTCAGCGACCGCCCTGAGCCTGACCTGCGGGGAATTCGTGCGGAAAATGATACCGGGCCGATCGTCTCTGACGCCTTCCGCGCAGCAGCCATTCGTGCGGGTGTGGTGGATGAGTTCGGCGGGCTTCGTCGGCGTTGATCGTGCCATGCGGTTGCTGGCCGTTGCTGGCCGGCTGGTGGCGCCCCCCCAAAACCGGCGGCGGAGCCAGGCCTGTGAGCCGCGACCCTTGCAGGCCGGCCAGCGGCATCCAACCGACAGCGCAAGCCGTTTCGAGCTCGCTGCTGCGCTGCCGCCAGGCCTGTTCTCAGCGAACGGGGAGCGCTCAGCCCTGGCCCCGAAGCTGGCGGCCTCGATCGCCAAGCTGAGCGCCTGGACCGCCCGCCGCCTCCAGTGGCCGTTTTCGGCCGGGTCGGGGTGGGGTTGAAGTCGAGTTCTGCTCAATGCCTGCTCGGCGAGGAGCGCTTTGCACCGATCTGGCCCATGGTCTGCCCACCCGCCTGCAGCAGCAGGCAAGCCCTGGAATCAGCCTATTCCGGGCTTCGCGGCCTCGCCCTGATTCGACACAACCGGGCATCGATTGAAGTGGCCGCTGCTGCCCGCCACCGCCTGCGGCCCGTGGCTTTTGTTCGCTTCCGTGCTCGATGCGACCTCACGGCACCCGGAATCTTCGGGCGCTGCGAGCAGATGCTGCGCTCGGCAAAACCCCTGCTGCTGGTGGTCAACCCCGATCGATTCTGGCCTTGCAGCTGAACGGGAGCGCTTGCTGGCGAGCATTCTTCTTGGCGGGCGGCCCCGATCTGAACTGGTGGGCCGTTCGGCGCGCCCACGGCGGGCCCGGCTGCCAGCGATGGCGGGTCCCAGCGAGCCGGTGGCGGCAGCGATCGGCCGCTCCAGGATCGATGCTGGCCCTGCCTCGAAGAGGGGCGGCGCGCCTGCTGCGGTTTATATCTCGCGCCCGGCTCTCTTATTTTGCATCTGCAGGCCGGGCGGCTGGGCACACCGCAGGCGCCCAGGGCTGATGGCCAGCTTTGCCGCACTCAAAGCCACGGCGTGGCGACTTTTATTATATGATGGCCATCGATGCGGCTTTGGTGGTGCAACTCTTGCCGGCTTACGTCTCAAGATCAATGGGGCCCAGTTATTCGGCTCAGCGGCCACGGCAGCCTGCTGGCGGCATCTATCTCTGCTGGGCGTGCTGCGGCCAGCTGCTGGCGTCTGGGCCGCTCCGTTTCAGGCGGCGGCTGTCGCTGGCGCCTGCCGCACCCGGTCGCCCTGGGGCTATTCTTGGCCGTGCACACCACCCGTTTATTCCAGCTGGCGGCGGACCGAACTCCAGCTCGGGCCCGCCTCGGCCTCGGTGGCTCCCGGTGGCCTGCTCAAGCGCCTGCCGAGCAGGATCCCAGGTAACCGCTGCTTGCTCACTGCCAGCCAGCGGACGGTGCTTGCCAGGCCCTGCTGCCGTGAGTTGATCTGGCCCTGTTCGTCTGACCCCCCCACCTTGGCCACCTTCCCTGCTCGCCGGGCTTCGCCAACCACTACCCAGGTGCGCTATCTCTATCCTTCAAGCAGCACCGGGGTCCCTGCCGGTCGGGGCCGCTTTGCTGCAGCTTGGTCGATGTCTCGCCAATCCCCGCCTGCGCCTGGCCCAGGAGCTCAGCAGCCCCCGGGCGCTCGGGACACCTGAGCGGGCGCCCAGCTCTGCCGGGCTCCCGGCTGTCTTTCGTGTGGGCAGCAACCTGTTAGCCGCCAGATCCAAACGTGGTAACGCGTTTCAGGGCGATTCTCAGCCGCATGCCGCCTGGCGGTAGTTGCCGCGCCATGGCTGGCCCGTGACCCATCTCAGCTCGATGGCCTGCGCCAGCGGGCTATATTAGATCCTTCCGCTGATATCCCGCACACCGCAGCTCCCTGATCCGGGCCTCCACCCCGACCCCGATATTATTCGATCTGCGGGAGCAGAATCTCATACGGGGCTCCGTCTTCCTGAACCCAGCAGGCGCCGCCTGTGTCGGCCCATCCTTCGCCACCGCCCCTGCGGATGCGTCTTGGCCTGGCCAGATCAAACCCGCTGATCGTATCTGCAGGGCACATGCGGCCCTGTTGCTCTCTTATGGCCGCCAGCGGCCGGCGCCGATCTGTGGCAGCCGGAAACTCTCGCTCTGGCTATTTCCCCCCGGACCTGCTGTTTGCGGTCTCGCCCGCCTGCGCCAGGCAGGCGGGAGGTTCGGCGTGGTCCATCGCCAGCAACTGCCCCGATCTGGTCATGTTGGTGGGTGTGGCCGAAGCCCCTGGCGGCGAACACCTGCCGGCCTGCAACACGCGGTGCCTTGTGGAGCCTGCGTCTGCGATCGTGGCCCGCAAAGCGCCTTGCTGCCCAGCTACGACGTCTTCGAATGAGCGCGTTATTTCCGCCGTTGGACCAAGCCTGCCTGCTTCTCGTGAGCGTTCGCGCTCCGGCGCTGGTTTATGCGGGGCCTGACTATCTGCGGAAGACTCTGGGTGGGATGGAGGACGTGCTGGGCCACCGGCTCGCCGGGCGATCCGATCGCTGAGCTGTTGCACCCAGCGGCCCGACCTGCTGCTGAAACATTGCCTCCCCCTTCGTGCAGGGCAAGCCGGCCTGCTCGCCGGCTGCGCCGCCGCGGCGCCGGCGCGGCTGGGCTGGCCGGTGGTGTACGTTGAAACCAGGTGGTGGCAACGGACGAGCTGGTTTTTGATGGCGCCAGCTTCGTGATGATTGGAGCCGGCAGGTTCTGCTGCAAAGCCTGTGCCTCTTCCTCCTGGCGCTGTGGCGCTGCCAGAGCCAGGGCGGGGCGGAAGCCAGTGTTCCGGCTGCAGGCTCCGCTGGCCACAAAGACGAGCCCGAGCCGCTCGGCAGATCTTGTTCCGGTGCTGTGCTGGGACAGTGCGCGACTACGCCCGCAAATGTGGCTTCGAAGCGGGCCCTGCTGGAGCTCAGACGGCGGATCGTCGCCCTCGTCCCGTGATCGCCGGCGGCGGCGCTGGGCGGGAGACCACGTGGAGCCACTGCTTCTTTTCTTCCCCCTACAGCTCCGAGGGCTCCCGCTCCGATGCCACCGCCATGGCGCTCAGGCTCGGCATCCGCATCATATCGATGGCATTGCCCCCCCCCCCCCCCCCCCGCTTGATGAACGGCTCGATGCAAAGCCCTGAGCGGGCCACCTTGCAGGGCGCACCGGTGCTGGACCGCTGGAGAACCTCGGCAATCGCGGAATCCAGCACCCTGCTGCATGCGGTGGCCAACCAGCAAGGCCAAGCTGCTGCCGCCACCGGCAACAAGTCGGAGCTGGCGGTTGGGTACTGCAAAACCGCTACGGCGAATGAAGCGGGTGGCCTGGCGTGATCGGCGATCTCTACAAAACCACCGTGTTTCGCCTCTGTGCCTGGCTGATTCGCAGCGGCCGGCCCCGCCGCTCAGCTTTGCCCTGCCGGTGTAACGTTGAATGATCGCACGGCATCCGCGACCAAAACCGCCCAGGCGGAATGCGCCCTGACCAAGCGCGATACTCGACATTCCCTTCGGACTACGACGAACTCCGATCACGCTGCTCAAACCCTGATCCAGGTCTGCGCAGCCTGAGCAATTGATTGCCAGTGGCGTGGAGGCCTCCCTCCCAACGGTGCACGGCTGTTTCGGCGGGCCGAATATCAGCGCCGGCAGGCGGCCCCCCTGCTCAAGGTTTCAGCGAAGAGGCCTTCGGCAGTGGCTGCGCATGCGATGCGGCAGGCCACCCTGAGCGGGTCTTCCGCACGCGCAGCGGCGGCGCTTTACCTCGGCAACACGGGAATTTCCACGCAAATCCCTGCCAATTGGCCTGATGCCCGCCAATCTTGCGGGTAGCTTCTGAGTTTGCATGACAGCCAATGACCCGCGGCGCCGATCGCGAGCATCGGCCGTCCCCCGAGACAAGCGGGAGAGCAGCGGGTGGCACTCACTCCCGATGCGGGTGAGTGAGCTTCGTCTCCAACGGTCTGGAAGAGTGCTGTCAGACTGGACACGGCACCGGCCCGGGATCAGCGACGAGAGGCTATGCCGCCTGGCGCCGCCTGGTGAAGCTTGAAGAGGCCTGGGCTGCCCACCTCGTGTCAAAGGTCAAGGAACCCAGCGCAGGAGTTCGGCTTCCTGCGGCCGCAGATCTGGTCCGTTCACCTATCTGCACCTGGCCGCCTTATCCCGACTGGGCAGGGCCCTGCTCGACGCCGCACCACAGGTGGCCTACAAACGCGTCCAGCTCGACAACGGCAAACCTTCCCCTGCTGGCGCCGATGAGTGAGATCGCGTCGCCTGGCGCAGGTGGGGCCCATCGCTGGAGAAGCCCCATTGGCCGTCGTGCGTGCTGATCGTGGCTGCACCGGGTTGCGGTCCCGCCCGAGGTTGGTGGTGCTCGGCGGTGGGCACGTGTGGGCTGAATACGGCCCGGCTGCGCGCCATACGCTGAGGTGCTGCTTGGACCATTCCGCCAGCCGCCTGCGGACTCTGGATCGGATCGGCGTGGCGGATGATCGCCTTGGTGAGCAGCCAGTACTTAATCGAGCGGCTTGGTGCAACGCCGACTTCTATCGGGCCGTGCTCACCCCGGAGGCCGGGCGCAACGCTGGTGATGAGGACCTTGTGCGGCGATGAAACCCGGTTCGGTGACGTTATGTGGCGATCGATCAGGGGGGGCTGCATCGCCACCAGCGCGAAACCACTCACACCATCCGGTCGTCACATTCACGCGTCAGCACTACGCCTTCGGCAAACATGCCCGGCTGATCCCGTTCACCTCCACCGAAGCCTGGTGAGTGGTCACGCTCCCCTTACATCGTCGGCATTGGCCGGCCGCGGCTGCTTGAAGCCCTCACCGAGCGCCTGAAAAACTGCTCTCAGGCTAACACCGTCGACGGAGCGGTTCTGCCACCCCGGCGTCGCCAAGGCCCTGGGGTGCCCACCCGCCACCCCGATGGCCTGCCTGCGCTGAAACTCTTAACGCCGCAGGGGCAGAGGGCGCTTAGGCCCTTCCACGCATCCCTCGCGCAGGGCCAGCAGCACGCGGCGGCTTCCGCTAGCTAAACGCTGCTTTCAGCCTTGAGGCCAAGGGCTTCGGCCGTGATCGCCAGCAGGCAGAGGATTGCCTCCACCGCGATCAGGGGGATGCCGCCGCATCGCGCAGCTGAGCACCGCCTGCCGCCCAGCGCCCCGCGGTGCCACCACCGCCCCGATCTGGCTGGTGGAGCAGGTCCGCCTGCAGGCGCGCGTCGGCGGCGCATCGTCTGCAGAAAGAGCCGACCAATCGGGCGCCCGGCTCAGCCCACCAGCACGCAGCCAGAAAGGTGTGGCCCAGTTCCTCGGCGGCGGCCCTCCATCGAGGCAGGGTCAAGCGAGGGCAAAAGGGCCGGAAGCGTGGCACAGGGCAGGCCGAGGTGGCGGCCAGAGGTGGCTGATTCAGTGCCTCGGCCCCTGCCAGGGCATCCACCCCATCGCCCTGGCGGTAGAGCCTGCAGGGCGTCGCTGCCGGCGTCTTCGGGGAAGCGGGTCACCACCGCGATTCGCGGTGGCTCCTCCGGAGCGCAGCCGCTCGGCGGCCGCAGGCAGGGTATCGGGGCATTCGAGCTGGCCCAAGCTCACGCCGCGTGGGCCCTCGCGACAGGCCACCCCGACGCTGCGTATCGGTGGTCCACCACCGGTCCGATCGATAGCCCAGGTGGCCGGCAGGGGGCCTCAGGCTACCTGCAGATGGCGCAGTTGCAACTCCGGCTCGATCGCCGCATCAAGAGCAGGCCCAGACGACTGCTGGCGCACCGGGGCCCAGGGCAAGGGGCGCTGCAAGCGATCGAGCGCCCGAGCCTCTCCGACGATAGGGAGGCGGGATCGCTCAGTAGAGGGCGGCCCATTCATCACATTGGGTATGGAGTGATCAGCAGCCCGCATGGCGCGGCCAGCAACCGCGCTCCGGCAGGCCGTCGCCGGCCAAAACGCCGAATCTGCAGCCGATCCCGGTCGGATCAACAGCAGTGGGGCAGGGCGCACACGGGTCAGGGGCACAGCAGCACGCTCGTCCGCCAGCCTGCGCCACCAGTGTCGCATTCAAAGCGCAGGCTCTGGGCCGTGATCGGCCCAGCGCACGGTCCCCTTTTCCCCAACGCTGCGAGCAGCTGGGCAGCAAGGGACCTGCCGCCGTCTCAGCCAGAGATCAACCGCTTTGCAGCTTTCATCCTTCCTGGAGCGAACGGCTTTGGGCCCGTCGGGGCGCTTCCATCACTGGGAACGCCGAAACTGCAACTCATACACAGCATTCTTCCTGCCGCCAGCAATTGAGGTCGCGCGGGGTAGGAGGACGCACAGAGGGCGTAACCTCGGGCCTGCAGCTCGGCCTTTACCCCCAATCGCTTCGCTCTGATCGGACCTGCACCTCGCTTCAACTTGGCGGCGCAGGTGGTGCAGACACACCGAGCAACAGGAAGCTGAGGCAGGGGCAACACCGGCAGTTCCGCTGCGCCAGCACGTTCTGGTTCGGCGCGGCAGCTTGAACGTATGCATGGTGCCGGCTCAGCGTCGGCACACCGTGTAAGCTCTCACTCATGGGACAGGCGGGGAGACGGGGTCCAAGTGGTCGGGTGGGGGGCCAGGTATTCGGAGGCGGAGGCGGGAGGCGGAGGTGGCCTGCGCTGATTCCCACGGGCGCCAGAAACCAGGTCGAAGCTGATCGAGAGCGCACATCGTCGCACATCTTGATGAGCGTGACGCTGGTCGGGGCTGGCCGGGAACAGAACAGCAGGTCCAGCACTCGGGCCACATCCAGCCACGGCCGCATTGAGCGGAATGGTTGCGCGCGATCGGTCGCATGCCGGGACACCCAGCCCCGGCACGAGCTCGTTCAGCTGCGTGCGAACAGGCGCAGCGAACCGCCCCGCCCGGAGCCGTCTCGCCGTTGAGATAAAAGACGGCGCTTAGGGTGGGCATTGGGTGGTGATGGGCGGCCCACCACCATGCCCTCTTCGACTGACCACCGGGCCAGCTGCGCTGGATGAACGGCGATCTCCTCGAGCTTGAAGCCGAAAGGGCTTCGAAGTAGTTCCCAGGCCTGAGCTGTCGAGAGTGTTCGCGCAACAGGCAAAACCATGTAAGCGTGCAGCTGCAGACACCATTGAGGATCGCCGGTCCAGCAAGCAGAACCTGGATTCCGCGTTGCTGAGGGTTGCTGCCGGCGCAGGGGCGGTTCGCTTGGCGCTCTTTCGGCCCCACGCAGGACTGAAACGATGCTCGTTTGCGGGGTGTGGGTGTCGGCCATGCGGACCGATGCGCCCCAACCATCCGCTCAATGCGGCCGGCTGGATGTGGCCCCCGGAGGCTGGACTCTGTAGTTTTCTGTTCCGGCCAGCCGCGACCAGCCGTCACGCTCAATTCAAGAATTGGCGGACGGATGTGCGCCTCTCGGAAACAGCTTCGACCTGTTCTGAGCGCCCGGGGATATCAGCGCAGGGCCACCTCCGCCTCCGTCGCCTCGAATACTGCGCCCCCACCCGACCATCTGGACCCCCGGTCTTCCCCGCCTGGCATGATGAGAGCTTCGACGGTGTTGGCAGCTGAGCAGGCACCATCATACGTTCAGCTGCCGGCGCCGACCAGCCGTAGCTGGGGCAGGCGGGAAACTGGCCGTGTAGCCCCTGCCCAGCTCCTGTGCTCGGGGTCTGCACCACCTGCGCCCGACCAAGTTGGAGCGAGGGCTCGGTCGGATCAGAGCGAAGCCATGATGGGTAAGCCGAGCTGCAGGCCGAGGGTTCGCCCTCCTGTGCTCTCCTACCCCCGCCAGCGACCAAATTGACTGGCCGGCAGGAAGATTGCGTGTAATGAGTTGCAGTCGGCCAGTTCCAGTATCTCTCTGCCCAAAGCCGTTCGCTCCAGGAAGCGATGAAAATGCAGCGGTTGGATCATCTGAAATGAGACGCGCCAACTGGCTGCCCCAGCTGCTCGCAGCGGTATGGGGAAAAGGTACCGCTGCCGCTGGGCGATCACAGCCGCAGAGCTTCTGCGCTGGATGGCGAGCCTGTGTTGGTTGGGCCTGCGGATCAGTGGTGCCCCTGGACCTCCGTGGTTGCTGCGTCTCCTGCCCACCCGCTGTTGATCCCGACCGGGATCGGCTGCCAGGATCGGCGGTTTTGCCTTACGGCCCCCTTGCCGGCAGCGCGTTGCTGTCCGCGCCAAGCGGCTGCACTGATCACCATCCCAATGTTAGAAATGGGGGCCCCCTCTACTGGAGCGATCCCGCCTCCACTACGTGGAGGCTGGGCGCTCGATCGCTTTGCCACGGCGCCCTTGCCCTGGCTCCCGCGTGCGCAGCAGGCGTCTGGGCCTGCTCTTGGATGCGGCGATCGATCTGCGCCATGCAGGTAGCCCGAGGCCTGCGGGCGCCACCGGCCTCTCGAGCGTGATATCAAGCCGTCGGGAGTAGGCCTTCGCGAGGCCAGCGGCGTGAGCTGGGGCCAGCTCGACCCCCATACCCTGCTGCGGCGCCGCCGAGGCTGCGATCGAAGGACCACCGCGATCGCAGTCGGTGACCCGCTTCCCCGAAAGACGCCGGCAGGCGACGCCCCTGCAGGCCTACCGCCAGGGCGATGTGGTGGAGGCCCTGGGCAGGGGCCGAGGCAGAATCAGTCCTAGCGTGCCGCCACCTCGGGCCTGCCCTTGCCACGTCCGGCCCTTTCCTGGTCTTCGATGCCTCCGCCGCCAGAAACTTCTCTAATCTTCTCGTCTGACCGGAGCGCTCTCTATCGAGCTCTTTTCTTATACTCTGTCGCGCTCTTTCTTCAGCGTACCTGCTCCACCCCAGCCAGATCGGGGCGTTGGGTCGGCACCGGCGGGTGGCGCTGGTGCGGCCAGGCCCCCGTGCTCATTGCGCCGAGCGCGGCATCCCCCTGATCGCAGGTGGATGAGGGCAATCCGCCTGCTGCGCGATACGGCGAAGCCCTTTGCCTCAAGGCCTTGAAAGCAGCGAGCTACGCGGAAGCCCCGGCGTGCTGCTGGCCCTGCGCGAGGGGATTAGCCGTGGAGGCCTTTCAGAGCGCCTTCTGCCCCCCCTCGGCCGCTCTAAGAGTTCAGCAGCAGCCATCGGTGCGGGTGACGCACCCCCAGAGGGCTGGCGACGCTCGGGGTGGCAGACCGCTCCGTCGACGGTGTGAGCCCTGAGCAGCAGTTTCAGCCGGCTCATGTGACGGCTTCAAGGAGGCCGCGGCCGGCAATGCCGACGAGGTAGGGAGCCGTTACACTCACCAGGCTTCGTGAGTGAACGGACAGCCCGGGCATGTGCCGACGCGTAGCTGACTTGACGCCGTGAATCGTG
>Ga0163217_1074419_pt1 | contig 11162 bp, 18 predicted proteins | sample SynspAceP_FD_185933 | JGI IMG/M metagenome (GOLD analysis project Ga0163217, IMG submission 185933) | Saline lake microbial communities from Ace Lake in Antarctica - Synechococcus sp. Ace-P (PacBio error correction) | ecosystem: Environmental > Aquatic > Non-marine Saline and Alkaline > Saline ... | reverse complement strand
CCATTCACCCCGGTAATGCTTCCAGGTGTCGCTGGAATCGCGTTGGGCTCAACCTGCAGGCTGGCCTGATTCGCACCGAGCGAAGGGCATTGACCCGGGCCACGGGCCGCATGGCGTCGGTATCGACGACGACCCGCAGAACCTCGGGGCTGTAGAGGTCACGCAGGACGGCGATGGATGAAAGTTTCCTATTAAGGTTTCGTCACGGTTAAGCAGCACAGGTGGGCTGGCGATTTCGGACCGCTCCTGAATGCCTTCCACTGGCGCAGCGGGTCTCGAGAATCATCAATCAGCATGGTCTTCGCTGATCCCTCGGCTTCGGGTACGCACCAGCAAGACCTGCGCCGGGGAGGCTTGATCAGCACACCGAGAGCACGCAGCCGGTTGCGTTCGTTTTCGCCGTTAATCCGCCAGGGAAATGCTCACTCACCTGGCCTTAGGGGCTGCGAGGACAGGAAGCGGCCGGGGAGCGTGAGGTGCCGGTGAGGCGAGGCCCTTGGTGCCGGTGGGCGCCTATCACCTGAACCAGCACCTTCTGCGAGGGCTCAAGCAACTCGGTGAATGCCGGCTTGCTCCCTCCTCAGGCGAGGGTGGCCGAGGTCGGTGGACATTGATGAAGCGTTCTTTTCGCTTTCACCGATGTGACGAAGGGGCCGGCATCGATACCCGGGCAGACGTTTATCGACCCCTGCCGAGATAGACATCACGATTCTTTGGTTAACGGCCCTGGGCGACCGACCAAGTTCATCAAACACGTTCGTCGTTGAGCACTGCAGCGATGCGCAGTTGCCCGCAATGACGTCTGCTGGGGCATGGAGGATAGGGTCTTGGCTCGGGTGGAGCCCTGCCAAAGGGATGGGGATCGACCCCGGAAGAAACCAACTGCTGCGCAGAGCGTGCCCGAATGCCGCTCGACTGCTGCTGAAGCAGAAGGGGACGGAAGGAAAAGTCTGGGAGGGAAGCACCCTAGGAAAGCTCATCGCCCGGATCACGTTGGTTGCTGGGGGAACTGGTGATAAGAACGACAGTGCACGCAAACCGTGTCGACTAGAGATGGGCCGCATGAGGCGATGCCCGCTGAGAAAGCGTTTACAGCTTCAGAACTGCAAACGGGACACTGCCGTTCTTCTCGTTGAATTTAGCACGATGATCCAGGCACCACACCGCCTTGAAAAGCAAGGCCCCAGCAGCAGGCCGCAAGGGGGAACAATCCCCCCAGAACGCCTAGGCCCCCATCGCCAGGTCATGTCACGATAGGAAGAGGCCAGCAGGAATTGCATGGGTCCAGAGCGGTTGTGGTTTCAGATTCAATTCCAACTTACCTGAAGCCAAGCGGGCTATCTCTTTCCCGAGATCGCTCGCCGGGTGAAGGAGTTCTCGGCCGCCAACCCGAAGCCTCCCTGAATTTCGCCTCGGCATTGGCGATGTGACGAGCCGCTGCCGGCCGCCTGCCGGCGAGCCGATTGAAAGCAGGCCGTCGACGCGATGGACGTCGTGAGAGCTTCCAGGCTACGGGCGCTGAACAGGGGCTACCTCTGGTTGCTGAGGCGCTTGCCTCCAACGATTTCCAGGCGCGAGGGGCTGTGCATTCAGTTGCCGAAGAGATTTTCGTCTTCTGATGGCCTCCAAAATGCGACAGCAGCAACATCCTCGCATTCCTCGGCGAGGCATCGCATCGCCGTGACCGATCCGGTCTATCCGGTGTATGTTCGGACAGGGCAATGTGATGGCAGGCCGCACTGGCGAGGCCGACGGACGGGGCGTTACGCCGGGCTTCACCTATCTGCCGATCACCGCCGACCAACGGGCTTCTGCGCGCCCCTGCCGGAGGGCCGGTGATCTGATCTATCTCTGTTTCCCCAACAATGCCCACGGTGCAGTGGCCAGCCGCGAGGCAGCTCCAACGCTGGGTCGGACTAACGCCCTGGGCCAACCAGGCGCGATCCTGTTCGATGCCGCCTACGCAGGCCTTCATCCGTGACCCGGAACTGCCATTCGATCTACGAGATCGAGGGAGCCAAGGATGTGCCATCGAGTTCCGCTCCTTTCGAAAGAAACGGCCTGGCATCACGGCCACCCCGCTGCGCGGCTCACGGTGGTTGCCACGGGGCTTGATGGGTGGTGGGCCGCCGATGGGCATGGAGGGTGGAGCTGTGGGAGCCTCTGGAACCGGCGCAGGCAGCACCAAGTTCAATTGGGGTGAAGCTACATCGTTGCAGCGGGGCGCTGAAGCGGTGTATTCCTTCTGAGGGCCACCCAGGGTGAAGGCAAACTGGTCAACTTCTATATGGAGAAGCGGCGACTCCGCCAGTGATCTCAGCGCCCCGCCGGGCTTGCGCGTCTTCGGCTGGCGAGGCAAAGGCCCTTACGTCTGGATTCAGGACGCCTGAGGGCGTGGCATTCCTGGAGCTTCTTCGACCGGCTGCTGAGCGAGGCCCACGTGGTGGGCACCCCGGGGCAGCGGTTCGGCGCGCGGGCGAGGGGTACATCCCGGCTTCTCGGCCATTCCCAACAGCCGCGCCAATGTTTGGCAGGGAAAAGCCATGAAACGCAATCGCCAAAGCTCCTGGCCGTTTTCCAATAAAGTGGGCGATCCTGGAGCGTGAATCGACCCCCCTGGCCCCGTGGGTTCTGTCGTCTGCTGCCGTGCAACTGTCCGTTTTGGAAACAGCTCCCCGCTCCCCCGGCGGAGCGGCGGGGTGATCGATCAAGAGGTGCAGAGGGTGCGCAAAGGCCCTCGCCCGCTCTATCGGTGCTAGCTGCACAACGATCCGGTCAATTCGATGGAGTACGTTGGTACAGCCTGCGCGAGGTGGTGCCCTTCCCTCCAGTGGAACAGGGACGCGATGCCAGTGATTGCTCGAAGCCCACAGACCGCGTCGGCCTGGTGATCGTGTGTTGATCTCAGAACCAGCGGATTCTACTTCCGAAAACGCTCAAGGGCAAGGGCTTTCACCAGCACCGTATTTTCGGCCCGAGGACTGAAGTGGCACCACGGCGCTCTGAGCCGCGGATCCCCCGGCGGGGCTCCCCCCACGGGCTGGGCACCCTGCTGTACGTCCCGCTGCTCTATTGGCGTCGGCTGGCTGATTTCCCGTCCGCTGGCCCTCTAGCCCCGAAACTGCGTTGCGATCAGCTCAACTTGGTTGGGCTGGATTTCCTTGCCCGGTGTTGCTGCTGTGACCCTGCCATTGCGCCTGAAGCAGGCCTGGGGAGAGTCCAAACCCTGGCCAGCGCCTTGGGCTTGGTCATGCCGCTGCCGCCGGCCTTTGAAGGCCCTGCTGCGCGGGCTGCTCAAGCCGCTGGCTTGCTGGGATTCCTGGCCATGTTCTGATCGCCACTGGGGCGGGCGGCGGGGTCACTGGCGCCTGGATGGCGCATCGCCCTCAATGGACTGGCGCTGCTGGCCGGCGTGGGCTTCGCGAAGAACTGCTGTCTCCGAGGCTGGCTCTGGGGGAGCTTGAACTCCAAACTCAAGGCCGCACGGCCCTTGCGCTTCAGGCGGTGATCTTCGCCCTGATCCACCCCTGGTACCGCACCGGGAGGGGCCTGGAGCCATCGGCCAGCTGGCGGGTTGATCATGCTCGCGGATCGCCCTGGCCTTGCAACGTGTACTGACGCGGCGCCCTCTGGGAGCGACGGGCTGCATTTGGGGGGGTTAGTCGGCGGCTGGTCTGTGCTTGCAGAGGGGCTGATCGAGCTCTCTGCCGGGTGCGCCCGCCTGGCTGAGCGGACCGGGTGCCCCTCAAGCCCAACCCGATCGGGAGGGGCCATTGGCTGGCTGGGGCTCCGCTGCGCTGATCTGGGTGCGCGCGGCCGCACTGGAGGCCCCGCTAAACGCACTGCCGTGGCTAGGGCCGCTTTGCCTTCAACAGGAGCTCTGAGGGCTTCTTTCGAGGGAGCGAGGCCATAGTCACGCTCCAGCAGATCCATGAACCCGTTGCGGCCAAAATCCTGGGATTGGTTTCCAAATGCCTCAGGCAGAGGCGGCAAAAGTGCTGCCCATCGGTTCAGGGTTCCAGAGGGCAAACTCTGGCCGTTCCACGGCATCATGCTCATCGGTTTGTAGCCGGTTGGAGCATTGCCCTGCTCAAAGCAATATTGCTCCAGGTGCGTGTGGGGCTGCAGGCAATGAAGAAGATGGCGGGCTCCACCCTATCGGCTCCGAAGATTTGCTCTCGAGCTCTCCGGTGATAGGCCACGGTCATGCCGGATCGTCTCGGGCCTTTTCATCAAATCACATTGAACGAATAATTCACCGAAGACCTGCTCCCGGATCCGCTGCAGCAAGAATCCGGCAGTTTCCAGAAACAACGCGAAGGTTGTAGCCCATGCGCATTTTCCGCACCAGCTCCTGGCTGCCGGAGGTTGATGCCGATTTCGAAGTAGCTCATGCCGGTTGGCCACCATCAGCTCGGTAGTTCCTGGTCGAGGTTGTCAGCGCGGATGGTAGCCCGGCCCAGTGGATGTCAGCCATTCCCGGTCCGCCGCGATGGCCCGCAGCAACTGCTTGGCATCGTCGACTGTAGTCGGCTGGGCGGGGATAAACTGGGCTCGGTGAACCAGAAGCGCTGCACGCCGTCTGTCATTAGAGCTTGGCGGCCATCTCAGCCCACCTCGTCAAACAGGGATTGACGCGAACCTTTGCTTTGCCTCTTTCCACACGGTGTAGACGCGAGTAGCAGCCAGTTGTGGGGACAGCCGCGTTTGGTCTGCAGCCCACGTAGAAAATCGCCGCCTTTCGTCGAAATACCAAGTCAGCTGGGGCCAGTCGAAGCGATGTTAGGATAGTCGCAAGCCGTCTTGACCAGGCCTGCAAGGTGTTCGTGGATTGAGGCCAGCGAGGCGCCCTCCGCGCAACAACGAAACAACGCTACCGGCCAGCGATTGGCCGCGGATCAAATTTCTCCAACAGGACCTCGCCCTTCGCCAAACGAGCCACGGTGCCTTTGGCAAACTCTTGCCCAGCTGTTCGTTAGACACTCTCACCGTCCGCCACGAGCACACCCGTGCCTCGGGGTTTTGAAAAACGGCGCCTGGCGAAGACGCACGGCGCACCCAGGCGAAGGTTGCGGCCAGAGCTCGCCATAGAAAGCCGCCATCAGCCGCAGGGCCACCCAGACGCCACGTAGGCGGCGCAGTGGCAATTGGCGGGCGTAGAAACACCTCAAAGGAGCTCTGCCAGCGGGTTGCCCGCCGCGCCCCTATCCACAGGCGCATAGATCTGAATTGTCGCGCAGGAAAACACCAACAAGGTGGGGCGAACGCCTTGACGGTTGGCGAGCCAAGGGTTCGCTCCACATCAGGATTTGGCAGGGCGGCCCAAGGTCAAAGGATGCGCTGGTCAAGCTGCGGCACAACCACTTGTGCAGGTGATCGGCCAGGTAATTCGGCCCGATCGGAAAAATCGGGTTGCAGTGGGCCAGGCGGATCAGCGCACCCGCCCCTCAGCCGAAAGGGGCGGCTGGGGCTGGGAAGCCTGCCGTGGCCAGCATACCGGCCTGGGTCATTCGGCCCTTTGGAGAATGGGGTTGACGCTAACCAGGACAGCTGGGATCCCATGGGGCCGGCATCCGGGCCTTCGGTAAACCAAGTCCGCAGATTTCCACACCTAAGCGCAAGATTCCGTTACAGTTGCCTAGGCAACGGCAGAGCTTCGCCTGTTGCGGCAAGGCTTTTCCTCTTCGAGTTCCTTCACAGACTTCCTTTAGAGAAAACGTCTCCGCCTGCCATTCTTTCCTTATTTCCTCGCTCCTTTTTGGGGATAAACCTCCCGTTCTATGACCACCACCGTTCAGCAGCGCCTCCGGCCGCTTCTGCCTGGAGTTCAGGTTCGCTGACGTGGGTCACCATCCACAACAACCGCCTGTATGTTCGGTTTGGTTCGGTGTGCTGATTGATCCCCACCCTGACTGGCTGCCCACCATTCTGCTTCATACGTGGCTTCGTGGCCGCCGCCCCCTGTCGGACATCGACGGCATCCGCGAGCCTGTCGCCGGCTCCTTTTGATGTACGGCAACAACATCATCTCCGGTGCTGTGTTCCTTCCAGCAACGCCAATCCGGCCTGCACTTTCACCCGATCTGGAAGCCGCCAGCCTCGATGAGTGGGCTGTTTTACAACGGCGCCCTATCAGCTGGTGATCTCACTTCCTGATTCGGCATCTTCTGCTACATGGGCGCGGAGTGGGAAACTTTCTTACCTACCCGCCTCGCATGCGCCCCTGGATCTGTTGTCGGCTACAGCGCCCCTGTGGCGGCTGCCTCGGCTGTCTTTTCCTGATCGTACCCCTTCGTCAAGGGTTCGTTCTCTGATGGCATGGCCCCTCGGCATCTCCGGCACCTCAACTTCATGTTTGGTGTTCCCAAGCCGAGCACAACATCCTTGATGCACCCTTTTCACATGCTGGGGTGTGGCTGGTGTTCTTGGGCGGCTCCCGTTCTCGGGGCCATTGCCACGGTTCACTCGTCACCAGCTCCTTGTGGCGTGTGGAGAGACGACCGGAAAGCGAGACGCCAGAAACTACGCGGTTACAAGTTCCGGCCAAGAGGAAGAGACCTACAACATTCGTGGCGGCCCAGCGGCTACTTCGGTCGTCTGGATCTTTCCAGGTAAGCCTCTTTCAACAACAGCCGCAGCCTGGCACTTCCTGCTCGCCACCTGGCCGGTTGTGGGCATCTGGGTTCACCGCCTGGGCGTGGAGCACGATTGGCCTTAACCTCAACGGTTTCAACTTCAATCAGGTCCGACCTCGATGGCAAGGCCCGCGTTGATCAAACACCTGGGCTGACGTGCTGGAACCGTTGCCGGTTCTGGGCATGGGAAGTGATGCACGGAGCGCAACGCTCACAACTTCCCGCTTTGACCTGGCCTCTGCAGAAGCCACCCCTGTGGCTTTAGATCACGCCTTCCATCGGCTGAATTCGCAGCGAGTCGACCCTGTTGGCTCCCAGGCCATGCCTTTTCACCTCAATGGCCCCTCCACTGCGAGGGGGGCTTTTTGTAGGTCTGCCAACGGCACTAGGGCCATGGGAAGCGTTATGGCCACCTTTCGTGTCAGCACCTTCGGCGATCCCACGGGGGTTGGCGTTGGGGTGATCGTCGATGGTTCCCGCACGCGCTTCCAACTGGATCTTGGCGGCCATTCAGGGCGCGAACTGGATCGCCGCAAAAACCGGGCCAAAGCAGATCACCACGCCCCGCAAGGAGGACGACCGGGTCGAGATCCTCAGCGGCCTGCTCGATGGTGACCCGGGAAACGCCGTATTGCGATGCTGGGTTGCGGCAACAAGGATCAACGGTCCCGGCGTTACATGCGACATGGCGGTTGGCCTTCCGCCCCTCCCATGCGATTGCCGTACAGATCGAAGTAGGCATCAGCCCGCGCGGCCGGCGGACGAGTCCTCAGCCGCGAAACGATCGGCCGGTGGTGGCCGCCGGGGCGACGGCCAAGCAAACTGCTCGCCACCCCATGGCAGCGAAAGTGATCCGCCTGGTTAAAGGCGCATCCACACGATTGAAGCGGCCATCGATCCAACCCTGGTGACGCTCGAAGCGGTGTAAGCCACCATGGTGCGCCGCTGCCCTGATCCAGGCCCGTTGCCGAGCGGATGATCGAGCGCTTGAGGGCGATCAGCCGCGACGGAGATTCCTGCGGCCGGACGTTGATCGAATGTCTGGCGGCGTCCGGCCTATGGGGCTCGGGCATGCCTGTCATTCGACAAGTGGAGGCTTGATCTGGCCAAGGCGGTGATGTCTGTTCCGGCCACAAGGGGATTCGAGATCGGCTCCGGCTTCTAGTGGCACCCTGCTGAAAGGAGCGAGCACAACGATGCCTTCCTCCTACCGGGCGACGGAAGCTGCGCAACGGCCACCAAACAACTCCGGTGGGATACAAGGGGGATCAGCAATTTGGCGAGGAGATCGTTTTGCGGGTGGCTTCAAGCCCACGGCGCCACGATCCGCAAGGGGAACAACAAAACCATCGACGCCACTGGAGCGGCCACCACCCCTGGCTCCAAGGGTCCGTCACGACCCCTGCGTGCTGCCGCGAGGCAGTGCGATGGTGGAGGCCATGGTGGGGCTTTGGTCTTGGCGACCGCACCTGCTGCGCCAGCAGGGTCAGTGCAGCTTGGTGAGGAAAGCTGAAGCCCGAGTTCGGGAAGCTGATTGAGTAAAATACTATCTTTAGCTCTGCACCATTTGCACCTCAATGGCCGCTTGCTTATTCCTCATGCCGCCTTGGCTGCGTTGAGCGTTGCAGCACAGCCTGAGCCCGCCAAGGCGATTGGTCAGCCTGGGTGAATGGGGATTTCGAACTAGCCTGACTTCACCCCAAGCAGCGGACCCACCATCTTTCACGATTCATTGATCAATCAGACGTGCCGGGTGGCAACCATCGGCGACCGGATTGGTCGAATGAACTCTGGGACTCTGGCTTTCAAGGTTGCCAGCCTTCAGTGAGAGGAGCAATTCGCCGAAATCCAAAAGCGCCAACAATTTTTGGTGAACTATTTCAGGTGGGCCAGTGGGATCCCAGCGAACGCGTTGTTGGATTTCATTTGCCCACCGGGGACCAATTGGTGATGACACCGTAAGTCTGCGATCGTCGATCTCGGATTTGAACAACATTTTAACAGGTGGATGACACCACACTCTTCTCACAGAATTTCACAACAGTCAATAGCGCCTGGGCTTTCTATCAAGTGGCCGGCCTCGTGGCCTAGGAATGGACAATCACGGTTCGGTTGGACAGCGGTATCCTCAACGGGTCCCGCCTCATATCGGCAACTTTCTTGATTTGCCGCCGCTTTTTGGAGTCGGCTATTCCCGTGCCTGCACCTCTTGGCCCGCTGCTGGCTCCGGGCCTGGTATGGGGGACTCTGCTGAAGGCTCGGCGCCGCCTATCGAGGCCTGGCAATCCTCCCAAACCGAGCAGAACCGCCGCAGAAACTCCTCTGACCAGCCCTGGACGTCCCCGCGCGCGCGCTGAGGCATCCACTCCGCATCCAACCACAGGCCGCACATCCGCGGCAAGCAGGCCGCCAGCGCATTGCAGACGACGCAGCCGTACCGCCCGGGGCTCCCGCGAACCCTGCCCAGTAGTAGGGCTTCCCAACGCCGCCGCCGGAAAACAGCTTCCACCAGTCGGGCATCCAGGAGCCTTGCCTGGTGAATCTCCGTCGGGGTCATCATCCTGGGACCAGGGTGATACCCAGTGGTTCGCCTGCGGAGCAAGGCAGGCTCCAAGAATCGGCGCCAAGCGCAAACGAAAGCCGGCTTTCTTTCGGCAGCGCAGAAAACCGCTTCGTGCTGCCGATCGAGGCGGTCCGAACCACAGGGGCGGAAACGATGCGATCAGCTCACGGCACTGCCCCGACCAGGCCGGATTGAGAGCGCCAGGCGATGCTCCACGTGCTGCAGGGCCAGCGCATGAAGGCGCTCCATCATGGGAGCGGCATCGATGGTGTGCTCGGGCCTCCAGCACCCGCAGGAGTGGTGCTTGGTGCAAGGACCCGCATTCAAACTTCCTCAAGACGTACTCGGCAACCTTCACGCTCAGCGGATCAGGAGTACAGCAGCTCGATAAACATCAACAGCTTAAAACCGTGGGCGAGCTTATAGGCACGGGGATTTAACTTGTAACCCGATGAAAACACCGCACCAGCCGTTCCAAGAATACTGGGCCTGAGCGCTGGCGCATGAAATTCGGGAACTCCTGCCATTAGTGGGACCAAGCTCCCTAGTCCAACGAATCAGGACCTGCCCTGGGCCTCATACCACGGTTGCCGCACCACCTGGCTCAGCGGGACTTTCCAGCGACTCCACCGCTGCCTAGGCAATGGGTTGCGCCGGGGACGGCGCAGCCGGAAGGGGCAAACGGGAGCCTTGAGGGCCATGCCACCGGACGATAAGGGCAAAAGCCAGTTCGTTCAGCGGACCTCGCAGTTCGTTGCGCTTACCCTCACCTGCCAGGTTGATCGTTCTGAGATGGGTTCAAACGACAGAGTCACCAAGAGCACAACTTCAGCCCTGTGTCAGTCTCATTCAAGGGAGCCAATGAACTAAATCTGGCCTGATCGATGTTTATACCTGATTTATTCGGTGTGTCTGGTATGTAGCCGACGGCGCCGGGTAATTCACCATCAACCAGTTGAAGCGAGGCCAGCGAAACGTTCTCTAAGCCTGGCAGCGATTCAGTAAGCCTGCAGCGAATCAGCCAGCTCGTTGCCAGATTCAGATTCACCGCAAGTCCTGGTTGAGGCGCTGAACGCCGGGTCGGCGCCCTCTCGTTTAGCGCTTCAGGCCGCGCGTGGGGGCAGGAGGCGCCAGAGAGACTGGAAAGGGCAGGAGGGGATCTGGCGCAGTTGTCTTGATGGTCTGAGTGTAAGATCCCTGAACCGGAAGTTCAATCTGAAAAAAAACAGCACCCAGCGTTGTCAGTGTTCGAAATAGCTTCGAGGCTGTCCGCCGTAGGCAGATGTATTTTGCTCACCGGCAGTTGGATTATCAAGCTGGCACCAGGAAACCCAATGGCCAGGCAGGGTATTAAGTGATTAGGAATTTACCCTGAACACCAAATCTCCTGACATGCCCCGAAAATCAGGGCTATTTGGTAGTTGAGGAACTTATTAATAAGCGCTACCTCCTCAATTCTCGAAGGGTGTTGTTTACGGTCCCATTAAAACCGGGTATTGGGCGTTGCATGTAATGATAACGGGTTCGAGTATGGTTAAAGTAGTTATCGGCGTCGAGAAAAAAATCGCCGCGTAATCGAGGCCAGTTGCATTTCTAGGTTTAAAGGTGGGACTTGAAAATCCAACGTCAGCCCTCGGATGCATCGCCTATTCGCACCGTGTAATACATACTGCAGCGCTCTGCCCGGTGGCTTGAGCAGCACCCTTGCAAGCCCGTCCACCAGCACCCACCGCCGCCGGCCATAGGACCAGGTTACGTCCTGCTATGCGTGTCGGGCCTGCGCCGCAGCAGCCGCTAGTAGTGTGTGAAGATCGACGAAGGACCATTGGCAGGCTAGACAGCCCTCAAAAAACAAGAAGCAGATTATCAACTTGTTGTTTGTGCGAACCTGCTTCTGTCAAGGCCGTGCTGTTAAAGGTTGAATCGTCGCCCAGCCCGTTTCATATTTCGCAGTTCCAAGCCTG
>Ga0163217_1055450_pt1 | contig 11162 bp, 11 predicted proteins | sample SynspAceP_FD_185933 | JGI IMG/M metagenome (GOLD analysis project Ga0163217, IMG submission 185933) | Saline lake microbial communities from Ace Lake in Antarctica - Synechococcus sp. Ace-P (PacBio error correction) | ecosystem: Environmental > Aquatic > Non-marine Saline and Alkaline > Saline ... | reverse complement strand
GGTACCTCAATCCAGCACCCGTTGCACACCAAGGAAGCGCGATGAGCCCCCCCAGCGTCCCTGGACTCAGCGCATGACGAGCGGCGCCCCCGGTGGGTGGTACGGACCCGCATGTGACAATCAAGAAGCCTTTCAGCCAACGCAGACCGTTGCGGTTGATCCAAGGCCGCCATTGCGCGAAACGCTTGGTCTTCTTGTGAGGGTAACCGTTGGCAACAGGTCGGTTCCGGGTCCATTCGCACGGCAAGCCGCACCCCGAAGGTCTGCAGCTTCAGTGACATCTCACTGCGGCAGCCCAGCCACTATAGCTTTTCCCAGGACATAGGACGTCGGGAAGAATACAAAAGCGTGCCGTGCCGACCCTAACCGGAGGCATGATCAGCCCCAGATGTGCGACGCCCGCCGCACAAAGAAGTAACGCGCCACCAAGGAAGCATATTTCCAGTGCGAAATGCAGGCGTCGAATCCATATTGTCGGGCGTGTAATAGTCCAGTACCCCTGCCGCAAAGGGCGACCGTTTGTGGTAGCCGCGTATCAAAATGTTGTTACGACACGGTCAAGCTTGGTCGCACCTCGGGCGGCATCTTCGGACGTCCCACACGCCATGATGCTACCGTTGCAAAAAATCCAGTGCATAGGTTCGAGCGCGCGGGGTTTTGGTGTCCGCAGCTTTCCGCTTGAGGGACTTCGATCACATCGAACCAAAAATGGCAGTTGCGGTGCGGCGCAAATCGTGTCGCGGGTCATGCTGAATCGGCCTTCTGTCCACAACCACACACCGTACCGTGTAGCGAAAGCCTTGGCGGTTGGTAAGGTGACCGAAGTCGCGCAATCAAAGCCACCCGCGATTTCCTCTTCTGCAGAAGGGGCATAACAAAATGAACGGGATACTTTAGGGAGTCTTGCGGGCATTCACGGCGGGGGGGCGGCAGTCAGACACAGTGTGGGGTTTGCCCCCATAAAGCAGCCGTGCAACGAACGAGCGCAACAAGCCGCCACGCGCGTCCCACGATCATCGGGAGCTACAACACAAACGCCAAGATGACAAAATGACTGGTTAACGTCCATGGCGGGAGGAAAGCGCATCAAAGAGAGAGAGTGCTGGTCTTCCGCTGCTGGTGCCGGCCTCCAAAGACCTGTCGGCCCGGACCCGCGATTGCGCCACGATTACTGGCAGCTTGACTGCAGGAGACCCACGCCAGGGTCGCAGCCCGCTTGGCTAAAACAGGTTCCATTATAAGTGCTGTGATCGCGTCGATCAATCTGGGCGGGCTCTCAGCACGAGGGGACAAATCAAAGGTCGATATCACGAAAGGCTCCCCTTCGGATTTCGCTCAGGGCGATCTGGCCTGCTTGTGCTAAAAAAAAGAGTTTACACCAAGCGTCGCCAACGCACAACTTGTGCGTAGACATTCTTTCTGGCTGGAGGTAGAGCCGACAGCGAGGGTCGCTTTGGGCGGGTCGAGTGGCGAAGATCGACGCTGGCTGGATGCTAGATGTGAAGTGCCAAGCGCCTTGGTCACGCTCGCAGCGCGTGAGTATCGAGCCTGTTGGGCAACCGACAAGCATATCGCCCAAGGGCGCATTCGAAGACACCCATTGCTCTGAGACTTCGAGCATGTGAACCACAAAAGCGGCCCGGCGCTGATCGATCAGACCGGCGTTTACCACCAAATATCCGGCCCCAAGTGGGCGATGCCCGAGCCACCCGCGCACGCGCGCGGGTTCTTGGTTAATTATGAGCTCTAGCCAAGGTTGCTCATCGTCGACAATCCCTTCTTTTCGGAATTAATTCCGACCGTGGCAGAGTTACCTAATGGGCGTTATTGCGGACAGTGCAATGAAGCGCCCGGGCGCCCCTACAGCCTAGCTGGTTCGTTCGCCATGGGCTGGCGGCGCGGCAAGACGTCCGAATAAGATAAAACCCTGATTCTTGCGGAGGCCGGGCTGGCTTCGGAAAAGGTGGTGCTGGACGGACCAAAACCGGACCGCCCCTCCCACTCCCGAATGGCCCGCAGTCTGCGGACATCCGTCAAACAGCCGAAGCTTGATGCGTTTTCTACGGAACGCCTTGGCAAGCTTTGGCGCATTCGACGGCCGAACACCGTGGCCTTCATCGAGGTAATGTTCGACGTGTTGTCCCCCGGTATCGATATCTCCCTGTACGGTGGGTGGATTCGCACCGTAGGTGGCCGTGGCTATCTGACCGTCTGACCGCCCAACCGCGTGAGCGCTAGCATCTGGTTGACCAAGCAAGATGCCGAAACCGGGGAAGCTCCGTTTTTTCAAGAACTATACCTATTGACCTCATCGGCCACGTGATAAACACCGGTTTGCAGCGCCGCGTCCGCCAGTCCGTCTCCAACAGGAAAACGCCATGCGGGATATGAGCCATTACATCTTCATATGTTGCAGATTTTGCGGGGTCGAGACGCGTGACATGCGCAGCCCAACCGAGCGAGAGAGCGCGGCTAGGATGTTTGCGTTTGGCACCATAAGTCGATCGCGACAACCTCCTATCGTTGTGCCGCACTCTCCGCTCGGTATCCGCCTCTGGCCAAGGCCCAAACCGGCCATTTCATTCCAGCGCGTAAGGATTGCTTACAGCTGACGTCTTTTGCCAGATCATACCCTCCTAGACCGCGCGAACGGCGCGGGCGGCCGACGCGACAGAGCTTCGATGGACCCCACCCCACATCAAAAAATGGCCTCCGGGTTGTTGTGCCAGGTGCGAACCCGCGGACTGGGCGCGCGCCTTGCTGACGAGTTGGCGCCGGTCTGGCGACGTGTATCTCAATGCCACCGATGGCGATACGCGGCCGCGGGGACGCCAACCCACATCGGACAGAGGAGACACGGCAGCGCCAAGTGCTGCTCTGGGTCCCCCCGTAGGCATCACTTTACTGACCATACCCGCGCGCTACCCGGATCGCCGCGTTTTCGGCTCCGCCTCCGGGCGGTGGTGCCGTGTTTGCCAATGAGGAAGGTGAAACGTCACGATTTTGCCCCGCATTAAGACGGATTCGGTCATGAATTTCCTGATAGCCGGTCATTTGCGTGTATTAAAGCAGAAGGCTCGAGGCCACGGTTTTCGCCCGTGCCGGCCGAAGAGCCAATTGCCGTTTAGGAAATAAGTCGATCCAGTCCGCTAGCGCCAAGCCAGGCAGTCGGACGAGGTGATGTGGTCGCGGTTTCATTTTGTGGGGGGCTCACAGCAAAAGGCCAGGTCACTATCCTGAAAGTTTTAACGGTCTGGCAACCTAAGGCTCGCGCGGTTGCTGCACAAAAGGTGTCAATAGGGTGTCTAAATGAAATATAACATATCCTGTTAAACAATGGACTTAGCAGGCACTGCGTGCATTGCCTGCCGCGGCGCAATATGTCCTATGTTGCACGGCTTAATCCCCTTAGGTCCAAATAGGACGATGGAATGGTACTGCGGACCTCGCATTTCGGAGGAAGCCACTGGAACCAGGCAAGAAAGGACAAGGCGGCCAAAGCGCCGTTTACCGACCTTGCGGACTGATTTCACGCGGTGCGATTCAAGACAAATGACATCGCGGCGCGCCCCGCCCGCAATGAAGGCGATGCCCGTGTGTTGGACGATGCAGCAAGTGCTCAGCGATTGTCCATACGGCCAAATGGGCCGTCGAAACAAACGGTATGCGAATGCGGGTGACGCCGATCCTATGAAGAGCCGTCAGACTACCTCGCTTCGCGTGGCCCGGCGTTGACCTAGCGACCGTGAGCGTCCGACCAGAGTATAGCGTAATCGAAGAGTTTTTGCCGCGCCAACTGACCGAAGAAGAAACCGGCACCCACAGGGTGTGATCGACCGCGATCGCCCCGAACGTTGGGCCGCGACCCTCCCGATCCGTTGACATTTGGCAAGTGATCGCGCTCGCTCAAGGCGTAAAGTTACACGGGGATACAATTGGATTTCGGCGCGGCTTGGCCACAAGGTTAAAGAGCGTCTGAGCTACGCTCAACGCGAAGCAGATGAACCCGGCTTACAGCTCATCACGTAAAGGGTGATCCGTTCTTTCCTCGTAACAGGAATAGTTGCCTATTTGCGACTCGCTCCCATACCCGCGCAGAGGGTTCACAATAAATGGGGGTACGGGCCTCCTTTTTTCATATTTAGTGACGACGGGGCCGCCCCCACTGGCCGATCTCGCACTTCGTCCCACTCCTTGGACGTCGCGCTCCGGCTGTGAGCGTCGCGATAACATGGGCGGGGAAGGTCCCGTGTGGTGGTCGAGTTGTAGAGGATCTACTTTCTCAATCTCTCTGGCCCTTCATGGTTGCGCTTTGAACGCCCTAGTAAATTGCCTGCTTACGGCGGCCCAGAATGAAAAAGGAAGCGAATTCCCCATAGCGAGACACGGTCCCCAAGAGGGGACAGTACAGGGAATTCAGAATCAGGATAAAGGTTGTTTCAGGATAATAAAAACTTGGCAAAGCCCTTTGCCGACAGGGAGTTGGTTGCCGCGAGCAGGGGCCGCAGAGCGTTAGCCCGATTCTGCGGTTGGGGAGGGGGTTGGGAGAGATCGTTTGTCTCATTTCACCTTAGATTGGCTATCTTGTGGACGTACCATCCGCAGCGGCTGGCTTCGACATTAGTAGGGAAGGGATTCAGGCGGCCAAGCGACACGGTGCAGTGAGGACAACGCTTGGCTTAATCGGTTACTCGTAGGTTGCGATCAGGTCACCCCCGATACCTTGGCGTCGATCTAGGCCACCTGAACGTCGGTTGACATCGCACCCGCCTTGACCACTGCATCACGGTCCGATTTGCAATTCCGGTGATTGCCATCTTCATGGCTTCGATGGTCTAGGCAGGCAGGTCGCCTTGAGTTTGACCTTTAGCCCCACAGTTCGCCCCCGACACGAGGGGGCCCACAAACCCCCGGCATGCGGTGCGCCCGATGTGATGACGTTGCCTGATCTCGGCCTTCGGACGCTGCGCGGCTTCGTTGCTTTGACCCAGGCGGTTTGGCAACACGCCACCCTACGCGCGGCCTGACCAGTTCAGCTCGCGCAGAGAAAAGACTTGACGGTCGCGTCTTCGTTGCCGTCTCGCGTTAGCGCTTGCAGGCGGAATCATCGGTTGTACTATGACCCGGGCCATCGATCTCTGCGGTGATTTCTGTCGCCGGAGGTGACTTCCGATCCCGCTAGAAAAAAAAGTGGCGCCAAGTTTGAGATACACGCGACGAAGACCGTTAGGTGCGTGTTGCGCGGGCCATGTAGTCCAAAAAAGGAGGCCTTGGATACATCAAAGTAGCCTGACAGAGCGTCGTCCTCGACGCTGAAGCCCCTTCTAGCAAGTCGCGCCCAGCTCATGCAGGGCATTGCCTCAGTCGGGTGTGTGGGGGCAGATGAGGCACCGGGACCCGTGCGTATTAAGGTTTTTTCGCCCTTGGTAGAGATCTGTGTCGCACATCGCGGCAGCGCGCGAAAACACCGCCGGATGGGTTGCCCAAATGTGCCGCGGCATCATATTCCGATCACACTGTCTGGAAAGGACATTTCCGCTTTGGGGTGGCTTCGAACCTGCGTGCGGGTTAACCCTTGGAAGATACCATTCATTACGACGCCATATCGCCCACGAACTTTGAAAGACGGGGGTGACTTTTGACGATATCGCCAAACATCTGGGTCACTTCGGCCACCTAGGTCCTTTGGCGAGATTCTCGTGCCGCGCGAGCCTGTGCGGTCCAGCCCCATTTGACGCGGCTTGCGCCTTCGGAGTTGGGTGAACTGACCACCCGGCATTCTCGTGCAAAATATACTCGGAGGAGGTGGGCCTGCATGCCGTGTCTCAAAAGGCCTGCATATTCACTTGCGTACCTCTTTCCCAATAGTTCGAGATTTCGCGCACGCGTCCATCGACAAACCTGTTGTCGCGATCCGTGTGTTTCAGCGCCTCAATACAACAGACCCGAGCGTCGCCTAGAGAGTGTGTTCCCCGATAGCGCGTCCAATCGCGCAAATCCCACTGCGTCGACACCCGCTTTCTGACGCCGCCATGATTGGTCAGCGATGGCTGCGCCTGCGTGTTCATGGGTATAGAACGGTGTGGAAGTGTATCGCGCAGTCCACCGGGATTCAGCGCTTTACACTTAACGCTCTGCCGGCATTTTGCGTTGAGCACACCGGCCATTCTTTCAAGCCCAAAAACATGTGCCGGGCCGCTTTCAGCCTCTATTGCTCATTGGCGACATAGTAATTAGGTCTATTGGCGCGGTCCGGGTCAAAAATATCACCGGTTAAGCAAACGGTACCTTCACAAAATTTTGTCATTCTCTATCACCGCGTCCCATCGCGACGCGCATGTTCTCAAACCCATGCAGGCCTATCGAAACGCGAAATACATCTACGCCTTTCGGTTCGCGGCAACGCGCGACAAATTTTCCTGTTACCACATTGTCGGGGTAGTTGGTGTAACCAACGCCATTCGATCCCCGCAGCAGCATCTGGGTCATCACGTTGGGCAAGGCCCGCGCAGTCGCGCAGGCGTTTGCCACGGAATTCCTTTGCAAGAACCGGGGTAGGCCACGTCGAACGTGGCCACCCACCCCACATTCCATAGAAGAAAAAGTCGTGGAAGATTAGCAGCATAGGCCGGGGCAACCTTGATCAATCATGGCTGCGCATCCGCGTGGCAAAAGCAAGACTGGTGGCGTCCGCGCATGGTGGTATCGCGTGATCAGCAGCTGCCGCTGTTGTTCCCATCCCAGTCGGCGACAGCCTGTGGGGCCCGTTTCTGCTCGAGCAAGGTTACGTGTGCCCATCACTGGAGTTCGGCGCGCGGCAGCATGGGGTTGTGGCGCGCGCACGGCTTCCGCAGCGGGGCGCCTCGAACCCCCCCCCCCCCCCCACCCCCCCCCCCCCCTTTTTGTTTCAGCCGTTGCCCGCTTTCACGTGATGTCGGGCGTATTATAAGTCTAAGCACTTGTTCGTCGCCCGGCTCTGTCGCGGTCTCTTTCAAACGTGAACAGCTCGGGCGTCTGGTCAATATAATTTCCCTGGGGATTTAAATGGTAGCTGTTATTTGAGAAAGTTCGGTGTCAGCAGCGTGTTCTCGACAAGTGCCAATAGGTGTCGTGGAAACGCCCGCCTAAATGCGGAATTCGCGCAGGCGGCGGTCCATGCGGGGCCGGATGTCGCCTGCCGCTGGGCGCTTTGCGCTAAGTTTGTGCGGGTGACTTTGACCAACAGGCTTTATCTGTTAAATTACCGCGTGGGATAAACGCCGCCAGGATAGGTGCGCAGTGGCCGCCATACAAGGCGGATGCCCATACCTGTTCGCCTCGCGAAAGGGCGGTGATGCGACCGCTATATCAGGGATGAAAATATATTTTGCGGTGTACTATCCGGTGGCCTTGTGTGATCTCGTGTCTGTTAGGCCATGGCCGATTCAGTCTGGACATCAAGCCAGTGATCGCCTTGCCTGTCGCCTCGGCCGCCTGAGGACGTCTTTGGCCGTTCACGAATCAGGATCTGGGCTTGTACGATCGTCGATATTGCCGGTGGACCTTCGCGTCTCGTCACGGTCTGTGTCAACTGCAAATCCCTTGGATTTACTGTTCGATAAATAAATAGAACTTACCGCTCGTCCATATCCTATGACGGAATTCGGACGCCCCTTGGCAAGGGACCAGCACACTTCATTAGATTCACATTGAGCGCAGATATTTTTCAGAAAACCCAATTCGCAAATCTACGGCGCGGACTGCTCTTCGGGTGAGTTAGGGGGCCGCGCGCGATTCTACAACCTTTTGGGTTGCGGGCCGACTGAACCGAACAATCCCAAATTCAAATAGTATGTGTCCCAGATTCGCCGGTGGGCTGGTCTCCGTGAGACCCCGAGCGAGAATCTGCACTTCGACCCATGGCGCGCCACTTGATGATCATCTTTCCAATATGCCTTCGCCGTTCCAAAAGGGCAGCTTCGGCCTCCGCGCCGCAGCGCTTCTAAAAACTTTTTCTTTAGCTAGTTTCGTTCTGTTGTCGATGGGACGCACTCCCGCGTCCCCACCACCCCCCCAAAAGATCGGCCCTTCTGAGCATAAGCGGATAGCGCAAAAACTTGCGTGCAGGCCTGTTTCCGGCCACGAGCCTCCATGTCGTCGCCCCCCAATTACAAAATCCGTTCCGTGGGCACGACCGGCACCCCGGCTTCCATCGCGACGCGGCGCGCGCTGGGCGGCTGTCACCCAAAGCGCGCATCGTTTCAGCCCGAGCGGCCGAATGAAGGTAAATGGCCATTTTGCGGCGGCAAGCATCTACAAAATTCCGGATGGATTTTCCGACCAACGAGGCCGATTAACCGGGATGGATCGCACTGCCGGCCCGCAGGAGGCTTTTGCGACACGAATAATTCATCAATGCTTAAGATCAAGCGGCAACGGGCCCTGTAATCCGGCTCGCGAATCGGAGGCTTCGTCGCTTTAAATCGGCCACTGCGCTGCACGCCCCAGCTTATCTTTCTTCGGGCGAAACACCCGGCGACCGTCTTTTTTCCCAATTCTCGGTGGCCGCACGGCGTAATTCGAGTACAATTGGGCGATTTCGCCATGCCGGTTTCGTCGCACTTGAGGAATTTTCTAAAGTCGGTTACCCCATATTAAAGGCCTTTCCTGCTGGCAAGAAATCTTTCGTTTGTCAAGCATGTAGCGATGATCTGTAACGTGCGCGAAAACGGGCGATTGGTTACGTCTGCAATGAGCGGTTCTTTTTTTACGTTTGGGCGGCGCAAAAAAAAAAGGGGGGCAAAGGGGAAAAGTTTTTTTTTTTTTTTTTTTTTTTTTTTTGAATTGCTTAGATTTTTAACCTTTGGAAAGCATGTTGGCTGGTCACGAAGGGGGAGCCGTCCAAAAGAACGGCAGCCCGCATAGAAGGCAGGAGCGGAACCTAAGATACAATAATCACATCTTCGCCCTAGAACGCATTCAGCGAAGAATTTGTTAGGAATTGCCACCAAGAACATTTTGCGAACCGCGTCTTTTATTTGGGGCTTTTGCACGATAGAATTGGCTGGCATTGAATGATTTCGACGAAAATGTGCGCCTTCGAAGGCGCTTCCTTATCATCGCGCCGCTATGCTGCGCCGTTCCCGCCAAACCTATTTAGACGGGTTTAAACCCTGCGCAGCGCGCCGCCGGTAGAACAGATGGACGTTTCCGCTTGATGCTGGCGGTTGCGGGGACGGGCAAGACCAAGGCGTTAACCGCGCGGAGTGTCGTGCATCTGATGAATACCGGGGATACGCTGCCCGGCCGAATTGAATTCTTGCCGTGACCTTTTACCAAACAAGGCCGCGCGAAGAGATGAAAAACCGCGTCGGGGACAGTATGCTGGGGCCAAAGTATCGAAGGGATGCCTTGTGCTCGCACTTTTCACGCGTATTCTGCCCGTTATAGCGTTGCTCTCGTCATGCTGAAATTAGGTGGTGTGAGTCTTAAATCGAACTTACCCCATTCTGGATTACTGGTACGACCAGTCACTCGCGCCCACTGCTCAAGCCAGTATTAAAGGCGGAAGGCGTTGATGAGCAAGCGTTTGGCCGCCGCCGGCTACATGCGGGTCTCGAAAGATCTCTCTGTGGATTGATGGTTGGAAAAACCGTGCCTGAACACGCTGAACAAGATTTCCTGCGGGCGCATGCGGGGCTACAACCCACCGCGTAGAGCAGAGCTTTAATGCGCCAGTCATCAGGCGCGGGCTTAAGGACCTAAATCGCTTTGGGGATTTGGTTGACTTGCTATTGATATGCCGTCACCATCTTTCATACAGCACGAAGATGTGTTGGCAATACCACGCTGCGTTTCAAATTTTATCTTGGTGGACGAATAGCAGCGATGACCAACGTCGCCCAGTCCTCTAGTTATATGTGAGACTTCGCCTGCTTGCTATCCGGCCACACACATATTTCTGCGTGCGGGGCCGATGACGACACAGTCGAATTCTATGGGTGGCGTGGTGCCGATACGGGGTAAACATTGGTCTACTGGTTCGAAAAGGTTTTTCCTAGGGGCGCATGTCGTCGGCTAGAGAATGCAAGAGATTCCACTCTGTTCAATACCCCGTGTCAGTCATTCTTCCAGCCCAGCAAGCGTCGGCAACGTGATTGCGACGGGAAAACGAGGGGCGTTTGGGCAAAGACGTTCTGTGACGGAATCCCTGTTGAAGGGCCGAAAACCACAGATTTCTCCCTCCCTCGGCGCATTGGTTTATTGGTGAGTGGAAGAGCCGCCGCGCGGATGGTGGACGACCAATCGAAGCGTTTGCAGCGCTGGATACCAGGAGCGCTGGGACCACTTATACGTTGGATGAAATTGGCGCAATTACTCGTGCGGGCCTTCGCACCAGTAGTGCGCACTTTATATGGAAGAGCTGCGCGTTTTTTTGACCATTGGACTGCATAGCCGCGATCTGGACCCTGGGTATGATGGACGGCCCAACGTCTATGAGCGGTTAGAGATATTCCGCGCCCACCGCAATTGGCTTATTCGGTGGTGACGATCACCGGAGTGGCCACGAGTGCGTTCGCGTTCGAGAGACAATCGTCTGAATACGCCGGAAACGGTTGCGGTCCCCTTCGCCGGCGACAAGCCGCCAGCAGAATATAGAAAACAGCGCCCCCCGCGGAGAATGGTGGTAACCATCGTGGGAAGGGGAGCCCGCCATTCCCCTGCTGTGGGAGCGAATGGGGGCAATCGGTAGGCGGTCGCGGCGACGGCGCATAGCTGCTGCCTTGAACTTATTTTGATGGTATTCAAAGGTGGTCTGAACTTGGCAAGGGCCCTCGGCTGGCAATATCGGTCCGATTATGATAGCGTGAATCGACGAAAGGAGCGCGCCGCTAGTTCACCAATGCAGATATGGCCCGCTGCAAGTAACGCCACATCGAAGCTGGCTTACAGCTCACATTAGTGGATTGAAGAATGCGGCATACCGGTTTTGGGCCGAGGAACAACAAAACGCCAGAGGCACCCGGCCGGACTTGAGAACTTGAATGGAGTGGGTTAAGGCTTATCTATGTCTGAGATCTACAGGGACTTCTGGAAACACGGTCAGCCTGATCATGACAATGTAAAGTGACCATTGATCTGCGCAAAGGTGTCGATCGATGATGTTGCAGCGCGGCAGTCTT
>Ga0163217_1013863_pt1 | contig 11162 bp, 15 predicted proteins | sample SynspAceP_FD_185933 | JGI IMG/M metagenome (GOLD analysis project Ga0163217, IMG submission 185933) | Saline lake microbial communities from Ace Lake in Antarctica - Synechococcus sp. Ace-P (PacBio error correction) | ecosystem: Environmental > Aquatic > Non-marine Saline and Alkaline > Saline ... | reverse complement strand
TTCATGCTTATGTGGGCTCCGTCCCAGATCGCGGCTGCCACGAAAGGGTTTTGGCTGGCAACCGGGGCCGGACGACCGGAGCGGAAAACCACCTGGCCGGCTGGCTGAGGGGGTTTGCCGGAAGGGTGGGGAAATCCGGGCGGGGCATTGAGATCCATGCGCCGTGATGTGAAAGCGTTCGCGGGGACGCGGTCTCCTTCGTGGCCGATAACTAATGTGCGTTGTAGGCTCCCGGGCTGCGGGAGCATGGCGTCGATGACGCCGTAGAAAGAGCGTTGGGGCGGGGGCTGGCGGGAGCTGGTCGAAAAGCTGTTGATTTCCGAACGCCCGTAAGGTTGATTGGGCCGCCCCAGGAATCGTCGGTTGGATCACTTCAATGGCTTTTGGTGCTGTAACAGGCCGCGACCAATAAAGCCCACGGAAGGCCTTGGAGCGGGCCACTTGGCGAAATTGAAACTTCCCGCAGGGCTTGATGTCGCCGTTCTCCAGCTTGAATCTCCTCAACGGCTGAAGGCCCAGTCGCCATGCGATAACCCCGTGGTGCGAGCACCTGCACGTACAACGGCCCGGACACCGCCTGGGTGCTGGGACTCGGTTGCGCACACTTGCCTGCCACTGCGGAAATGGCGCACCGAACCGCCAACGGTGGCGATCTGCTGCAGGCCGCACCAGCTTGGGGCCGACCCGCCGGGGAAACGGCCGCCGGAACTGGGGCTGTCCATCTGACCTGGTGGGCCATTGCATTTGCACCACGAGGAGCCGGCGGCGTGCTTGTAGCGTGAACAGTGCGGCGCGGGGTGGCCACCGAGGCGGTTACCGGAAGGAAAGATGGCGCCGAAAGTCAGGACGAGCTGGGTCATTGCGCCGCCATTAGACGTGCTTGATCGGGCAAGCGGCTGCGATTAGGAGGCCATAGAGGGTGATGTAATTGGGGGCGCCCTTCAAACGGCGCACTGAAACGGAAATAGTTTGGCGGTTTAGAGCCCAGCCGGCATTTTCCTGGCCTCTTCGCCGAGTCGCGCAGGAAAAGAATATAGATATAGAAGATTATAGACATTGAAATGGATGAAAAGAACGAAAAAAAAAAGAAATTTTTATGGGGAAATAAATATATTAATATAAATGAAGTTTGCGCGCTCCCCCTCCCTCTCGCCGCACACGACCCCCTGCGCCGCCCCTATTCTCTCTATTGTGGGTTTTTTTTTGATCCAGGTGATTTATATCCATCTCTCATATGCCCTCGTGCTTATTGTCCCTTTCTGCTTCGTGGATCTACTTGGATTGGTCGATTTTTTAGTAGTGCTCTGGTTTCTCGGAAATTCCTTTCATTCGAGATGACCCACACGGACCGAGGAAATGGCGGAAAGGCGAGGTCCCGGACAACCGACTGGTTTGGGAAGCGTGCCGTGAGAACTGACGCCGGTAGGCTCCTTTGGCGGTGGCGGCCGAAGGGCTGTGGTGTGTGGCGCGGAGTGAACTCAGGCGCGAGGGGTCGGGGACCACGCTGGGCCCTCGGGCCCACCCTTCTGTGTGTGGTGTCTCTTCCATTCCTCTGTGGATTGTTCTGCGACCGCGCACGCTGGGGAATAGGCCGCTGTTGAGCGAGGTGAATGTCAAATGGGCTCGCTCTTCAATACTAACCTGGCTCGGTTAGGTCCGTCCCTGGATCACCTTCAGCTTTCCTCCCCCGGCCGGAGAGAGCCGGCCTCACTCCACGAAGCCGTTGGCGCAGTTTTCTCAGCAGCCTATGGGCATTAGGTGGTCCGGGCAAACTTGCATGGCCCTTTGATTGACATGGGTCTGCCCATTCCGCTGGCGCGGAGAAAGTCGTGGGGCACCTTCTAGCTCCTTGAGGTAGCACGTTTGATAACATGGAGAAAAAAAAACCATCACCCACACCTGCCCGCCGCTGCCCTTCTTTGTTTTTCCTTTGGTGTCGCCCAACCGATTTGTGTTGTGCTGGCCGCCAAGGCCCGCATTCTTCTCTTGACTGGCCCCAACGTTTGGTGTGCGGCCTCAGGATGCAGCCCTTTCTCGAGTCAACATCCCTGGAGCCCGCCGGTGTTTCACTGCCAGGGTATTGCTGTGTTGATTCCGTCCGGCCTCACCACGGCATAGCTTCCACTCGTAAGGTAGGTATAACAGCCCTCATGTTTCGTCGCATAATCGACCTTGCGCATCGCCCGGTCCGCCAGCCCGCTAGCCCCGCGCCACCCGCCTGATTCGCGGCTCGCAATCCCACGCCCGGCAAGCACCGCCACGCCGACCCACATCTCTGTGTCATGGCCTGATAACCCTCTTTCTCAAGTGGAAGGGCCGGGGGACAGAGCTATAATCCGGTAGGCCGCCTCTCTGTTATGCCCTGGCGGAAGGGCGCACAGCGTGGCGGGGCGCGCAGATCTTGGTCTGGCCAGGCGCAGGGGGGCCGTCGGCCGGGCGACTGCTCAGGCCGGAAAGCAGGGGTGGAGGGGCGGCGTCGAGGGATAGGGAGAGGGGGTCCTGCCGGCAAGAGGATCCGGGTTGGGGCGGCGCTGTGGGCGGACGAGGTCACATCGCATTGGCGGCGAGATGTCCGGGGCGGCGCGGCGCGTGCGAAGCGGATGGGCGCGCGGCTGTGAAAAAGGGTGGATCGAGTGTCAAGGTTCGCGCCTTTCTTTCAGGAGCGGATCACAGACCATGTTCCGCCTGGACAGGACGGCTAGATGAAGAGCGCAAGGTTCATAGCAGCATGAAAAGGGGAGACCTGCGCTGCAGCTAGCTAGAGCGGTCACGGTCAATGGAGGGGCGCGTACCGGGCACGCACCACAAGGTCGGCCTGCGATTTTCGGCATACCCCCTGGCGCTATGAACAAATCATTGCCCCAGCCCAAAACCCTGGCCTAGCGGCGCGGACCCGCGAACACCTGAAATTAGCATCCACCATGGTCGGACAAACCAGCACCCCGCACGACATAGTCCCAAGGCCCCACGCTGACGCCAGACACACCCGCAGAAACGATGAGCGCCTTCTACGACCGAAGCTTTCCACCTACCAAAGGGCGAACCCCAATTCAAGACGGAGCTCGCCATGGGATATACAAAAACCGGCGCTGGTGTTACGGGACACTGCCTTCAGTTCCTGCACGGGCCGGCCTGCCCAGCCTGGCGGAGCCACCCAACGAATCCTCGGATGCGGGCTAGCAAACCACAAAGGTACCAGGCGTAGAGCACAGATTAACACTGGCGACATCTCAACCCAGGGGCAGAAATTCTGGCGATCGAACTCAGCAGCCGGAGCCAATGGACGTGGCAAAACCCGCGAACGCCATGCCCGCACGCTCCGGACCCGCTGCGGCTGTGGCGCCCGATCTGCGCATCCCGAGAACGCCAGGCCTGCTGGTTCTGGAGGGGAAGGCCCCTTCGACTTGATCAATTCACGTGGGTGTGCTCGCACCACCTGCGCGAACTTCAGGTCGCGGCGGGAGCTGGTGTGGGCGCCGGTGAGCGGGTGCGGGCTGCTCGAAGGCCAGGTGGTGTGCGTGGCAGCTTGTTTCGCGAGGCAGAGAGGGCCGGGTCGGCTGGGAGATCCAGCCGCAGGTGGCGCAGCGCGATGCAGGGAGGCCTGGGTTTGGTGCTGAGCGCTCGCAGAGCGGGCGTGGTGGCGCCGTGGGGACCAGAGCAACAATGTATTTCCAGGATAATTATGCAAGAAAGAAACAACGACACTAGCGCCAGACACAAAATCAAACGAAGCAAACGCTGGGCCCTAGAACAACAAAGCAAAGCGAGAATAAGCCAACTTTACAGAACCACAAAAAAGATACCCTACCAATCACCCAGGAGAACGAAGCTACAGAACCATACGACGGAGCTAGATTATCGCCTTTCTTCGATAGGTCTTCGTGGTGGTGTTCCCTGAAACCTTTCGCCGGGACTTTCCAACCGCCGCAGCAATGCGGATCCCGGCTCGCCTGTTGCAGGGGACATTGCTGGAGCGCCGCTCGCCGGGGCCTGCCCCAGAGGCAGCAGGTTGGGGCCCTGGTGGAAGAGGCCCGATCCAGAGACTTCAAGCCATTTTCGAGTTCTTCCTCAGCCGGGCCAGAGGCTGGAGTGCAGGCCCTCTGGACCGCGAACGGAGGGATCTTGCTCGGCCAGCTTTCGGCAGGCGCAATATCCCTGCCTCTGGGGCTGGCCCGGCGGCGAGCCCTGCTTGATCCAGTATCATGCGTCTCCAAGTGAAACTGACCCCGAAACCGTTGCAGCTGCTCAAGGCGTGGAGAGCGGCCGCGCCAGGTCAGTCTGTTTGTGTCTGACCTTCCACTGGGATGGCCCTCCCGCCAACCGCTGGCCTGACGGGTGGGGGGGCGGTCAAAGCGTGTGTGGCGGGCGGGGGGGGAAGGCAAACGGGGCTTCTGATCTCTACTGCCAAACCCCTGGGAGGACACTCCCAACGCGCCCTGCAAGGCCTCACCTACCTAGCGCTCCTTATGCCATTAGCACGCGCCTTTCACGGTGGGGCGTTTTGCAGTTGCTGTCAATTCTCGGCGAGTAGTTATCTAGCCCTCGAAACCCACCCGCTTGGCGGCTGAGATAGGTGTGGATGAGTTGTGATATGATTTAGGTGACGACGCAAGAGTTTCACTGAAATCCATATTAGATCGTCGTTTTACATTGCACCATGACTCTCAGATTTGTCCAGGGAAAAGGCCCAATGGGGAGCTTGCTTCCCAGAAACCCTTCCTCGGCAGCTGAATTCCAGGTCTTCTGGCCTGGCTCTGCCAGCCCCTCCCTGTGCCAATGCATGGAAACGACTATGCCGCCTTTGCATAAGCCGTACTATCATGATGGCCAACGGGGGCTGGGATCGGATTGCGGGGGCGGGAGGGGGTGGGTGGCGGTGTGGCTGTGACGAGGGCCGCGCGCCTGTTTTGCCAGCCAGTCTCTGCCCATCACCGCCCTGATTGGTCGGTCGCCTTCCGCTGGCATCGCCCTCTACCTCTCACAGTCTCACCTGGCCCCGCTTCCAGTGGCTCGAATCGGCTCCCCACATTCAGCCACATGTGGGCAAACGCCCCAGCTTTGTTGGTTCCTCTGGTTCTGCGTTCTGCTCGCAGCCCCGGGTCTGCGCCAGCGCCCTGGACATCGTCCTCCCAGTACTGATCGGCTTTCCTGCCTTTATAAGCCCGGCGATACTTGATCCCAGGCCCCTTATCCCCGCCACGGGTCTCTCCTTCGACTCCCCAGGGCTGCAGCTCCCGCTCCCGCTCGCAAAAAAAAGCAAGCAAAGGCACTTCCCGTTACCCTCCGAATTCCGTATGACCTCCTTACCTAGCCAACTCGCACGAACTTAAGAGGTGGGAAGCAACCATCTAACTGGCAAATTCAGGTGAATATTTTCACAGATTCACGGACCAGGTAGATTCATCAAGTTAACCTGGGAAACTTGGTCATTGAAAAAAGCAACTACTGAACTGTTTGTAAGAACTGGCAGGAACCACGCAAGTTAGAGAACGCGATCCACAGACGGCAACCAGAACTGCTGGAATATCCTCTGGAGTACATCCGGAAACATCGCCCATGTCGTACAATCATCGGCGAAAAAGTCCTACTGTGATGGTCTTTCCATTCATTCGGGGAGACCCTCGGTTGTGTGTGTGCGATGGCGTTCGTTGAGCCAAACTGGGGTGGTGCCCTTGTTCCCTGGGAGTTGATTCAGCTGCCCGAGTGGGAACTCGAGCCGCCCACCGCCGAACATTTCAACTACCCACCAGTGCGCACTAGCTCTGCTGCGTCTCCCTGGGGTGGTACTTTACGCAGGCTTGAGCGCAAAGGCTTCCGTTACTGTCGGCAGCACTACGTCGCGACGCCCACGCCGACTCCATCGCCTGCCGCTCTCAAGAATCGGGTCGAAGACTTCACCGAAAGCCGTGCTTCTCTTTCCTTCCGTTTGGTTGGGCAAACATTCTTGAGACGAAACTTGGTGGTGGCCGTTCTCTGCCTTCCTGGCCCTTGATCGTCCCCTTGCCGGTGATGATTACCGGGGTCTGTTTCACAACAGTGCCATTTTCAGGCGCTGATCTTCGCCACCTCGCCGTGCTTACATTACATCGGTGAGGTCCGGTCCACGAGGAGGCCCACTGAATCGAATCGGGCCGCTCCAGAACTTGCTTCGCCAAAGGTCCGCCCTCTGACTAAAAAAACATACCTGCGCGCAGCCGGATTCGCATCCGGAGCCCGTCTCCATTCGAAGTGAGATGTCCCAATGCAGCAACAGCCAACATTATCCCAGCGAAACTCTCCGCGACCCCACATAAAGACCTCATAAAATCCACCATGGAGATTCCAATCACTTTCCGCTGCGTCTGTTGATGGCTGGCTGAGATCTGGCCGTTTGGCCTCAGGTCGAATCGGACCTGGCGCACTCCGCGTCACAGGCGAGGCGTGGGTGCGGCGGAGCGCTTGTCGGAAGGCATTGCCGCGTCAGGCCCGAGAGCCGAAGAGAGATCCGCGGGGCAGGACCCTGGGCTTGCTTCCCTGGCTTTTTCATGGAATCACCGCGACCATCGTATGGGCGCTGGGTGGGTTGGCCTTGGGTGGCTTCTCTTCGGCCAACCCCGTGTCGCGGGCTGATGGCGCGGGGCCGGTCTGCAGCAGCGACACCATGCACGCGGGCTTCGCTGAGGGGGGATTTCTCCTCTTCGAGCATTTTGCGATTCGGACCCAGCGCTTTCCCCATTGACCAGCTGGCTTTCTGATTCGCCGCCTCCGGCCACACCCGAGGGAGGTTTATTCGACTCGGACCGCCACCTTGCCTCTCCATTGGCGGTTTCAGGTGGTGGGCTCACCTTCGTTTCCTCATGCCCTGTCTTCAGGCCGTGGCAGAACGGTGGAAGAGCGGGAGAGCTATCCTCAGCACCAGGTGCCGGCGTCCGAGGCCAGAGCCAGAGGAGCTGCCCAGGTTGAGACGGCTGGAAGACGTGTGATTCTCAAGGGCCCGCTGCAGAGGAGCCCGCCAGAGGTCTGCAGTCGGTTTGATCTGCGACGGGGGCCGGGCAGGAGTGATGACAGGGCTTTTACCGCAGTGCCCTGGGCCTCATGAACCCCAAGCACGAGGCACAACGCCAGCAGGGAAAATGCCGAAAGAATAAAGAGATTCAGATCGCGAGCGCAAGCTTGCGCTGGAATCACTAGAAAATCCAAGGGCTTGATCAGCTCGGAGATCTAGATCGTCAAAACTGGGTTGCTGTGCCGTGAAATGTATCCTCTTTGTCCCATCTATTTCCTCGTCTGTCTTCCATTTGGTCCCTCTGAGGTGGTCTCTTGGCCTTGAACTTTTTGATTTGTTCTCGAGTTCGAACTCATCATCAACCTGGCCATTCGTCATTGCTGGCCTGGTCTGGTTTCTGCCGAAAGGTTTGGAAGCGTTCTGAACGCCGTTCTGCAGGGCGCCCATCCTCAACGACCTGGAGGAAGGCCGAGAGCAAACGACTTCAGCAGGCCAACTGCCGCTTTGATCGTCGCCAGGAAGATCTGGTCGAATGCCAGCCAAAGCGTCGGGTGCTGCATCAGTGTTGATGGTGGGTCGCCAGGGCTGATGCCATTTCGGCTGGGGATGCGAACAGGCGCTACGGTGAAGAGATGGGCCCGTCTCAAGCAGTCGGCGGGTGGCTGATTCTCGATTCCGAGGCGGGCCCGTGTCAGTGATCAGTGCGTCCGGGAAGACGCTCGCCAGGCGATTCGAGGCGCGCCCCTTTCGATCCTGCGGGCAAGCTCGATGAGCAATCCCAGGGCCTCTGGTCGACCGGTCCTCCAAACCATCGGACCCAAGGGCTGATGCCGCTGCTTCAATTCGATTGCCTCTCCCTACGCCGATGCTCTGCTGGTGTCAGGTGTGCTGAGCAGCGGCAGGAAGCCTGACCTATTGCTTCAGAGCCAAAGAGCTCCTTGGCGCTCTGGGAGTCTTCTTGCCCGAACTGCCGCGACACCATGATCCTCCCGGTGATGAACCGGAGTCAAGAAAAAGATTTCGTTAACAGCCTGTGCGGCGAACAGGTCACACCCAGCCCTGCTGAACCTGTTCAAGCTGATGGTGGTCCGATCCCCAAGCGTTCTTCTCCTTGCTCGATGCGGATGTTGATTCGCTTCTTGGAACTTTTCCGTGAGAACATGCGGGGCATATTCTCCTTGGCCAGCGTCACGTCTGCAACGCCGCCTCAGCGAAGGACCAGGCAGGCTTGCCTTGCGCCAGAAAGTGATCGCTGTCGCGGCCACCGGTAGTGTTGTCGAATGGGAGTCTGAGCGGGTTGGGAGTCCAGGCGCCTGAGGTCGGCAGGCATTTGTCGTCAGCCTGCTACCAGGTGATCGAATATGCCAGGCCGGCCGGGCAGGGTTTCGTTCGGCGCTCGGCCCTGGTGCGCCTGGGGCCAAAGGCGGCGGTAGCCATGCCTCGCCAGCGCCCGCCACTCTCTCCCCAATCCCTCCTTCCATCACCCATCCCCGGAGCGGGGGGTGTGGTGGTTATATATCCTTATTGGTTTACCATTAAACACTCTGAGTTTAGATCAGCGCCATTCCTCTCTATAGCGTCAGATCGAGGACTATGATCAAGTCCGTTTTCGGTGTCTCAGCAAACGTCGCACGGTGTTTGCAGGTGTTGGTGGATTGGTCATCGCCCGGGTCTACGGTGACTGCAGAAGGCCTATGGCGGGCGGAATTGCTCGAATTCGAAGATTGGGCCACCGAGTTGGCATGGTTGGCCCTGCAAAGCCTTGAGGACGACAAGCGTTGCGGCGCGTGGCTGATGGGGCGAAGGCCTGGGAGATCCAGGAGAGGCGGGGAGCACCGTGAAGGCCTCAGGCCGGCATTGGCGGGTGGAGGTGCCTGGTGTCGGTGGAGGGCGCGATGCTCGGCGGGCCGCGCGTGATCCGAAGCCGCTGGGTCTCGCCCCTCGATGGCAAGGCGAAATCGCACCAGCGAAACCGGCTGATCGAATCGATGGCCCCCTGGCATCATTCAGCGCAAGTCGGTGCATGAAGCCGATGCAGACGGGCCATCCACGGCGATCGAAACGCGATAGATTTTCCCGATCGGCCGTCGGGCAGCGGGAGCTGATCATCGGACGATTCGCCCAGACCGGCAAGACCGCCATCCCGCCATCGACCACGATCCTCAACCAGAAGGGCGATGACGTTGTCTGCGCATCTAATTGGCGATCGGTCAGGAAATTCAGCACTCGGTGGCCAACTTGGGGACGTTGGCTGCGTGAGCGCGGCGCCCTCGATTACACCGAATTGGTGTTGTGCGTGTGGAGAAACTTTGTCCGTCATCTTCAATATCTCTTGGCTCCCCTCCTTATTCACCTGGCGCTGGCGTGGATTGCTGAATACGTTTCATGATACAAGGGCAATGCCACCCTGGTTGGTCTACACTCGTGACCTCATCCATATAGCAGTGCTTCCATGGCCTATTCCGCCAGATTTGTGTCTCTGCTGCTGCTGTCCTCGCGGCCCTGGCGTTGATGGTCCTACCGGGCGCGATGTTTTCTGACGGTGCCGGGCCGACAGGCGCGGCGGGTGGCGTGCGGAAGGAGACGGCCGAGAGCTCGTCGGCGAAAGCTCCGCCCATGCGCCACCGCGGCCCCAGCCACTGCACCCGCCCTGCCGCATATCGAAACCCAGGCCCGCTGCGACGCTGTCGGCCTACCACCCCACCACCGTTGATTTTCCGATCACCGCCATGGTTCAAGACTCCTTCCTCACCTGATCTGGGCTATACTACTCAGGCTCTACGGGGCCGGGAGGGGCGATCGAATGGTGGGGGCGATGCTGCGGTGGAGCCCGCGCCTCCCCGGCGCGTCTGTGCCCTAGACCAAGTGGCGTATCATGGGGAAGAGGTCGGGCTGGCGGAGCACTGCAGACTGGAACATGGGCTGCCAGGTGTGGTTGGAGTTGAGAGGCGGGCGGGCGTGGTCGTTCCCGAGTTGCGGGCGGCTCGATCTCGACCGCCACCCACGACACAGAAGCAAACTGGGCGTGGCAAGCGCACTGCGCGAAATTGCTCAAGCAAGCCGGCAATTCAGCCCGCTGATCCTGCGAGCAGGAGTGGCTGTAGGTCGTGGGTGCCGGTGGGAGTCAAGGGACCTGGATTCGATGAGGTTCCCGTTGAACATGTTGCAGCCAAGTTCGTAGCGGGGTGGAGGGCTTGCGGGGGGAAGTACCTCAATATATCATATTGCCTTCTCTGGTCGTTCATTTCGAACATGATTCAGACTCTGATTATAAGTGCAGTTTTTCGGGGGAAATGAACAGACGCGTTGAGAGCGTTGTTTGAGAAGGCGGCCATCAACGAAAGTCAAAATCACACCCTTTGGCCACCGCCGGTTGAGGCATCATAACCATGGCGAACCTCCATAAGCCACACCTCCCCGCGACCGGAGTCAGGTTGCGGTCAAGAGGGACAGGCGCCGGCGAAGAGGCCAGCCGAGAGGCCAAATGCGATTCTAGGTGAGCAGGCAGCCAAAAGGGACAGGCGGGACCCACACACAGGCTCGCTCGCTCCCCGGCCTCTCTCGCCGATCCGCGTGTTGGGCCACGCAGGGGTTGGGGAGAGAGAGTCGTGGCCAGGTGCGCGGGCTTCGCATTTCGAGAGATGTCCTAGCAATACACGCCGCCTATAGACATGGGAACAAGAGAGCGACCACCTCACTGTGAGGCGGATGCGACGGCGTAGGGGGGGGTGGGTGGAGGTGCGCGAGTGCGGAGGCGGCCTCTGTGGCGCGCTAAAACGCCACACACCATCATCAAGCGCAACCCGAACAGCGTTTCGCCGAGCTCAGACATCAGGGCTCACGGTGGCACACTGGCTCCTGATCGGCCGGCCAAGGCCACCGGCTATTTCAAGAACCGCTCCTCCCGGATCCTCTCCCACCTTCAAACCGGGCTTGGAGCAGGTGCCAACCCCGCAGCAGAGGCGGCAAGATTTGGTGATGAGATTCTCGGCGAATTTCTCTCGGGAAGCACGACAGAGTGAGATGATCCCTACACGGAAATTTCGTCACCTGCGTGAAGGCAGTGCTCCGGTCTCCCAGGACCCTGCTACCCCAAATCGATAAACAACACAGGGCTGTGGGCCCAGGATGACGAAATCTTTTCCGGCTCACCACCACAGAAAGAAAAGGCACCCTG
>Ga0163217_1013549_pt1 | contig 11162 bp, 11 predicted proteins | sample SynspAceP_FD_185933 | JGI IMG/M metagenome (GOLD analysis project Ga0163217, IMG submission 185933) | Saline lake microbial communities from Ace Lake in Antarctica - Synechococcus sp. Ace-P (PacBio error correction) | ecosystem: Environmental > Aquatic > Non-marine Saline and Alkaline > Saline ... | reverse complement strand
AGCTGTTTTCCTGTGCGATGCCCGTCCATGCGCTCGCAATAGCTGGTTGTTCACATTCGGTTCCAGTCGTTTAAGCCAGTGCCCAGCGTCACGCTTCAATGGTGCCGCCACCCAAATCAGAGCCACGTCGAGAATGTCGTCGGGGTTGCGCTCTTCTTCTGCCAGGGCAAACCCTGGCAAACAGCAGAGTTGCAGGCAGAGCGCTGCGGAAAAGTGTTTTTTTCATGGTGGTTCTCGATGGCGGTGGGTGGGGCAAATATAAGAAAGCAATGGTAGAGTCCGCTGGCGGACACAAGCGAAAGCGCCGTTGCGCGCTTCGTTGCGCGTACAAGTTACACGTTTATTTAACAAAGCCAGCAGGCGCGAGATGGGGCGTATGCAAGCAGGGGAGGCTGAATATAGGCGCAGGAAGCTGAGCAGGCGATCAGAGCGCAGCACCAAAGCAGTTGCGATATGTCATCGTTGGCAGGCGTGCTGTGCGTATACAATAAGGTCAGCCTATTTGGTTCAATACCCCGTACAGAGAGACACCCATTGAGAAAGGAAGCGGCTCACGTCTGGCCGTTGAAAGCAGATACTTGATCCCGCCATGTTGGATCAGGCAGCTTGACTCAAAAGTGCGCAAGCCATCATGAGAAGGATGTTGTACCGCGCGATCAGTGACGCGGTGAGTTGGAAGCATCGCTCAAGCCCGGCGGGCCGCACTGCTAAGATGCGCGGCTTGACGGTAGTTTGGGCATCAGCGCACGAGTATTTCGCAAGGTATTGCAAGCGCCTGGCGCTGGAGCAGTTGAATTACACTGACGCGGGCTAAGAAAAAAAAAAAAAAAAAAAAGGCGCAGCCAGCTATTATTGGCGGGCGGCCGTCTGCCGAGAAAGCGCGGGAGATTTTTTGATGCCGCGGGCGGTGATCGACGTGTGCGCTGATGGCGCGGCTGGGCCAGCGCATCAGTTGCAGACGCAGGTGGACTGATTACGCGCCATTGGCCAGCCAGGAGCCAGCAGCGTTGATAGGGGCACGTCAGCAGGTGAGCGCGCGATTCAAGCCTCTGCGGCCTTTCATCTGGCGGCTTGGCAGAGTTGGCCGGCAATCCACGGACGCTGGCGCAGAGTGGGGCAGCTGTGTTCGCCGCTTCCTCACCTGATTCTTGGCGGTCTATGGCCATTCGGGTGATCTGGGCCTGTGGATTGCGATGATCACCCAATCAGTTGGATGCGATGTGCTGGGCACGCACGATAGCGATCGGCGGGCGGCCTTTATGCACAAGCATTTTTTGCAGGCCATTGAGTCATCCCTGTCGATCGACGAGGCAGGAGAAGAAACCGCCAGAGATCTGAGTTATGTGTTTGCCGGCTATCAGGGTTTGGACGTTGGCAGGTTCAAACTTGCCCTGTAGCTGATCTGGCTTGTTTTGCGCAGATCAGCCAGATAGGCGCTATATTGCTGAAGCGGCTGCCAGGTCCCCCAGTTTTTCATAGGAAGCTAGTTACGTACGGCCGGCAGTATTCAGGCTGGTACCAGGAACCGACGAGAAACGTCAGGGCTACCCACTTACCCCCCACACCGTGGCTATCAGCCAGGCATGAGTTGACCCAGCATAAGGGCCCTGAAGCAATTGATAAAATGCTCAAGAACTTCAGCGTTTGCTGGCTTTGCTGGATCAGATTTAGTAAGTCCACCACCAGAATCGCAAAGAATCGGACCCAAGGAAGGCTGAGTAGGTCTGCACGAATACCTGCGGCCGGGCTGACTCCGCAGTGACCAGTTTCCACGGGAAAGTGCGAGGCGCAGCAGGCCGACAATAATAGTCCGCCAGGGCGGAACGGACAGCTTGAAGGACATCATCATCAAGGGATATAGGTCGGCAGGGCACCACGTTGTCAGCACTGTTGGTGGTGACTGCAAAAGGCGATAAAACGCCAGCGTGGTCATCAGCAGCGTGTTTGTTTCGATGCGTTGCGAAACACCTGAAATCGGGGCAGCCTTACCACCGGTGGCTTCCGAAACCATATATCCAATCAAGACCCATTTGGAACAGCGTGCAGGGCAGGATTCGACAGCGAAGTAGATGTGGTCAGCAATCCGGGGCCGGATTTGCCATGATTTCATGTTCGGGGCGGGTCGTAATACTGACGTTTCAGAATCAGTGCTTGTTAAAATGCCCAAGGAACAGGCATGTCGCGCTCCAGAACGCAGCCCCCATGAGCCCTGCCATGGTCAGCAGGTTGCGTGGAGAGTTCGAATCACCGTAGCGCTGGAACCGTGCATGTAGAACATGCTACACCAAGGACGCGAGGAATAAAGGCACTGCCGATGTTCTCAGCCATTTGATCCCCTGAAAAGCCCAAATACGACAGGCCGATCTTGCAGGAAACTGAAAGGTTAATGAAAGTAAGAAACACCAGCATTGTCGGAGCCAAAAAGCGTGGCCGAGACCATATTCAGTGCGCCGGCGCCGATCCAGCTCTGAAAGGCCGTACCAGAGCAACGCCGTACGGCGCGCACCAGGCCGGGCAAAGCGAGTACCCGGCAAAGCCGAACGGCCTGTCACGCGCCTAACCATGAAGGGAATGCCGTATTTGTAGCTGGCTGCCACCATTAAGAACAGGGCGATGCCAATAACGAAGCAAACCTATGGCGATGGCCAGCGTTGGCACTGAATGAGAGTTGAGCGCTCCCACCACACTGGAACACATGGTGAAAAGTGCCGATATGGAAACGCAACCGCCCGGGAACCCACGCAAACAGAAATAGGATCACCGCGGCCCATGTGCGCGTCTGCTGGGGCGCCAGCGATTCTTCACCGATGGCTTTGGTTGGCCGGCTGGCCGGCCTGGCTGTGTGTGTGCTGTTGTCGTGCTCATTGAGGCAACCTCGCTATTTTGTTATCATTTTCTCCATCCCGTGTTGTTATGGGTGTTTTGCAATGTTATTGCCAGCTTCAAATTGGAAAGCGCTACGAGCGCCCGACAAAGGGGCTTTGGGCAGGGCGGGGGGTAAAAGGCCAGATCCGCCATACTTGCTTTGAGCCCAGGCCAAAGCCGATCAGCGCTTCGCGCCAGCTTGGACGGGCGGCGGGTCACGCTCTCGTACGGACGGCCAGGCCAACTGCCCTTGGTTAAATTTTTCCGGGTCAGGTCAGGCCCATGCCGCCCCGCAACAAACGAGTTTACCGATGGCGACGATTGTTGATTCTTTCTATGCTTGGCGCGCAGGCATTCTCAATGATCAGCTCCCAGGCCCTAGTCGGGATTTTGCCTCGAGGTCGAGGCCACGGGAATATCCGCAGCGCGACATTGCAGCCGGCAGTTATGGCTTAAGCCGTAACTTTCAGCAGATGCCGGAATGATGCATGAGTGCGCGGCAGGTAGTGACGACTGGAAAAAGCGCGTGCTGATCAGGGCTGCGCCATTATGAAAAAAGCAGCTATCGTGCATTGCCAGATCACAGGGCGCGGGGACAGCTCGCGGCGGCCGTAGATGGCCGGATCGCCAAAAGCAGGCGATGATGTAAGGCGTCAGTACCTTCACGCTCAGCCGGCCAACACTTTCTTCAATTTCACGGCCATGGACGCTGACGGCCTCATCGAAAATGGCCTCTCATCGAGGACCGGGCCGCTGTCGGCGTTGCGAGGCCGTTTGATGCGTGTCCTGGGGCCGCGACCAGCTCTTGCCGCTTCACCTATTGGTTGTCTCAGTCATGGGCTTTGAGTGGTATTTCGGGTTGATGACCGCGTATATGCATGGGATTGGCCTTGTCTGTATTTGCATGTGTATGTTGTACACAAAACTCATTTAATTGTATTACAATTAATTAAGTCGTTCTTTGAAATTTACAGTCTGTTTATCGCGGTTTTATAAGTCGGTGGTGTTTCCCGCTGCCACGGCTATTCTTCAAACAGCTATAAAAAGGTTATTGCAAGTCATAGCATCAGCGCCAACTTACCGCGCGGATCTGGTCGGCTATGGCCGCCAACCGCCGCATCGCAAAATGCCGGATCAGGCCCGCATTGCCGTCCAGTTCGTGCTCAACTATCGGAAAGAGGGTGGCGAAAATTGCATCCTGCACGGCGACACCCACTCAGGCGATTCCCTGCGAGATTGTCGGGGGCTGAAGCCTTTCCCGCGCGGCATATGGAGTATGGAGTCATCTAACGAATTACGGCTTCCCGCGCGGGGTCTGGCGGATTCTCAAGGAGTTCGAAAAAGCGGCGAACTTGCCGTTGGACGGGTTCGGCGTGGCGATGGCGCTGGAAGCCGTCGATCCGAGGTCGCCATGGCGTTGCAAGTGAACGGAGGCCGAGACTGCCTGCCACGGCTGGCCGCTGTGATCCACTACCAGGATGTGCCCGAGCGGGTGAGCGTGAGATGCTGCAACGCGCCATCGAGATATTCCAGGCCTTGTACGGCGAAGAAGGCCGCAGTTTGGTATACCGGCGCGCATAGCCCCCGAACACCGCCGGGCTGTGCGGACGAGGGCGCTTTCGTTTATGACACGACTAATTACGGCGACGACCTGCATTTCTGGATCCGCCGCCGGACACCAGGGCGAGTTTGCAATCATTTCTGGTGGTGCCCCTATACCTGGCACCAACGAACATGGCGGGCTTTGCGTCGCGCAGGGCTTCCACCACGGCGCATCACTTTTTTTCAGCTACCTGGAAAGATGCCTTCGATGTGCCTTTTTATGAAGAGGACAGCGAGAACCCAAAGATGCTCTCGACGGTCTGCACTGCCGGCGTTTGATTGGCCGCCCGGCGGCGCTTCCGTTGCGTTTGCAACGTTTTCTGGAATTACATTCGAGGCCCATGACCGGGTTCTGGGTTCACACGCCGTATCGACATTGCCCGTCATTGGCCGAACATCATCCTGTTTAAGGGGGGGGGGAAAAACTTCCGTCAGAGGCCACCATGGCCCAGCGTCCGAACGAACCTAGAACCTATTTCGCCCCCAACGGCGGCCACCCGCCACAAACACAGCGGCTGACCGGACCGCGCGTGTTTACCGAGGCCTATGCTTTATCCCCAAGGGCGTTTTGATGCGCGACATCGTCACCAAGCCACTTGCCGTTCTGGACTGTGGGTACTCGCCTGTGGGTGCCTGTCGCGGACGTTTGACCGGTTTTGCCGAAACCTTTTCCCAGTACATCATGGAAGTGCAGCCGGTGGCGGTAGCGACAAGCCGGAAACCGATCCGGGTTGGCGAGCCCCCGTGCTTTTATCGTTGAAGGGGAGTTGGCGCTGACGTTGAACGGCCAGGTGCATAACAGCAGCCGGGCGGTATATTGCCTTTATTCCCCCGGGCATTGACTGGACGGCGCCGCAAACAGTTACGAATACCACGGTGCGCGTCCACTTGGATCCGCAAGGCCTATGAAAAAAGGGTCAGAGGGCGTCGATATGCCGAGGCGTTTCGTCCGACAACTTGAAATTGACGTCGAGCCTTCTGGTCATGCCTGACCCAAATGGCTTGCTGAGCACCCACCAGCTTTTGTGATACCCAGGACATGCGCACGACATGCATGTGAATATTCGTCAAACTTTCTTGCCTGGGCGGCCATCACGTGATTCCTTAGCCGAGACCCATGTCATGGAAGCACGGCTCTATGTACTGGAAGGCAAGAGCCGTGGACCTGCTGACAAGGACTGGGGTGGAAGTGGAAAGCCGGCGACCTGAATATTTGGGCTGCGGGCTTTTCTGCCCGCAGGGCGTGGTTACGCCGGCGGCCCTGGGCCCGTTCCGCTATTTGCCTGTAAAGGATGTAAACGGCATATGAAACTTCCGACCTACGGCCGTTTAAAGGAGCATGCTGATGACCAATGAGCTTGTTGCAACTCACGGCGCAGCCGTTAACGCGGCGGCTGCTTTTGCCGCTTGGCGAGTTAGCCGCCGCCGCAGGGATCCCGCGGCGTGTTGGATAATTGGCGCTGTGACCACCGCCAGCGACTGTCGCTGAAGATGAAACTTGCCTTGAACCTTCTAACATATGTCGGCCTAGGAGCCTCGGCCTTGAAGAAGGTAATTATAACTCAGCATACCCGTGCACCCAAGGCAGCCGGTCAAAAACCACGTCCTAGCACTTGAGTGAAAAAAACACCGAACCCGCTGGATAAAACAGACTGTAATTCTAATTTGTCGTCAGAGCGGCAACGTTCTCAATTAATTGTAGTACAAGTTAGTAATTATAGTAGGTTTTTTTTTAGATAGTATTTACAAGATTCACATTTGCAAAAAAGACAGACAGCTAGAGGAGCCAAGATTCCACATGAGCTTGCAAAATCCATCGTTCGTCATTCAACGAGCCGAACTACCACTCAAGCCATGACCGACACCTAGGGTTAATGCCAGGCACGACTCGGTCTAGCCAGTTCGGCGCCCTTTGGTGCCGCCATGCATGGGTTTGACGCGATTGCACGCGGCCTTCGCGCAACTCGTTTTGGTCAGCGCCGGTCTCGAGGTGTGAGGACGCCGCATTTGCGCATAGACAGATGTCGGACTGTCAGATCCGGCTCGTCGTGCGCGCTATTGGGGTCGTGATGATAGAAAGTGTCTGGAGCCCGGCTGAGCGTGAACCGGCCCCAGGGGTCACTGACGCTTACATCTATGAGACCTCATCGCATATTCGGCGATCCGCGGCATTCTTAGGCGCCACTCGGCCGCAGCCGTGCGATCAGTCCGACGCTCGCCTTGGAGTAGTTAGCGGCGCGTTGTCTAAGGTCCGGGGCTGCGATCCGTGCCTCGTTCACTGCAATGAGCGAGCACTAACTGTGACGAGTACTCACGTTCGGACAGATTCATCTGTTCACTGCGTCGACGTTAACCGCAGCTGCGCGCACGCTTGATCACAACTGGGGACTGTCAAACGCGGACGACTACGTGCATGCGTGGTAAGTCTCCGTGGCTTCCGTATGCATCAATTGCTGACCGTGTCATGGTTTCGCGCGACAGCTTCGTATGTCGCAGCTGCCGATTCGCGAGTGGATTTGATTCTCTTCTCTCGCATTTGACAAATCCCAGATCAGTCTGCCCTGAGATTACCGGCCTGATCAGTTGGTACCTCAATGCCTGCGCGCCAAGCTAATTCTGAACGACGCCAGTGCTGGGCTCTACATCCTTGTCCTGGCCACAGGCGCGCGAGGCCGACGCTTGACCCTCAAAATACTGCAAGGTGTGGCTCGTCGCCCGTGTCGAAGGCTGACGCCGCCGTCAAAGCTGCCAAGCGCTGATCGGGCTGCTGGGCTCACAAGTATATGGCGTCTTGGCTTTCCCGCGCCAAAGCCTTTGTCGGGCGCTTCGAGCGTTATCAATTTGAAGTGGATAAAATTTGCAAACCCATAACAACGACGCGATGGAGAGAAAAAGAATAACAACAATGCCAGGTTTGGCCTCAATGAGCACGACACCAGCACACACAACAGCCCAGCCCCCAGGCCGGCCACCAAAGCCATCGAGTGCAAGAAATCGCTGGCGCCCCAGCAACGAGCATATGGGCGCATCCTATCTAGTTGGCGTGGTTTCGGCCGTTGAGGTGTTGCTTCGAGCGCACTGCCACATCGCACTTCACCATGGGTTCCAGTGTGGTGGGCCAGCCTCAACCTTCATTACAGGCTCGCGCTGGCCATCGCCATCAGTACTGTCGTGATGCATGTGCTTCGTCCTGGTCTTCTGCCATCTTTAATGGATTAACACCGGCGATACAATATAACGGTATGATCTCCCTCTCCAATGGCTCTAGAGCGCGTGGTAGGCTCGACAACAGGCCTGGAGCTTCGGCTGTTTTGCGCATGTGACGTGGCTGTCAGACAACGCTAACTTTCCGGACTCTTAGTGCACACCGGTAGTCTCTACTGGATACCTGCTCGTCTCTGTACCGCGATGGTGTGTTTCGTGACGCGAATTCAGAGCTGAGAGTCGGCCCGCACACTTACCTGAGCAATCTGGTGTCCGGCTCAGCGCGTACCCCATGGCATTGCGCCGCGCGTTTGTTCGACATCTGGTGTTTTCTTCATTAACTTTCAGTTTCCTGCAGATCGCCTGTCCATGGTCGAGGCTAGTGATTTTGGGCGGCTTGCATACAGAGGTATCGACTCGGCTGATTGTTTAGTGCGAGAGGTCGATGCGGCCCTTTTATTCTTCGCGTCCTTGGATATAGAGTCGTGGCCTACACTGCCCACTTCCAGCTGTACGGTGATGAACGTTCTCACCAACTGCCTGGACCATGCAGGGCTCATGGGGCTGCCGTTCTGGAGCGCGACCATGCTGTTCCTGCGTGGCGAATTAGCGTACCGACCGATGTAGTGCACTCGAAACGTGCGTAGGTGGGAGCTCTATCGTCGAGCGCAGATTCATACGATGCTGGACACCGGTGCCACAGGATGTGCCTGATGACCACCATTTATCTCTCGATGTGCTCGATCCTGACACCGTCACTTTCTTTCATGCGTCTGATTTGGATATATGGTTCGGAAGCCACGTGAGAGCTGTTCACGCTCTGCACGCTCTCTCGCTCTGACGATGACACTGCGCCTGGATCACGGCACAGCGATGCCGCTGCTGGTGACGCTGTCTGTTTCATCGCACTATTGCAATATCGTACAAACGGAGAGTGATCGATTCGCGAACGATGGATGCGGCGTGCCAAGACATTCGTCAGGATTGGCTGCTGATAGGGCGTACGCTCCACAAGCTATACGTCGTCCGTGGGCGACTATAATTGTCCGAACGGTCATGCACGTTCGCCGAGGTTTCCGCTCGTGCAAACTGGTCATGCGCGACGGTCTAAGTCGCGCGCAGTGCCCTCAAGGCTCGCATTCATCGACCTACTCAAGGAGCACTTCGTCGTGCTCGGCCGGCCTGGCTCATGTAGCCTGCGCCGTTGGATGCTGGGCTGGGCTGCTATCTCACTGCCGCTTGAACTCGCTGACGCGTGAATCTGGTGAACAAAGTTTGCCCTTATGTACAAGGTTTAGGTTTCAGCACTTGCTGCTCAGCGGTCACGCGCTGCTAATTGCTCGTTGTTGCGGTCAAATCACCTGATAATCGAGCGCTCTGCTGTTCATGAGCACGCCGGTGGGGGTCCAGCGGGCAAAACCGCCGCATTGTCTTGTGCCGTGCACGGGGTGCATCGGTAGCCTTGACGTTTCTGTCGGTATCTGTACGGCAGCCTGATACCTGCCGAGTGGTCGATGAATTTGGCGGCGTCGCGTCACCGTACTACTTCCTGATGAACCATGGGGACCCCTGCCAGCGCTTCAGCCATATAAGCGCTAGGGTTACTTACTGCCGGTGTTCATCTGTGGCGGCAACGCCCATGATCAGCCAGGGCTAGTTTGGCCATGTATGGACATCATGCCATCTGTCTGCGCAACCTGAATAGGCGGCAGACAATCACTCACAGATCTTGGCGTTTCTTCTCCTGCCTTCGGTCATTGTCCATTTGCCAAGCCCGTCGAATCGGGTACTTAGCTTATTTCTCACTCAAATGGAGCCTGCAGGACAGTGTCTGTCTGTTGTGATGACAAGCGGCCCGCGATCGCATCTTGGTAGTCGTATCGCGCATGTTGCCCAGCGACGACTCGAGGGCCAACTAGCATACCGGTAGATATTCGATCGTTCCGACTAGCACAGGCCAGAATCAACCAGCTTTTTCCCCGAACATGCTTTAATAGCGTTTTCAGCGTAGCGATCGGCACACATTCTGAAGTCGGTTCCGCTCTTCACACCGCCAGTGACCCTCTCAGAGCAACGCGAACACAGCTGCCCCATATCTCACTCCTCGCGGCTCAAAGACTAGGTGTGGCTCACTATATAGAGGGTAGCCGACAACTACTGGCCCGACGTCCCCTGAGAATGCGCCAGATGGCGCACGCGTGAGTCGCTCGCGCTCAGTGGTTCGATGCCCTTATCTCAGACTCGGTCCTAAGTGCTGCCTGCCTAGCTCGCACATGGACTGCTTGGAATTCAGCTCTCTCTCTGTGATAGGCCAATGTGCCGGCACTCGAATGGGCCACTGGCCCAGCAGTCGGCCAATCAGCGCACACTCGATCAACCGCGGCATCTCGAATCTTTCCTGGCGCCTCCGTCAGAGAGTCCGACGGCTCGCCACACCACCCGGCTCTTCTCTCCTATTTCCAGCGCCGCGCGCTAATCGTAGGTGTAATCCGGCAGCGCCAGTGCGCATGATGTGTGAGCGTGTCCATGACTCGCTTCGTAATATCGCACAGTGGGTCCGGCCTATCCGAGTCCACGAATGCCCTCACCAGACGAGATTCAACCTCTTCGCTGAAGCAGCGGTCGCGCACCGATCTTGAATCCGGATGCGTCAAGTCACCAGTGTGCGACTGATCGCGCCGGAATCAATCAATACGGAGTTCGACAACGTTCTTCTCTCACCAAGATGATGCAGCGTGCCTGACTTGTTGGAGAGTGAAGTGCTGCGATACCTCAGTCAACGTTGACAGGGAGTTGTATCTGCACTTATTGATGACGACTGACTCGCGATCCTCGTGGAGCTTCCCTGCTTCAGGCACTGTCAACTGTAGTGCTTCTGTACGGGGTGTAGAACATAAGAGTAGCTCGTATCGACCTCTAGAGTGGTTATTACTAGCTAGCGATGCAGCGCCTGCGCAGATATGATCCCTTAGTATTGTGACATGGCGGATGCGCACTGCTTTTGGTTGCTGCGCTCGCACGCCCTGTGCTGTTCGCATGTCTTGCGGCTTGCTCGTGAGATGATAAAGCCACTCGGTCGCTTGCATCAGCCCATCTCCCCTGGTTTGATCCTTGTTAAAAAACGTTTCCTTGTACGCGCAACGAAAGCGCCCAACCGGGTGCGCTTCTCGGCTTGTGTTTCGCAACAGGAAAACTCTACTTGCTTTTTTATAGCCCCACCCCGCCATATCGACGTACCACCATGAAAAAAAACCACTTTTCCCGCAGCGCTTCTGCCTGTCAAACTTCTGCCCTGTTGCCAGGGTTGCCCTGGCAGAAGAGAATGCGCAACCCCGACGACATTCGTCGACGTTGGCTCCTTTGATTTGGTTCGCGCACATGAGGTGGACCTGGGAACTCTGTCTTAACGGAAACTGGAGGCCCGAGTGGAACATCCAGCTATCGAGCGCGATGGATGGACGGCATCGAACAGAAACCTTATCTTTCTCCTC
>Ga0163217_1097698_pt1 | contig 11163 bp, 6 predicted proteins | sample SynspAceP_FD_185933 | JGI IMG/M metagenome (GOLD analysis project Ga0163217, IMG submission 185933) | Saline lake microbial communities from Ace Lake in Antarctica - Synechococcus sp. Ace-P (PacBio error correction) | ecosystem: Environmental > Aquatic > Non-marine Saline and Alkaline > Saline ... | reverse complement strand
TCCCATTCACCACTTCAACTCGGTTCAATTAAATCTAAGGGAACGACTCTGATGAACCACCAAAGTACACTCCATCAATAAAACGTAAGATGCTTTGTGAACCAAACCGGGGATCCAAGACAAACTCGAATTACTGGAATATCAGCTTGACGACCAAAGGTTTTTTCCAGAGAAACCACTGATTTGCTGCAATATCATTAATATTTTCTAAACCTGGCCGCTTGGATTTCTTTAGACACTATAAGATAAACAGTATGGGGAATTTTATCGAGCGTTTTCATTCCGCGATAACGCGATCTGTGCACTTTTAATATGCTTCAATAACGTTAGTTTCAATCTAACTAGGTGCTCCGGCTCTTGTGGCAAGTAAGGAATTGAGGACAAGCTGCACGATAGGCCGATTAGTACGCACCTTTACAGCATTGCAATTAGTGTTAGTTTTAACGATGTTGTTCGTTGATGTCCCATTAATTTTTTATTAGTATTTTTATTTGAGCTCTGGTACATTACAATAAAATAATCACTCGATTTACTTTATTAACCCTGCCACAATAATTACATAAATTTGTCCGGACAGAAAAACAATTGAAATTCTAGCATTGACTTTTATTTGCAAATTTTTATATACAATTCAAAAATTAACTTATAATCCACTGTTTTTATTAAACTTTAAAGTAAAGTAACAATTAACAATTACTTTTTAATGAAGTTCATGTTTAGAAACCAAAAATGAGGTCGTTCTTGTTTCTTCTTCATTCCCTTGCATCCAAGCGTAAATTTCATCCCTGTAGTAGGGTTGGTTCTGTCACTCCAAATGTATTTGAAATGTTTTACCGGTGGCGATCAATCAATTCATCCAAAACGTTAAAAAAGGGTCCGTCGTGTTCTGATACGGTAAGTAGAGCAAGGCTGCAAGGGAATAGCCCGAATTTATTACCCGTTTTATCGTCAACCAAGCTACTAATTTGTCCTTCACTATGCAATTTTAAATCTTTAGGAAAAATAACCCACTTCGCCTTCTAGTGCTCTTTCCCCCGAATCGCACGCCGCCCCAGCCAACAAAATAGTTAAACTTTCGATTAATGTGGGAATTCCTTTTCTTTATTCCCAAGATAATATTGCCCTCTCCATCCTTCAGCTTTATCTGCACTCCAAATATCATCATTTTGGTTAAGCGCATGTATCGTTAAAAAAACATTTTTTTGCCACTTACTTTTGACACTTGCGCAAGTATTTTCAACCACCTGTAACCTTCAAGTAAGTGCCCGTTGAATTGCCAATAAACTTCACAGCCCGGATAAGTCGTATTCATCTGTCGAAAGTGTTTGATAAATTTTCTGGATTAAGATGGGCATTCGCGGTTATTTTGGTTCATCTTTAAAACGATATATGTTTAGTTGCAATTACATCGGTTTTTTCTTCGTTTCCGAATAATTGATATAATCTTTGACGTAGTACTTGCTTGGAATCGCGTCGGAATATTCGTTACATGGTAGTCACCACCCGTCAATGCCGGAGTGGGACAGGCGCAAAAATATTTGATGAATATGTTCATTGTACTTGGCAAGTCCGGAATTCTTTTCTTTATCTATATTGTCCTGGCCAATGCTGCTTCGTGATTATCAATCAGGCAGCCAAACCAGTGTGGAAAGTCCTTCCGATCGGATCTTGAGTCGGCTCGGTTTTCTTCAACACTTAGTTAGAACATGCCGTCCAGTGCAATTTACTATTTGTTAACACACTACAAATTTTTCAGATTTGGTTCTCTTTATGAATAATTTTAATTAAGGCTAGTGATGGAAAGTTAATTTTATCTAGCCTGTTTAGTGTTAGGCTTTTTGCATCATAGTAAAATAATGTTCAGCGATTTATTAAGCGCATCATAATACTTGCATAGAATTTGTCTGGGACAAAAACGAACCCAATTCAAAACCATTGACTTTTATCAATTATTTTGAGAATAGATGGTTGTTCCTTGTCTAACGTATCGTTGAATTCTATGAACTACGTTATCTTGAGGTAGTGATATGTGAGAGTAGATTTCAAAGGCTTTGAAAGTATGAATAAGTTTATTCTTACATTTGAAAGCGTGCTGAACATATTGACTATGCAAAAAAAGTCAGACTTTGGTCGCTTTCTTAGACGTTACTTCAAGTGAATTGACTATGTAAGTTAACCTGAGATCTGTTCTAGCAAAAACAACCATAGCGTTAACTCTATGTTCAGTCAAATTCAGGCCTTGGCTGTTTTATTCCTCATATTTTTACGAACGGATCGTATCAGAATAACGCCTCGGCGAATAGATTGCCTCCAAAGAAGCGTGTAAACTGGAGTAAGTTAGAGAATTATTTTTTATACATGACAGAGGAAATATCCTGGTTAGTAGATAATTATTGAAATCGCGGTAATGCAACATATGGAAACCAACGACAATGGTCAGCAGTTCGCTGTGGTTGTTCATGTGCCCATTCGATGGACGTTTCTGAGTACCGTCCACAGTAACTGCTGTGCCACTAAGGGATAAATATGTTTGCAAAAAAATCATCGACATAGCATTACAACTTTGACCAAATTTATTCATGGCATGGTTCCTTATTAGATTGAATCGTTCTTGTCGAAAGATCAATCTTGGAACCAGCATTTTAGTTCAATTTCTTAAGCAGGATTCGGGTTTAATTATCCGAATGCGTCATGACAGGTATGGTTTAGGAATCAGCAAAGAAGACGGTAGTTAAAATTTGAAACGACAAAACATCCCAATACCCAAGCTTATTAATGCCTTGCCCCCTGTCGTGTTGACCGTCGATCATTCTTTGGGACGCAACTTTTCCACTTTGGCGTGTTCGAGCCGCATATCCCTCTTGCCATGGCTTTAGGCTATCACTAGTGTTGTTGGAATTAAGCTAGGACTAAATCGGAAGGACATCGAGAAAGGGAATTTTCGCGTCATTCACGTTCGCTTATACCTTCAGTATCTGTTTTATAATAACGGTCGAATGATCATCGGAGTATGGATGCTAGCGGCACCGTGCAAAGTATTATTTATTGCGGCTTTAAGGTTACTTTCGCCGAAATTAATTCCATGGCTGCTGCGGTATGTTAATTTGCGCCTTAGTTCGGTTTGTCTTGGCACCAGGTTGGGCAAGTGTAGTACGTTAGTTTGGCTTTAATGGGCATTGGAGAAGGCTTTTGATATTCCGGGCATATTGACTGCTTGGCGCTTGTCGTTTCAGGTGCATTTTTTTTGGGGATAAATTTCACCTCTTTCCGACACAACTATTTTGGCCCTACTGTCACCGGAACCGACGTTTTCTCATATAAAATAATATGATGGTCGACCACTAGCCCAGCCATTGCTGATTACCCTTAGTCATATATTTCTGCTCGTTTGGATTTTTTGTAAATCGACAACCAAAAGCACTTCATTACAAAAATTACCGATATCACTAGGCCTTAGGATGAGGTCTTTTATATTTCAGGGTTTGGTACTATTGCCAGTATTGAATTGTAATGGGCTTAAGCTATAAAAAATATCTGCCTTCCATCACTATTTCGGCCGGTGTTTTAGCGGTTGGTTGCAACCGCAATGATTGTGCAGGGCGAAAGTCTGCAGTCAATGTTTCGATTTTGCGAACAATGCTATTCAATAAAACGGGGATTGGCGAATTGACAGGCCTGTTAAATCGCGGGCATTTTAATCCTATGATGTGGAACAATTTTCCTTTAAATATTGATTGCTTTAAGGCTTTGGTGAACGGCTCGAGAAAAACAGGCTGTTTGAAATCGATTTATTATCTGCGATTAAGAGTAAAGTCACGTAGTTTTTCTGGCACCCAACCGCCGCTTATTGGAACCGCCAGTCTGTTGTTGCGACTAATCTAGGTAGCAGTTTGCTCTTTACTTGTTCCTATCGCTTTGCCGGGAAGAATGTACTCCCCAGTTACCCTGGTATGGGTTATTCAACTTTGAATTTATTACGCGGGATTGAAGAACCGATGACGCAGCAAAAAGAACCAGTCTTAGCTATAGTATTAGTTTTAAGAGAGTGCAAATTTTGCTGCAGCCAATTTCTGTGAGGCTAGTTGCGTGAGTAAATCACCATCAGGAGATTCAAGATGCGCACGAAGAACATTGGAAACTGCCTTTCAAGATCAATCAAAACCGGACCAATTCGCATTGTCTGCAAAAAAACATTTACCCGCCAGCGATACCTGCATGATAATCTCATGTTGATCCAATATCCGAACAACCTAACCGTATTACTCGAAGATTTCCTTTAGCAAAAATTTGAATGAGCTCCGGACATCGTCAGGGGCTTAGCGATAAAGGCAAGCCTTGGCGATAAAGGCTCGCTCATGCTGGAACCCAAGTAACAATAGTTTTTGGCAATGCCCAGGACGAGAAATCCATGCTTTAGTTTTTTCACCAAGCCGACTGAGCATGAACGCAGCCATTAACAGTGCGAATAATCACTATTTTTCGGAGCACCCGCGGCGATAGGCTTCACGCACGGGTAACGGTTGCAGCCAGGCCACCGTCAAGGTAGTAATCAGGCTTGAGGTACTTGTTTGCCCTTATGAAATGAACGAGCAGTTAACCCAGGCGTGAGGTTTAAACCCTTCTTTGATAAAAAGGGCAAATGCACTGGAGCTTAAGCAATTACGCCAGTGATTACTATTTGCCGTTTTGGGCGTAAAAGTAACCTTTTTTATCGCGTGAATTCTAGTTGCGGTGATCAATAATTCTCGTTTTCCAATGATTTTTTTGGCCGCGCAAAGGTCTAAGGCAAAAACTTGCCCTTGATTGGTTTTATCAAAGTACCAGTCTAAATCGACAAACATTTGCCTCCATTAATTCCACGGCCAAGCTTATAAAAAACGTTTTACGCGATAAACACGGATTAATCGCTTGGCATAGCCTTTTTTGGACGAGATAAAAAACTGGTCAGATTTGCGATCCAGAAGACGTAGCAATAATGAATCGAAAGGATCAAAATTATTCTCAAACAAGCAGCAAAACACCGGCAGTGAATTTCTCGTTGACCACCACCTTCAGCAATCCAGCGCTATTTTTACGTCAAATTCAATTCGCCCGCAATTAATACGATTAAGCAGTTGTCTGTTGCTGAAAAATGGACTGCCCGAACAGCCCTGTGTATTAGACAAAACGCGACCTAAAAAGCACCTCTCTAACATTAATTAGAGTTCAACTAATTACTTATTAATAAATCTTATCACATACGAATATAAAACGTTAAATCATTGAATTTAATCGATAATAAGTATTATTTTAAATAAACCAGGTCGCTATAATCTAAAAGTAAGCTACAATAATAGTTAGAGGTATATTAGTTAGTTCAATTTAGCTGTTACGCTTAACAAGCAAAAAGAGTCTGACTGATCGCCCACAATAAAAACGTCAAGGGCTTATAAATGTGAGTGGGTTTGGTGGTTCAGATCGCAGCAGGAAAGTTCTAATTCACAAGTGAGGAGGAAACTAATGTTAGTTAGGCTTAACAGAATTTAAATGGCAGCACTGTAATAGGTATGTGATTGTGATGTAGGTGAAATAAAAAGATGTTTATTTTGACGATAGATTTTGGACTATCAGATTATTTAGTGATTGATACGCATCATGGCTTCCCGTCAGTTGGAAAGGTATTAATAAGTCCTATTTGCCTACTCAATTTCAATGCTGATTGATCGTTTACTCAGTATATCTTTAACGAAAGAAATGACTTTGAGGATTGTCCTAAAGTAGAAGAACACGAAACAGTTCGAGAGAGTGTTGTGGAAAAAATTCTATTCGATTATTTTGGATATGCTTATTATTGGATGAATGTTGATACGTGGGGGAATTATGCTTACTACAGCCTTATCTACTCGCAGATATGTTGTCTTTTGATAGCGCCAGCGAAAAGAAGTAGATATCGCGCAACTAACCACCTTCAATCGTCAATGAAATCTCCACCCACTAATTGGCGTTTCAATGCGACGGGTGACAACAAAGGTTTTGGTCAAAAGACTTTATTTGGGATTACCGAGAGAGTTGGTCACTGCGTTATCTCGTAATAGATACTCGTGATGGGCTGTCCCTGGCGGAAAAAAAAAGACTTCATATCGACTGAACAGCTAGAGAGCGTAAGATTTGGGAATATAAACAATTACCTTTGCAATATTAGCATGTCGCAAATAAAAGCATGTCCAGAGTATTGTCATGACAAATTGGAGATGACTTGAGTATTTTAGCGCTAATTAAAGACAAATTGCAGGTAGATTCATAACTATTCTTAGGTAGCGATTAACTTTAAATGTGTTGTTTTAAGCATTTCGCAACATATAAGAAATTTAAAACGGAATAAGGACCACAAAATGGGTAGTAATGGAGGGTGTTAACCAAATTATTGTGATGCCTATCATAACTTACCCTAAGGAAAGGGTTTAAGGGATGGCCAGATGCAAAATGAACAAGAAAGAACTTTGAAGCTTTTCGCCAAGGGGAAGCAGCCAAAAGGCATTAAAACACCGCAAGACCTAAATGATTTCAGCAGAATGGCATGAAGAAGATTACCGTTGAAGCAGCCTTGAATGCTGAGATGGAAGACCATTTTAGGTACGAGAAGCTGCGCAGTTCAGTCGTTTAAAAAATAGTCGCAACGGCTCAACCAGGCAACGTATCCGCACCGAAGATGGCGAGTTTGAACTCGAGACACCGTCGCGAAACCGCGATGGCACATTTGAACCCAAGTTAGTCAAAAAAACATTCAATCCATTTTACGTCATTGAGACGAGAAAGATATTGTGGACCTTTTATGCCACAAGGCATTCGAGGCACGCGAGAAATCGTTAAGGCCTTTGATTGAATGGTACGGCGCCAGACATCTCTCCAACACTGATATCGCGAGTCACTAATGCTGTTATCGACAGGTTCGTTTGAATGGCAAATCGCGACCATTAGCACCCGATTTACCCTATTCGTCTATCTTGATTGTATTGTGGTGAAAATTCGCCAGACAAGGTGTTAATCAACAAATCTATCTTCCTTGCCGCTCGGTATAAATGCGAACGGCCAAAAAGAATTTGATGGCAGTGGATAGCTGAGAACGGAAGGCGCGAAGTTCTGCGCTGAGCGTCCTGACCGAGCTGCAACACCGTGGCGTGGAAGATATCCTAATTTGCGTGGTGTGACGGTCTCAAGGGCTTCCAGTGCCATCAACGCGTGTTTCCAGAAACTAACGTACAGCTTTGTATCGATTGCTATGGTGCCGTTAATTCATTAAAGTTACGTTTTTCTTGAAAGGACTACAAAGCTTTAACGGCTGAATTTAAAGCGGTCTATTCGCTCCATTACTGAAGAGAAGCCTTTGCTTTGAATTAGACAGGTTAGCGGACCTTGGGTACCGAACAATACCGCAAATTAGCAAGTCGTGGCGAACCCTTGCAAAAATCTTAACACGATATTTAACTATCTGCTGATTATACGCCCAAAGCGATTTATACAACCAACGCCATTGAGTCCCTCAACAGTGTTATCGCAGGGCCATTAGAGCGTAAGTATTCCCAAGCGACGATTCAGCTAAGAATGGTTTGTACTTAGCCATTACCGAAGCATACTAAAAAAAATGGGTCGATGCCAATTCATAACTTGGCGTCAAGGCGATGGTCGTTTTTTATCGAGTTCGGAAACGCCTCGAGGAAAGCACATTAACTAATGCAGTTACACAGAATGCGTTACACCCTTCTAGTAATTGTAGATATTAACAATCGTCCCGACTACGACCACTTCATCCAAAGATATCGCTGATGTATGCTGCCCCTGCACCTTCGGAACGTCTCCAGTGAAGAAGCTCTCGACACTGCACTAACTGTTTTTTTAATAGGATACATATGGGATTGTGGACTTTAGCTCTGCGCTTTTCCTGAATGCACAAAAACACCTTGGACCCTTCGGACAAGGCACCTGGCTGCCAAATTGGAGCCCCGAGTGCCAGACATCGCTGTCACTCGATCCAGTCAAAAGCAGCATTGGGACATCGGTTGCATTATTCGCTGGCTCGATTACAACGACACTTTGGTTTGGCGCTGAAATGGGGCCATCCATCGGATAATTTAGGTGCATTTGGCTGTGGCTGATCCATTTATCTCAAGTCAGACTTCCAAGGCGAGCAGCCCCTTATGATGCGAGAAGTATTGAAGCCATGGTCATGAACATGAAATCCAAGTGTTATTTGCACTTGAAAACTCGTTAATCAGGGTTGGTTATTGCCACGTATTAGTAGGTTGAGAGTTGCCTTCAACTGCGGTGGCGTCACTAAAATGATGGGCGGTACAGAGAGCAAATCTGGCGGCTGTATCTCTGGCTTGGATAGATGGTTCGCGCTGCGCACGTATTCGTCATGCACCGAACGCGGGGCTCGCGTAAACTCTTGGGCGGCGGGCGATGCCCACCCCTTTCCAAAAAAAAGAAAAAAAAAGGCGGGGGTTTTCCCCGGTTTTTAGTGGGGGGGGGGGGGGGCTTGGCCCCCCCCAATTTTTGGGGGAAATTGCCCCCCCCGGGGCCGGGGAAATGGGAATACCAAGGTGTTAACAGCACCGAATGGCGTTTTTATGATGTCTCATCTCGAAAAAACCAACAACGACCAAGCACTCAAAACCTTGAGGCTTAAACGCCAGTTTTCGTTTTCCCAAAGCTACGGCGGTCTTATGTAATGGAAAACATTCTTATTTAATTCATACCTTCCCGCAGAGTTCCGATAGCCCAGACCGCAGGCGGAAGGCTTCGGTTATTTTAACATCCTCAGGTGAAGTTCTCGCTTAGCGGATATTGAGAAGATAGTAATTCGTTTACCCACGAATCGGCCAATTCGTATTATTTCAAAAAACAGGTTGCGCTTGCCAACCGCTGCCGACCGCGACCATTGCCTGCAATACATGATTGCTGTCTCCGTTAGTGTTTGGGAATTTGACCGCCGACCATTATGAAGACGATTTTCAGCCATGCACACCCCATCATCGATGAACTTGCGCATAAAATGGAAGTTTCTCGAAGAGAAAGCTTTACGACAGAGTATTTAGAAGCGGGACAAACGCGCTATCCCTATGCGATCCGGGTTTTTTTAAAAGATGCAGTTAGCACAGCAGAAGTGGTTGTTAGAATATCAGTGGGTCATCGCCTGTCGCCGTGAAGAGTATTTTCCGCCTATTAGAGCAAAATTTCAAATCCAACTTAGGCATTCACGTTTCACGCCCAGCGAGTGCAAACGATTTCTTCGCATCTTTTAAGGATCAGCGCACGCTCGATATTTACGCAGTAACGCTTTATGGAATATCATTGTTAATAGGCTGAGAGTTCGGGCTGAGTATATTTTATCCAGACACGTGCATTGCAACATAGTGTTCATGTTGTTGGCTTAGTAATACGCGATAACTTACTAGCCAATATTAACGCAACGTAACTATTAGGATCTTATATTGAAATGATCAAAATGAAACACGGTTATCGCAAACTTTGCGGCCTTAAGAAAACTCCATAGTAAATGGTGAAAAGCAGTCGGTAAAGAGTATTGGAAACCAAGCGATGCAAGAACTTGAAAAAAAGCGTATCTGGTTGACTTGGCTAAGTAGTTAATTAATAGCCGCTATTATAAAAGCTAATTGAGGGCTGTTCCTGTGAAAAATGATAAGGGATGCTTACACTTTATCTGAATAACTTCAGAGAAGTGCTGCCACACATAGTGTCTAGCCAATTGTCCTATTAGGCTAGGCACACGAGAGGCTCGCACCGAAACATGAGGGGACATAAGCATATTTCTATAGGTTTCAAACAAATAAATGGAATTTGTTATCATGATTTGTTGCGTCTGAATGGGATACATAACAAAAAATTGCATTCATTCTTTACTGGCTTCTGCATTAGCTTGTACAGAGAGGTATTTGTTTATACTGCGAGGTTATAGACACTCTAGGAAATAACATGCACCCAGCTCTCAACTCCGTATGCAACAGCAAAAGGATGCACCAGATTTTTTGCTTCACAGACTCAACGTAGTTGGCCTGAGAGAATCTTCTGTCTTTAGAATACGAATATTAATATTAAATTATTATTTCAATCCTCAGATTGGAGAATTACTACGAAAGCAACGTGAGTTAAAATTTTTTCAATTTAATCATTATGATGAAATATTGTCTCCAATAGGTTATGCACCAGAACCAAGATGACGAAAGATAGTCAAGAGCCCAAGCTGATTTAACAACTCGAAAGAATTCGTTAACGCTCACGAAGAACAAAGTATTCAAAATTACTCCTGTGGCAATTTTCAGCGCTTGGCCCCGATGATATTGAAAAAATGCAAAGTTGATAATGCCAAAGACCTGAGCCAAGTTGATGACCAAATTACTAATCAAACCGGTCTAAGGGCGGTAGCGCTCGGTATTACCGCGTCAAATAAGCGGATTTAGTGTTAGCGATGGAGCCAATTTGACCTCTGGCAGCAGAGTAGTTGTTTACATAGATGATGTTTTCAACCTCGCTCGGCCGAGCATTTAAAGATAATTTCTCGGCATTACCGATGAAATGTTCCGATTTTAAGAACGAGTTAACATAGGACGCTGGAACGAAGAATATATTGATAAATTTACAGGCAAGTGAGCACTAAGTGATGATCAAAAAACCTTCAGCGGAATCTCTGGTCTGGTTCGCGAACGCGTGAGTCGGCAGTACAAATGCAAACTCAAGATAAAGAGGGTGGGGTCGAAGATTACAAGGTTTTCAGACAGACTTGTTACTATGAAGGTGTTACCTTTACAGCACGCTGTAAAACTTTTCTTACCGAATTATTACCAGCGATGGCACCTCGCCTCTGCCAGTAGATCCTTTCCAATTAGATAATCCGTATCACGAGCTCTCTTTCACGGTCAGGCGAAATAGAATAAGGGTTCTGTTCTCCTTTTTAGGTCTTATACTATTAAACAGTATAATACGGCACCAGCTTCATTTTGATCGCATTGCCGAAGGCTATACAGAACATATTTGAGCGCTGACTCAAGCGAGTGAGCAAAAAAAGTTTTACTCAAGAATGTACAATTGCAAGGAGATGTTTCAACAATAGTGTTGAAGCTAACTCGCAGGTTTGTATTATTTCGCGAGACGGGTCAACAAGTGGGC
>Ga0163217_1100566_pt1 | contig 11165 bp, 13 predicted proteins | sample SynspAceP_FD_185933 | JGI IMG/M metagenome (GOLD analysis project Ga0163217, IMG submission 185933) | Saline lake microbial communities from Ace Lake in Antarctica - Synechococcus sp. Ace-P (PacBio error correction) | ecosystem: Environmental > Aquatic > Non-marine Saline and Alkaline > Saline ... | reverse complement strand
ATGACCAAAGACAACACCCTGATGGACAACGCCAAGCAGTTCTTCAGTGACAAGGAGCGCCAGGCATACTTCGAGCAGCAGCAGGCCCGCCGTGATGAGTGACAGCTTAACTGGAGAACTCAAGGCGAAAAGCCAGCTACAAAAGCGCCTCGGCCAAGCAAGCGGTACTGAGAAGATCGAACCAACAACCTGACACACTCAAGAAGCCCGCAGCTTGTTCACAGCAAACTCCTCAATGTTCAAGGAAGCCTCCAGTGATAATGGAAACCAGCTGTTGGCCCAGAATCAGCGACCACCTCCTTGAGTCAACTATCGGAGAGGTCAAAGGCGTTCATGGACGACATCCAATGGATCCCTACCGCACGGTGCGGCGAACAGCAAACAGGACAGGCTCTTAATCCTGGAAGCCAGGGCTTCCATGCCCCTGGCGCTACCCAGGCCAGGCGACACCCTTTCCTCGCCTGCACCCACTGAATCGATGAAGCCAATTTCAAGCTTCCATTTCGTCAGTTTGAAGGCCGGATTGATGGCAAAGCCCGCGCTTCTCAAAACCCCTAGGCCGTCCACTGAGTTGCAGGTTGCTGAACAGTTGATAGGAGCCCGTAGCTTCGTAGAAATGGTTCACGCCTTGCCTGCCTTGTTGGCGTCGGCAAACAAGGCCTCCCTTTGCATCCTGGAGAAACTATTCCGCCAGAAAATTGGCTCAATGATTCTGATCTGTCCTCACTCAGGCACAGGCGCCGTTACAAAACGCGATCGGGAACGACCGGTTAGGCGAGCTGGACAGACACCACATGCAACGACGGAGTCGGTGGGGCCAGAACAACGCCTTCAGCGTGTGGGTCCGTCCTTTTTTCTCCAGCATTGATTAGAAATCATTGTCCCCCAGCCCACCTCGAGATAGCGGCCGGCAGGAAAATCGCTCGGCCAATCCCGCAGCCCAGATCTTGCAGTTGGCTCGCTTGGAACACCGCATTTCCGGTGTGCAAGGCCATGGGTCACCAGATAGGCGAATGCCACCTGATGCTTGCGATTGCCCTTGTGGAACAGGGGCGCCGATGCTGTTGAGGACTCGCGCCCACCAACGTCTCAGGCAGCACCCACTAACGAAACCAGCCATGGCGTAAAAGCCCATGGCACAAACCCAGGGCCCGAGCCTTGACGTGGATTCAGCGCATCACTTGATCTCAGTGTTGTCGCTCAACGTTGCCGAGAGGCTGAAGCTTGCGGCCCACCCGTTGCACGGGGGTGCCGGGCCATCGGCATCGAGGAAAAGGTTGCAGGCCGCCCTGATCCGGCATTGGGCCGGGGTTGTGCCGCTCACGTATTGCACCGGGATCACCCGGCGGGGCTGCGCAGCTCCGCCACCACCTTTTCGGCCCGCTTCGGCACCGGTGTACACCTTGGGCGCCGCCGCCCACACCGATTCACGAAGCACATCAGGGCGGACCCAGCCACACCCGGTCTTCCGGCCGCAGGCCGGCGGCGGTGCCGCCCAAATGGGTGAACTCCAGGCCGCCTTGCTTCAGCGCCAGATCGTGCCATGCCGAAGCGGCGGCGCCGGACGTCGTGGGGAAATGGGACACCCCTTCAGCTGAAGCCCGGCCATTCCGGGTATGAGCCCGCGGTTTGACCAGCAGGGGCCCGGAGGCACCGGCCGCCCCTTCAATCGAAGCAAGGCGGCTGCTGGCCAGGATCACATCGCGCTCCCACCCGCGCGCTCGGCCAAGCCCGGCGGCGCAACCCACGCCTTGAGGGATTGAGCAGCACCCGGGCACCGCCACCCTGGATTCAGGAGGGCGGTTGGCCATAGCTTGGTGATCGGTCACGCCACTTGGCCTGGCTGGCCCGCAGGGCTGGAACAAGGCCGAGACCAGCAAGCAGGGCGCGCTGAGGAGGTGGCCAGGGCTTGCGGAAAAGCTTGGTGGGCGCTGGCCATGGCAGGGTGCCGCCCTGGCGGCGCCTGGGAGTGGCGCGAACCTAGCAGCGCCGATCCAGGATCTCAGCCGGCAGCGTTTCCGGTGACGCTCGGCGGCCTGGCGCAGGGAAATGGCCAGCAGGGCGATGGCCGTCCTGGGTGAAGCACACTCTCCGGGTGGAACTGCACGCCCTGCAGGTGGCGATGCTTGGCGGTGCTGCAGGCCCATGATCGTGGCCGTCCTCGAGCCAGGCCGTGATCTCCAGGGCCAAAGGCGGCAGGCCTGTCGCGCTCGGCGATCAGGCTGTGGTAGCGGGTGGCGGGAGCGGTGCGGGCCCCTGCGAACCACCCTTCGCCGCCATGCCAGCACCCGGCGAGGTTCTTGCCGTGCATCAACTCCGCCGCCCGCACCTCCCGGCCACCAAACACCTGGGCCAGGCCATTGATTTGGCCGAGGCACACGCCGAGGGATCGGCAGGGTGGGGCAGTTCCTTCAACACGCTCCAAGCAGATGCCGGCCTGGTTTCGGATCGAACCGGACCCGCGAGATTCAGGATCGCTTTCGGCGGGCAAGGGCGCGGCATGCCATCAAGGAGAGTGCGTCGTTGCGCACACCCGCACCTCGGCGGCCAGGGCGTGATCAGCGCCAGTTCACCGAGGTATTTGCCCAGGTTGAAACGTTGAAGCTGTCGTAGTTGATCGAGAACGAGAAGCATTCATCCGGGGCCAGAGGGCCCGATCCGGGGCCAGGCCCCCATCAAAAGACCAAGCCACGGACCAGCACGGCGGCAGCAGCAGCAAACAGGGCAATCAACAGCGAGGCCACGGCGGCCACCAGCACCGGCCGCTGGCGGGCGCAATCCTTGGCGATCCGGCCGCGGGATGGAGCGGCGGCCGATGGCCAGATTCCACCACCGACTCGATCGCCGATGTGCATCCGCCCCATCCAGCACCAAGCACCGCCCCTGACCGTAGCACCAGTACGGCCAATCGGTCCGGGACTCAACTGCAGCCAGAGGGCCCAGCGAAGTGTGAACGCCCCCACCACCACTGGATGCCCGGCGCACACATTGCGCTGGGTACAGAAACCATGGGCCAGCCCCTGGGGTCGGCGTAGCGCAGCTCAGGGGGCAGGTCACCGGCCACACGCCAGGGGACCCGTCGCCGGCCCCCGTCCCCCGTGGACGGATCTCGGTTGGCCAAAGGGCTGGATTGGCGGGAAAAGTGTTGTCATGGGGGCCCTGTTCGGGCCTGCCATCGCACCCTACCGGCGATTTTTTGTCACTGCCACATCTTGGTCGCTCAGTCCGCCACAGCCGAGCAGCTGCGTCCTGGCGGGCAGCATCGCCTTGCAGGCGGGCCCTCGTCGGGTATCCCAGCCCAGCAGTGCAGCAGCCATGGCTTGCCAGCCAGGGAAGCTCCCGCTCCAGGCCCTCGCCGCGCTGTGGCCCTGACGAGCGGGCCTCTCCAGGGAAATCACGATGTCACCGAGTTCAAGCGGTCCCTCAAGCTCCATCTCGGCAGGCTGTCGGGGGGGTCGGGGCGCCATCAAGGTCGGGCGGTCCTGGGGGCAAAAGGCCCAGGCACATCGGTGGGGCCTTCCACCTGCCGCAACTGGCATTGAGCTCAGCCGATCTCGTTCGTCGGCCACAGAGCTTGAGCCGAGGCTGTTAGGCCTGGGCACTGAGCCCCGGCGGCAGCTCGGGCCGCCAGCTGGACCAGCCAGCCCCGCCCAGTTAGGACCCTGCCAGTGCTTCTTCAGCGGCGTTCGGGATCGCCATAGGGCCAGCCGCCCGAAGCAGTCGGCCAGCCAGGGCCGGATCGAGGCTGAAGGCCAGATCGCAGCGTCAGGCTTCATGGGGAACGCTGGGCCGACCCCGAACCAGGCCAGCAGGAACCCCAGCGCGCTGAAAGCCCCACGCGGTGAAGCCCGAAGCTGGACCAGCTCTTGGCCCCCCTTCCTGACCATGTTGCGCATTCGCCAGCTTCACGAAGCTGGCCGGTGGCGGGGCTGGTGGGGCCGGCGGGCTCCAGAGGGGCTGGATCTACTGCGCCTCTTTGGTCAATGTAGGCCTGGCTTCAGAGGCCTGGTTTCAGAGAGGCTTGATCCATGGGGGGCTGCTGCTGTCAGTCATGGTCAGTTTTCGGCGGATCGCAGGCTCAGCGGCCACATCGGCGGCGATTCTTCCACACCCTGGGCGCAACAACGATTGGATGAAACGGCCGTCGAGATCGCATCCATCCACCCCCTGCACATCGGTGTTTCCACGGCCGTACGCAAATCCTTGACCATCTGATACGGTGAAACACATAGTTGCGGATCTGGTTGCCCAGGCCCGCCTCGACGATTCGCGGCGAATGTCGGCGATCTCCGAGGCCCGCTGCTCCTGGGCGATCACCAGCAAGCTTGGCCGATCGCAGCCAGGCGGCGGAAGTCGCCTTCGTCCTTGGTCTGCAGCTCGGAAGCGCTCTGGCGCTTCTGTGCAGGATCGCGGCGACCCGACCATCAGGTCCGCGCGTGGGCGAAAGGCGCGTGCAGAATGCGCACGCCGTCTCCACCCCTGTGACGTTCGGCCTCCGGGCACCGCCGGAGACGGGAGGTTCGGTGACTCACAGGTCCTCCCTGTCGGGCGATGATCGCCAGCCTATGGACAAGCCCTCCCTCCGAGCTATCCGGCATCGACCTCGACGGCCGGCAAAGCTTGTCTGGCGTTTGTCCGTTTGGACGTTGAAACGGTTGAGAGATCCCGCACCAGGCCGGTGGGTTGCCCTTTTTCGTGCGCACGCCCAGCACGTAGGCATCGAAAGCGGCCATCGACTCTCGGATCGTGCAGCTCTTTGATGCCGGCCTGCTTCCCCTCCGAGAGCACATTAACAACGACACCATTCAATCGCGCTCCGGGTCTTCGCGCAACCCACGGCGTGTACATGGCGCAATCAGCATCAAACGAACCCAGTCCTTGAGGGCGTCGGTGCCGCCAGCGCAAACGGCCGTTGACCTCGACACATCACAGCAACCTTGCCTTGTCGTAGATGCCGGAGAGCAACCGCTCCAGCTCCCAGCGATCCAGCTCGCCTTGAGGGTTTGCAGGCCCGCCATTGAGCTCTCGGCCAGCAGGCTCCTCGTCGGGGATTCGAGGTCGTAAGAGACTCACAGGGTTGGCGCGGCCGTTCAATCACAGACGTGCGCCACCTGCTGACAGCTTGCTCCAGCCTGCGCCTTCACCTCATCGAGCTGGCGCATCTCGCTTCCGGGCCCTGCTGCTGGTCGTCCCAGAAGTCGGGACTGGGAAGCGAGGCTGCTCCAGGTCCTGCTGCGTGCGTTCAGGCCGGTACGTCAAAGACAGTCCTGGGCATGGCCCAGGCGGTCAGTGAGCTCGCGAAGACGCGTTTGAAATCGGTGAGATCGAGCACCGGGTGGAAGCTAGAGACTGAAATTGACCGTATTCAAAGCCAGAAGGCCACCCAACACTGCGGGGTGGCCGATCCACCAGACAGGGCGTACGGAGCAGACTCTCCGGCTCCCCTTTCCTTCCCCGCCAGCGATGGCCGCCAACAGTCGCGCTCCTACCATGGCGGTTCTGCCCCCCTATCTGCAATTATCCGCCGCCCAAGGCCCCTGACTCGATCGCGAAAGGCAGTGCCTTACCAGGAGTTCGCCATCGACGGCGGACAACGCGAGCCCGTCTCAGACCATAGGGCGGAACGGGCCGAAGGGGCGCAAAAGCCTGCCCCAGTCTTCATCGATGACCAGGGGCACCTCGCGGCTGCGATGAACTCGCACGCCCAGAAGCGGGCCGGCCGGCTTGATCCGTCCTACAAGGGAGTGAGGGTGACGGCCAGCGCCATGGGGGCGGTGAGCCCCAACCATAGTCGTTCGTCGATCGCTAAGGAGCGCCTGCGCCAACCGGCCAAGGATTCAGCCCGTCGCCCTGAGCAGGCGGGCCCAAGCGGGCCCCGGCCAGGCGCTGGGGCCTGCCGCACGGACCACATCTCGGGGCTCGCGCAGCGGGCAACGCAGCGAAAGCAGGCAACTGGCCGGCTTGCAACACCGATGGTGCGCGCCCAGCCGCTCAGCCTCGCCGACATCCGCCCCTAACAGCACCCCACAAGGAGCGGCTGGGAACAGGTGCCGAATCCCTTGGTTCCGGCCGGTGAACCGCGCTGGGCTGACCGCTCAGCCACTTCTCCGGTGGGTGTGGATGCGTAAGGGATCCGCCCGCTCGACGAGGGTACCTCTACGCGACGCTGCTGCTGCAGCATGGCCGAACAAGCACGCGCGGCGAGTGCGGGTGCCAACGGCGCGGCCCTGCTGGTCCTGGAACGAGAAGCTGGTTCGCGCAATGGCGTTTCAGTGACGCTCGATGGCGCCCTCTACGTACGTCCAACGTGGAGCGGCTGCTGGCTTTCCGCCCGCCAACACCAGAGACCTCGCTGGTGCCTCAAACCGGGGTGAGCGCAGCCAGGGGTGGTGCGCTGTGCCGCAGCAAGACGCCCGGTTGCGGGCGCTGGCGGGAGCTGGGTCACCAGCAGCAGACGCTTGCCGGTGATGGTGCAGGCCTTCACTGCCGGCGCGTGAAACCGCCGGCGACAAGGCGGAGCAAATTTCTGTTGGTGAACGGTGAGCCCGTCTGGGGCGCGGATTCAAACCGCCGCCCCTGCCCGGCCGAGATCCGCAGCACCTGGCCGTGGGCGACCGAGCCGAAGCCACCACGCTCACCACCGCTGAACGGTGCGATCCTGCGCAGAAGCTTGGCCCCCGCCCTCAGGCCGACGGGTTCGTATTTTCGTGGCATTGATTGTGATCGGCGAGCGGCTCCGCTCGCAGATCAACGTCACCTAGCCCCACCGGCATCCGCCCGAGATCGAACGCCGGGGGCTGTTGCCGTGGCCGAACCTCACCATGGAGACGGTTTGTTGAAGGGTGGAGGTGGCAGGCTGAGTTGCTGCTGCAAGCACCCCCAGCTTCAGGCCACCTCCTGCAGTTCCCGCTCCCGGCTCCGAGCCTTTCACCAGGCCAGGCGCCGGCGGCAGTTCAATTGATCACGCCGGCAGCAGGCCGCTGCGGATTCGCCACCGCAGTTCCGCATCGCCGGCATTGTCGATCCAAAGCCGATCGGTGCGGCCGTAAATGGGCCCCGCTCGACACCTCCAGGCTGCGCAGCCAGGCATCGCCTCCCGCCGTGGCAGCCCTGCCACGGCGGGAGCTGGGATGGAGGGCTGCGGCGATTGAAAGGGGCTGATGGGCGCCGATCGCGGCGGTGATTCGGTGTCTGCAGGTGCACCAACTGGATCATTGGCGGACCAGCGCGTCTGCGGGGCCAGGGGGAGGACATCCGGCAACGGCCAGCACGTCGGTGATCGCTTTCCACCACCACGCGTGCTCATGACGATTCCTTACCCGGAGCGGCTGAGCTGGTCGGCGAGGCGGGCCCCAGGGAGCGGTGCCGGCCAGGGCGTCGCTTGCGCCAGCTGGCCCCGGACGTAACGCCAGCCAGTCGCTCGCGAGGCACCGATCAGGGCATCACCGGGGGCTGCGTGCAGAGGAAAGCGACAACTTACCCTGCTGGTGCCGCCGCAGCTGCTGGAGCAGCACCAGCGGTCGAGCGGACGGATCGAGTTGCAAGCTGGCTGGCGCACGGCCACCACCAACTTGCGCAGCTCGCCGCTCTCCACTAAGGCGAGGCGCGCTGAACCGCCAGGGGCGGTAGCCCGTCTCCCAGCTGAGCGCTGGGGCGATGTCGGGGCTGCGCTTTCCCAGCGGGGCTCCGGCCTCGCTGGATCGGGAGGCGCTCCAGGCACGGCCTCCTCCCAGAGAGTTCTCGGCCACGCTGGCGGGCCGTGACGGCCGCCCCCCAGCGGGCGCTGCAGCCGCAGCCAGCAGTGAAGGCCCTGGCGGCTCAAACTGCCAGCGCGGCCAGCCATACGCCTGCCACCCCAGGCCACCCCCGTGCCCTCCTGCAACGGGCTGTCGAAGAAGGAGAACGCCGAACAGCACCCGCGCCGAGCCAGGGCAAAACAGACCTGCGGCACCGTCACCCAAAGCCGGCTGAGGCAGATGGTGCTGAGCGCTGGGCCAGCTCCAAAGCGCGCGGACCGCTCACTCCATGCTGTTGGCGCTGCCCACAGGCGGGCCAGGCAGAGGCCAGGAGCCCCATTCCAGAGGAAACGAAAGCGGATGGCCAGTCCCCAGCGCGCTCAACAGGGCCAGTGGATCGGGGCCAGCCCCTGGGCAGGCACGGCCAGCGGCAGCGCAGGCTCAGCACGCCTTCCTCCTCCAGGTGCCGGCCCCCTCGGGCGCAGCGGCAGAAGCCGGCTGAAGGGAGTAGGGAACCATGCCGGTTGCGAGGCGGGTGGGTGGGGGCTGCTCAAATGTATGGGCCACCCTTCCCGTCAGCGTCGGCCCCGCCCATGTCAGGCCCCCCAGGGTCGCTCAGCAAGCCTTCGCCGCGTGGCGCGCGCCCAGCTCTGGAAGGGGCGATCAGTGGTGCCGATCATCGGTCTGATTAGCGGCCACTGCTGGCCGAGCGGCTGGTGGCTTGGCCAGGTCAGCCACCGACAGGCTTGGAGGCCAGCTTCTCGGGTTCTTTGCTGCGGCCGTGCTCTGCTGGCCTGGGGAAAACCTGGCCAATGACTGTTTGATTTGCCGACACCGGCGTCGACCGCCAGGGCAAGCCCCCACTCCGTTGGTGAACCTCACCGGCCGGCCGTGACGGGTGGCGCTGCTGGCCAACGGCGCCTTCTGCTGGGGTTGGGGCTGAATCGCCCTGGTGGCCGCCCGCAGCAGTCCGGCGGTGCTGGTCCTTGGTGCTGGCCTGCTGCGGTGCATCGGTTACGCCTTACCAGGGTCACCGCTGCGGCTGAAGCTATCGGGGTCTGGGGGAAAAACCGCTCTGCTGGCTGCCTTCGGTCCGCTGGCCACCGCCGCCGCCCTGTGGCGCTCGCCCCCGGTGACGGCGAAGCCAGCCCTTTTCTGGCCTGGCCTGGTGCCCTTGGCGGTCAGCGATTCGCCTGGGCGGGAGGGCCAGCGATCGCCCAAGCCTGAGTGCTTATTTGCTCCACATTTACCACCAGGTGAATGAAGAGCAGAGCCCATGGCAAGCGCTCACCCGTGGTCCGCTCGGCACGCCGCAGCCGCCGGCCTGGTGCCCGGTTCATCCGCCCTGACCCTGGCGCTCCAGTGGGGCGCCGGTGCTGGCGGGCCGCTTGGCCGCTCAACTGCCCTGCTCGGCGTGATCGGCCTGCCGCCAGCGTTACGTTTGATCCAGCTGCTGGGAGACCACCACGGCCAGCCCGGAGCGCACAGCGGTAGCAAGTTTCTGGCCCTTGAAGTTCCAGGCCTTCAACGGGCGGGGCCTGGCCTTGTGGCCTGGCTTGTGGGGCCTGCTGGCGCCGTGAACCCAGCCTGGTTTCCCAGCGCCGCATGGAAGCGGAACCAGCGATTGAAAGCTGCAGTGGCGGCCGTTCCGGCTTTCAGCGCCCCGGCCCCTGATCACCGGCGAATGGAGGCTCACACCCACAGCGTGGCCTGGTTGCTGCGGCTGTGAGGCGAGGAGCTGCCCGTGGCCGGACGGATCGGTTGGGGGAGGCCGCCCTGGAGCCGATCCTTGCGGCCCAGGCCAGGCCCCTGGCCAGCTGGAGGCGGCGAGGTCTCAGCCCTGGGGGAGCGCCAGCAGCGCCAGCGGCTGGAGGCCGCACATAACGGGTTATTTGCCAACCGCAAGCGCTTGGGGCTTCGGCGATCGGCGGCCGCCCTCGCCGAAATCGTATGCGGCAGGTGGGGGCGTGCAGGGGGCGGCGGCCAGAGTGGCAGCGAAGGTGGCTGGCTCCCGGCTCCGCGCTCCCGCCGTGCTTGCTTGCCGGCCGGGAGAAGCGGCCATCGAGGCCTGGAGGCGCTGATTTGGTGGAAAGCAGGCCGGTAAACAGGCAAAGCCAGTTGGCAACGAGCCACCCCGCCGCTTGACGCTGAAATGGAAGGTGGCGGCCGCCGCTGATGCCGTTCGAGCGGCCAGGTGTTGGCCACCCTGCTGCAACGGTTTACCGGCCAGCGCCAAGCTGCGACTGGATGCCAACGGCGGTTGGGATTCGGGCGACGGCCAGACCCAGTGGGCCCGGATCCTGGACGGGCGACCTCGGCTGGAATGGGCTGGAGCAACCCCGCTGGAGCCCGCCGGACGCCGCAGGGCACCAGGAGCTGGCGGCCCAGCTGCGGTTGGCGCTGGATGAATCGCATGCCGCCACTGCCCCTCGCTCTACCGGACTGGGAAGCAGAAGGCTGGCAGGAAGCGGAGCGTGTCGGCCCTGGAGGGCAAGATCCCAGGCCCCCTGCTGCCCAGCTCCAGGCCTGCAGCCCAGGCTGATGCTCAGCACCGCATTCGAAAACCGGGCATCGGCCGCGCTGGCTCAACCAACCTGGCCGCCCTTGCAGCAACGAGGCCCCACCCCCACCGCGCCCGGCCTGGCCCCCGGCTGGGAGGCCGGCGGGGGGCCCTGTTCAGCGTGCGATCCCCAGCAGGTGTGGGCAAGCGGCCTTGGCCGGCAGGGGGGGTCCGGGAATGACCCTGTCTGGGGGGCAATGCCGATGGAACGCAGCTGAGGACTGGGGCCGGACGAACCCGGCCGCCGCGGCCGTTCGCCCTGGAGGGCGTCTCTTTGGGGCGCCGCGCGATGGTGGTGGCGTTCTGGCGGCGGCCGGAGGAGCGGGCGAGCTGCGCAGGGCTGGCTCGATCGGGGGGGCCGGCGAAACCCGCTGCGGTTACTGGGGGGCCGGCCGGTGGTGATCGGCAGGCGGGCGGCAGCAGCGGCGGCCGGCGCTGGGCCGTGCACCCGCTCTCTCAGCATCTGCGCCAACATCGGCCGCCGCCACTTGGGGAATGGGCCTTGCGCCAGTCAGGGACGATTCCGGACCGGTCAACGGGGTCAGGTGGGTCAAAACCCATTGCCACTGGCCCATCACGTCATATGGGTCTGCTTTTTTTTTGGGCCACGTTGTTGCGTTTAAAAAAGGGCCCGCCCCTTGGGGGCGCGGTTTACCCCGCTTTGCCGGGGAGGGCTGGGCTTAGCCCCCCCCAGGCGGGGTTTTTTGATGCGGGCAGGGGGGAAACGGGCGGGGCCCCCTTTTTTTTTTTTTTGGGCTGGGGGGGCCTTTTTCGGGATTCCGCCCCCTTTTGCCGGGGGACCCCCCAAAGGAAGGCGGGGCCCCAAGGGGGGCCCCTGGAATCCTTCCCCTCTGGTGCCACCACTGTAT
>Ga0163217_1005667_pt1 | contig 11165 bp, 11 predicted proteins | sample SynspAceP_FD_185933 | JGI IMG/M metagenome (GOLD analysis project Ga0163217, IMG submission 185933) | Saline lake microbial communities from Ace Lake in Antarctica - Synechococcus sp. Ace-P (PacBio error correction) | ecosystem: Environmental > Aquatic > Non-marine Saline and Alkaline > Saline ... | reverse complement strand
GTGTACGTGAAATCAATTCCAGATTGGACGAAGCCGCGCTCGCCGAAGCCTATGCCATTACGCCAAACCGATTGGGACAGCTATCTTCAATGGCGTAGACGCTTTCCGCTTAACCGCTAACGGGTTGAATGATCAAACCCAGATTCACACCCCACAAATGTTGCTATTCGGAGTTCAAACACATATATTGCTGCCTCGCCCGCATTGGACGCCGACGTAATTTACCATTGGAAAAACACTCGCGCTTCCGAACATGGAACTGCGCTGACGCTTTCAAGAACTTTGACTACCCTAACACATTGGCCCAGGTGTTTACGACATTCCACTCAACCGAAACATTCGCGGGTTCGATCAGATTAACCGGCTTGAATGAACCAACGGCCGCAGAACGGATCCCAAAAGATTGTGGGGTAAAAACCCGGATGATTGCGGCCTGAAAAACCGCCGCCTGGAAGAAAGTGCAGCCAGCGCTGCGAGCTATGGTCGACCGCCCGCCAAGGAGTTACGCCAGAAAACTGGCAGAGCCAAGCCCGCTTGAAAATAGGGCGAGTAGACAGGTGTTAGTAGGCAAGGCTAATAGAGTAGTGACTCAGTCAAAACAGGTAGACCTTATAGCCCCCGCATCGCGATCCAGCACGACCTTGAAGTCCACGCCCGCGGTGCACCTTGGAGTAAACCACGGCGCTCCAGTTCGAACCAACGGTACGGCGCCCGCTCTTCAACGAGAATTCACGGGCGCAGCGGTAAACTAATACAGTAGGGCGGGCCCAACAAGGGCGCACCCGCCGTTTTTCTTGCCGGTCCACCTCCGGTGGTGAATATGGCCCAGGTAATTAATTCTGACCTGTAGAAGTCCCCAGAAAGCGTCACGATTGTGCAAGCCAATATCAACCATCCAGTGGGCGGGTTATATCCACGGGTGATGATGCCAAAGCTATGAGCGCGGGCAACGCGGGGTTCGCTGCCAGGGTTGTTCTAGCCATTCCAACCTCTTGCCGGGTTCAATTCGCCGTTGCAACCTTGCCCGGACGATGAGTCCAGCCCCCCCCGCATCAGAATCTGGCCAGCCGCCCTGCTTCAGGTGTTTGCGCTCGGGCACGAGCGCGGCAAACCGGCCACGCGCTGGCATGTCCTGGTTACGGAATCCAAACGCTGTCGCAATAATCTCGCCCAGCGCCCTTGCGCCAATGCCTGTAGCATCACGCTGCCATCCTGTGCCAAATCACCCGGTGGCAGCACTAAATTGGCGACGACATTGTTTCAGTACTCATCAATCACTGCGCGCCAGACTGTCGCGATTGTTCATGCCAACAAACTTTACCATTCGCGGTCCGGCCTTTCGGCTGGAGGGTCTGTCAGCATGCAGAAACGCCCCTTAACGCGTCGCAGCTCTATGCAGCAAAGATGAGTCGTCATCGCAATCCGGCAAACATGGCTTAGGTGATGTTGTCCAGCTTACGCTGCCCAGAGCCTTACCGACCCTTAACTGAATGCTAAAGACGATCACATTCTGACCAGTTCAGACCGTGTTTTTGTGCGTTCAGCAGAGTATCAAAACGTTGGCGGAATTAATTTCTGGCCAACGCCGATGTCCAGACCGCATGCTCCATTGCAGGTGCCAACAACGCAGGCGTAATCCAGCCAGTCAGCCAAAAAACTGTTCACCTGCGCTTTTTCATCGGCCGGTGGTGCAATATAGCGATTCGGATAGTCATTCACCGGCGCCAATCTGGCGGTCACGTAACCAACTGATTCACCTCCGCCATCCTTGGCATCGTGATACACCCGCACCGTCATTATGCTGGATTGTTCAGCCCAACGCGCCCGGCGTTGTGCACTGCTCAACAGCAGAGTTCCCGGTAAAGCGCGCGATTTGCAGAAATTTCGAATACGCACCCGGCCTCCTAGCTACTGGTGTTCGCGGTGAAGCTCAAACTCTGCAACGGCTGACCGTCGGGCCTTCCAGCTGCGCAGGCTAGCAGCCTATGATACATTTACAGCATCCAAGGGCGCCCAGGTGTTGCCGCAGATTCTGGCACTAGCGCTTGGGCTTCATGGTCACTGATTCATCGATTCATACTTCCCGCAGGCCGGGCGATTCAGCTCCAGGCCATTTGCAAAGCAAAATGGCGCGGCACACTATCGTGTTGAATACGACCGTCTCTGATCATCCTATGGCGTCTTCAGCAGCCAGAACGTCGGCGCTAAGTCCTCATTTCGTATCCAAGCCAAACAGACCGCCAGCGTTTGCGCTGTATGATTCACCATCAATACAGTGCTAAATCATTTCGTCTGGTTTGCCACCTGGGCGACACCATGGAAACTGCAATAGGGTCCAGGCGTTTAAAACTCAAAGCATGGTTCTTTCGCGGCTCACGTTGGGCCCCACGTCTTCCGGTTTTCGCCCTCTTCGTCATGCCCGCTCACCAATTCCAGCAAGCCAGGGCGACTGGTTGCGCCCCGATCGCCCCCAAGCGAAAACTGCTCTATATAATACGCTTGGATTCGCGCTGCGGATCATAAGGCCAGCACGCAAGTGCGTCCGCACGGACAAAACAAACTCGCGGTTGGAAATGGCATAGGCGGCGCAAAACCGGGTGGCTTAAGCCACCGTTATATCCATACGGAAAAAAGCCCTGAAACACGGTTTCACGCTTTTCGCGCTACATTTGTTGGCTTGGAAAACTGGAACGGTTCTGTTCATGGTTGCACCCATGAGCTAAAAAACAGTTCTGAAAGATAGTCGCTGGCCTGGCATGAAATGCAAGTATGGTGTAAGGCGGTTTGGGGATACTGCGAGCACTAAACATGCCTTCTACAACGGAGAAGCTGGGCGGCGATAATTGGCATAATGGGGATACGAGTTGCTTGCCATTCAGCGGGCTCTCGCCAAAAGCGCACAGGCTTTTCAGGAGATAATGAAGAAACACATTACTACCGGGCTTATCGGCCTTTTTGCAGCGTCGCCCGCATTTGCCATGAACCTGATTTCAAAACCTACGAAAAAAGGCACTCATCCTACGACTCTGGAATGTTCCCCGCGCCAGCTTTTGAAGCCCAGGAAGCGGCCAGCGATTTCAGCCGCAGCAAATTGCCTGCCGAGCTTGCGCTTCCCGCTGACGCTATTAACGGGATAGCGAAGCCCGTCACAGAATGTGACTACCACAACCTGGGCCTTGGCCTGCAGTTGACCCAAGCCCGTGTTTCGCGCCGGATGCTGGGTTTAAACCTTACGATTGCCAGCAACTCCAGGACCGATCGGCGCGCGCCCAGTACCATCTTGCCCAGCAGCAGCTGATTCTTGAGGTGGCCGCCCGCCTATTTTTGACGTACTTGCGGGCGCAAAGATACAGTGACCACCCTGCGAGGCCATCCGAAACGGCTATACAGCGCCAATTACGACCAGGGCCCAGGAAACTTCGATTGTGGGTTTGATTGCGATTACCGAAGTGCTTGAATGCCGCCCACGTGTGGACACCCGCAGCCAGAAGAATGCTGCGGAAAAGTCTTAAATATACCCTGCGAACAGTTAGCACGCTAAACTGGCGAATACACAGGAGCAGCTTGAAAATCTACGCCAGAATTTCCCGCTAAACCCGCGAGCTCGGATGGGAAACCGGAGTTGTGGGGAAACGACCGCGGTTGGAACAGAACTGGAGCATTCAGGCGGCCATATTTTGACCTGAAAGCCAGCCGAGGAAACTCTGAAAGCGGCCAAGCAGGGCATTATCCAACGGGATTTTCAAGCTCTACGGCAAGTCTAAAAAATCGGCCGCCTTGATAGCAGCGCCGTTAAACTCAGCAGGGCAACGGCACCCCACCAGGCAGTTATTGCTTCCAGCTAAACGTTTCCACTTTACTCCGCGGCGGCATTCAGGCGGTGTGCGCAGCAGCGTTCTTTGCTAACCGTGCAAGAAGAAGTCGCTGAAACACGGTGCGCCGTGACGTTCGCGTAACACCGCAGTCCGCTTCCTCACCATCAACAACAAACATTGAAAACCGCGTCGGCCTGAACCGGACCATCAGTTATCGCGACGGCAGCGCACTGACGCCACCCGCCCGCGTTTGATGCTAGCACACGTAAAACATGTTGAGGGCTGGATGCGAGCGCGCTTACTATGTAGCGCTGCGAGACTTCGCCAAGCCCGCTATACGACTACGTCGTGAACTCGTTACGCTTAAGCAATCAGCTGGCACCCTAGCCCGCAGGCCTCGTAGAGCAGAACAACTGGTGAGCGCAACGCACCGGGCATCGAAGCCTGGGCCCAACGACGATACACCTTAAACAGCCAAACAATTGAGCCAGTAAGCCGGTAAACTCGTTATTTCAGACGGCGGGCCTAACCGCTGGCTGTGATGCCGCCACCACACGGTCCAAAGCGCCCTCGGTTATTTCACTACCGCCAAGCGCGCGACCGCTTTCGTGCAACGCACGTTGGATTATTAACAGTCCGAACCAGAAAAACACCATACTCCTCAGCAGACTCTACGATGGTGGACTCCATCTTGCTCCCGGCAGGCGTCTGATAGATCGACCTCGAAGTTAAAGACGTGAGGTGCCAGAGATCACCGGTATCCCCAGCCCGCCGGCTCCAATAGGGAGTATGCCCCCGCGCTCACTTAACGAAGCCGCCAATAAAAGCAAGATCGACGCGCCATACAGCATCATCAATTCGCCCCATGGTGTCTCCTAAATACACCTGGGCAGCCGCAGGGCTATTCTTGCAAAGATCGGCGGCCAGACTGAAAATGCCTTTTTAACAGCCGCTGGCGACCAGCTCAACGTCGGGATGGCGCGGCCCACCAATAATCATCCAGTGGCTTTGGGTACAGCCGCAGTAGTTTTCGGGGCTTTAAGCTAAGCAGCCTAACTTTCACCATCTGGGTGCTACCGCGATCCCAGACAGGTGCGGACCCAAACTGCGCTTCAACTGCTTGAAGCCTGCTCACGCCCACTCGGTTCCAATGTCCACGTCAAATTCACTACTGCCAGTCAACGGCAAATCTTTGTCAGCCCGCCACGCCAATCGACGAACCGCGCTGCAATCTTGCCTCAGCTTGCGCCGCCACCCAGCTTAATACTCTGCAGACGGGTCTCGTCAAACTTCGAAAGCGCTCTCAGTAACCGTGCGCCGAACTCTTCCGATGGACGCGCGTTCTGATCAAAAAACACAGAGGTACAGCAGCGCTCTAGGCTCTGGCTGTATTATGATTCGGCCAGATCTCCGTTTCCATGATAACCAGAATAGCTCGCTGAACCCGCGCCAGAAAACGCCTCCGACGCCTGGGTATCGTAAGAGCACGCGTAAGCGTAACTGCACCTTTTTGCCAAAGCTTTTCTTGAGCCTGCGGCTCAGTGTTCCCCGGTGTCGGTCATCAGCCGTCATTTCAAAATTGTAACATTCGGATTACGCTCCAAAAGTCGCCGCACATGGTGCCGCTGCAATTCGTCTCCCCCCACCGACAACCGTGTAACCCAGAATAAACAGGGGGCACTTACCGCCGCGCAAGCCAACACGTGGCCTCAAGTTACGGCTGCAAGTCTAATGCGTATCTCTCTCTCTCTATCCTATATATTGCATCTATATATATATTCTTTAGCAGCAGCGAACAGGTGGGTAATATATATTCATCTATCATTTCCGATAAGGCACGTGCGCTATGATAGGGACCAAAAACACCAGCGGATTGCCTTCCATGCTTACGGTCACCCATGTTGTGATTCTATTGCTATCTATATATTCTCGGTGCTCTGGCTTATCTCTATAACTTCAAAGACGTCGCGAGTTGACCCTGGATAATAAATACCTTTAATACAATCTCTTATTTATACTGAACTTAAGTTGCTTACCGTCACCCACGCTGGTGGCTTACCTGGGCTGCCAATGTCTATTTATTTGGCTAGTAGCGCAGACTTTTCTCTATTCTTGCGAGTGGTGGCTCGCTCCGGGACCTCTCTCTTTTTGGCTCTCTTTGTGTTTTTGGTAGCATTCCGGGCGGGCGCATTACCGAAACCAACATCCGCCTGTGTGTTCCCAACTCACTGGGAACAGCAGCACGCGAATTCTGGTCAAAACAATCGTTTATAGCCAATGGTATTGGCTTGCTTGGGATATATTGCTTTTTTGCTAGGTACCAGACAAAACTCAAGAAGCGCCATACCACCCTACGGCGGAGAACCTTCGAAGCGCGCAGCCCGAAGGCTGCAAAGGCGTGCTTTTGTTGTCGGGCGGGCACTACATACCTGGAAATTGGGGGGCAGCTTCTGCCACCCATTTCATAGATCAGAGCGTTATGCAGCGTGACCATAACAACCCGTTATGAACGCAGATAATCCTCGCATCCGTGAGCGCCCCGCTACGGGCAATGGTGGCATGGCGCAGCCGCGACTTGCGTGGACTGTATTCGCAGCTGAAAAAGAACCACGCAAGTCTGTACCTACCGACCCAGGATTACGGCCGCAAGGACATCGTGTTTTGCGCCTTTTTCGGAGGATACCAACCGGCACCAGTTACCGCCAACTTCCCCATGCTGACGCAGTGGCTGCAACGGTGGTGCCTTTCAGCCACTTTCGCCGCAGCGGCAAACCGGGCTACGAAATTACTTTCATCCGGGCTCGGGAGAACTTTCCAAGTTGGCGACGGACCTTGATTGACGCCCAACCCGCAGCAAACCAGACCATAGAGCAGAAAAAAACGCGCACCGGACCAGTACTGTGGATGCACCGCCGTTTCAAAACCGACCTGATCCAGATGACCCAGGCTTCTATTGGCGAAAACGTAACACTCCTGCCGGTTATCTGGTGACTACGACAACCAAATCGGCCACCGCAAACCAAACTCAAAGGCTTGGTTAACCGCCTGCGGGGTTGGCTGGCGCCTCGCTTGCACTGGAAGACTTGAGCACCGTCGAAACGCCCTTATGGCGAGTGCTTCTGGCACTTGCCGCCCCGCAGCTCGCCCTGCTCTACCGAAGCCAACCTGATCATCGCGCCGGCTCCGGATCCAATCGCTTTACATGTGGCTCTGCGGCAGGTAAAGGTGCGCGACCACTGGTGCTGATGAAACTCCGGGGCTTCCACTGCGCTGGGTAAGTGGCGCCATCATTTCCCACACGACGAGTGAAACCGGGCCCAACTGTTTCTACCAAGGCGCATCAACGCCATCACCCCTGTTCAAAAACCGAGCAACCCTAAGCAACCGGAATTAATTCTCGGTGGGTGGTCCGTCGGCGCATTTTTTCTGGAGCGATGACACATAATGGCCGATTCATGAGTTACTGCAACAACTACCAAAATGGAGCTGGATCATCAGCAGCTCCGGCGACGCCCGCCCGCTGCCAGAGGCGTTGCGCTGAGCTTGAAACCAGACATGTCAGGTTCTTGACCCCGCAGTGATACCGGTAGGGAACTGGCTTCAGCACCGCATTGGCTCACAGCCGCATCGCCCGGATAACCCCGACAGCATGTCGATGGTGTGCTAAGCCAGGCAACTCTGGCTGGCCCACCGGGAATTCCCAACTGGCCGGCCACAAGCGGCCGCAGCCGCGTTCCCTGGGCCTTGGCCACCCGACAAGATCAACATCTTGGGACCACCTGGGACATCACTCAATGGTTTATGCCGCTTTAGACCCGGATCACGGATCTTGCTTGCAGGCAGACGCTGCGGCGCGCTGGTTGATGACGCCATGGTTGTGTGCAAACCGGGCCGAAACCATGATAAAATGCCTGCAGGCGCTGCCAGCGCTTGCACAGTGGGGGGGGGAACGGGCACTGGTCGAATTTCGCCAGACAGCTTTTAGCACCAGTGGGCCATAACTCGGAGTTGGTGTCGAGTTGCGGTGACCACTGGCGGATTAGGCGGAGCAAGAAGGCAGGCACCCAATCACTCCGCCCAGTTACACCGCAAGTCACTGGGGCCTCGTGTTGTTCAGAGGTGGGGCCAGGGCGTATACTTGAAACAGGTGTGAGAGCGCGTGAGTGAGCGTGGCGCTCGCCGATGCCGCCAGGGAGATCCAGGGGCATTGAACAAAAGCCGGCGTGTGACAAACTGAGCGACGTGCGCGTGCGCGGTGAGCGAGTGGTGTGTGCGAGCGTGGAGGATGGATGTCTGCGCGAGAGCGCGCGTGCGCGGTGAGCAGTAAGATGCGTGACGAGTAGTGTGTGTGCGAGTGTGCGATAGAGCGTGTGCGTGAAGTCGTGATGAGAAGAGCGTGAGTTGCGAGGTGAGAGATTTGCGTGTCTCTGGTTAGCATGAGTAGCTCTGACCGGAGTGCGCGCAGGGGTGGGGCGACTGTGTGTGATGTGCCGCAAGCGCCCCGGGGGGGAACAGGGCGCCAGGAGTGGGGGCTAAGCAACCGCTGATGTGCGAGTCTGTGTGATAGTGAAGCGCATCGTGTGTGTGGTGCGTAAGTACGCTGGACAAAGGCACTGACAAGGGGGAGACGGGGAAAATGGTGCGGAGCGGCTGCATTTAACACCCTGGGGAGCAAACCGACGCCCTTCGGACCACGGTTAGAGTGGCTGGGCGAGCGGAGGCCGAACCGGTTCAGAGATAGAAACACGGGAGGGAAGAGCGACCAGCGCCGGGCCCAGCTAGGCCTGTGAGTGCACGGCAGCTGCGGGGCCGCGCAGCCGAGAGGGCCGAGCGAGACCAGCGACCGACCGGCGTGGGCAGCGGTCCACCAAACCCGGACCCGGTGGCCGCACCGCTCACTTGAGGCCTGGCGGCCGGGGACGCCAGGGGGGCGAGGCCAACCCGGCGGCGCCGCCGAAACCCGGCAATCCGGCGTCGCGAGGAGGGGCACGCCAGACGATGTGCTTGGCTTGCAAAAACAGCTGCAAACACGTTTTGCGGAGGCAAACCAAATCACAGCAGTCGAAAGCCGACGCGCGGCTTTAAAACGGCAGGCGCATAACAACACGGACTCGGGTGTCCGGGGGAGGAACCGCGTCGGGGCACACGAAAGCGTAGATCCGGGGCCGAGGGCGAACCACGCGGGACAGGGCGGGGGAGATAGGGGAGCCCGGGGCGGCGGAGTGTGGAAGAACAGAGCGGGAGGACAACCGGCGGGCAATAGAAAAGCGGCCACCCGCGGGACCGGCAGCTGTGCGCCAGTTCTGGTCGCAACCAGTCTAAAGGATATGGACGTGCACCGCCATGCTTGTCTCGGGCGCTTCCGGTGCGCGTGGAAACCCAAACAGGCAGCGCGCGACAACCGCGGTAGGAGGAGGCGGAGAAGCAAATGGGCGACGGAAGACGACGTGCGTGCAGGCCCAGCGGACCCCAAAGCCGCGGCGCGAAGGAGCTCAACATCGGGCTGCGGGGGGCTCATCCCAGCGGCGATACGCGGGCGTCAGCCCTTGACGGGTGGGCTGTGTGAGCTGTGATGTCTCGAGATTATCCGTACCCACGCGCGTGTGAGCCCGAGGGATAGGGGATTCGTTCGGCCTAGCAACGCGCGGCGTGCGAAGACTGACCGTGAAGCTCAGGCTTCTTACAACGGGGCGGCCAAGCCCAAATCCGGGAAATGACGGCATCACGTCCGCAGAAAAATATACGTACTGCAACGTACAACCCAGGCCGCGCACAGCCATATGTCCTGTAGTCGACCGGGCAGCGGTCGGAAAGGGGGGCGACTGGGGTAGCGACAGGGTGGAAAGCGGAAAGAGCTGCGTAGTGAGGCGCATGCCCGGGTGTACGAAGAGGGGCGCAACAAAACAGAAAAGTGCTCGATACGAACGCCCATTACACAACCCTGCTGCGCCAGCCGCACGTGGGTGCAATTGATATATATAGCGCGTTGGTGAATATCTGGAACCTTATGTGTTATCAAACCGTGTCGTTTTATTGGCCTGTTTTTAAGCTCAGGGCATTCAGGTCTTTTGGAAAGTTGTTTATCGATGTAGGCGTCTGTTTTATCCGCGTTATGTGGGGCCAGCTAAGATTCGTCGTTCATCAGGTTTTCGGAGAATCCGGTTCTCCTTGTCGCAAATTACTGGGTGACAACGGGTGCTTTTACTATCCGATGGATGAAGAAAAAAATGATAGTGGTCCGGTTTCTGCAGCGACGGAAGCCGCTCCTCGGGGACAAAAATTTACGCCCTCCGATTATGGGGTGCTTCAGCGATTTGTTGAGGGGCGGAGAGGGATGCTTGGCGTGTACAAATTCCTCTTCCCCCCCAGACCTTTACCATTCTTCTCCAGCGGTGAGATGTCCTCCCACACATTAGCGCGAACAGCACATACTTTCAATGTTCTTTGACTGATGCCTTTATAAAGTTTAACCCGCTTGGCAAAATGTAGTTTTTTGCCGAGTGAAGGGCTTGACTTTCAATGCAAACTTATCATATATGCAGCACCTGGATAATGAAGGAAATGTTCACATTCATGTGGCTATTAGATAACTCAACAATCAGACGACGGGAGGAGAGGGCCCGGCGTGTAGGAGGCAAAGAGGACTATCTGGTGCATCTTAATCTCAGCTGATGATGGGAAGATGGTGGAAAGATGAATCGTGCGGTTTAAGCGGAGGGGCGCCGGAGGGGGGGGGGGAGGGGCGTGTTCGCGAGTACCGAGGAGCCGGGGGGCAGGAGGGGAAAGCGCCCAACGGATGCCAGTGTCCTGACCTTGGGTGATCCAGAACTAAGTCGATTTTCCTTTGAATATCAGGGGCAAAACTGCTCCCAGATGCCTGGTTGGCGACACAATGTATCTAGTTTCTGGATTACAAAGCTCCTAAGGGCCGCACGAGGAATTGATTCGCGACTTTACCTGGATCAAACTGGTTTTTTTCCATTATAAGCGTCGAGGGGCGGCAATAATCGATCAGGCAATGCAAACAAAACAAGGACTCAATCGGCAACCCACGTCCCAGCAAGAGTAGCTCACGAAACAGAAGGAACCGGTTTCTGCAGGAGGACAGCATATTTTTATATACTATCCACCCAGTTCGGTGATATTATTAGAAAATAACTGCGCCTAGCTCACTAAGAGGATAATACGGGTCCGTCCAGGTTACGCCCAGCGATTTCTGACTCTATTAACAAATTGCTGGATGTAGGCACCCCATTTTGTAATCGGAGGCGGTAATTTGTCCCACCAACCCAGTGGTGCGAATACGAGAGAACAACCAGCCTTCTTGTCGTGTCCAGCGGTCGTCGCGCG
>Ga0163217_1064988_pt1 | contig 11166 bp, 9 predicted proteins | sample SynspAceP_FD_185933 | JGI IMG/M metagenome (GOLD analysis project Ga0163217, IMG submission 185933) | Saline lake microbial communities from Ace Lake in Antarctica - Synechococcus sp. Ace-P (PacBio error correction) | ecosystem: Environmental > Aquatic > Non-marine Saline and Alkaline > Saline ... | reverse complement strand
CGCCAGACGGATTCACAATCAGGGAAGCGATAGAGATGAACCATCGCGATGTCGGCAGCACTGAGCTCCAGGGTTGTAGGTACATCGCCGGACACCGCCTTTTTCGAACACTCGTGCGCCGTGGCTTCGTCGGGTTTATGGCCGCCTCATGCGCCGTGCAGCAGCGGTCGTTCACCCTCATTTGGCGTGGGATGATTTGGCGGCAGTTGATGTCGGGAACCCTTCCAAAGTCCCCAGACGGTCACATTCCTCGACCGGTATAAGCTCGGTAAAATCTTGAGGAACTTTGCTGTGTTTCCGCAGCGGTCGTGTTGCGCCAGAACTGCAAGAACTCATACGGCGAACAGCATGTCACCAGTCATCAGCCCAGATTGCGCCGCCTTGGGACTTGCCATTTGCGGGCCCGTCGCTTGGGTGAGTGAGCAAGGGCGTGGTCAGGCCGTAGATCTCTTGATCAGGCACGCGGCGGGTTCAGGTCGATGCCGTTGACATATTGCCCATTGAATCCGATCCGCCTCTGCAAACAAGCAGCCATAAGCGGCGGTTCAATTTCAAGAAATCCATAGGCTTGCAGGATCATGTACGTGAATTCGAGGAAAGGAAAGGACAGCGACTGTTCGCGATCAAGACGCGATTTCACACTTTCGAACACAGCATGCGGTTAACGTGATGAAATGCCGGCCGAGTCGCGCAGGAATTCGAGGTAGTTCAAGGATTATTCCAAGCCATTCCACGTTTGTTCAGCATGCATCGCGTGCGCTGTCAGCGTTCGCTCATACGACAGGTATTTTTCGAAACACCTGCGCATTGCCAGGAAATGTGGGCGTCGATGGCGGCGTGTCGAGGCAGGGGGCGTCATTCCGACCGCCGAAACGATCGGATCGCCACTTTGGGGTGCCGCCGCTTATCAGGGTGATCGGGTTGCCGCACGCATTTCTGGCAACCAGCGCAGCACCATGATATTCATCAGGATTGCCCCACATGAAGGATTTCGCTGTCGCGTCATAGCCGATATAGGGCAGGCACAGCCCCTTTCATCAGCGCGTCATCAAGGCCCTGATAGTCCGTTACAATCGGCGAGAAAGCCGGCGGCTCCATCATTGATGCGGATGAAATCGGATTTGGAGGTGGTATGTCATGGTGCTTGCCCTCCAGCTTGGTGGTGGTGCACTCTATAGTGCTGAGCAGACAAAGGAAAAAGGCCAGAAATGAATAAGGCCAAGGGGCAAGAACCCCGACCACGGATTTGCAAAAACAGGCCCGCTTGCGCGCCGCAAGGGCGATGGCGGGCACGTCGTGGACGGGTGATGTTCGCTGTGATCGAGACGGACGGACCCGGACTGATATCATCGGGTTCGGCACCTCAAGCTACCGCCCCCCCCCCCCCCCCCCCCCCCCCCACAGCTATTCTGAGACAGAGCGCCGCACCATCGCTGCCGGTTTTGGCAAATGGTCGGGCCAGAAAGTATCAGCGGCGACGCATAGTGGTCGAAAGCGCACACCTTGAGGCATTGGCTTATTATACCGACGTTGATCTGATCGGTTTTCAAGGTCAGACGCTTGGCCCATGCGCCGCGGAATGCAGGGGACGTATGCAGGTCGGCGACAGGAGCTGCGTTGGCGGTCATATGGGTTGCCCGTGATTTGGGATTTTCGCAGCGGCGATGTGCATTTGGGCGGAGAGGGTGCGCCCTTTGCGCCGATCTTTCACCACGCCTGCGCCCGCCTATGCGGGGCTGACCGGGGCCGGGTCGCCTTTCTGAAACCTGGTGGCGTGGGAAACCTGGACGGGGTTGATCCGGCGCTGCCTTTGCCCGAAACCGATGCGGGCCCTACTGGCATTTGACACCGGCCCCGCCAATGCGCCCATTCAATGACCTGATGCAGACGCGGCCTGGGCTCCCTTTGACGAGGGCGGCAGGATTGCTGCGCGCGGACAGGTTGAAGACGGGCGCGTGGAGCTGTTTCTGCGGAGCCTTATTTGCGCGCGAATTTGCGCCAAAGGTCGCTGGACCGGAATGATTTCGAGGAGATGGTGGCGCTGGTGACGAGCTGTCCGACGCGGAAACGCGGCTGAACCCTGACGGCATGTGTGCCGCTCGCGTGGCCGAGGCGATGCAGCATTGCCCGCGCTTGCCGGACCGACGTGTTGGTCACGGGGCGGGCGGCACAAACCCTGGTGTTGTGGGCAGATGCTCAGGTGTGAGTCTGGATTGTCCCGTCGTTCCGAATCGAGGAAATCGGCTAGATGGCGACAGGGCTTGACGGCACAGGCGTTTCGGCTACTCTTGCTGTGCGCGGGTGGCGCGGGGGCTGCGACCTCTATGCCCCCGGGACCACAGGGTGCGGGCCGCTGTCGGGGGCGGCACGCGTGAGCCTACAAGCACGAAGGCAAACACCCTTTAGATAACTTTGTTCTGTGGTGCAGCGCTGTAGTGAAGGGCGGGCGTTAGGATGAGGGCTTTTGGCTTGACAGTATAAAAAATGTACGATTCGCGATGGTATTTGTAACGTGGCCCAAAGAGAATTGAAATCACTTTCTCCGAATAAGGGCTTTACCTGGTATCGGCAGGAATATCTGCGCGCCAGCCCCTGTTGCACAGACTGCACAATCGAATTCTGTCAACCAGTTCTGTTTCCTTGCCAGAGATCGAGTGACGCTTACCTGGCGTGTACTACCTCAGAGCCGGTCGGTGCATAAAGTAGGGCTTTGTTCTCGTCGCCCGTCCTCATCAAAAAGGAGAGGACCATTGACGAGTATATTGTTTCAAAAGCACCGCGGCTTCGGTTGCGACGGGATATTTCATCGCGACATCGGCCTTTCGTTGGAGTGGGTGGGGTGTAAGCGTAGGCGGCCCGTCGGTTCGGTGCGGGGGCCAGCGTCGGCCACGGCTCTAGTCGCGACGCGGGTGTCGGTGCTTAGCGTAGCAACGTTGGCGCGCGGGCGCAGGTGCCCTCTGTTGGCAGGCGATTCCGTCGCCGGTGCGGGTGCGGGTTGTAAGCGTTCGGCAGCACTGGCGTTTCAAGCGGCTGAGGTTCAACCGCGGCCGGTTCTAACTGGTTGGCGGCACGACAAGCAGGGCAACGCGTACGACGGGGCGGCGGGACCGGAGGTGCAAATGGCGCCACGCCGCGGCCTCGGCTGAGCGCAAAGGCTCCGAGGGGGCGGTGTTGCAGGCCTTTCCGGATCGGCGGTACCAATCCAAAAGCCGCTTGGGTGCAACGGTTAATTACATCAGACCGCAGGTCGTTGGCATGATCGAAGATGTCGCGCCCCGCGGTCTCAGGGCAAATTCGTGGACGACCATCCGATTGAATGGTGCATTTGGCGCGTCCACCTCGGACCATTCAGATCCATATGGGCCGGTCCCGAAAGGGCGCAACGGATAGATCCGCTCGGGTCACGAAGTCAGGGTTTGCTGCGGAGATCCAAAGTGATTATCCGACCAGCCATTAAAAAAGCCGCGCTTTTGGATTTGGGCGCGCTTTTCGTTATATAGACACACGCCGGTCGGCAAAGATCAGCCCTTTGAGGAGGAGCGGCCAGCGTATTCGCCGTCACGCCCAGCGAGGCTCTTTCTGTCGATTGCGGCATTCAGCTGGTTTGTACTATGCCAACCTGGTCGCGTGACCGCCGACGAGCGATCCGGTTTTGATCTGCCGCAGTTGGTCGCCACAGCAAGATCCCGCGATCGTCGCGTCTCTGTTTCGCCCGACAGGTGGGCATCACGTTGGTTAAACTGCCGGTGTGCCATGTCGACCGGCGTCAGCGTCTCGGACAACGTGCCGATCTGGTCTGACCTTGACCAACATCGAATTGGCAGAGCCGCGCTTGATGCTTGGGCAGACGTTCGGGGTTGCGTCACGAACAAATCGTCGCCCACAGTTGAATCTGTGTCACCCAAACGATCGGTCAGCAGCTTCCAGCCCCGTCCCAGTCATCTTCGGACATGCCGTCTTCGATTAGAATGATCGGATAGTCGGCACAAAGCGCGGCCATATAATCCACATATCTCGGCGCTGGGACAGAGTTTTTCCTTCGCCAGAAAGAAAGAACATTAGGCTGCCGTCTTGAAGTATTCTGCGCCGCGCAATCCAGCGGAGATAAATCTCCTCACGGGTTTGTAGCCTGCTTTTTCAATAGATTTCAAAATAAAATCAAGCGCATCGCGGGTGGAGCTAATGTTGGGTTGCGAAGCCGCCTTCGTCACCGATACCGGTGACAGACCGCGCCGGAAAAGCTCTTTTTGTCAGCGTGATGGGAACACTTCGGAGCCCATGGCGCACCGCGTCGCGGATGTTTTCAGCCGCAAAACGGGCATGATCATGAAACTCTTGAATATCGATAGGATTATCTGCATTGTTCGCCGACCGTTGATGATATTCATCATCGGGCCGGGCAGGCATCCGCGCAGAGGTCCGCCGACATAGCGATTACAAGCGGTTGGGAGCCAGTAATTCCGCGGCGGCTTTGCAGCGGGGCCAAACGACACGCCCAGGAATGGGCATTTTGCCCCAGGCCGACTTAGTTTCGGTTACGCGTCAAGCTCGATTCATGCGTGGCAGCAATTTCGACCTTGCTCTGGTCGCTCAATGCCGACCCAGCGCGTCCGCGATCTCGGCCGTTGACCGACGCACAGGCTTCCAAGCACGCCTTTACCCATAGAGCGGGCTGTCGCCATCGCGGCGCTCGACGCTTCATAGGCCACCGGTCGACGCCCCACGGGACTGCGGCGGCGGCCATGTGCCGTCTTCAAGCGTTTTCACGTGACCTCCACCGTGGGTTGCCCGGGCTGTCAATGATTTCGCGGGCGTGATGTCGATGATCGTGCTCATAAGGGGCTAATCCTTTTGCAGATGGACAATTTGCGCAGCGGTTACCCGCGCCGAGGGGAGGATTGAAAGTATTCAGCCTGTTCTTTGGACCTTTCGCTCAGGGCCATACGTATAGATTGGCCCGGAGCCAACAATGACTGGTTATTGCGCCAACATAGGTCAGCAGATCAGGGGCGTTCCCCAAAGTTGTGGATCCCGGACCACCATTGGCAAACAGCAGCCGTGCATAGCGGAACGTGTTTGTGGACCAAAACTTGATTTTCACACGATCCGCAATCGCAGACGATGCCATAATACGCGACCAGCCCGTGTCGTTTTACGCGGCTGCCATGAAGATCCATTGATGTTCCCGGACATGGGTACGAAGATGTTCCGGTGCCCAGCATGATACAGCAGGCTGGAGGGACTAGCGCAGAAACGGCTAAGAAAGACCCAATTGAAAAATGTTCGAGGTCGATCTTGGGCACGCGCCGTTGTCGCCAGATTCCGCAAGGACAACCAGAAACGCCCAGAACCGCAAGCAGTTTGACAAGGCTGAAAGCTGTCCATTCCGGGCGGATAACCAGCAAGACGCCGACATTGCCTATTACTAAAATAGCGCTTCACCGGCGCCAACGACAGGGTCGCCCAGAAAACAACGCCCGCCCCGAGGGTGACACCAACGGGGTAGCTTGGCAAGATTAGCCGAGGCCGAAGAGATCGGCGTTCAGCACAATGGCCGATACGAAGCCCAAAAGGTCCCGATAATTTCGCCCAAGGCCCGCAGCAGGATAGGGCGGGTCATCATGGCGCGATTCTACAGCGGACTGACCCTTGATTCAACACCATCGCGCCATAACAAATGGCCCGCCGGTCCCAACAAAAAGATAAATTGCCCAATCGGGATATCTGTCCCGATGCAGCTTGATGAACATGTTCCTCAATGCAAAAGCCCAGCATCGAACAGCACCCAGACAAAGCGCCGGCGCAGATTACTCCATTTCGTATCCTTCATTACAATCGTTCAAATATTTCGCGAGGATGCATGTCCTTTTGTCAGGAGATTGTGCAAGCCCCGGTTCGTTTTACGGGGCCGGGGACTTGGCGGGGTCCGGGTCACCTGATAGCACAAGCGCATGAAAAATTTGCCGCGCCCTCGTCGATATACTGACCAGCGTTCTGACCGTCTTTATTCGGTGTCCTGGGCGCGGGTTGGGTTGGCCTATTGAATGCCCCCATTACATGTTGCTGGGGCCAGCCTGCTGGTGGCTCTGCGGTCTGGCAGGTGCGCGGATGGGAAATTTGCGCTGTCACTGCGCAAATGTCTGCTTTGTAGCTCATCTGCGCCTGTCGGTCGGGGCCGGGTTCGATCACAATGCGGTCGATGCGATGCTGCGCTGGCCCTTAGCATTTGTAGGTGATGGGCGTGCTGAGTTTGGGCGAGCTTGTGCTCAGCCGGTGGCTGTTGTCACAGGTTTTTCGGCTGTGGACCGACGCGCGGCACTGCTTGCGTCGGCTCCCGGCACATCTCAGCTTTGTTTGGCGATTGGCGGCGAGGCGGCGACAACGTGGCCCGTTATCTCGACCAAACGCAGTCGTGCGGTTGTTGTCCCTGACGCTGGTTGTGCCGTTCGTTCGCGCTCGCAATGGGAGTGGAGACCTTGCGGACCAGTCACGCTACCACGACGGCGCTGTAATGAGGGGGCCAATCACACTCGCGGTCATGGCCGCTTTGTCGGGTCGGGGCAGGGCTGCTGCTGGGCGCATCACGGGTGCCCGCGGCCGATGCTGATCGGGACCGATCGCTGGTGTCGTCCCTTACGCATGTGACGGATGTATTGCAACCGGGTGTGCTGCCGATGTGGCTGTGATGCCGGTCCCTATATCGTGCTTGGGCAATGATCGGGCAACGGTTCTCGGGTGTGCGCCTTGATCATCATGGACACAAAGGACAGGTGCCGTATCGCTCCGCGGAGCTTATCTCGTTCGAGACCTGTCTGTGCGAGTTCGCGAAAGCATCTAGGACACGTCCCCGCGGGATGGCATGATAAGTGCACGCCTTCGAGCCTTGAGGCGCGCCTCTGTGGAGTTGGACCGCTCCAGATAATAGCCGCCTTCATATCGCGTAGTTGTGCCTCGCGTCTCCAAGTCAAAGACGCGCGAGAAAATCCGTTTCGCAGTACAGCTGATACGTCGCTCTGCTCGCGGGCGCAGCGTGTTGGTTGGTGAGCCTCATGTCGCGAGGATGGTCCCACCAGGGATGTGTTGATAACGAAATGCAGGAAACCGATTAGCCCACCATAAATCTGAGTGCTCGCGCCTGTTCAATTCCTAAGCGCCGTTTTGCCGTTGTTGGTTGGTCTCCTGTGCTTGCGAGGGCTGTCGGGTCCGCAGTGCTGCGCGGCTCTCTCTCATGATCACTCCGCCCTCTGCCTCATAGGCGTCCGTATAACATCAGCGCACGGATGTGGCGCATCAGGGCAGCAGTACGATGCCTTCTATACGTGATCTGGCGGCTGAGAGAACCAAGCCTATACTCTCTCTCGATCATTTAGTCTGCCGAGTTCGTCTGCCTGCACGATTGCACAGAGAGAGCCGACTCTCGTCTCTGTGGCTTTCTCCAAGACACACTCAGCGCCTGTAGGGATGAGCCTCAGATGCGCGACGATATGATCTGATAGCCAAAGGGTGTTGCGCACTCAGCGTGGTGTCCACACAGATTGCTTATCTCGTCGCATGTATCGAGCTCGCTAACAATACGGACTGTCTGGATCACCTCCCTCGAGTCACGAGTGTAGGGCCCGGCTGTTGCACTGCGCGGCCCAGATGTCGGATGGGACGGTGTGAAGCGCGCAATGTGGTCCTGTTTTCAACGTACAGAAGAAGAACGGAGCTATGTGGATTCTCGACGTGAGTTGTGTTGGAACTCTCATTCCGATCTCGCCTCGCCTCCAAGCTGCGCTCTCTCGGTTCGAAAGCATCAGACCGAACTGCAATATTGCGGGGCGTTCAGATAGAGCCACCACTCAGAACCGTCGCAAATCACAAGGGGACACACGCCAGGTGCTCGCAAATCACCCCACACGCGCGGATATGAGATGAACCGAGGCTCCAGTCCAGGTTAGTGCGGTGATTGGCCATTCAGGGACCCCGGGTGCCGCCAACGGCAAGGAACTCTCGCCAAAGGTAGCGCTCTATTAGGGAAGCCTATCCGCCGTTTGTTCGTGCTTCGCCCATGCAAATATCATGTTCTCTCCTGCGACACAGCGCGCGAGAACGGGCTCCGCCGGCCATGAACGGACAAGCAGTGCTAGTCACAGGCGAGTGCGCACGACGTAAAGGTCTCCTGCCGCCCCACATCGAGCGCTGTGGTAAATCAGCTGGGCCAAGCGCGAATTCGAGTAAGCGAGGCAAGCTCACTCCACGAGCTTCTGACGACAACCACGGCACCCAGTAATCAGACCGCTGAGAAAAAAGCAACTGCACGCAACTCATGATAATGAAGCGTAGGCGGTGATATCAGAGAAGGCTCGCATAGCAAAGCCTGCGCAGATTCGATTGAATGAGATGGAAACGCACGTTAAATTGTGGGCGCCTCGTACATTCTGCAGTTATCGGACACCACCGCACGGCGTCTGCTTGACCTGATGGACCGCCGTGCGGTGCTGGCTGCACAAGACGACGTTTCCTATGTGCTGCGACGAAGCGACAGATTCTCGACATGGGCTTTATCCACATCTGCCGCAAGATCGCGGCGGGGTGCTGCCCAAAAGAACGCCAGACGATGCTGTTCTTCGGGCCACCTGCCCAAGCTGTATGAACGAGATCGCCAACAGGCCTTACCTCAACAGCCCGAATCCGGATTCGAGTCTCGCCTCCGGGCAAGGCGGCGGGACAAAGGTCACCCAGGGAAGTGCACTTTATTGCCAAACGAGGAAAAAGTCTTTGTTGATCGAACTGCTTGGCAAAACACCGAAGAACGTGCGCCTGGTTTTCGGACGCACCAAACAAACGGCTGTGAAAAGCTTGATGGAAAGATCTGGTCCAAATCGGGCTTTAAAGCCGCGGTCGATCCACGGCAACAAAAAGCCAGGCTGTCAACGGGGACCGCGCGATTGATTCCTTCAAAAAGGGGCGAAAGTTCACTGTGCTTGTGGCAACAGATGTTTGCGCACGCGGTGTTGGATAATCCCGGAGTCAACACGTCTAATTAACTACGAAAAACTGCCCACAACGTGCCGGACAACTACTGTTCACCGTATTCGGCCGGACGGCGCAGAAGCGGGCTAAGAGAGTGGCGCCAGGCCAATCGCGTTCTGTGCAGCTCCTGACTCTCCGATTGTGGAGACGAGCGTAGGAAAGACATCCAGAAGACTATGAAGATCATGATTCCGAGCGTCACATGGCCTGCTGGTCGTTCCATGGGAAGCGATGATGAAACCGCCAAACCGAAAGGGCCGCCGGCGGCCGCCGGTCGCCGGTGGTCGTCACTCGGCTGGCTCGGCGCGGCGCGCGGACTAAGCATCCAGGTCAAATGGGGCAGCAAGGGTACCACCGGGTCTATGGCGGAATGGTGGCGCCGATCATCGGGACGCGTGGTCGAAACGCGCCGGTGTGCAGCACTCGGCGGCCGGCCAAACCAGGAAGCACTTCAATATAGAGGCTGGTCCCTGACAACTCGTTCGGCCAACACGTTAATGATAATGACCTAATACGGTGCTGGGCGCGACGCCGCTAATCGCGGTATGCCCCTTTTGCTCCGCTTTGGGCCCATATGCCTTAGCCTCTTAGCTACGTTGCAGCTTCACAAATGGGCTTTAAATCGCGTTCGACTCCGCCAGGGTCGAATACTGACGCTCCGGGTTTGTGACGAAGCGCGGTGAACATATGAGGCCGGCATGTGCCCGCAGGGTTCCGTCAGCGGTGTGTGTCTCGCTGCGGCTGACCATCTCGCCGAGAAAGCAGCATCAGCGCAAAAGCAATCGTTGCCAGCACCAACACAGCGCCATCAGCGGTGTGATCGTCCCGTTGAACGTCATCCCGAATGCCGAGGCAAGCACTGCCGCCATGTGAGCACCGCTCCGACCACGACGAGCCGCGTATGGACGATGCGGCCATCCCGCGCATTATGGCCCAAAGGCTCCATCGCCAGAGCGTTAAGTTGCCCATCACCAAGCTTAGCACCTGATAGCCGAAGCAGGACCAGCTCGACGTCACCTGCACGATTCGTAGTGAGAGTCAACACCAAAGCCCAGTAGGGCTCGGCTAGCATCACCCAGACAAGGCCCCCAGCATCACGTTCCTGACAGCACGACATTTGTGCAGCCCCGCAGCGCCAGCTGTCACTCGATCCGCCTGCATGTCCCCAATCGCACAAAACTCCAGTAACGCCATTCAGCAAGCTCGAGAGGTGCCAGAGATCAGCGCCGCAACGCCGGAACCAAAACGGAAAGTCTCGGCCGGCTCTCCGTGTCATAACCATGATCATAGATCGGTGCAACCAGCATCAAACGTCGGAGAACAAGAACCCCATCACAAGGGTTGTGTTACCTGCTGAGTACGAACAGGCAGACCAGCTGTACGCTCGGATTGCTGAAAATCTCTTTCACGCGCGCCAACAAGAGACACCGATCTGCATCGGGCGGATACGGCTCTGGCGGTTCGGCAGGAGTTATCAGGGCAGGCGGAGACTCTGCCCAGGACGGACTACATGGTGTCAGTTGAACAATACCAATGGAAAGATACAGGAAACACGCGCCGCCAGTCGGGACAGCGCTCTAATCACGGCCCCCATCGCAGGGCAAAGGCAGGGCACAATCAACAAAGATCATCATCACAAAAGACAGATCTTGGGCCATTCTGGCCGCTCTCCTGAATAAAGTCGCCGGATGAATAGCCAAGCGCGGACCAATCGACGCAGGGCCCTGCTGCGCTCGAATTACCTGTCAATGGACCCGGGCCACCAGCATCAGCTCTAGGGATTGACTGATCCACGCGCACGACCCGCCGCTGCGGGTATAAGATCGCCGAAACCCAGAGTAAATGATGTTTCTTGCGTCCAAAAGCATTCGGACAGCGGGCCGGTCACAAAAGTTGCCATTCCCATGCCCAGAATGAACCGCGGATCGCGGGGTGACAATCAACGCACTCTCTGGTCAAAAAATCCATAGCTGGAAACACAGGTCCGTGACCGTATTTAATGTCGGGCCAGGGCAGGCAGTCATCGCGTCGGGTTTGAAAACGCGATGATTGCAAAATCATTCGCAATCAGCGCCACCAAAACTCGGGGCGGCTCATCTTGATGGCGGCGTCGGTCGTCGGTAAGTTTACATCCACTCATCTCCACCGTCG
>Ga0163217_1110978_pt1 | contig 11167 bp, 15 predicted proteins | sample SynspAceP_FD_185933 | JGI IMG/M metagenome (GOLD analysis project Ga0163217, IMG submission 185933) | Saline lake microbial communities from Ace Lake in Antarctica - Synechococcus sp. Ace-P (PacBio error correction) | ecosystem: Environmental > Aquatic > Non-marine Saline and Alkaline > Saline ... | reverse complement strand
TCAGTCGCCTCATGCCCGTTGCTGAGCTTCTTCGGGGGTGAGAGGGATGCAAGAAAATACTTGCGGGCGTGCCAGAATGTGCCGGGTGGCTGGGCAGGAACAACTCGCTTGCGTGGTCGGCGGTTGCGACTCGGCGTTTCAGATGGTGGCAGGAAGAGGGCGTCAAGACCAGGTGTGCTCAGCGGCCGAATAGGGATCAAATTTTTGATGCAGGGTCGCTTTGAATGGCTCTTCGATCACTCTTCAATCCACTTTTGTCTCATCCAGTTCGCCCCCAGCGGTGTCACCCAGGGGAACGCGGAGGCGAACGGCGTTCTCCATACCGTTTCGATGGCCAGGAACGGTGTCGAGAGCGTCGGGGGCCGCTCCGCACCAGGTTCGTCGTGCCCTGCCAGCAACGCGGGGCGGGCAGCCCTGAGGCGCGAGTCCTGATCGGCTGCACCATCGCCAGCTTGATGATGTCGGCCGATGAGCCTTGGATCGGAGCATTGGCCGCCGCCGCAGTTGGCTGAAGCATTCGCTTCCCGCGCGGCGGCCACCTCCAGCTCGGATCTCGCTGGTGGCTTGCCTTTCAGCCGGCCGAGGCCCGGGGTCAAGGCAAGGGGCGGCGACTGCACCCAGGTTGTCTCCACATAGCGCGACCTGAGGGCCAGCGTCCTGCCAGAGCGCAGATCAGAGACCCCCGATACGATAGATTATCAGAAGGTTGCTCTTATGGTACGCTTACTTACGGCTGGCTGCAGTTATATAGACCTGATTTCGGTAGACTTACGCGCCGTCTCGCGCGCAGTCTGCCGTGCCTGTAGTGGCTCTGATCAGCTGAACTTAGATCTTGTCGGCTCACCTCCGCCTCCAGGCTCTCTTGCTGTCACTCGGTTTGTCGAGTCAGCAGGCGGCGCGTGAGGGCATGCACGTCGTCGCGTTGGCGTAGGCTCCAGCAGCACTCTTCGCCTGGAGGTGGGTTGAGGATGCGCAGCTCGATCTGGGAGTATCGCGGCTGATTCAGCGGCCAGCCTTCCTGGGGCAGGAAGGCCTTGGGTGCGGCGGTGAACTGCCGTGCGGATTTGGGGATGTTCTGCGGTTGGGATGGCTTGCTGGAGAGGCCGTCGGTGCGCGGTCACCGCCTGGTTGACGCGGGTGTGAACCGCGGCGGTTTCTGGCTTCCACCAGGGTGGCAGGCACTCACAAATAGGTGCTTTTGAGCTTGCTCAAGGTGCGGTGCTCAGCACCAGCCGGCACACGGGTGATGGCCTCGGTTTTTCCGAAGCACGGCACGCGTCGGTGCTCCAGCCGTTTTTGTCTGCGCGATTTTTTTGCGGCTCAGCCCCAGGGTGGCGAACAGAGTGCCCGTTGTTTGGGTTGAGGCCAGGTTGAACTCCACACCGCGGCTTCGGGGGCACCGGCTCGAGGTTGGCGAGAGCGCGCGCCAGTTCTTCGCTCAGGGTTCGCAGATAGGGCTTGTCGATGCGAGATTGCGGTGGGCCTTCCATGCGGGCAGCACCGGCTTCCAGCCGCAACTCCAGCTGATCGAGCACTGCGGCGGGCCTCCAGTGCTGAGACTGCCCGCGCAGCAGCGGGTACGCCGCCAGGTGAGGTGCAATCCATTGGACGGCGAGTAGCGGGCGGCGGCTTCGATCGGCACCCCTGCGAAGGTTGTCGCCCTTGAGCCACAGCGCGTGAAGCCTGGGCTGGAAACCGAAATTGCGTTCGGCAGCACCTCCAGCCCCGTTGCTTGCAATTGGCATCGGCAGGTAATCGGCCCAACAGGGTGTCCATCCCACCTCGGGGTTCAGGCCATGGGCAGGCAGGGATGCGCGTTGTTACCTTTGGCGTTCTCGCAGGGTTTTTGGGGTGGCTGGGACCCTCCTGCACAGGGCCAGGGGCCGTGAGCACGCCATCGAAGGGGCAACTGCCGGTGGGTGCACGGATGCTGCTCGGATCAAGTTTTGGCTCCCGAAATGTGGGCGATCGGGTGTAGGCCAGATCGGCGGGCTCACCCAGCAGAGGCCCAACTCCCACCAGCTCCGCCTGGGGAAGGGATTCAAGGAAAGTGGTTCGGGTTGTCGAGGGCGATCGGCCGGGCGGGATCGCTGGGCCGCCATCAGCCGCAAACGCAAGGCTTTCGAGCTGCTTCTGGCTCTGGTGTCTGGAGGCTGCAGGCTGGGCCGCACTTGGATTCAGGCGGAGGCCTTGTTGCGGTCTTTCCTCTCTGTGCTGGGGCCGTTGATGCTGGCAAGACGACGGTCTGGCGCTGCGGAATCCGGCGAGCCTCAGCTTGGTGATCGCGACAAGCCTCTCAAGCCGCCAGCTTGCCGGGCCAGGCTGAACAGTCAAGCTCTTCTAAGCGGCAGGCCCAGGCGGCCCATCCACGGCGCACGAGCGTCAAGCGCGGTTGGCCGGGCAGGGGCGATGTTCGTCAGGATCTCAGGCGAGATTGCTGCGAAGCGATAGGGGCGTTCTCCGGTCGGTTTCCGAGCTTTGTTTTGAAGGGCACCTTTGTTGGCTGATCGAGGCCGCGTAGATGCCATCGACGGTTGACGGTGGGCGATTGAGCAGGGTGATTCGGACAGGTCTTTGGGGGCACCCCCTTGAAACGCCGAGGGATGTTGTCGCTGGCACTCGCACACGGTGAGGGCTTGAAAGGTCCACACCTCCTTCCGGGTCACGCGAGCTTGGGCCACCACCCCTCACTCCGGAATCAGCAGCCACGCCTGAAACTCCTTGGCGTACGGGCCACCACCGCATGTATTAGAGCAACCTGGCATTCGTCGCGCGCGTCATCGACGAGGCTGGAACAGGCGCGAATCACCCGAGAGGATGCGCACCCGCGCAGCCGGGGCGTTTCGCCGCCGGCTTGGCCAGGGTGCGACCACCGTCGTCGGCTCGAAACCGGTGCCCATGCACCAGGGCAGATCCATCGGCCAGAGGGATCTCCTGAGGTTGGCAAGATTCGCTGAAAGAATGCTCCGGTGGGGCCACATGCCGGTGGGGCCTTGTAGCTCGGCGTCGGCCTCGTGGCGGAAGTGGGCTCGGCCGGAATGTCAAAGGCGAATCACACCCCTTGGGGGTGAGGCCCTTGCACGTTCCTCAACAGGCCAACGCCTTGGGAAGACCATCTAGTAGTGACTTGGCTCGGTGGGCAACCCCCTCCTGTTGCGTCAGGCCAGACCCCCTCACCGGCCCTTGGCGAAGGCATAGAAGCTGCGGAAGGCCAGCGAGTGGCCATCCACCAGCAGCACAAACAGGGGGCTGATGAAGGCGAGACCGCCTGGGGACTGGGGGGCTGCCTTCATTCGCGGCCAGCCTGCCACTTCCTGGGGCATTGTGAGCGGCAGATCCCTTGACCTACCATCGGTTTCTTTCAAGCTCTGGTGTTGAAGCACCATTTTGGAGATCGACCCGAAAGACCCCCAAGACAACCTCGATCAACACGCTCTGAATCTTCCGATCACCGATGCTCCCCGAGCGGCTTGAACTGCTCTGGGGAGTCCTGTTTTTGCTGGCGCTTGGCCCAGCTGACGGCGTGCTCACGGGCCTGCGGCACGGTGGATGCGCTGTCTCCGCGGCCTGGTTGATCGCCGCTTCCGGGCCTTGCCTGGGCAACCCCTTTCAAGCTGGGGCAAGCGGCCTCGACAACCGTGGTGCGGGGCGCTGGTCAGCCTGGTGCAATTCTTGATGGCAGGCCACTCAAGCTCCAACTGCCCAGCAGGTGGCCACGGCTGGCGGTGCTGCGGATCGTTGCTGGTGACAGCTTGCTGCTGCCTGCCCTCCGCGGCCTGCTGGGCGCCCACTGGTGGCGGCGCTGAAACTGGCGTTAGGCTGGGCCGGTGATTCAGCGGCCCATGTGCTGGGCACCGGGCCCCCACGGGTGGGTCACCACTTGGTTCTGCAGCAGATGCGACATGCGCGCGCCCCTCGAGAGAGTGCTTGAAGGCGCAAGGGCCTGGTACTCGAACCACTTCGCAGGCCGTCATGGGCGCTTTTGCTGCATGCTGGAGCTGTACTCAGGTGTACTGGGCGGCTGGAAGCAAACTCCGGATCATCGACATGGTGATTCGCCTCGGGGCGGATGTGGTGACGGCCTCCTCAGGGACCTGATTGCTCTCCGAGCTGGCTGCGCCGACCTGCGGTGGATCACACCAGTGGGTCCTGCGCCTGCAGCTTCACCCTGGGCCATTCCTCCTGTTCTGATGGTTTCAACCGGCTGCGGAATGCTGTGCCCGAGTCGGGCTTGGCCGGACTCCGTGGACTGTGGCTGGATGGTGGTCGAGCCGTTGGACCAGCTCGATTCGCCCAGTCGAACTGATTCCGCCAGCTGGCTCAGCTGCGCGGTCAGCATTTGTTTCCCTGCTGGCCGCCGATGTCTCCTGGGCGGGAAGCTCAGCCCGCATCGGTTTCGTGGTGGCCTGCGTGCTGGCCCCTGGTGCTGGTAGGTGAGGCACCCTGGCCATGGGGATCGCACAGGCCGGCTTAACCGCCTCGCCATGCCCATAGGTTCTTAGCTGCCTGGCTGCCCAACGCGGCCATCGTCACGCTCCGGTGGCCAGCCGTTCGCCCTCGGCTCGATGAAGCCGGGGTTCCCGGGGACCGGCCAGCTGCAGGCCTGGTTTCTTCTGACCTTCCTGATGACGGTGGGCATCAGGGGCTGACGGCCGGCCCCATTGCGACGAACACTGCTCGGCCTGGGCGGCCCGCCCCAGACGAAAAGAAGTGGACGGCGTAAGAGACCAGCGAAGATTCCGCTTGGCTCAGGTGGCGAGCTGCGCTCAAGCGTGGAGCGATCTTCGCCCTTGGGTGCAGCAAGGGCACAACCGGTGGTGATCAGATCCGGGCCCTGCAGGCTGCGGGCAGTGCCGCCCGCAGGCCTCTTCCATCACCACGCTTTCTTGACGCCAGCCCCACTGGCGGCCTACAGCCAACAGCTTCCCGGGCCGTTGGCGTCGGCCACGGTGATCGTAGCGGCAGCGCTCCAGCAGGGCAGCGAGCGCCGAGCGGCTCCGCCGAAGCCAGCTGTTCCGGTTCGCCGGTCGCGTCGTAGCCGGGCCATTCAAAAAAACGGACGGCCTGTCGAGGCCGTCTTTGCCAGGAGTCACCAGCGACGGGCCGAGCAGGGCGGCGAGCTTGCTCGCCCCAAGGCCCACATCAGCACTCCGACCACCAGCCTGCGCGCTGCAAGAGCGGCAGCGTTCAGCCACAGAAGGCAGGGCTGCGCTCATTGCAGACTGCGCTGTTGAGCCAGTTTGAGCTGTCCCAGTGAAGCGGGCTCCGGCCCGGATTGACCCGCTCAAAACCAGAAGGCCGCGCCCGCCTCGCCAGGCGAAACGTTCAGCCATAGCCTCGGGCGCGCGGACCACCCACTAGGCAGGCGGGTCTGTAATTGACCAGCGCCTCGGCGGTGTAGCGGCGGTCGCGGAAATCAGGCCACCGAAGGTGACCCACAGCAGCGCTTGGAGAGCTATGCGCCCTTACGCCATTAGATCAGCGGCGGTGGTGGGCAAAACACACGGCAGGGCAGCCCAGGCCTGTAGCAGCAGCAGCTGCTTCGGCGGGTGTGGCGATGTGGATCTTCGCGCGGATCACATGGCTCGATCGCCATGGCGGCATCGTCGCACGACCACCACCAGGTTGATAGAGGGGTCGCGAGTCCGCTGCCGGGCGCGGGCGGGGCAATCCCATGTCACCGCCGAGGTCGTTGCGCCTCCAGCGCATCTCACCCGCACCAGATCCACTCCAAGGCCGATCGTGGCCTGCGTCGTGGCGGAACGGATCACCGCCTCGGGCCTTCGGCCGGGCACAAGGCTGCCTGCTCGGGAGCGCTGAGATTCGCAGGTGGGCAATTGTGTGGCGTGCAGCGTTGCGTTGAGGTCCTTCTGCTCCTGGCGCATCTGCTCGATTCCGCCATCGCCTCATGAAGCAGCAGTAGGGTCGGCCGCTGGCGAGCAAACTGCGGCCAATGCGGCGCGGTGGCTTCGATTTGCTCGCTCGATACACCCGGCTCGGCACCCGTCCGCCCAGGGCCGAAAGCAGGAGAGGCCATCGAGGAGTTGGCGGTGAATTCCGCCTTGGAGCAGTTCCTTGTCGGTGTCCATCGCATCCGGCAGGCAACGCACCGCCGTGCATGCGGGGGGAAACAGCCAGTTGAAACAGCGAGTTCGGGCCGTGCCGATATGAAGCGTGACGGTGGGGCTGGGGCCAGGCCGTAACCCGCACCGTCACAACAACTTTTTCCTTGATGACAAGCGGCTCAAAGAGAGCAACGGGACTGACGGGATTCGAACCGCAACTCCGCCCGTGACAGGGCGGTTTTGCCTACCGTTGAACACCAGTCCCAGATTCGATGCGACCGGCAGCGTTACTGGAGCAGGACGGGGACATAACCCGGCGCCGGTCTGCGGCTATCAGTGCCGCCGAGCGACACGGCAGTATCCAAACCGCCGCTGTCCCGCCCTCAACAGGAGTGGCAGCGGTGCAGCTCACCAACATCGCCGCGATGCTCTCGGGATTGGCCGCCCGTTCGTCGCTGCAAGCTCAACTCGCGCCCCCAGCACCGTGAGCGAGGTGGGAGACTGGAGCCGCATCGCGCTCAGGCATTCTGGCGCTGCCGACGCTGTGGCCTGGAGAGCGCCACGGCAGGCCGTTGGAAGAGACTTGCGGAAAATCAGCTGTGGTCGCGAAGCCAGGCCAGGAGCACTGGAGAGGCTGGGGAGGCAGCGAGCCGTTGTCTCAGCGCGACAGATCAACAGCGCTGGTGCAGGCGCAAGTTCCAGTGGCGAGGCCGATCAGTTCCGCTTCCTGTCACACCGCTACGGCCGCCGGGGTGAAGAGCGACGACCCAGAGGCGACAAGATCGATGCTCAACGCCGTGCCCTGCTCGCCGCATCGAGTGACGCGTCGCGCCAAACGAGGTATGGCCATTGCGTGGGCGCCCAGGATGCAGCATGAAGACGCCAAAGCGCTGCGGGGCCTAGGGACGGAAGCCGGGACCGGTTCGATCAGCGCACCTTGGTTACCCCCGGGCGGTGGAAACTCACGACCCTGTCGCTTGGACAACAACAGACCAACCGGATTTGACCCGGATCACCGGGCACGGACCCAGCAAGAGCCGCAGGACTCCAGAACTTTGACCACATCAACGGCCTGTAAACCAACTCCCACTGTCCGGAACAGGAAAGTTGCAGGAAAGGCGCATCGAGCGCGCCGTGGAGGACTTGAACCCCCGACATCGGTTTTGGGAGGACCGGCTTCTACCAACTGAATAACAGGCGCAAGAGAGGCCTTTTCGGCCGGTGCCAAGAGGCAGCACCGGGAAATTGAAACGACGAATAAAACAACGTTGAACGGAAATTCAGCGATTCAACGCTGTTTCGACGCGGGTGGCCTTACACCCGATCGCGCCAGGTAGAAAGAGCTCTTGGGCCCGGCGACTTACCGCCGGGCCGGCTCCACCTTGACCGTGGGTGGCACCTGCGGGCTGTGCAGCATGAAACACCCGCTCCACCACCGATTGCCTTGGAAGATTGACGCCGGACCGGTGATGTTTCGTCATTGCCGCCGTGCGACTTGGCACTCACCCACGCCCTCGTAAGGCGAAACCGCTTCCTGTTGCCCTCACTGATGCGCACGACCACGCGAACGGTGCGCCCACATAGAAGTCAGGGCAGATCGTCTTGAGCTGCTCGGCTTCAAAGGCCTTAAATCAGGTCTAGGCGCAAAGCTTGGGGCCAGGCCGGTCTTGGCAGCCCTCTGGGTTGCTCTGGAGCTGCCGTATGCATTAGCTGCCGTTGAATCGGTTTCGGTTGATTTCCGCTGCCATCCCCATTCCGAGGTTATCTGGCCCAAACAACACGTAACGCCTCACGCTTTTCAGGCTCTGTATGGGCTTCGCCTCGCGCTGCAACGGCGCCATTGCTGCACCGCATGCGAAAGCCGGTCGCCAGCATCCAGAGCAGGCCCAGCCAATTGGAGGCCACATTAAACCGTTCGCCATTGAGCGAACCGAGCCATTACGCCTCGATGCAGCACCATCGGCACTGGCTGGTCCGCTCAGGCCTCCCAGTCACGCAGCAGGCGGGAACCCATGCGCTGAGCACGGTGAAAGCAACAGTGGTGCAAGCACAGGCGGGGGCTAAGCGGCAGTGCAGCGCCGCAGTCTTGCATGGCCTGCCATGGTCGCTGCCGGAAAGTTGGTAGCTTGTGATTCGAATTGTTAGGGCGCCGTCGATGGAATCTGTTCGCCGAACCTGCTGGCCACGGGCACCGCCACCGAAGAAAGCGGACGACGGCCACCGCCACGTCAGAACCGGTCGACGCATCCCAGAAGGCCGCGTGGGCGTTGAGATCAAGTCGGCGCGCGAATCGAGATCATGCGCCAGGCCAAGCCGAATGTCGCCACCGTTGCTGCTGCGAACTGCTCGAACTGGCCGCTCCCGGCATGACCCACGCCGACCTGGACGTAGGCCGAAAAAGCGCATCCGCTCGATGGGGGCCACCCCCAGCTTCAAGGGCTATACGGCTTCCACGGCCAGCATCTGCGCCAGCATTCAACAACCAGGTGGTGCACGGCATCCCAGCTCAAAAGGTGATCGCGAGGCGACTGCTCAAGATCGACCACGGAGCGGACCTACTACGAGGGGTATCCCGGCGACCAAGCTTGCGTGTCGTCTCTGTGCGAGTGAGAGCTCCAGAGGAGGCGCGCCGGCTGAGTCCGGGCGTGGCCAAGGAGTCGCTGATGGAAGGGCCTGGCCCAGGTCAAGGCGGACAAACACCCTGCTCGACATCGCTTGGCGCTGTTGTCAAGACCACGTCGAAGCCGACGGCTTATGCCGGTCGTGGCAGGCTACACCGCCCTTGCGTCGGGCCGCAACCTGCACGAAGAGCTTCGCAGGATCGTATCAACTTCCGCACCAACGACCTGCCAACGTCAGCTGCGTGCCGGCATGCCCTGCGCAGTGGAAGCCGCTTCTCACGCCGGCAGAAGGGTCTGCCGCACCCTGGACCGACCCGCGTGGACCCGTGGTCACCGCCGATTTGGCAGCCCTCGGCCCAAAGTGGGAGCACACGATTGTGGTACAGTGACGCAATGCAGAGATCCCACCGACCGCGACTTCCTAATGCCCGAGACTGTCAAGCGGACAGTAGCGTGGCGCCAGGCGCGTCAACCAGACGGGCATCAGCGCATAGGTGAAGCGGACGTTTGGGGAGTTCACCGAATGATCAGGCCAGATGGCGGCTTTGCTTGGGCGATCACCTGGACGGCCAAAGTCGGCGCACACGCTAGCGGAATTTAGGGCCGGACCGGAACGGCACTAGCACCAGGCGGCGGAATTGCGGAGGGGTTGGCGCCGCTTGCAACTCGAGGGCCCGTAGCTCAGCAGCATGTCCAGCAGGCGCTTGTGCATTCCATACAGGGGCCAGCCGGCAGGCATCTACCGCTCTGAGTGTATCACCCAAGCTCCGCGGCGGGCTACCCGGCCGGGCGACTCCGAGGGAGAGGAACAGCTTCCACAGCCGCCAGGGCTGAGCGCGTTCACTCCAGGCTTGCGCTCAACCGCCATCCAGCACTGCGGTCAACCAAAGCTAATTAACGCCGTGGCTTTGATCACCAGAATGTTCCACCTGCTCGAAGGCAAACGCGCCCAGGGCCCTGCTCCTCCCGCAGCGCAAACTGAAACGAAACGCAGGGGGATTCGGCGCACGGAGTGGCCCGCGATGTGAAGAGGGGGGCTGGTCTGGCTGGTCAGGCCAGATCAGCCGTGCTCCCTGGCATCGAAGCGGGCAGCAGGGCCGTGAACCCAGAGGAAACAGCGGCGCCAAACTGACCGCCACGGTTCGATCGGCAGGGAGAAAGGGGCGGAAACACGGCAGGGGGAATCACAACGGCCACCCAGTAGATCGGTGCCGGTAATGCCATCGGCTGAGCGGCCCCACCTAGAATTTGGGTCTTTTCCTGGGCGCAGGATATTCATGGCCAGACCTGCTGATCGGGTCCTGCGATCCCTTCAGCGGACAAGTCGGGCCCAATTGTGCTCGGATCTTGGCGCGGCATGCATCACCGCCAGGGCGTGCCCGTGCGCTCGCACAGCGCTGGCCACCAGCCTCGCCCTGGTCGCTCCGGCCAAGACGATGGCGAGACCACGCCTGATTCGACGATGGACGTTGCCTTCATCGCAGCATGCTTGGGCCTGGCCGCGGCCAATTTGCTTGCGTCCCTGGATCTGACCAGGCACCCGGACACGCCAGCGATCGCCTGCTGGCGGGTCAATGAATGGCAGCGTGATACGTTCACCAAGCTGCCAGCCAGGCAGCTGGCAGCCTACCCCGATGGGATTATCAACCTGCTGGAAGCCGCGGCAAGCCTCCACGTGAGGCTTCGCTTTTACGGAGACTCAGCTCTCCCATTGGCCAAAGGCCTTGAGGCGCCGGTGGTTACTGCTGGTCACCTCTGGGCCGACAGCCGCAGCGTGAGCCCTTTGCTGCAGGCCCGCTGCCCAGACTTGGTGAGCGGCTGGCCGGGGTCGTCGGAGCTCCCAATGCGGTCAACCCTGAGGACGTCGACGGGGCAATGAACGCCGAAGGTGGTGCAGCGATCGAACGAGTCGGGATGCGGTGTTCGGTGTGATGCGCGCAGTTCCGTTTGCTTGCGCAGCGTCACGTCGACGGAATGGTCGAGCGCTCGGCGCACGGGTTTTCTGTGGTTGCCCGAGCGGCTCGATCTTGCTTGGTGGGAAACCCTCTCGATCGGGGCGAAATTGGAACGTCCAACTCGCCATGGACAGTTTCTTCCGCCAGTACGCCCGCAAACCCATAGGCCACGTCGTCGGCCGCTGATCGCACGAACATCAGCTGCGGCTTAGAAGGCGTCCACCAGTTGCCTGATTCCCTCAACGGTGTCGAGTGAACGCATGGCCAGCCCTGATTCAGCCGGGCGGAAGGAAAACTGGACGTTCCGGTGTTGAAGGTGGAACCACGAGCACCCTCACCAACCGTGGGAGTGATCGAGCGGGCGTATCGGCCATGTGCGGCTGCATGAAGTCCGTCAAGGCCAGCCTACGCGATGCGTACTGGTGGAGGAGCACTGCCGCTATCGAACAACCCGGACCTGCTCACAGAGCGACATGCCAGTAGGCGAATGGTCTTGCCCGGCAAGGGGCGCTGTCAGTTTCTTGCG
>Ga0163217_1097024_pt1 | contig 11167 bp, 8 predicted proteins | sample SynspAceP_FD_185933 | JGI IMG/M metagenome (GOLD analysis project Ga0163217, IMG submission 185933) | Saline lake microbial communities from Ace Lake in Antarctica - Synechococcus sp. Ace-P (PacBio error correction) | ecosystem: Environmental > Aquatic > Non-marine Saline and Alkaline > Saline ... | reverse complement strand
CCCAAAAACCACCGGATGCTTGATACTATTTGGAATACATGGAACAAGATCCACGCTCTATGAACAACAAGGCGATGAAGTCACCGACTAAGAAGAAAAATAATCCGATTGGAGATATGATGTTCACGATCAAAATTCAGCTTCGCCAGAAAACTGTTATGCCGACGGCTCAGAATGAAACTTCCTGCCTGAATACGAAGGAGACGTACATTGATATCGGGATCTTTGCCGCAAGGTTCAGAACGAGCAAAGAAAAGACCGGGTGTAAGCCGCTCTACATTGCAAAAAGTATAAGATCAAACCTGGGGAAAAGCTCCTGGGACGATTCGAGTAAAAGGCGAAAACCCGCCAAAGCCGGAATCGATCCGCCTGAATAAGTTGATCGATCGACTTCCGGATGATAATACCATTTGGTTCGAGGCTAGGAATAAAACTTCAAGGCCCAACCGATCTGGTTGGGCTTTTTTTTTTAACGCGTATTTTCAACCACATAGACACATAGAACAGATAGTCAATAGGAACATCGGTCTTCCTCTTCCAGCCAGATAAGCAAAAAAAGAAAAGAGGGTTGCTGGCGTCATTCGGATAATCAGGTTTATTCAATTAGATTAAGACTGAAAAAACCACCTCTTATGAAAAAAAAAATACTCCTCGGTCCTGCTGGCAAATTATCGGCCCTTCTTGTTCCCATTTTACTTTTCAAATACCCTGCGAATTGACCTCCAACAAGTGGACGCCCATTGCCATGGAGAATAGAACCAGTAGAAATCTCGGATCTGGTTATTCTAAAAATCTATCCCAGGCAATCAATTTAAGACGATTTCTTTCAACGAAAGATTTGCCATTCCTGATTCTGCCCGCATTCCTTGTTTTCATCGCTTTTCTGGAAGAAGAAACTTTTCCCGCTGGACTCATGCCCAATCTTTCCTCGAAAAAAATCAGCGACTACCGTTGACTCTATAAATGGAGGGATCGGGATCCAGGCGAAAAAAAAGCAACTTATCCGATGTCTCATCAAGATGCTGGTGCCCAGTAAGATGAGCCAACCTTGGAGCAGTGGGGAAAAAGCGGCACCTTTTTTCTTGAAAAAATCCACGGATACCCACATTATCGGTCGGGAAACAGATGGACATAGGGGACCTTGATTTCGGCCTCTTGGGAAGCCGTAGAAAAAGCTACTTTTCAAAAACTACAAGCCTGGCCGAACCATTTATCTCGCTTCGGGTCCATGATTGGAAGAAGTAGGAGGAGCAAATGGAGCAGCAAAAGATTTCAGGCCCTATCTAAAAGCTAAAGGGTGCAAGCTGCCATGACCCTTGGACGAGGAGGATTATTTGTACGAGGGCTTGATTCCCGGTGGAGAAGCACCAGCGCTATGGTGAATTTGCGGAAAAAGGCTTCGCTTCTTTTCGGCTGATTGTGGAGACAACCGGGACCACAGTCCGCACCTTCCGCGTGAAACACTATGATCCTCGCCGTCAGGCGTTGTGGATCTGGAAAAACCAATCAGCTCCCCTACAAACTAGTAACCCTCCCAATAAGGACTACCAACTTGAAGACCTAGGGATGCTGAACTTCCTTTTTCTTCTAAAACTAGCTTTTGCAAACCCCTGGCTATTAAAGCAGCCAATCTAGAAGGGCCTCAATGCCCATTTACTACGACGGCGCCAACCATTATCGGGGGAGGATGAAAAACAACGTATTCCAACGGTAGCTGAGGCTACGATTCATTTTAAGAAATTCTTCCCGGTGAGAAAAGCATAGCATCAGTACAGAGCATATTCGAAAGTAATTGTTTCAGATAAGGTTCGGGTAGAAACGTAGGCTTCTAACCAACCCCTCTCCTGTTTCCAGTGTGGATTCTGAGGGCTATAAGATCTGGGAGAGAAACAATCCGGGGAATGTTACCCCAGATGCGATTGTCGCGTACGGGCCTAATCGCGTGGTGGTACCGTTCGCGCTACTTCTACCGAAATCTCAGACGATGTCTATCGCTTCTATCCGATTGCGCCTTGGACCCTAGCAATATGACCTTTCACGGACGACGAAAAAAATCAGCAAAGAGAACTACAAAAGGAAATCATTCAATTCGCCTTATCAGTGATCAAGGAATTCGAATAGAATTACCATCCTTTCAAGAGGTTATTTCCACCTCAGACATTAAGGAGGCCTACCTATTAGCAACTCAGAATAAATTGAAAGCAACCATAACATCCATCGAATTAAAAGGCCCTTTAAATTCTTTGCGTTGTCCTTTGAAGGCTCTAAGTATGTTAAAAGCAATTGAGACAAACTAATTGTAAAGACTTTAAGAAAAAAGGCATTTAGACTAAACACTACCCACGATGACACTTGGAATAAATGAAAGTGACTTGAGGGAGTTTGCGAAAAGTGCGGGCGCACCTAGCGCAAATGAAAAAAAAAACAGGGAGCCCAAATGCCAAAGAAATTAGGGCATCACAATTGAAACTGACACCTTACCGAATGGGAAAGAAGCAATGAAGACTTTGGAAGAAGGGCAAATGTTAATCACCTCGTAAACTTCAAATAGTCCCATGCATTAAAAATTCTAAGTAAGGAGTAGAATGCTTCCCTTAGCATAGTTTTCAACTACGCTTTGTATCAAAGGATTTGTAATTCCTGTCCAAGGCTGTAACAACTCTATACGGTAAAAATTACCATCCACCCGGTTTGGCGAATCCCATTCTGATTGAAATCAATCCTGCCAAAACAAAAACCTTAATGTCATATTAGACCCCGGTTAAAACCCGAGGCTATAATAAGCGCTCCTTTCTAACCAATAAATTTTTTATTCTTCCCACTTTCTCCCAGAGATAAATTACTTGCAAAGCGATCAAACCAAATTTCAATAATAATCTAATAAAATTACAGTTGATAAGGTATCGTCAGAGCATGCTTTATTCCAACTCTTCTTCCCAATTAAACCCTTGAAAAAATGGCAGACCAGCAGGATTTAGATTTTACGTAACCACGATCGATCAGATTTTTCCCTTCAGCGTGGGCGAAACGGGAGATAAAGCGGCGCAAAATATGATGCGATTCTCCATGTCTTTGCGAAGAAGCTCAGAAGGCGAAGCATAAGTTTATTGCTGATAGGCCTCCACATCAAGGCGGGAAAGCAAAGTGCTGGAATGGCCTCGGATGGGACCCATTCATCACTAATTTCACCAAGGGAAAGAGGTGCTACCGGGATTGGCTGACCTGCTGAGGACAAGCAAAGGCCTGCCCAAAATAAATGACCTGAATGTGATTGTAAAGGATTGTCAACCGTTAAAACCCGAGGATTTTGGGGACTTTTTGATGCCCAGTTCCTGCATCGCGTGGCTTGGAGCATTTCTGTTCTATTGAGAATGAAAGCTGGCAAAACAAAGAGCAGGTGTTTACGCGATTTTTTTCAAAATAACTATAGCCGACCCTATGCCTCGTCCGGTGGAAGGTTCTACATGCAAACCATGGTCTTTGCCAGCATATGATCGACTTCAAGGATTATTGATGTCAATGCCGAAAAGGATCTGGCAAGCGCATTGGTGATGCTTTTGATGATCAAGAAATTCCTGGTTCATGGCTTCCCTACGGCGCAGGAAATTGGTCATCCCGAAATCCGAACCTCATTTAAGGTTTGATCTTCAAAAAAGCAGCGGTCGCGTTGGATTACATCGAAACGATCGCAAATGGGCGAGAAGTTTCGGAAGTTTGGCCTTGAAAAAGTATTTGGCTTTATGCCACGTTGCTTCCTCGGTTACCTGACGAGCAAAGATTTAGACATTTCAAGTAGAGGTCTGTTCAAAATAAGCCCTTAATCGAGTATTTCTTTGAAAAAGAAAAATCATGGAGCACTACCGATTGGTCTTTGAAAAAGTTGAGCTAACCAAGCTAGAATTAGCTTTTGCTTGCAGAGGCACACTGGAGCGATTCCAATTTTACTTCAGGATCAGATTTATAGGTTCAAATACCAATCAAATTTCTCATTAGTATTTTCGCTTTTCGCGTTCGTAACAAAGTCCAGGTAGGCTTGCGCCACGGAGATAACTTTTTTCCCTTCAGCCAAATCAAAACGCCACTCCGTCTTGATAGGGCAAGCCCTCCGCTTCCAAAATATGCATCTGACCCATTGGAGTAATTCATTCTGTAACACCAATCGAAGGGCATGTAGATAACCAAAGCCCCGCGATGACGGCCTGTTTTACCGCTTCATTGGAGGTAATCCCATTGCTTCGCTTGCTGTCCCACCCGAAGAAGCGAAATAGTTTTCCTAGACCATTCTTGGAGCAGATTCCCTCCTTCGGTTAAATCAAGCGGCTTATTTTTCACTCGATCAGTTTGGTTACCCAAGAGGTATAGTTTGTTTTCAAATCAAGACCTCTTCCTCGAATTCAAACTTATCGGGGGAGCACCGAAACCAATGCAAAATCGGATTTCATTCTTTTTAAAGACTTTCTACACCCATCGTTTTGTTTGGTCACGTCCAGCACAGGTCTATTTCCCGTGTTTTTTTCGTAAAAAATCGGAATAAAAAATAAGGGATCACATAACTTGCGGTAGAAGCAGCAGCTATCCGCCCAAACTTTCCCCGTTCATGATTGCCTTGAAAAAGCCTGTGTTTTATTTATTCAGGTTCTCATTTCCTGAAACGGATACGCTCCACTATTACCGCTAATTCCTTTTCCCAAAAATCCGGATTGTGTAATTGGCGCGCCTACTCGCTGTGGAGTGGGAATATCAAACTGATCCTGCAATTTTTTTAGCTGGATTGATACGGCTTGGCGGGTCATGAAAAGCTTCCTCTGAGCCTTGTAAATACTTCGCGTTGAATGACTTTAAGGAATAATATATGGAGCTGAGGAATGTATAATTCATAAACCTATCGTTTATGCCATACTAATAAATTAATATAAATACAAATATATTGGATCAAGTTACTACCTTGCACAGCAGAACAAAAAGAATAGCGCTATGCAAATTCAGCATGTGATCAAAAACTCCGAAGCTATAACCAGAAGAATGAAGCAAAGTTTAAGGTGTTCTTGGAATGAATCATCAACTGGGAAAAGAATCCAGAAAACCTTCTCAAACAGTTCGAACATTTCCATTAAAGTCATTTAACCAAATCCTTAATCCCAAAAAAATTCTAAAGCAATGAATCAAACCTTTCTTTCCATCATCGCTTTGACTTCACCGGTAGTTTTTGCAACCGCGCTATTTTCTTGGTTGAGTATGGCTTGCGACCCATTCTCGTGTAAAGCGAATGCTGTTGCCTCTACGTGATAGTATTATCACAGCCGCGATAAGCGGTTTTTTTGTATTCAATTATGGAATGCTGGAAACTTACTTTGATTGGCGTTGGAGGACTTGGCTTTAGCTTGAGACTTGATTCGAATTCAGCATCCTCGATGTTTTCTATGATCGCTATAATTGGAATTGAATTGTAGTGCGCTATGTCTCAATTACCTAGACGGAGACGATCGACAAGGTGCTTTTATAGGTCGCCTGCGGCCACCATGTCGCATCAGTGGCAGCTCTTTTGTGCCTCTGGTAAAACCTGCATCCTTTCCTTTTCCGTTGGGTTTACTGACGGAGTATGTCCCTTCATCGTTTATTGATTTTCTATAAGAAAGGACCGGGAGCCATCGTAGCCGCCCGCCCAAAAAGTTTATGTTGCCGACTGGGGGAGCCTGCTTGCTGCAGTTGGACATTGCTCTACAATCAAATTCGAGACAGGCAATCTGGAAGATATTTTTACGGCATTGAAAAAAATGCAATTGCAACAGGTCAAAAAAACATGGAGGGCATAGAACTCGCAGCCACTGTTGCTGCAGCAGCAGCACTGTTGAAGTCTGCACAATTCCCACTACATGGATGGCTTGATAGAAGTAATGGAAACACCAACGCCTGTATCCGCATTGCCTCCATTGCGGCTCCTCAATGCCGCACCTTTCCTCATATTCGATTGGCCTACGTTCATGAGTAAGTTACCTATGACTTTCAATGGTGGCTGATCGTTTTGGAGGATTTACAGCCACTATTGGCCTCAGTAGTATTTCTTAACACAAACCTCGGTGAAGACCGCTTTGCCTATTCCAGATTGCACATATGGGCTTTAGTTTTAATGACCTGCGGGATTCGGAAGCTTACGCGGATTCCATTGCTTTCATTGGGGCTCATTCCTTTTATAAAAGCACATGCTTTCTTATCATCTGGGAGCTGATGACACGATCAGATCATCCAAAGTAACAGCCGCCCAAAAGGATCGGTAAGCCCGTGTCAGATAGGACTTGGAATTCTCTTTGGGCCATGGGTCTTTATGTTAGGCTTGCCATTCTCGGGGAATTGATCCCTGCTAAAAGAAAAGTCCCTTTTAGTCATCGGGCACATATCGCCTTGGGGTCTTTTCAAGGCTTATTTACCTCCGCCACTGGCATAGTACTGGGAGTCCAAAACTTGGTTGTGAGAGGCTTCTTTACTTTCGCTGCTTGTAACGGTTTATTTTTACGCTGGGAATCAGGAATGTAACCAAGTTGCTATCGAGCCATGTGGCCTGCTCTAGCAAGTCCCGGAAATACTAGAACCATTCAATGGCCGTGGCCTACTCCTCATTTTTGCAACTACGTATTTTTACAGATTGTGGCGCCTGTGATGTCGGCTACGCCTTTTCCAGGGCTTGGGCGATCATTGAAGGAATGGATTGTATGTGAATACGGTTTGATCGGAACGGTGGCGTTCTTGTACTCGCATGGTTACTGAAGACAAACCTCAGGTGATTGAGCATCTTGAGCAAAAATCAATCGTGAATCCCTACACCGACCTAAAACAAAAACACAGAGAACATCTAGCACGGCTGCAAACACCCATTTCCAAAAAATCGTATCTCATGAAAGACATCAACCTAACCGAAAAATCAATGGGCATCTTTGAAATCTGACTAATAGCAAGAGGAGCTTGTGCCACCTTACGAACTGCCTTGCAAAAAAAAAATTGCTTCGTGTGGCCTTTGGAAATTTTGTCCAGTCAGAGTCCTTATTTGGAATTTTGCTTGAATAAAAATTTAGTGCTGCTTTAGCACAAGAATTGGCGGCAGCGGGAGGGATTCAAGATGACCTTTGCCAACTGCAATTTTACCTGCAAAAATCAGTGAAGGGCCGGATAACGGCAGCGGAACCTTACCGGTTTTGCCACAAAGCAAAAAAACAACTAGCAATGGCTCAGGAGTTCATTCAAAAGTTTGGAAAAATGAGCAACACCATGACGAAGAAACAACAACCACTTGCCACGGTAGCAGATGTAGCTACTCAAGTGACAATAAGGACTGGAATCGTTTTATCGTTGGCACAATTCTACCTGGGCCAGCTTCCTATTTTGACAATGGACAAGCCCATCGTCCGCCAGCGGGACATCAGCAATCAGTCTTTTTATGGCCTGGAATCAGAAGCCTCTATAGACCTGACGCCTGAGTTGAGTGGGCTAAAAGCGTTTTAGAAAATTGGCAAGGCTTTACCAGATCATCCATTACCGCAAGCAATTTGCCTTTAAAAAAAATTAGGGTTTCGAAGGAAGGCATGACATTGTACTGTACACCGATGCTGCTGCCGAAATGGGAGGTTGGTCAGCCTTGCCGCCCGACTGGTTGGATTAGTAATTATAGGAGCAAAGAACGGAAGCTCATCGAATTTTTAACCGTACTCACCTGCTGGGAAGCCTGCTTAATGAAAGTCTGGACTACTCCAGAACTAGCTGCCAAGTGGGAAAATGCGCGAGCATTGCTCTCGCAAGTCAATGTAGAAAAAAACCTCAACCAACGACTAGTAAAAAAACTCATCCTTCAGAAGCTTGTGATATCGCCAGGCAGCGTGACCTTGTGGGGTAAGTTTCAGGGCAAAAAGAGGATGCAGGATTAAGAAAGACTGAGCAATCAAAGCACAGGCATTTTTTGTATCGATGTTGCGCTCAGAGGTATTATCGTAGAAATCCTTTGAGTTGGCCGAGACCAGATTGAGACCTTGGGATTTGCAGGATTTTTCGCCTTCCCAAATCAAATATATTCCTAATGGCCATGACGATGGCTGAAGCACATATGCCCGGTACTCTGAAAGGACCGGTCCAACGATCCATGGAGCACTAAACCCGATCAGCATCAACATGAAGCTGCACTGAAGATCGACTCTTTCACAGGACAGGGTTGAACAGGTTATGAAAATCATTCAAATCCGTGAGCTGTGACGTGCTTCTAGCTTTGTAAGTCCTATGGTCTTTCCCCTACTTGCCCAAGCTGGTTTCCGGACGGCCTTTTGGCTGGACTAGGCCCGGTTTCCCAATCCCGAACACGGTAAGGAACGAAGAAAGACTTTCTGAAAATAAAGGATAGTCTGGCCACTGACCGAAATTGATCCTACGCTAGGGATTTCCCGCGGATCAGCAGATTCAATAGGCCAAAAATTGCATTAAGGCAATGTCGCCTGGATCTCGGATTTTGTGGGAAATTCGTACTGGTGATCGTTGGCGCATGATCTACCATGGTTCCATAACCCACATCTAACAGGGTATGACTGTGCGCTTGCGGAGGACAATACGGGTGAAAGCCAACGCCAGAGTTTTGCAGCCAGTGCTGATTATCCGAAAGTAAACGAGCAGGCTTGCTTGAGCAAGTCATCCATTCCGGGCACCACGATATTTCTTGCCTGCCTCATGATACCACGACAGATGAAGTGAGCATTCTTGAACGCAGCCAGGAAGTCCCAGCAATAAGCCGCCGAGTTGCGTGGACTCAAAAAAACTTCGCTAGCCACCGGGCAGGACATGCAACCAGAGCAGAGCGCTCCGTTGAGACTAGTGTCCTTGATTCCACCCTGATATAGATAAAGGCAATACTTGCAAGAAAGTAGGATTGGGGCACAAACTTCGTCGCCGAAATGGGGGCTAGCCGGATGTTCGGCCATTTGTGTTCGCCACGCGATAGGAACAAAAGGAAATCGACTTTATGGTAAGTCCTGTCTACATTTCCTATGAATGGAAGGAAGGGATGCGGAGTTTCGGTTCTAGAACTGATCATGACTGCTCCCATGGTTGGTGACCAGGCTGGATCAACTTACGTACTACGGGTTCCACGGTTAGGACAACAAGAAATACGGCTTCAGCAATAAAACGGCTCCACAACGTTACTGCCGGAGTTGGCAGTCTTAGAAGGATATCCGGAGACCTGGCGGCTAGGCGTTGCCATTACACGGATCCACGATTGCGTGAGCAATTTCAGCATGACCCGCTCCGCGCTCAGCGTTATCATTGAGGCCACCGATCAAAGCAATGAATGATATTTCTGGCAGAAACATTAAATCCGTGAGGGAACTTATGCATTAAATAAGCTGGATCTACCTGATGGCTAATGGATTGAAGAGGGAAGGTATCTCATCGATTACGAATGGCAACTTAAAATCTGCGGTGGAAGTAGATCAACTGGTAAGGGCCCCCTTTTTTAATTTCTGCTGCTCGTAGGAAGAAGAAGATTGCGAATAAAATTCTCCTTGCTGACTTGCCTGACTACTCAGATAGTATAAAAAAAACATCCCAATTTGCGAAATTCCTTATTTAATGAAAACTGGAATAGTGTTTTCACTCATTTATTTTGACTAAAGCGGGAAAAGAAATTTGCTACGAAAGACAAACAAATTACAGAAAAAACAAATAATATGGGTTTTGCAGATCAAGGCAGCAGAAGTTCAAACTTGGCTCTGGTGTTTTCTAATGGAAACTTCCCAAGTAAAAATTCAAACTTTTGTACTCCGCCCCACCAAATGCAAAGCCCGAAAATCTTAAGCTTTTTCAGGAAGCCGACAAAAAACCGCTATCCTTTCTAAATAATCTTCGGCACCACAGTTGATTTTAATCTCGGAAAGCACGATAAGGAACTTCTGCGACTCTGGCAGAAAATATTGGGCAGTCGCTAGCTTGCCGGAGGAAAATTGGTGGTAGTCGTTCAGTCCTTCACATGAGTTTTAATTAAAAAAAATCACTTGCACCCCCCATCAGGTAGCACTCCTTTTCACTTCAGGAAAATCGGAGACTGCCCGGGCTGAATGATTCGATCGATTCCCAATTCTGGACTTTCCAAGGATACGAACAAAAATTACGACCATGTAGAAGGAAGCATGGATCTCCAGAAACAGCCACGTATTTTCTTGATCAAATCCCGCTTCGTTCCAACTTTTCGAATCCGGTCCATAAGGACAGGGAGTTTCTTGTCAAACCGAGTCAGCAGCGAGCTCTTTTGCATTGGCCTTGGAATCAGCCTGCAAGAGTGCAGCAGTTTCCTATCGGAGTTCATCTAATTTCATAGCGTATTTCTTCCTGATTTGGCACGTAAATATAGCTAATTTCCAGGAAATTCAGTCCTATAATTTAGCTTTTTGACACGTTCGTTTTCCTGTAGAATTGCTATCCGTTTTAGTTTTGAGCTGGACTGATGAACTTTAGGGGAATATTTAAAACCCATCTTTTTCCCATTGAAAAAAGACAAATGCATCCTGAAAGTCTAATGATGTCTCACGCTATAAAAAGCCAGAGCTCTCAGAAGGAGCCATCAAGCCTCCAATGTTCTTGACTTCGACTTTGTGTTTTAAGACGCCAAGAAGAAGGAAAGTCAATTTTTTGAAGTAGCCTATGGACTCAGAGAGAAAAAACGATCAAGAGGAAATCTCGTCTGATCTACAGCCGGATCAAACAAATCCCATCTCCAAATACTGGAGAGCGACTCTGCCCTTTTCTTGATCAGCTGACGACTGCGCATTTTCGAAAAGTGGCATGTCTGCCGATTAAAGCACCGTATTTGCTCGAGCTTGCTGAAGACCTGCGAGATTTGCTCATCTTAATAGCGATGGCCTTTACTTACGGAGGTTACCAGTCATTTCATTAGCGACTATTCTCCAATCAAAACCGGAATCCCAAAACAATCGCCGTTCGGGCAACTGCACACTGCTGGAAGACGGTAAAGTCGCTATGGTAAATGCCTTCTGGACTTAAGCTGGAACCGATTGAAATTGATTAACCGGAAACTCCATCCAATCCGACCAATGATCTCTTCGATATCAACCATGTACAAAGCGGTCGCGGGATCATTTTGGCAAACAGATGCCACCTGTTGCCACTTGCCGTAGATAAT